>Ga0207771_100068_pt1 | contig 75626 bp, 79 predicted proteins | sample A23M2SouthBayCA_2_FD_187731 | JGI IMG/M metagenome (GOLD analysis project Ga0207771, IMG submission 187731) | Aerobic enrichment media microbial communities from Eden Landing Ponds, California, USA - A23 M2 (2) (SPAdes) | ecosystem: Environmental > Aquatic > Marine > Unclassified | place... | reverse complement strand
CGTACCTGATACTGGTTCGCGATCTCCTGCTCCTCCTCGACGTCGACCTTCTCGAAGCTCACGTCGGGGTAGTCCTCCTCGAGTTCGTCGAGGATCGGGTCCTGGGTCTTACAGGGGCCACACCAGTCCGCGTAGAAGTCCTTGAGTCGGACGCTCATACCGACCGCCCGTTGCGACGGGGCGCGCATAAGGATTACTCACTGGCCGTTCGTGCGGGCCGGCCGCCCCGGTTGCCGGCCGCAGTTGATCGCCGGTCGAAAGGCTTACGCAGGGGACCGACGTTCACCGGTGTATGAGCAGCGGCCAAAACAGCGGCGGCCTGATGTCCAGCGCGGGGCTCGTCCGCTACTTCGACGCGGAGGACCGCAACGCGATCCGGATCGACCCGAAGACCGTCGTCGCCTTCGGGCTCCTCTTCGGCATCCTCGTGTTGATCCTCGGGTTCGCGTTCTGACTCCGTCCGAACGACAGCTTTTCACTCGCAGCCCGTCGATTCTCCTCCATGAAAGCGGGCGTTATCGCCGTCCAAGGCGACGTTTCGGAGCACGCCGACGCGGTTCGCCGCGCGGCCACGAGCCACGGCGTCGACGTGGAGGTCGTCGAGATCCGCGACGCCGGCGTCGTCCCGGAGTGTGACGTGTTGCTCATGCCCGGCGGGGAGTCGACGACGATCTCCCGGCTGCTGCGCGAGGGTGGAATCGACGAGGAGATACGCGCGCACGTCACCGCCGACAAGCCGCTGCTCGCGACGTGCGCGGGGCTCATCGTCGCCTCGCGCGACGCCAAGGACGACAGGGTGGCGACCCTGGACGTCCTCGACGTGAGCGTCGACCGCAACGCGTTCGGCCGACAGGCGGACTCCTTCGAGGCGCCGCTGGATGTGGCCGGACTCGACGGGCCGTTCCCCGCGGTGTTCATCCGCGCGCCCGTGATCGACGAGGTCGACGACGGGGTCGAGGTGCTCGCCAAGTGGGACGGCGACCCGGTCGCCGTCCAGCAGGGCCCGGTGATCGCCACCTCGTTCCACCCCGAGTTGACGCCCGACTCCCGGATCCACGATCTGGCGTTCTTCGGGCAGGACCACGCGGCGATCCCGACGGACGCCGATGCTGACGCGGAGGTCGACGCGTGAGCGACGACGCCGCGGCCGACGCGGACCCCGATGTCCCCGACGGCGACCCCGCTCCCGAGTCGGCCGCGGTCGCCGACGAGGAGGTGCTCGACGCGCTGTTCGCGACGATCGAGGACCGAAAGGAGCGCCTCCCCGAGGGCTCCTACACCGCGTCCCTGTTCACCCACGAGAAGGGCGAGAACGCGGTGCTCGAGAAGATCGGCGAGGAGGCGACCGAGACGATCCTCGCGGCGAAGGACGACGACACCGAGGAACTGACCGCGGAGGCGGCCGACCTCGTCTACCACCTGCTCGTGCTGTTCGCGCGGAAGGACCTCGACGTGGCGGACCTCCGGGCGGAGCTGCGCGACCGCTTTTGAGCCTCGGACACCGGTCGGACTCGCCGGTCATCGTGTGGAAGTTCTGACGGACCCGGTGTCCTTATCGGGGTCGCCGGCGCACGGCGGGGTATGCAGGCAGTCACACTCGGTCCCGCCGGCACGTACTCCCACCGCGCCGCACGGGCCGTCGCCGCCGACGTCGCCTTCCGCGAGTCGGTCACCGCGATCGTCGAGGCGGTGGCCGACGGCGAGTACGACCGCGGGGTCGTCCCCGTCGAGAACAGCATCGAGGGCAGCGTCACCGAGAGCCTCGACGCGCTCACCGAGGCTGACGTGGCGGTCGTCCGCGAGATCGTCACGCCGATCCGCCACGCGCTGTTGGCGCAAGCGGAGACCTTCGACGTGGTCGCCTCGCACTCGCAGGCGCTCGCGCAGTGTCGCGACTACTTGGAGCGCGAGTACCCCGACGCCCGGCGAGAGGCCGTCGCCTCCACGGCCCGCGGCGTCGAGCGCGCCCGGGAGGACCCGACGGTCGCCGGCATCGGCCACCCCGCGAACGCCGCGGCCGACGACGGCGTCGATCTCCGTGTCCTCGCGGAGGACATTCAGGACCAGTCGTCGAACGCGACGCGGTTTCTCGTCGTCGCCCGCGACGACGAGCGGACCGAGGCCGGCGGCAAGACCTCGGTCGTTGTCTACCCCAGCGCGAACTATCCCGGGCTGCTGCTGGAGCTCCTCGAGGCGTTCGCCGACCGCGACGTGAACCTCTCGCGCATCGAGTCGCGCCCGAGCGGCGAGCGGCTCGGCGACTACCTGTTCCACATCGACTTCGAGGCCGGCCTGTACGAGGAGCGGGCTCAGGCGGCGCTCGCCGATGTGGAGGACCTCGTCGGCAACGGATGGGTCCGCGTCCTCGGCTCGTACGACACCGAGCACGTGGTGTACTGAGCCGATCCGCGATCCGAATCAGTAGCTGCCGGATCGGGTGGCGAACAGGCGACGCCTCGCGACAGCACCCCGACGCCGGCGTCGCGCACCCGCTTCCCGTCGGGGACCGAACTCACCGCACGGGGGCTCTGGTCGCGGCCTCCGACTTCAACGTTCGCGAGAAGAAGCGGGTGCGCTGCGGTCGCCGGCGCGTCAGTCAGTCGCGGTCGGGCCATCGCCGGACCGGCGACCGCCCGCGCGCCCCGTCACTCGGCGGCGGCGACCTCGCCGGCGTGGTACGCCTCGGCGTACTCGACGAAGTTGCTCAGGACCTTCAGTCCGGTCTCCCCGCTCTTTTCGGGGTGGAACTGCGTGCCGATCACGTTTCCAGCCTCGTTGGCTGCGACGGCCGCGAATCGACGGCCGTACTCGCAGGAGGCGATGGTGCGATCGGTCACGTCCGCGCAGTACGAGTGGACGAAGTACGCGTAGTCGCCGGCCTCGATCCCGTCCATGATCGGGTGATCGCGCTCGGGCACGAGTTCGTTCCAGCCCATGTGCGGGACCTTCACGGAGTCGGGGAGCCGCTCGACGCGGCCCGGGATGAGACCGAGCCCCTCGACCGTCTCGCCCTCGGGCGCGCCCTCGGTGCTCTCCTCGTACATGAGCTGGAGCCCGACGCAGACGCCGAGGATCGGCGTGTCCGCTGCCTTCTCGACCAGCACGTCGTGGAACGGCTCGGAATTGTTCACGCACTCCTGAAACGCGCCGACGCCCGGAAGCACGAGCGCCTCCGCGTCGCGGATCGCGTCGGGGTCGTCGGAGACGCGCACGTCCGCGCCGGCCCGTTCGAGTCCGCGGCGGAGGCTCCGGAGGTTGCCCACGCCGTAGTCGATGACGGTGACGTTCATATCCGACCTGCGGGGCGGGCGGTGAAAACGGTTACCCGTCGGTACCCGCGTCCGCGGGGCGTCGGCGAGACGGGAATTCCGAGCCGTGAAGCGGGCTATCACGCGTCCAGCGGTGTTTAATAGTTGACGAGACGTTCCCTGTACCGGTGACACTCAATGAGTAACATGACTCCCTTCGACGAGATGAACCGGATGTTCGACCGCATGTCCCGCAACGTCGGACGGCTGGACTGGGGCGACATCGACGGGATGCGACGTTCGGGCATCGACGTCGACGTGGCCGAATACGACGACGAGATCGCGGTGATGGCCGATCTCCCGGGCTTCGAGACGGAGGACATCGACCTGACCGTCCGCGACGGCGTCCTCTCGATCCGCGCCGAGCACGAGGTCAGCCACGACGAGGGCGACGACTCGGGCGCGTACCTGCGCCGCGAGCGCCGCGCCGAGTCGCTGCGCCGCTCGATCACCCTCCCCGCCGAGGTCCGCGAGGACGACGCGAGCGCGACCTACGCGAACGGCGTGCTCACCGTCACGCTCCCCAAAGTCCACGCGGACGAGGAGGGCGACGAGGGCCGCCACATCGACGTGAACTGATCCGGCGGCGGTCGTGACTCTCTCTGCTGTTCTCCCTCGCAACTCTCCCTGCGTGTCCTCCCCCTCTGATGGCTCTCTTTCGTCCCCCTCTGATGGCTCCCCGGTTTCGTCCACGTTAGCGCTCCTTCGTCACTACCCGATCGATCCGGTCGACTGCGTCCTCGACTGACTCCGACCACTCCTCGGGGAGATCGCCGCCGCGTTTCGGCGGGTCGATATCGAGCGTGACCGCCGTGTACGTCGCCGCCTCTACCGTCACGGCGACACGCTCCCCGACGAACGCGGCGTTGCGCCGCTTCGTGCTCACGCCGCCCGACGCCAAGTCGTAGTAGCGGCTGAACAGTTGGAGGATGTGGACGGTGTCGTTCGCCGATCCCGGATCCGTCTCCACGAGTTCGCGAAACAGTTTCGCCGTGTTGTTCGCGGGATCGGCACGGCGCCACTCCAGTTCGACGAGGACGAGCGCGTCACCCACGCCCGCCACGTCGACCGGGGTGTCGCCGACGGCGTATTCCTCGCGCCACTCGTACCGGGGGAGGCATCCGGCGAGGTGCTCGCGCAGGCGACGTTGGACCAGGGTCGCGGTCTCGCCCATGGACGGCCGTCACGCGGGCCGAGCTTGAACCCGGCGACGGCGACGTCCGGCGAGCATCCCCGCTCGACGGCCCTCGGACTCGTCGGAGTCGACGCCGACTTGGGCCCCGGCCGCGTTCCGGGTGTCGTGTCCGAGCCCACGCAGCCGACGGCCTCGACCCCCGGAACGCCCCGCGACCGCGCGGTCGCCGCCGCCGCGTGGGGACTCGTCGCGGTCCACCTCTGCGTGTCGCTGTCGGGCGTCCTCGCGTTCCTCGACGCTCCGGGCTGGTCCGGCGGGATCGCGGGGCCGCTCGACGGCGGCCTCCTCGCGGGTGTCGTCGCGCTCGCGGTCCTCGCGGGTGCGTGGCATGGCGGCGCGCCGGCGACCCCGACGGACCGCGCCCGCCGGATAGAGGTCGCCGGCGGCCTGATCGTCCTGCCGGGCGCGTGGGTGGCGCTGCTCGCGGCGTTCGCCCCGCGGACGGTGTTCGTGGACCTCCCGTTCGTCCTGCTTCCGCTCGTCGGCAATCTCCTGCCGGCGCTCGCGGTGCTCGTCGTCGTGTACGGGTTCGGTCCGTTCGCGGCCGGCCCCGACGCGCGGCGCGACGTGGATCTCGACTGGAACGAACGCGAGTGAGCGTGTGAGGAGAAGTCGCGCCGGTCCGCTACTCCGCGATGTCGATCGCCGGACGCCCCGGCTCGGCCTTGTTCGCGACCGCGTCGTCGGCCTCCTCGGCCGACAGCACCCGAACCGGCGCCTCGAACTCGCGCTCGATGAGCCACGCCGCCGCCTCCAGCGCCTCGCGCTCGCGCCCGGGCGCCAGCGTGAGGCGCAGCGCCTCGCGCTCGGCCTGCAGGTCCTTCGCGTAGTCGGAGGCGGCCGAGCCGTGCCGCTGGATCTCGGGGTTCTGCATCAGTTCGCCGACGAGGTTCGGCGCGTCGCTGTCGACGGCGATCTCCAGTGCCTCGTGTTTCCACTCGGGCGCGACGACCACGTCCACGCGCTCGGGGTCCTCGATCCCCGCCACGTCGACGATGTTGCGCACGTCCTCGCGGGTGTTCTCGACAAGCTGGCGGCGCTTCTCGGCCTCGTCGATGTCGACCTCGGCGCTCGGCCAGTCGGCGTCGATCAGCATGCCCACCTCCTCGCCGGTCAGCTCCGCGTACAGCTCCTCGGTCAGGTGCGGCGCGACGGGGGCCAGCAGTTTGATCGCCGCCTCCAGCCCGCGCTCGAACGTGGGCGCGTGCACCTCGTCGACGTACGCGCGGTAGCTCCGCAGGGTCCCGACCAGTTGCTGCGCCTCGCGCGTCGCCAGATCGAAGCCCAGGTCGTCGAAGTTCTCCGTGGCGACGGCGACGGCGGCGTCGATCTCCGAGCGTACGTATCGGGCGGCGGGGGCGGGGTCGGCGCCGTCGTCCGCGTCAGCATCGCCGTCGGCCTCGCTCCCGGCGAACGAGCGCACGGTCTCGGCCAGTCGACCCAGGAACCGGTGGGTCGACTTGACGCCCTCCTCGGACCAGTCGAACGCGGTGTCCGGCCGGGCCGCCTGCATCATGAACAGGCGCGCGGTGTCGGCACCGTACTCGTCGACGATGCGCTGGGGGGAGACGGTGTTCCCCTTCGACTTGGACATCTTCTCGCCCTCCAACTGCACCATGCCCTGTCCCAGCAGGTTCGTGAACGGCTCGCGGTGCTCCAGCATGTCCATGTCCGCGATGGCCTTCGTGGCGAACCGCGCGTACAGCAGGTGCATCACCGCGTGCTCCAACCCGCCGACGTACTGGTCGACCGGCATCCAGTCGTTCGCACGTTCCACGTCGAACGGCGCGTCGTCCAGATCGGGCGAGACGTAGCGCAGGAAGTACCACGAGGAGTCGACGAACGTGTCCATCGTGTCCGTCTCGCGGACCGCGTCGGCGCCGCAGTCGGGACACGCGGTGTGTTTCCACTCGGTGGCGGCGTCCAGCGGGTTCCCGGTCGTGTTGACGAACTCCGGCAGCTCGACCGGCAGGTCCGCCTCGGGAACCATGACGGGACCGCAGTCGTCGCAGTGGATCACCGGGATCGGGGTGCCCCAGTAGCGCTGGCGGGAGATCAGCCAGTCGCGCAGGCGGTACTGCGTGTGGAACTCCGCGGAGTCGATGTCCTCCGTCAGCGCCTCGCGCGCCTCCGCGCTCGACAGGCCGTCGTACTCGCCGCTGTTGACCAGCACGCCGTCCTCGGTGGAGGCGCCCTCGCTCACGTCGGGAGGCTCGGGCGCCTCGTCGGCATCGTCGCCCTCGGGCGCGACGACCGGGACGATGTCGACGCCCATGCGCTCGGCGAAGGCGTGGTCGCGCTCGTCGTGGCCGGGGACGCCCATCAGCGCGCCCGTCCCGACGTCCGAGAGCACGAAGTCGGCGACGAACACGGGGACCTCCTCGCCGGTCGCGGGGTTGGTGGCGGTCAGCCCCGTCTCGACGCCGTTCGGCTCGTCGCCGTCGGGGTCGGCGACCTCCTCGACGAAGTGGCGGACATCGTCGTCCTCGGCGACCAACTCCTCCGAGATGGGGTGGTCCGGCGCCAGCGCGAAGAACGTCGCGCCGTAGACGGTGTCCAGCCGCGTGGTGAACGCCTCGACCGGCCCGTGGTCCTCCACGTCGAACTCCACTCTGGAGCCCTCCTGCTTGCCGATCCAGTTGCGCTGCATCTCGCGGACGCTGTCGGGCCAGCCGTCCAGCGCGTCGATCGCTTCCAGCAGCTCGTCGGCGTACTCGGTGATCCCCAGCGTCCACTGGTCCAGTTCGCGCTGTTCGACCAGCGTGTCACAGCGCCAGCAGTGTTCGTCCTCGCCCTCGACCTGCTCGTCGGCCAGGACGGTCTCACAGGAGGGACACCAGTTCACCTCGGCCGCGCGGCGCTCGACCAGCCCCTCCTCGTGGAACTGCTCGAACAGCCACTGGTTCCAGCGGTAGTACTCCGGCTCGCAGGTGGTGATCTCGCGGTCCCAGTCGTAGCCGAACCCCATCGACTCCATCTGTCCGCGCATGGTGTCGATGCAGTCCATCGTCCAGTCGCGCGGGTTCGAGTCGCGCTCCTTGGCGGCGTTCTCGGCGGGAAGCCCGAACGAGTCCCACCCCATCGGGTGGAGCACGTCGTCGCCCTGCATCCGACGGAAGCGGGCGTACGCGTCCGTGATGGTGTAGTTGCGGACGTGCCCCATGTGGAGCTTCCCCGACGGGTACGGGAACATCCCCAGCACGTACGTCGGATCCTCGGCGTCGTCCGGCGTCCGGTAGGCGTCGGCCTCCGCCCACGCTTCCTGCCAGCGTCGTTCGACCGCCGTGTGGTCGTAACCCTCCTCGGACATTTCTTACGTGCTGGTTCGGCCGCTTCGACCCCTATACCTTTCCATCGAACACAGCTGGAGTCCCCATCCGGTCGCGCGGTCGGCGGGCCGGCGCCACAACGCGTATCCTGTCAGCCGACGTAGATCGTGTCATGAGCACGGAGATCGACACTCCGGACGACGACGCCGGAGTGGTGAAGACGGTGTACCGGACGGTTACGCCCGGCTACGACTCGCACTCGGACGACGAGATGAACGCGGTCGGGTGGACGATCTTCCTCGGACTGCTCGTGATACTGTTCCCGCTGCTGCCGTTCGTCGCCGTCGTCTGGGGCGTGACCAAGGTGATCGAGGCGATCACCGGCGACGCAGACGCCGAGTAGTACGCCGCCGCGGAAGCAGTACGCTCCCGCGAGCAGTCGACGGATCTACTCCGCGAGGCCCAACAGATCGAACTCGTAGCCGTTGTCGCGCTCGTTCGCGTGCTCGTACACGACGTGGGCGGCCGCGACGTCCTGAATGGCGAGGCCCGTGGAGTCGAACACGGTGATCCCGTCGTCGGCCGTTCGGCCCTCCTTCTCGCCGACGACGATCTCGCCGATCTGGCCGTAGATGTCGTCGTCGCCGAGGACGCCCGCCGCGTAGGGGACGTTGATCTCCCCGGAGTGGGTCGTCTGTTCGTAGTCGTCGATGACGAGCTTCGCGTCGAGCAGCACCTCGTCCGCGAGTTCGTGTTTCCCCTCGGCGTCGGCGCCCATCGCGTTGACGTGGGTGTGGTCGCCCACCGCCTCACGGGGGACGATCGGCTCCTCGACGGGCGTGACCGTCGAGAGCACGTCGCAGGCGGCCGCCTCCGCGACGGAGCCGGCGCGCACCGAGAAGCGGTCCTCGAACGCGTCGATGAAGCGGGCGACGCGCTCCTCGCTGAGGTCCGAGACGACGACCTCCTCGATGTCGCGAACGGACGAGATCGCCTCGAGTTGGGTGTACGACTGGACGCCCGCGCCGACGATTCCCAGCGAGGAGGCGTCGGGGACCGCGAGGTGGTCGGTGGCGACGGCGGCGGCGGCACCCGTGCGCTTCATCGTCAGCTCCGTGCCGTCGAGGATCGCGAGCGGGAACGCGTTCTTCGGGTCCGAGTAGATCATCGTCCCCATCACCGTCGGGAGGTCGTACTGCTCCTCGTTGTCGGTGTGGACGTTGACCCACTTGACGCCCGCGGCGTCCCAGTCGCCGGCGTCGAGGTACGCCGGCATCGACCGGAAGTCGCCGTTGTACGTCGGGAGGTCGATGTAGCTCTTGGGCGGCATCTGGGCGTCGCCGCGCTGATAGGCGGCGAACGCCTCCTCGATGGCCGGCACGAGTTCGTCCATCGCGGCGTTCTCGTGCACGTCGTCGCTGTTGAGCAGCAGCGTCTTCATGCTCGCAAGAATTGCGCGGGCCGATTAGAAGCCACCGGTACGGCGCCGCGGTCGGCGGGACACCGCGCGCGAGTCGGGTCGAGTGCGGGAGCGGTCGGTCCGGCGCCGAACCGCGCCGATGAGCCATCGGCTCGGATTAAGTCGGCTTAATCGGGCTTATCGAGCGCCGAAACGCCCGAAATCGGCTTTCGGGTCTTCACCCCTCTTTACCCCGGAAGCCACACGGACGAGTGCAACATGACCCGAACGAAACTCGCCGCGATCGCGCTCGCGGCCCTGCTCGCAGTGACCGGTGTCGCCGCCGCGGCCCCGGGGAACGCCCCCGCGGACGCCGGCGCGAACGACGATGCGACCGGACAGGCCGGCCCGCCGTCCGAGCTGCCTGATCCGGTTCCGGACTTCGTGAGCGACATCCACGACCAGATCCGCTCGTTCATCGACGGGAACGTCGAGAACCTCGGCGACGCCGTCTCCGGGATCGCCGGCGGCGATGACGCCGGCGGCGACGACGGCGCGGACGCGTAACGTGCGGAACCTGCTCGCTGACCCGCTCGGCCCTCACGCGACCTGACCTCGTTTTCACGGACTCCGAGACGGTCAGACGACCGTTTGTATCTCCAGAAGGCACTTTCCGGGCTGCGTTGTACGGCTGAGTGTCATGTCCTCCAGATCGACGCCGCTGGCGGTCCTCGCCGTCCTCGTGATCGTCGCGGCCGGCTGCCTCGGGAGCCCGGCGCCGGGAACGGAACCGACCGCCGACGGCACGCCGACGCCCACCTCGTCGCCGACCCCCACGTCCTCGCCGACGCCGCCGAGCGCGACGCCGACATACACGCCACCCGGGACGGAGTACGCGTCCGAACAGCCGGACGCCTCTCACTCCGTCACCCTGACGAACGACTGGAATCGGAGCGTCACGGTCCGCGTGACTGTCGTCCGTGAGGCGACGAACGAGACGGTTCACCACGAGACGTACGACCTCGACGCCGGCGAGGAACGGGTCGTCTACGACACGGCCGAGGCGGACCCCGACGGGATCGAGCGGTTCACGATCACGGCGACCGCGGTGAACGCGACAGAGTCCGTCACGATCGAGACCTCGAAGTGCTACGGGAACGCCTACGTCGAGATCACGGCGGACGGGGAGCTGTACCCGTACTACGCGATCTGCTGAGCGGCGCCGTCTCCGAGCAGCGCTGTCGCTCGCGAGCTGAACGCGGTGTTGAAAGAAGTCGAAGGTTCGGTCGAAGGCGAGACGGCGGTCGGACGCGCGTGTGAGTGGTTAGGCTGTACCCAGTTTCACATCGCGCCGCCCATGCCGCCCATGCCGCCCATGCCGCCCATGCCGCCGCCGGGGGCGCCGCCCTCCTCGTCGTCGTTGCCGCCGGTGGACAGGTCGCCCGCGGCGATGATGTCGTCGATCTTGAGGACGAGGTTCGCGGCCTCGGTGGCGCTGGAGAGCGCCTGCTCCTTGGCGTGGGCCGTCTCGACGACGCCGGCGTCGAAGGTGTCCTCGATGTCGCCGGAGAACACGTTCAGGCCGGCCGTCTGGTCGCCCGCCTCGTGGGCCGAGCGCAGGTCGACCAGCGTGTCGATGGAGTCGAGCCCGGCGTTCTCGGCGAGGACGCGCGGGACCAGTTCCAGCGCGTCGGCGAACGCCTCGACGGCGAGTTGCTCGCGGCCCTCGACGGAGTCGGCGTAGTCGCGGAGGCGCGAGGCGAGTTCGACCTCGATCGCGCCGCCGCCGGCGACGATGCGGCCGTCGGAGACGGCCGTGGAGACGACGTCGAGCGCGTCCTGGACGCCGCGCTCCAGCTCGTCGACGACGTGCTCGGTGGAGCCGCGCAGCAGCAGCGTGACGCCGTGGGCGTCGTCGCCGCCCTCGACGTAGAACAGCTCGTCGGCGTCGTCACGCGACACCGAGCCGTGACCGAGGTCGGCCTCGGTCGCGGAGTCGAGATCGGAGACGATGTTGCCGCCGAGGATGTTCTTGAGGAAGCCCAGGTCGGACTTCTTGACGCGGCGGGCCGCGAGGATGCCCTCCTTCGCGAGGTAGTGCTGGGCCATGTCGTCGACGCCCTTCTGGCAGAAGACGACGTTCGCGCCCGTCTCCTTGATCTGCTGGACCTTCTCTTTGAGCTGGTTCTCCTCCTGATCGAGGAACTGCTGGAGCTGGTCGGGAGAGTCGATGGACACCTGCGTGTCCACGTCGGCCTCCTCGACCTCGATCGGGTCGTTGAGCAGGAGGACGTTCGCGTCCTCGACCGCCGAGGGCATGTCGTCGTGGAGCGGGTCCTTGTCGACGACGGCGCCCTGCAGGAGCTCGGACTCGCCGGCCGATCGGCCGGTCTGGGTCTCCATCGCGACGTTCTCGAGGTCGACGACGTAGGAACCGTCGTCCGCCTCGACGGTGACCTGCTTGACCGCGCGGTAGATGAGGTCCGCGAGGACCTCCTTCTCCAGTTCCGCGCCCTTGCCGGTCATGGAGGTCTCGGCGACCTTCCTGATCAGCTCCTCGTCGTCGGGGTCGACGTCGGTGGCGACCTCGTCGACCTCGGCGCGGGCCTGCTCGCTGGCGAGGTGGAAGCCCTTGATGATCGCCGTCGGGTGAATCTCCTGTTCGAGGAGGTTCTCGGCGTTCTTGAGGAGTTCACCCGCGATGGCGACTGCCGTCGTCGTCCCGTCGCCGGCCTCGTCCTCCTGGGTCTCGGCGACCTCGACGATCATCTCGGCCGTCGGGTTGTCGATGTCCATCGTCTGGAGGATGGTGACGCCGTCGTTCGTGATGGTCACGTCGCCCATCGAGTCGACGAGCATCTTGTCCATCCCTTTGGGGCCGAGCGTCGACCGAACGGCCTCGGCTACGGCGCGCGCCGCGGAGATGTTGTATTCCTGCGCGTCCTTGTCCTTCACTCGCTGAGAGTCCTCACCCATAATGATCATGGGCTGACCCTGCATACGTCGCTGGCTCATGTACAGGAGTAACTGTGGTTGTGATTCTATATAAAACCTTGTGTCTCGTGTGGTTGCGGTTCGTCGGTGCCACGACCGCTCTTTTCGATGGAATCACAGTACTGCGGCGCTATAACGGGTGTTAACTGGTGACAATATCCACAGCCGTTCCGACTGATCGAAGACGACACGAACGCCAGTTTATATACGTTCGATCCGCGGCCGCTACTCGTCGACCGGATCCTTCGAACGGAACCCGTCGACGGGTTCCTTCCAGTGTACGCGGACAGTTCCGACGGCGAAGGCGTCGTCCGTGTCCGTGTCGCGCGCGATCGCGAGCGTGTTCGTCCCCTCGCGAAGGGTAACACCGGTCACGGTGTCGGTCCACAACTGCCACCCCTCGTTCGGTGGGATGTCGAATCCCGACAGAGGTTTCTCGTTCACGAGTACCTCGTGGCCGTACTCCGCGACGTCGAACGCTTGGATCTCGAGGTACGCCTCGCGGGGATCGTCGGTCGACACCTCGAACTCGTGGTCGTCGGTCCGGTCGCCAGCGTCGTCGGCCCAGTCGAGATCCAGATCCAACTCCGACGGCGAGAGCTGTGCGCCGAGGTAGACGGTGGCGTACATCGCACGTTCGGTCATCGGCCGCAGTTGGCGACCGTGCGGCAAAAAGACGGCTCTTCGTGCAGGCCGGCGGTCACTCCGCTTCCTGCGGCGGCGCGGACAGCAGATCGGAGTCGGTGTCCTCGGGCGGATACTCCGGAAGCGCGTCCTCATCGTCGAGCGTCTCGATCTCTCGCTCGGCGAGGTGTTGCTCCAACTGCTCGGTCTTCTTGCGCCCCTGCCGTTCGCGTCCGCGCTTCGTGTCTGGCATTGACACCCGTGACAACTACACCCATGGTTATGAATCTTTCCGCCGTCGATCTGCCTGTGGACTTATGAGCGATCGCGCGTCTCGTCGATCGTGACCGACCGTTCAGTTCACCCGACGAGACGGGCGCTGCTCGCGGCCGTCGCCGGGGGCGCAGTGGGTGGTGGCTTTCTCGGCCCGGTTCGCGGCTATCTCTCGGCGTTCGCGCCGCTTTCGGGCGGGGTGTGGGATGCCGCCGGCGACGATCCGCCCCCGCGTGTCCCGAGCAACCACGGCGACGCGACCCTCAGATACGACGACGAGGCCGTCCCTCGGATCGAGGCGGACGACGAGACTGCGCTTTGTTTCGCCGCCGGCTACGCGCACGGCGCGGACCGGCTGTTCCAGATGGACCTCCAACGCCGACAGATGCGCGGCCAGCTCTCGGCGGTTGTCGGGGAGGCGACGCTCGACTCCGACCGCTTCCACGTTCGGATGGATTTCGCGACCGCCGCCGACGCGACGTGGGGCCTCGTTCGCGACACGGAGGCGGGTCCGCTCGTCGAGGCGTACTGCGAGGGGGTGAATCGCGCCCGCGAGGACCTCCCGACGCCCGTCGAGTTCGAACTGCTCGACTACGAGCCGGCGCCGTGGACGCCTGCTGACGTGATGCTGGCGGAAAAGCAGATCGCGTGGACGCTCACCGGGAGCTTCCGGACGCTCCGCAAGGAGACGCTCCGGGCGGAGTTGGGCCCCGAGGCCGCCGAGGCGGTCATTCCCGACCGGTTGGACCACGACGCGACGATCCTCGGCCACACCCGGGCGACCGACGACTGGTCTGTTCCGGACGGCGACGCGCTTCGTGCCCCGGTGTCGGACCCGGACGACGACACGAGCAGTCGCGCGTCGGTCGCAACGGATCCTGAGCTCGACGGGTGGATCGCGGGGGTCGAGCCGCCCGCGTGGGCGGGATCCAACTCGTGGGCGGTGGGAGCCGACCACACCGACAGCGGCGAGTCCATCATGGCGAACGACCCGCACCTCTCGTTGATGGCGCCGCCGGTGTGGTACGAGCAGGTGCTCCGCCACCCGGACTATCAGGTCCGCGGCGTCACCTTCCCCGGGGTCCCGTTCGTGATCATCGGCGAGAACGACCGCGGCGCGTGGGGGTTCACCAACGCCGGCTGCGACGTGATCGACTTCTACGAGTACGAGACCCGCGCTGACGGGGCGGAGTACCGGTACGGCGACCGCTGGCGGTCGTTCGAGGTCGAGTCCCGGACGATCGACGTCGCCGGGGGGCCCGACCGGAACGTCGAGGTGAAGAAGTCCGTCCACGGCGCGGTGCTGAGCGCGGGCGCCGGCGGCGACGAGTTCCGGAGCGAACTCGGCGTCGCGTGGACGGGCCTCTCGGCGACGAACGCGACGAACGGCATCCTCGGGATCAACCGCTCGCGTGACGCCGAGGACGTCGACGAGGCGTTGCGCGAGTTCGGCGAGCCGACGCAGTGTTTCGTCTACGCCGGTCGAGACGGCTCGGTCCGCTACCGCGTCACTGGGCGCGTTCCGATCCGACGGACCGGTGGCGAGACGGTCCCGGGAACGGGGGTGTTCGACGGCTCCGCTCGCGAGGGGGAGTGGGCCGGGTACACGCCGTACGGCGAGTCGTCGTGGGAGGGGTTCATCCCGTTCGACGAGATGCCTCACGACGACGACCCCGACTACGTCGGGACCGCGAACCAGCGGGTCGTCGACGACGATGACTACCCGTACTATCTCGCGGAGGACTACAGCGAGCCGTTCCGGGGGATCCGCCTGTGGGAGCGCCTCGACGCGCTCGTCGACCGCGGCGACGTGACGCCCGCGGACCTGCGCGACCTCCAGCGCGACGTACGGGACGGTCGACTGGAGCACTACCGGCCGGTACTGGAGGACGCCCGGTCCGAACTCTCGGGGGATGCGCACTCGGACCTCGATGCCGTCCTCGATTGGGACGGCGAGGCCACGCGCGACGCCCGGGAGCCGCTGCTGTTCGTCCGCTTCCTCGACGCCTACGAGGGGCGGTTCGTCGCCGACGGGCTCTCGGGACTCGACGGCCGGCGCGACGCGTCGGCGTACGCCCCGAACCAGTGGGTGCTCGCGACGCTCGGCGACGAGTGGTTCGCCCCCGATCGCGCGAGCGCGGCGGCCGACGCGTTCGAGAAGGCGCGCGAGCGGGTCGACGCCGGCGGCTGGGAGACGTACGGCGACTACAACCGGACCGCGATCGACCACCCGTTCGACCAGTCGTTCCTCAACTACCCGCGCTACCCGACCGACGGCTCGGCGGCGACGCTGTTCAACTTCCGCGTCGAGTCAGGCGCCGGCAGCAGCTGGCGACAGGTGTGCCCGATGGACGGCACGACCTCCCGGTGTATCCTCCCCGGCGGCAACGACGGGAACGTCTACGCCGACGACTACGACGGCCAGTTGCGGCGCTGGGCGAACGGCGAGTACAAGCCGATGGACCGGGAGATGCGCGGCGACCTCGCGGTGCGGTTCGCCGGAGGTGACGGCGAGTGACCGCCGCCGGCGACCGCCCGACACGCTGGATCGCGACGGGACTGGCGGCGCTCGCTGGCGTCGGTCTCGCGTCGGTCCACTGGCTCGGCCTCGTCGCGGGCGCGGCGCTGGTCGCGCTCCCCCAGCGGACGACGGCCCGGGGGGTCGCCGCCGGCGTCGGTTTCGGCCTGCTCGTGCTCGTGGCGACCGCGGCGTCGCTGTCGCTGGCAGGCGGACTCGACGTTGCGCTCGCGATGACGCAGCCGCTCGGCGTCGCCGTCGGTGTCGCCGTCGTGGGGGGCGCGGTCGGCGGCCTCGCTCGCGGCGTGGTGTAGGGGGCTGACAGGCGGTCCTCGCGTCGCGGGCTCGGCCGGTTCACTCCGTGTTCGTCGGGGGTGGACCACACACCCGCCTTGGTCCCCGACGACCGTGGTTACGTCACACGGCGACTGGTCCCGTTTCGGTACTTGAACCCTCGCGAGCGCCGTGGGGCCGGATGACGCGCCCGTTAAGTGGTTCCGACCCCAGGTCGCTCGTAATGAGTGGCAGAGCCGTGCGTCACCGACTCGCCCCCCGATCGCGGGGTGACCTGTAGTGCCCAAGGAGTTCATCGAGGTCCGCGGCGCCGAGGAGAACAACCTCAAGGACCTCGACGTGGAGATCCCCCGCGAGCAGTTCAACGTCGTCACCGGCCTCTCGGGGTCGGGGAAGTCGTCGCTCGCGTTCGACACCGTCTACGCGGAGGGGCAGCGCCGCTACATCGAGTCGCTGTCGGCGTACGCCCGGAACTTCCTCGGGCAGATGGACAAACCGCAGGTCGAAAGCGTCGAGGGCCTCTCGCCGGCGATCTCCATCGACCAGAAGAACGCCGCCAACAACCCCCGTTCGACCGTGGGGACGGTCACCGAACTGCACGACTACCTGCGCCTGCTGTACGCCCGCGTCGGCCACCCGCACTGTCCCGAGTGCGGCCGCGAGGTCGGCGAGCAGTCGGCCCAGCAGATGGTTCAGCGCGTGTTCGAACTGCCCGAGGGCATCCGCGCGATGATCGCCGCGCCGGTCGTCCGCGACCAGAAGGGTGCCTTCGAGGACCTGTTCGACGAGCTCGTCGCCGACGGCTACTCGCGCGTCGAGGTCGACGGCGAGCAGTTCGACCTCTCGCTGGAGCGTCCCGAGTTGGACGAGAACTACGACCACACGATCGACGTGGTCGTCGACCGCGTGAAGGTCCGCGAGGAGGACCGCTCGCGGATCACCGACTCGGTCGAGACCGCGCTCGACGAGGCCGACGGCACGCTGAAGCTGATCCTCCCGGACCCGCCCGAGGACGGCGACTTCGACCTCGGCGGCAACGAGTCGCGGTCGACGGGCGACCTCGCGGGCGACGGGGACGACCGCCTCGTCGTGGAGTTCTCCGAGGACCTCGCGTGTACCCACTGCGGCATCGACTTCTCGGAGATCGAGACGCGCTCGTTCTCGTTCAACTCCCCGCACGGCGCCTGCCCCGAGTGCGAGGGGATCGGCTCGACGAAGGAGGTCGACGAGGACCTCGTCGTCACCGACCCGAGCCAACCGATCAAACACGTGTTCGAGCCGTGGAGCTACAACCGGTCGTACTACCGCACCCGCTTGGACAACGTCGCAGACCACTTCGGCGTGAGCGTCGAGACGCCGTTCGAGGACCTCTCGGCGTCCGAACAGCGGCAGTTCCTCTACGGCACCGACGAGGTCGTGAACTTCGAACAGCAGACGAAGAACGGCGTCCGCCGGAAGACCCAGCGGTTCGAGGGCGTCATCCCCAACCTGGAGCGGCGACACGTCGAGACGGACTCCGACCGGACGCGCGAACACATCGAGGAGTTCATGGCGGTCACGACCTGCCCCGAGTGCGAGGGGACGCGCCTGAAGCCCCAGTCCCGGTCGGTGTACGTCGACGGCACGTCGATCACGGCGGTGAATCGGCTGTCGATCGGCGACGCGCTGGAGCACTTCGAGGGAATGGAGGAGACGATGAGCGAGCGCGAGCGCACCATCGCCGAGGAGATCCTCAAGGAGATCCGCGCCCGCCTCGGCTTCATGGAGGAGGTCGGGCTGGAGTACCTCACGCTCGACCGCGAGGCCTCGACGCTCTCCGGCGGCGAGAGCCAACGAATCCGCCTCGCGACGCAGGTCGGTTCCGGGCTCGTGGGCGTGCTGTACGTCCTCGACGAGCCGAGCATCGGCCTCCACCAGCGCGACAACGACCGCCTGCTCGACACGCTGGAGGGACTGCGGGACCTGGGGAACACGCTGCTGGTCGTCGAGCACGACGAGGCGACGATGCGGCGCGCCGACAACGTCATCGACATCGGTCCCGGGCCGGGCAAACGGGGCGGCGAGATCGTCGCGCAGGGCGACTTCGACGACATCGTGAACACCGACGAATCGGTAACCGGCGACTACCTCGCCGGCCGCGAGATCGTCGAGGTTCCCGAGACCCGTCGCGACAGCGACGCCGCGCTCACGATCGAGGGCGCGCGCCAGCACAACCTGAGAGACGTCGACGTGGACATCCCGATCGGCCAGTTCACCGCCATCACCGGCGTCTCCGGCTCCGGGAAGTCCACCCTGATACACGACGTGCTGTACAAGGGGCTCGCCCGCGAGATGAACGACAACACGGAGGTCGACCCCGGCGAGCACGACCGGATCTCGGGGATGGACAACATCGAGGGCGTGCGCCTCATCGACCAGTCGCCCATCGGCCGGACGCCGCGGTCGAACCCCGCGACGTACACCGACGTGTTCGACTACATCCGCGAACTGTTCGCGGAGACGAAGCTCGCGAACCAGCGCGGCTACGACAAGGGCCGCTTCTCGTTCAACGTGAAGGGCGGTCGCTGCGAGGAGTGTGGCGGGCAGGGAACCGTCAAGATCGAGATGAACTTCCTGTCGGACGTGCACGTCCCCTGTGAGGAGTGTGGCGGCGCCCGCTACAACGACGAGACGCTCGACGTGACGTACAAGGGTGCGACCATCGCCGATGTCCTCGACATGAGCGTCGAGGAGGCGTACGACTTCTTCGAGTCCCACTCCGGCCTCGAACGCCGTCTCGGCCTCCTGAAGGACGTGGGTCTCGACTACATGCAGCTCGGCCAGCCCTCGACCACCCTCTCGGGCGGCGAGGCTCAGCGCGTGAAGCTCGCGGAGGAACTGGGCAAGAAGGACGCCGGCGACACCCTCTACCTGCTGGACGAGCCGACCACGGGCCTGCACAAGGCCGACGAGCGGAAGCTCATCGACGTGCTCCACCGCCTCACCGACAAGGGAAACACGGTCGTCATCATCGAGCACGAGCTCGACCTCGTGAAGAACGCCGACCACATCGTCGACCTCGGCCCCGAGGGCGGCGACGGCGGCGGGGAAGTCGTCGCCGAGGGAACTCCCGAGGAGGTCGCCCGAACCGAGGAGTCACACACGGGGCGGTACCTCCGTGACTACCTCCCGGACGTGGACGTCGAGGGGCCGCGAAGCGACCGTCGGATGCCCGCGCTGGCCGCCGACGCTACCGAGGGATCCGACGACTCCGAGGGCGAAGGCGAGGCCGTCGAGGCCCCGGCGACCGACGACTGAGAACGCGCCGGTCGCCGCCGGTCGTCACCGACGGAACGGTCGCTGTCGCTCGCGGTCAGCCCTCGTCTTCGCCGGCCTCGGGATACGGCTCGTCCCCGGCGTACCCCTCCACGCCGGACGCGCGCAGATACTCCCGGAGGAGCGTCGGGAACTGTCGGCCGCGGACGTACCGGAGGCCGAACTGGTCGGCCCACGAGATGATCCCTCGGTCCTCGGTGACGACGCCGGCCTCCAGTTCCCGGGCGAGGACGAGCAGGTCGAAGTCCTCGCGGGAGTCGAGCACGCCCCGGCGGAGCGCGCGCCGGTACTTGTCCCGGAGGTCGGAGACGACGCGGTCGGCCTCGGTCATGTACTCGCTGCCGCCCCCGTCGCCCCGGTCGCCGTCGTCTCCGCCTCCCGCGAGCGTCTCGGGGTCGAGCCCCTCGACCTCGCGGACGGCCTCCTCGGAGACGCGCAGCCCCCGGTCGACCCGGTCGCTCATCTCGTCGACGAACTGGTAGACGATGTCCGCGGGGATCTGGACCCCGTAGCGGTCGGGGCTCTTGCGGATCACCCAGGTGTCGAGCTTCGAGAACACCTCGTCGCTCACGTCGCGGTCGCGCAGCATCGTCGCCAGCTCGTCGTGGATCGACGGCGGCACGTAACAGGAGACGTTCAGCTCCAGGCGCGCCGTCGCGATCAGATCGAGGAGCCGCAGCACCGCTCCCTCGACGGACTCCCCCTCGCGCCGGATCCCCTCGGTGATGAACAGCGACGTGTCGAGGACGAACTGCTGGCGCGGCGGTACCTCCGACATGGGCGGCGGTTCGAGTGCGAACCGCAAAAATCCCGGCGGCGCCCCGGTCGTCCCCTTCGTCGACGACGTGGCCCGTCGCGTCGGAACCGTCGCCGGCTTTTCGATGCATGTTCACGTAGCACACGGTATGGGAGACGCGGCCGAGACGCTGAACGACCGGCTGGACCCCGACGCGAGCGACCTCGCGGACCTCGCCGAGCACCTCGACCGTCACGAGCGCCTCGGGCGCGAGTGCGCGGCGCTGCCCGACGCGCGCCACGGCCTCGAACGCGGGACCGCCGTCGTCGACGGCGTCGTCGTCCGCGGCTACCCGAGCGTGCCGCGCGCGCTCGTGCTCGAGCCGACGGTCGCCGAGCACTTCGACGCCGACCGGGTCGCCGTCGAGGAGAAGCTGAACGGCTTCAACGTCCGCGTGGTCTCGCCCGAGGGTGGCGAGCCGCTGGCGCTCACCCGGGGCGGCTACCTCTGCCCGTACACGACCGACCGGGCCCGCGACCTGCTCGACCTCGACGCGCTCTTCCGGGACCGCCCCCGTGCGATGGTGTGTGCGGAGCTGATCGGAGCGGAGACGCCGTACACGACCCACGACTACGAGGAGGTCGACTCCCACGCGTTCCGGGTGTTCGACGTGCGCGACCGCGTCACCGGCGAGCCGCTCGCCGTCGGCCGCCGCCGGAGCCTGTGTGCGGCCGAGGGGCTCCCGCAGCCCGAGCTGTTCGGGGTGTGGCCGACCGCGGAGGCGACCGCGCGGGTCCGGGGGGCGATCGACCGTCTCGACGAGCGGGGTCGGGAGGGCGTCGTGCTGAAGTCGCCGGACGGGTCGTCGATGCTGAAGTACACGACCGAGGCGCACCACCACGCGGAGCTGACGTACGCGGCGCGGACGCCGTTCGAGCGCGGCCGCGATTTCCTCCACTCGCGGCTGGTCCGGGAGGCGTTTCAGGCGTACGAGTTCGACGAGGACGACGAGCGCCTGCACGAGCGGGCCCACGGGATCGGGGAGTCGCTGCTGATCCCCTTCGTGGAGACGATCCGCGAGGTCGCCGACGGCGCCGCAGTCGGCGACGAGCACGTCGCCCGCGGCGACCCGGACCGCGTCGACGCGCTGCTCGATCACCTCCGGTCGTTCGGGGTCGCCGTCGACGTGCTCGCGGAGGAGACCGAGGACGGCGAGCGCGTCGTTCGCTTCCGGAAGGTCGCCGAGTCGACCGCCGACCGGACGGCCCACTACCTCGGCGGCGGGACATACGACGAGTGAGGGCGCGGCGCGGGCGGCGTCGGGTCCCCTCGACTCGGCGCCACGATCCGTCGCCATCGATATGTCGATTCGATACCACGTGTGCACTATGACGACAGTGTACGCCGCGATGCGCGACGGCCTCCGCGTCGTCGACCCGGACACGGAATCTGCGACCGCTGCCGGGGACTTGGACGGCCGCGCGCTCGAATGCGTCGCGGTCCACCCGGACGCCCCGGACCGCGTGTTCGTCGGGACGTTCGAGTCGGGCCTGTGGCGTTCGGAGGACCGCGGCGAGACGTTCGAACGCGTCGGCGCAGACGCCATCGAACAGGAGGCCGTCATGTCGGTCGCGGTCTCGGCCCGGGACCCCGAGGTGATCTGGGCCGGAACCGAGCCCTCCCGCGTCTACCGCTCGACGGACGGCGGCGACGCCTGGACGCACCGCGAGGGGCTCGTCGATCTCCCCTCCAGCGACGAGTGGGCCTTTCCGCCGCGGCCGCACACCCACCACGTCCGGTGGATCGAGCCGGATCCGCACGATCCCGATCACCTGTACGTCGCCGTCGAGGCGGGCGCGCTCGTGACCACGCGCGACGCGGGCGAGACGTGGACGGACCGCGTGGCGGACTCCCGACGCGACACCCACTCGATGACGACCCACTCCAACGCCCCCGGCCGGGCGTGGTGCGCTGCCGGCGACGGGTACGCTGAGACGGACGACGGGGGCGAGACGTGGACGCACCCGCAGGACGGACTCGATCGCACGTACTGTTGGAGTGTCGCTGTCGATCCGGGCGATCCGGATCGCGTGCTCCTCTCAGCAGCGCGCGGGGCACGCCAGGCGCACTCCGCCGAACGTGCGGAGACGTACGTCTACCGACGTGAAGGAAGCGAACGCTGGGAACGGCTGGATGACCGGGGCCTTCCATTGGGAGCGGGCGTCACCCGGCCGGTGCTCGCGGCCGGCGACCCCGGCGAGTTCTATGCGCTGTCGAACCGCGGGCTGTTCCGGAGCGACGATGCGGGCGGATCGTGGGCCGAGGTCGGAGTTGACTGGCCCGAACGGATCGACGATCAGACGGCCCGCGGGCTCACCGTGCTCCCGTAGGTTCAACTCGGAAGCCGGGACCAGCACCCCCGTGACCTAACGAACGGACCGCGCGGACCACGGCGGGAGCGGGGCGCGAGCGAGGCGAGCGTCCCGACGCGAACGGCGAGCGACGCGAGCCGTGAGCAGCGACCCATCCGCGCGGATCGGGAGCCACGGGCCGCCTGTCAGCCACTGTCCGGAGCGTCGCGGCCGCGACGAGACCGGGTGAGTCGGCTCGTCCCCGTCCGGTCGCGACGAACGACCCACGAGATATATCTCCGTCCGGAAGAATCACGGAGTATGTACGACTTCGTCGTGGTCGGCGTCGGCCCCGCGGGCGCGCGCTTCGCCCGGCGGGCCGCGGAGGCCCACTACGACGTGCTCGCTCTCGAGAAGGGGACGATCGGCGAGCCGTTGGCTTGCTCGGGGCACGTCTCGACCGACATCTGGGAGTACGTCCCCGCCGACGCCGAGGAGCGACTGCTCCAGAACCGCGTGTACGGCGCGGACTTCCACGTCGGCGGCCCGGACTCGCCGGGCGACCGGTTCTACAAGCGCGAGGAGATCTCGAACGTCATCGACCGCGTCGAACTCGACCGCACGCTCGCGGCGACCGCCCGTGAGGCCGGCGCCGACGTGCGCGAGGGGCACACCGTCACGCGAGTCGAGGAGCGGCCGGGCTACGTCGAGGTGACCGCCAGCGTCGGCGGCGACGAGGAGACGTTCGAGGCGCGAATGGTCGCCGGCGCCGACGGCCCCGTCTCCAGGGTCCGCAAGCAGCTCGACCTTCCGGGGCCCGACGAGACGCTCCACGGCGTCCTCGCGTTCACCGACGAGGAGGACCACGGCGACCACGTCGACGTACACCTCACCGCGCCGCGCTTCTTCGCGTGGCGCATCCCCCGCGGCGGCGCCGGCGTCGAGTACGGCCTCGCCGCACCGCCGGGCCACGAGGTGAACGAGCTGTTCGACCGGCTCACCGGGGAGTACGGCGTCGAGACCGATCGCTTCTGCTCGGGCGCGATTCCCATCGGTCCGCCGGAGCGAACAACGGCAACGCGGGGGTTCCTCCTCGGCGACGCCGCGGCCCAGACGAAGCCGTTCACCGGCGGCGGCATCCTCTACGGGATGCGCGCGGCCGACGTTGCCGCCGACGTGATCGACCCGCAGGACCCGAACACGCTCGCGCGCTACGAGGACGGGTGGCGCGAGGAGCTGAGCCGAGAGATCCGGCTCGGTCACTGGATCCGCCGCGCGTACTCCCTTCCGGAGCCAGTGCAGCGAGCGGGACTGTGGGCGCTCTCCGGGGAGATCGGCGTCCACATGGACGAGCCGAGCTCGTTCTTCTCTCGCGAGCACCTGAAGAAGCTATTCTCCTGAGCCGCCCCGTCTCGGCGTTCGATCGGTGGGCCGGCGACGACGACCGCGGGACTCCAACGCCGCTACGCCTGCTCGGCGGCCTCGGGATACGCCGGAACCCGACCGGAGCGCGCGCTCCCCTCCACGAACGGGAGGGCGGCGCGCTCGGCGGCGACCTCGTCGCCGTCGACCCGGACGGTCAGGTCGTCGGTATCGGCGTCGAAGTCCAGGTACGCGAGCGCGAGCGGGGCGTCAAGGGACGGGGAGTCGACCGCACGGGTCACCTCGCCGACGGAGGCGTCTCCCTCGAAGAGAGCGGCGCCTGCCTCGGGAACCTCGGCGGGGAGCAGTCCGACGAGCCGCCTACTCGGTCGCCCGCGGTTTTCCACCTTCGAGACGACCTCCTGTCCGACGAAACAGCCCTTTTCGAAGTCGACTGCCGAACGGACGCCGGCGACGTTCGGGAGCCGACCGCGTAGTTCCGTGTCGAACAGCGGGGTGCCTGCCTCGGCGGTGAGCATGTCAAACGTGGTGTAGCCGAACGGCGCGGAGTTGAGGCCGCGGGTGAGGAGCGTATCGAACACGTCCTCGGCCTCGTCGGCCGCGCAGACGACCTCGTACCCCTCCTCGCCGGTGGGGTTGTCGCTCGCGATCACCGTGACGCCGACGTCGTTCATCCGGCCGCGGACGAACGTGAGATCGGGCTCGGGCGACCCGGCGCCGTTGAGCACGGAGGCGATCTTCTCGGTCGAGGTGGGCCCGTGGACGCCGAAGACGCCGAACTCGGCGCTGGCGTCGCGCAGTCGCACGTCGTCGATGAAGATCTTGTCCTCCCAGTCGTCGACGAGCGGTCCAGCGCGGTCCGGCGGCGTGAACAGCAGGAGGCGCTCGCCGGCGTTGTAGACGAACAGATCCGTCTCGATGGCGCCCTGCGGATCGAGCAAAAGCGCGTAACAGCCCTCGCCGTCCGCGCTCGGGACGCGGTTGGAGACGGCGTTGTCGACGAACTCGACGCGGTCGTCGCCCTCGACGACGACGACGCCGTAGCCCATCTCGATCACGCCCACGCCGTTGCGGACGGCACGGGCGGCGCTGTCCGGGCGACCGTAGTCGGCGACGACTTCGCGCCCGTCCCGCTCGGTGAAGGTAGCGCCGTGGTCGGCGTGCACGTCGGCGACGAGACTCATACGCGTACGCAGGCCCGCGGGCGGCAAAAGGGGACCGGAACCGCCGTCCGTCGGCCGTCGGTTCGAACCGCCGGCCGCGGCGCTTACAGCCCGATCCGGCGCCGGATCGCGTCGAGCAGCCCGGCCTCCTCATCGACGTGCTCGCCCGCGTCGGGAACGACGCGGTCGTCGGGGTAGATCCGGACCCGGCCGTCCGCCTGCTCGACGTCGATCAGCCCGGCCGTCTTCAGCGCCGACAGCGCGTCTTCCACTTCGTCGATCGTCGCGTCGACGCCCGAACGGAGCTCCAGCACCGTCATTCCGTCGTCGGCGCGGCCGACGAGCGCGTCGAGAACCGCCACCTGCGTGTCGTCCCTGTCGCGGAACTCGGGCGGTACCCTCATGCACGTGCGATCGCCCGCGGCCGGCTTACGTGTACCGGCAGCTGGACCGGCTGTTGGCCACGCCTCCGCAGCGCGTGCACAGCGCGTGCACAGCGCGTGCCACGCGTCCGACGCGAGCGAACGCTTTTATGGGTTTGGGCGATTCGTAGGCACAATGGGACTCAGATGTCTCCTCGGCCACGACTTCTCGGAGCCGAGGACGGAACGGGACCGCGAGGTGCGGGGGGACGAGGTCATCACGACGATCACGGAGGTGAAGGAGTGTAGTCGGTGCGGGGAGACGCGCGTCGTCTCCGAGAACAAGGAGGTAACGTCGGCCGGACGGAGCCGGGACGACGCCGACGGATCCGGCTCGTCAGACCACGCCGACGGAGCGCCAGCCGATTCAACGACCGCTGACGCGACGCCCAGTGACGCGACGACTGCCGCCACGCCGGAGACGACCGAACCGCCGGCGCCATCCTCCGACGCACCGGAGACGACCGAAACGCCGGAACCGACCGACGCCGATGCGTCCGCACCCTCTGCAGACGGGACGGTCACGGCCGACGAGTCGGAGGACGGCGCCGGCGCCGACGGAGCGGCGGCGACCGAGGACGGCTTCGACCATCCGACAGCGGAGCCGGCCGACGGCGCCGTCGACGCCGATGTCGAGGAGGACGCGGAGATCCTCGACGCCGACGACGGCGAGCCGGCGCAGTCGTCCGACCCGGAGGAGCGCGGCCACGGCGAGTGGCCCGACGCCGACGCGAACCGCCGCGGCGACGACGCCCCCGAGGCCGCCGACGAGCCGACGGAGTGGCCCGACGCCGACGGTCCGCACAGCCCCGCCGAGGGTGAGGACGAGGACGTGGAGTTCATCGGGGGCGACGCCGACCCGAGGTCCGAGGACGACGCCGCCAGCGAGGCCCGGACGGACGTGGTCCCGGACGCGAAGCGAGCCGACGAGTCGGGCGCGGCCGCGGATCCGACCGACGAGGACGTGGAGTTCATCGACGGCGACGGCCCCGGTGACTGGCCCGAGCAGTCGAGCGAGGACGAGGGGTACGACGCCGAACTCGACGGCGACGACGCGGGCGTCTCGGTCGACGGCAACCTTACGCCGCAGGTGGACCCCGAGGTCGCGAGCCGAGAAGACGTGGAGTTCATCGAGGCCGACGCCGACGCGGCTACGAACGAGAGATCCGCCGCACCAGCTTCTGCTGGCGACGGGCGCGGCGATATCGACGGCGGCGACGGGAGTGCGACGGACGCGGCCGACGCCGGACGCCCGACCCCCAACGTCGAACTACAGACGACCGTCGACAACGTCGACACCGTCTACGTCTGCCCGGACTGCGGCAACAACGAGCCCGTCGGCGCCTCCTCGATGCGCGCCGGCGACATCTGTCCCGAGTGCAAGCGCGGGTACATCGAGGAGCGCGAGCTCCGGTAGCCCCGCAGCTCCTCGAAACCGACCGGGCGACCGTGCTGTGAGGTGTTCCGAGGCGGCCGGTCGTCGACTGTTCCATCGACGCGGACTGTCGTTCAGTCCTGTTTCTCGCCGCGAGTTGCCCGTCCTCTGGGATGCCGACGGTCGTCTCACCTCGATCCCGCACAGACCGGAGTGGGTTCAGCAGCCGACGTCCGGGATCGCACGGCTACGACGGACAGACCTGTCACACCGGCGGCTGACGAAACGTGTTTAGGGTCCCCCGGCAAACGGGCGGGCATGAAGCAGTACAAGATGCGTCGCGGCGAGCATCTCGAGGACCGAATGCCGGACCTGAAAGCCGAGATCGAAGAGCGGTTCGGGTCCGTCTCGGGGACCGAGGAATGGGAGGGACACGAGCTGTACGTCGTCGAGGACCCCGACAACCCGGTGTTCGAGCGCATCGTCGCGGGCGCGGCGTCGTACTCGGGCAAGAAGGACAAGCTCGCCGTCCACTTCGAGGAGCGCCCCGCCGAGGAGGTCATCGCCGAGGGCAACGCCGACGCCGCCGCCGACGCGGTCGACGCGAAGAACTCGTTCCTGCTCGACGCCACCGGCCGCGACGCCAAGTCGCGCCGCGACTCGATGAAGCGCGACGTCGAGGACGACGCGCCCGACTACTGAACTCGCGAACCGGCCTGCCGTTCTCCGGCTCCGTACCCGCAGATCGACCCCTCGTCCTTCGTCGGCGTCTGCCCGGCAGTGTCCCGTCCGAACAACGCCCCGTGTCCCGCGATCGCACGCACCGAGAGCGGCGGAACCGGACGTTTCAGACCGTTATAAACATTACTTCGAATCTGAGTAAATCAGCACTAGACTTTTCACCTCGGAGCGGGTATTGGGGGTATGAGCATTGAGACGATCGTGTTGACGGTGAAGCGCGACGACGGCGACCGACTCGACTACATGACCCGAGAGGCGATCGACCTGGCCGCCCAGACCGGGGCGGACATCGTCGTCGCCCACGTGTTCGAGAGCCAGTCGGCCGTGAACGAGGCGCTCTCTCAGTTGGAGGGCGTCGACGGCACCCCGACGGACGTGGCCCGCCGGATCGGGAGCGTTCGACGCGCGACGAAGGCGATCGAGGCCGCCGGCGTCGAGTTTCAGGTCGAGGGCGTCATCGGCGACCCCGGCGAAGCGATCGCCGGCCTCGCGGAGCGGGTCGGCGCCGACCGCGTGTTCGTCGGCGGCCGCAAGCGGTCCCCGACGGGGAAGGCGGTGTTCGGGTCGACCGCCCAGCAGATCCTGCTGTCGGCGCCGTGTCCGGTGACGTTCGTCCGCGAGGAGTAAGCGCCGTCCGGGCCGATCGAGTTTCCGCTCGCGGTCGATCGGCCGTCCACACCTCGACGAGCGGCGGCCGCGTCGCCGGCGTGGGTCGGTCGTTCATTCGGCACCGTGTAAGAAAACGGTATCCGTAAGTGCGGCCGCCCGAACCACCGTGGTGATGGCCTACTACGTGGGCGTGGACCTGGGGGCCACGAACCTCCGCGCCGTCGTCGGCGACGACCGGGCGGACATCCTCGCGCGTGCGGAGGCCGGCACTCCTCGAACCTCCGGCATCGCGATCACCGAGGCCGTCCTGCGCGTCGTCCGCGAGGCGTGCGCGAAGGTCGGCGTCGACCCCGGGGACGCGACGGCGGCGGGGATCGCCTCCATCGGCCCGCTCGATCTGGCCGAAGGCATCATCGACGGTCCCGCGAACGTCCCCGGAATCGGTCAAGTCCCGCTGGTCGGACCGCTCTCGGAGTTGCTCGACACCAAGCAGGTGCACCTCCACAACGACACGATCGCGGGCGTCATCGGCGAGCGCTTTCACAGCGACCGCAACCCCGACGACATGGCGTACGTCACCATCTCCTCGGGACTCGGCGCGGGCGTCTGCGTCGACGGGCACGTCCTCTCGGGGTGGGACGGCAACGCCGGCGAGGTCGGCCACATGGTCGTCGACCCCGCCGGCGCGATGACCTGCGGGTGCGGTCGCGACGGCCACTGGGAGGCGTACTGCTCGGGCAATAACATCCCGAAGTACGCCCGACACCTCGCGGAGACGACCGCCGACTCCCTCCCCACGGACCTCCCGTTGAACGACCCCGACTTCTCCGCCGTCGACGTGTTCCGGGCGCACGGATCGGACCCGCTGGCCGACCACGTTATCGACCGCGTCGCGGACTGGAACGTGATCGGGTTCACCAACCTCGCGAACGCGTACGCCCCGTTGATGGTGCGCGTCGGCGGCGCGGTCGCGCTCAACAACCCCGATATCGTGCTCGATCCCGTCCGCGAGCGCCTGGAGGAGACGACCTTTGTCAACGTTCCCGACGTACGCCTCACCGACATGGGCGACGACGTGGTCGTCAAGGGCGCGCTCGCGTCCGCGATCACCGGCGGGACCGGCGAGCGAACGGCGTAGATCCCGGGTTCGATCGCTTCGTTCCCCGGACGCTGTCCGTCGTGTTCTCCGTCCGATGCGGGCCGCCGCTAGCCATATCCGGCTCGGCCCCGACACCCCGGTATGCGACGCCGCCGCGTTCTCCGCGCTGCCGGGGCGGCCCTCGGCACGGGCGCCATCGCCAGTTCAGCCGGTCGGTCCCCACCCGTCTCCGTCGCGGGCGCACACTCCGGGGTCGACAGCGACGGCACCGGTGCCGCCGACAACGACTCCGACGACACCGGGGACTCCGCCGACGGGGCGTACGGCCCGCTCGGCTCCGTCGAGGTGGCGGGGGTCCGCGAGGGGGTCGTCTCGGCGGACGGTCGAACCGCGTACCTCGCGCTCGGCGACGGCTACGCCGTCGTCGACCTCTCGGACCCGGCCGACCCGACGGTGCTGACGGAGCGGCGCGACCTCCTCGCCGATCGCGAGGGCGGGTCCTTCAAACAGGTCAACGACGTGAAGGTCTCTGGGGACCGCCTCGTCGCCGTCGGGCCCGCGCACCCGGGTCAGGAGAGCCCCCACGGCGTCCTCGTCGTTGACGTCTCCGATCCCGAGGAACCCGAGGAGGTGGCCTTTCACCGGACGGGGTTCCCGATCCACAACTGCGACCTCGACGGCCGGCACTGCTACCTGACGGGCAACGGCGAGGAGGGGAACCCCCTCGTCGTCGTCGACGTCGAGGACGACGCCGAGGTCGGCCGCTGGTCGCTGCTGGACGCCGACGAGTCGTGGCGCGACGTGCCGCGCGGGCTCCGGCCGATCCACGACGTGACCGTCCGCGATGGCGTCGCCGCCGTCGCGTACTGGGACGCCGGAACGTACCTGCTCGACGTATCCGAGCCGTCGAACCCGACCCTGCTCGGCGGTGTCGACCCCGGAGATCCGGCGGACCTGCGCGATCCGCCGCCGCGCGCGGGGACCGTGCCGCCCGGCAACCACCACGTCGCCGTGCTCGCGCCCGGCGGCGACACCCTCGCGGTCGGGCGGGAGAGCTGGGCCGTCGAACGCGACGGCGATCTGATCGGCGGCCCCAGCGGCGTCGACCTGTATGACGTGTCCGACCCCGGCGACCCCGTTCACCTCTCGAGCATTGACCCGCCGCCCTCGCCCGACCCGACGTTCGCCGGGACGTGGACGACCGCGCACAACCTCGATCTGACCGACGACACGCTGTACACCTCGTGGTATCAGGGTGGCGTGAAGCGCCACGACGTGTCAGATCCGACCGACCCTGTCGAGGAGACGTGGTGGGCGAACCCGGACACCACCCGGTTCTGGGGAGCCGTTCTCGCGGTCCCCGGGGAGAGCTTCGTCGCCCCCTCGATGGGGACGAGGGAGGGCGCCCCCGCGGGGCTGTGGACGTTCCCCGACCGCGCGGGCGTCGGCGGCGACCGCTCCCGATTGGACGGCGAGGCCACGGCGACGACTCCGCCGCCGACGACGGGGCCGACGCTGACGGGAACCGACGGCCCCGACGACGATCCGACGGCGACCTCGACGGCTCCCGACTCGACGGATTCCAGCGCGGCCGCCCCGGGCTTCGGCGTCGGCGGCGCGGTCGCGGGCGTCGGCGCGAGCGTGGCCGCGGCGCTCGCCCGCCGACGCTCCCATCGCCGAGCGAGTTACGGGGGCGGCGCCAGCGACGAGTCCCGCGACGACCCCGGCGACGGCGACGAGCCGTGACTCGTCGTCGACGGCGGCGCACCTGTCGCCGCCGGCGACGTGGGATCCGTCCGCAACGACCGTGAGGGTGTTTCTTCCGCCGGCTCCGGGAGCCGCGCAACCGCAAGCTTTCAAGCCTCCGGCGACCAATCACCGGTAATGAGCGACCTCGCGGAGCGCGTCGAGACGTGGATGGTCGGACAGATGCCGATCATCCAGATGCACGGCGGGACGAGCGTCGTGCGCGAGGCGGACGCCGAGGAGGGCGTCGTCGTCGTCGAACTCGGCGGCACCTGCTCGGGCTGCGGCATCTCCGACATCACCGCACAGAACATCAAACGCGACCTGATCATGGACTTCGACGAGGTCGACGAGGTTCACGTGAAGGTCCCCGACACCGGCGACATGGGCTCCAGCACCGTCGAGGGCGGCCGCGGCGGCGACCTCCAGTACTCGACGGAGTCGTCGGACCACTTCTGAGGCGACCGCGGCGGTACCGCTTTCACCCCGGCCGCCGCCGGTGCACGCGTGCCGAGCGAACGCGAGCGGATGGTGGCCGGCGAGCCGTACGACCCCGACGACCCCGAACTGGTCGCCGACCGTCGGCGCGCGCGAACCCTCACGAGCGAGTACAACGACACCGGACCCGACGAGACCGACCGCCGGCGGGAACTCCTCGACGACCTCCTCGGTGAGGTGGGAGACGGCGTCGCCGTCGAGCCGCCGTTCCGCTGCGACTACGGGGACACCATCGCCGTCGGCGACGAGTTCTTCGCCAACTTCGACTGCGTGATCCTCGACGTGGCGCCGGTCGAGTTCGGCGACCACTGCCAACTCGGGCCCGGAGTCCACGTCTACACCGCCACCCATCCCCTCGACGCGGAGGAGCGCCGCGGCAAGGAGTCCGGCGAGCCGGTGACCGTCGGCGACGACGTCTGGATCGGCGGCCGGGCGGTGATCAATCCGGGCGTGACCATCGGCGACCGCGCGGTCGTCGGGTCGGGCGCGGTGGTGACCGATGACGTGCCCGCGGACACGTTCGTCGGCGGCAACCCCGCGCGGGCGATCCGGGAGATCGAGTGAGTCGAGGTGCGCGATGGTGAGAAGAGAGAACGGTACAGCTACAGCGCCCGCTCCAGCGCCGTCGCCACGCTCCGTGCCTTCTCGGCCAGTCTCTCGGTGAGTTCGCCGCGCTCGACCGCCTCGTCGAGTTCGTCGTCGTCGACGCGCTCGATCCGGCCGTCCCCGTGTTTCACCACGTCGACGTGGAGGTCGACGTAGCGGACGGCGTCGGGGAACGCCTCGACGGGCGTGCAGACGTTCACGTAGGTGCCCTTGCGTTCGCCGTCCTCGTCGCGGTAGACCGTCGGATACCACCACCGGCCCTCGCGGAACGTCGTCGTCGCCACGTCGCCCGCCTCCCGCCGGGCGTCCAGCGCGTCGTAGCTGCCGCCGGCGGTCATTCGACGTTCGACGGTCACCGACCCGTCCGACGGGTCGAGATCCGTCACCTCCCCGCGCCCGAGGACGATGAGCCGGCCGTCGGGCTTGCCGTGGCCGATGGCGACGCGGTCGCCGACGTGCGGGCCGAACTGGTCGGTTACGACGCCGAACGGGAAGTCCGTGTCCGCGTCGGGGTCGCGCGCGAACTCGTCCGACGCGACGAGCGCCTCCGCCAGGTCGACGCCGGCGGAGGCGGACCGCGAGGCGGCCTTCGTGCGGTGGTGGCCGGGCATCGTCGTCGTCACCCGGCGGCGCAGATCGTCCAGCGCGAATCGACACTCCCGACCGAACCACACCCACGCGCCCGCGGTCGGCGACGCAAGCGGTCCCGGTTCGTTCTGTGGTTCCTCCAGCGCCCCGTCGAGCGTCCGGGCGTGCTCGCTCGCCCGCGCCAACGCGTCGCCGAGCGCGTCCATGTCCGCGTCGCGGGCGTCCCGGCTCCACTCGATCCCCCAGCCGTCGGGCGCGTCGACCGAGAGGAGGTCGGTCATCCCGGCCAACTCGCGGGCGTCGGCGTCGTCGGCGCCGCTGACGCGGACGCCCTCGCGGCCGGGGACGAGCGTCGCGAGCCCGGCCATCGCGCGGATGCGGGTGTCGAGGACGGGACGGTCGTCCTCCCAGGGAGCCGCCGGGGAGAGCACCTGTACGCGGAGGATGTCGTCCTCGCCGACGTAGCCGTCGGTGTTGTCGAACGGGAGGTACCCCTCCGCGCCCGACTCCCCGAGGTCGATCACCGCCCCGCCGCCGAGCGTCTCCGAGACGACGCCGTCGAACACTGCCCCCAGCGGCGCGGGATCGTCCCACGCGAGGGCGTCGAGGCCCACATCGAGCAGGTGCTCGCGCAGCGTCGCCACCGCGTCCGGGTCCCCGGCGACGCCGACGCCCTGTCGGTCGTCGGTCGTCTCGACGCTCGCGTCGTGGTCGGCGGCGGGGAGGTCGGCGTCGAACCGCCGGCGGATCGGGGGGCTCGCCTGCACCACGTCGTGGCCGGCGTCGAGCAGCGACCGGGTGAGCGCCGTGGCGTAGATGCCGCGGACGCGAACGCGGTGGCTCGCGGCGTCGGCGGCGTCCCCTCCCGCGTCCCCGTTCCCGTCGCCGCTCATAGGGCGTCGGGATCGGTCGCGAAGCGCACGCGGTCGTTGACGGTGTCGCCGAGCGTGAGCTCGACGGTCTCCTCGTTCAGCACACGGCCGTTCTCGACGGGGGCGCCCCAGCGGTCGAACTTCAGGTACCCCCGGAGGTCCGCCGCGTGGGTGTACACGTCGAGGTGGTCCACGTCGTGCTCGCGGATCCCGCCGTCGCCGTGGGCGGTGTCCATGTCCGAGTAGTAGGTTCCGCCGCCATCGAAGAAGGCGGCGAGGTCGGTCGCCGTCTCGTCGACCGCGTCCGCAACCAGATCCGAGGCGGCTTCGAGGTCGTCGGTGTCGAGCCCGACCTCGCGGAGCGCCGCCTGTTCGCGCGGGTCGAAGTGCATACCGCGGCTTCGGCGGGGCACGTGTCAAACGTACCGGTCTGGAGAGCGGAACTGTTCTGGCCGCCGGCCCGCCGGAACGGCCTGCGACCCGGCCCGCAACAAGACACAAGTCTCCCGCGCGTCTCCAACGCACACACGATGGGCAAGAAGGAGCGAACTGATCCGGTCGAGGGCGCGGCGGACTCTTCGGCGGACCTGTACGACGTGGCGACGTGGGAGGAGCGAACGTCGCTCGACGGGCTGTCCGTCGCGGTCTATCGGCTCCTGTCGGGATCGGCTCGGTGGGGAACGATCCTCGTCGCGGGCCTGCTGTTGATCGGGATCGGCGGGTTCTCCGCGGTGACGAACCCCGCCATCGGCGCGCTCACGCTCCTGTCCGCCATCCCCGCGCTCGCGCTCGCCGCATACGTCTATCGCTCGGACATCACCACGAGCGAGCCGCTCGGGCTGCTCGTCGCGACGTTCCTGCTCGGCGTGCTCACCGCGAACTTCGCGGCGATCCTCAACTCCGTCGCCCAACCGTACTTCGGTCCGATCGGCTTTCTCGGCACGGTGCTGTTCTTCTTCCTGATCGTCGGGCCCGTCGAGGAGACGGTGAAGCTGCTCGCGGTCCGGCTGTACGCCTACAGCCACGACAGCTTCGACTCGGTGCTCGACGGCGCGGTGTACGGCGCGATGGCCGGTCTCGGGTTCGCGTTCATCGAGAACGCGCTGTACATCTCGCGCGGGGTGGGCGGGACCGAACTCGACCTCGGGCTCGGACTGATCGGGATCGGCGGCGGGATCACGTTCTCCCGGGCGCTCGCGGGACCGGGCCACGTCATCTACTCGGCGTTCGCGGGCTACTACCTCGGACTGGCGAAGTTCAATCCCGAGAACCGCGGGCCGATCGTCGTGAAGGGGTTGATCATCGCGGCGCTCATCCACGCGACGTACAACTCCACGGTCGGGATCGGCTCGGCCGTGTTGAACGCGTTCGCCGGGCTCCCCTCGCTGGCGTCGTCGTTCGTCTACATCGCGCTGTTCGACGGCCTGTTCGCGTTGATCCTCGTCCGGAAGATCAACCGATATCGGACGGCCTATCACACTGCTCACGAGGCGGACGCGTCTGTCGAGGAGGAACGGCGCTCGGAGCTGACCGAGTTCGACGCCTGACTCCGAACCCGGAACTCGAAGCGGGCCGTCGGCTCTACTCGCCGAGCTTCTCGCGGCTCACCGTCACGCCGGTGGGCGTGATGATGAGCTGGTCGTCGCCCTTCTGGACGATGTCGCCGTCGACCTCGCCGACGACCTGCCGGAGTTCGTCGATGATCCGTTCGACGGTCTGGTCGGTCGTCGAGTGGCGGGTGATGTCCGCGATGACGAAGTCGCCGTCGTAGACGGCGTCCTTGATGTCGATGACGTCTCGCTGGTCGGAGATCTCCGCGATGTGGACCTGCATCCCGGCGCCGCCCCGGGCGTTCTCGAAGTCGTCGAGGTCCAGTTCGACGTAGTCCTCGGCGCTGTGGGTCCCCCCGCTCCCGAGGATCTTACTCATGATGCCCATGTACGCCACCAAACTCCCTCCACCCATAAGTCTGTACGTCGGACGCGACGCACACGCGCGTCGGACCCCCGGCGTCCCGCGTTCCGGGAACCCCGCCTTTTTGCGTCGACCGAACCCAGCGGCGGACGACATGACCTTCAGCATCTGCGTCCGCGAGGAGTACACCGACGACGAGGGCGAACGCCGGACCCGCTTCGGCGTCGCCGTCACGACCCGCCTCCCCGGCGTCGGTACGCTCTGCCCGTTCGCCTCCGAGAACGGCGCGGTCGCCACGCAGTCGCTCGTGAACGTGGAGTTGGGACGCAAGGGCATCGAGTACGTCGACGACGGGCTCGCGGTCGAGGACGCGCTCCAGTCGCTGCTCAACGCCGACGACGGCGCCCCGCAGCGCCAGCTTCACGGCGTCGACGCCGACGGAACGTTCACGTTCTCCGGCGAGGAGTGCAACGGCTGGTACGGCCACACGAGCGGCGAGAACTACACCGTCGCCGGCAACCTGCTGGCGGGCGAGTCGGTTATCGAGGCGGTCGCCAGCGCCTACGAGTCGGACGCCTTCGGCGACGCCCCCCTCGCGGAGCGCCTCATCGACGCGCTGGAGTCCGGCCACGCCGAGGGCGGCGACAAGCGCGAGCACCTCCCGGTGCAGTCGGCCGCGCTGAAGGTGGAGACGACCGAGGAGCGGGAGGTCGGCACCTACTACGACGACCTGCGCGTCGACGCCACGGAGACCCCCATCGCCGACCTGCGCGAGACGTTCGAGGAGGCGCGCCGCGGGCGGGAGATCCTCATGGAGGAGTACGCCGACGAACTGGAGAACGACGACCTCGACGCCGGCGAGGACGATTCGACCGCGGACGCGGCGGACGACAGCGACACCGGGAACGGCGACGCCGAGTAGTCGCCGGCGCGATCCGCCGGCGGTCGTTCGACGGCCGTTCGCTCAGACGGAGAACTCGTAGAGGTCGTCGCCGACGTGGTGGAGCGACTTCACGACCTTGCCGGAGTCGCCGGCCATCTCCGCGCCGTCGACGAGCGCGCGGCCGACGCCGAGCACCTTCCCGTGGGTCTCCTCGGCGATCGCGACGAGGTCGCCCTCGGCGATCGAGTCGTCGGCCTCGGTGATCCCCGGACGCATCACGTCGGCGCCGTCGGAGACGAACGACACCGCGCCGGCGTCGACGGTGACGACGCCCCGTTCGGGCGGGTGGTCGTTGGCGCCCCGAACCGTGAGGAACGGCTCGCGGTCGCCGTCGCTCTCGTAGTACAGTACATCCGGCTCGCCGTCGACGAGCACCAGATCGAACGGGGAGTCGGTCAACTCGACCAGTTCGAACGACTCGCCCTCCAGATCGACGCCGAGGCGATCGGCGAGCGCGTCGCGGATCTCGGAGACGGCGTCGCTCCGGAGGTGGTGGCGTGACTTGATGTCCATGTTCGTAGGTCCGCACGTCGGCGCATAAATCGCCCGCTCGGCGGTGGAGTCCGGGTCGTCGTCCCGACCAGCCGAGCGTGGGTGCCGTTCACACGATAAACGCTAAGTTGACCGACGCCGGAGTAGGGTTCATGTGGGGATCCCGGCGGGACCGGGACCGGTCCGCCGTCGTCTGTATCGCCTGCGGCGAGTCGCTCTCCCGCGAGGACGCTCGCGAGTACGACAAGCAGGGGGATCGCTGGAATCGACGCGACAAGGAGTTCGAGTACCTCTGTAAGGAGTGCTTCCGCGACCTGTCACACCAGCCCCGCGACGACTTGGAGGCGCTGCTCGTCGACGTCGAGGCGGCCGCCGGCGGCGACTCCCAGGAGGCGTACGTCGAGGCATACCAGCGCGAGATCGTCCGCCGCTACGGGGAGACTGAAGCCGACACCGAGGATACGGAGGGACACAGGGACTGAGAGCGGCCGCCGCCGCCGAGGCGCCTCGATCGCTCGCCTCGTTCGCTCCTCGAGCCGCGCACGTTCCGTGGGCGGCGCGCCCGCAAGCGCGCCGCCGCCCCTCCGTCGGCCCAGTTGTTCGCCGACGCACTGCACCCTTCTGGGCGGAGCGGCACGGAGACCGCTCCGCCGTCGATCGTCGGCTCGGTCGCTCACTCCGTTCGCTCCCTCGCCGATCACGCACTGTACCCTTCTGGGCGGAGCGGCACGGAGACCGCTCCGCCGCCCATCCGTCGGCTCGGTCGCTCACTCCGTTCGCTCCCTCGCCGACGCACTCCCCGAAACCCTCACGTACCACACTACCGTACCCCGCGCCATGAGTGACGCACAGCAGGACGAGGAGCCGGCCCAGGGCACCGCCGAGGACCAGGGACCGGTCACCATCACACAGGGCCTCGCGGACGCGCTCGCCGACAAACGCGAGTCGCTGTTCGCGGAGTTCGAGATCCGCGACGAGTTCCCGCCGGAGGTACGACGCGAGGCGAAGGACCGCACCGAGGGCGTCCAACAGGAGATACAGGACGAGGTCGACGAGCGACGCGATCTCCGGGAGCTGACCACGTGGACGACCGACCCCGCCGACGCGCAGGACTTCGACGACGCCATCTCCATCGAGGAGGAGGGCGACGAGTACCACCTGTGGGTCCACATCGCCGACGTGAGCCACTACGTCCACCCGGACTCGGCGATGTGGGAGGAGGCCGTCGAGCGCGGTAACACCGTCTATCTCCCGGGCTACACCATCCACATGCTCCCGCCGATCCTGGCGGAGACGGTGTGCTCGCTGGTCCCCAACGAGGACCGACTCGCGCACACCGTCGAGATGCGCCTCGACAAGGAGACGCTCTCGTTCGAGGAGCTGGACATCTACAAGTCGGTCATCAACTCCGACGAGCGGCTCACCTACAAGCAGTGTGAGGCTCGCCTCGAGGACCCCGACGCCCCGCTGCACGAGAAGTGCACGCTCGCGTACGACGTGGCCGACCAGCTCCACGAGCAGCGCAAGGCGGACGGCTCGCTCGTGCTCAACCCGAGCCGCGACCGCGCACACACGATCATCGAGGAGTGCATGCTGAAGGCGAACAAGGCGGTCACCCACGAGCTGATGTGGAACCGCGGCGTCGAGGCGATGTACCGCGTTCACCCGCAGCCCACGCCCGAGCAGTGGAACGAGGCGCTCAAGGAGATCCAGGAGCTCGACGGGGTCTCGATCCCCGGCGACGCGTGGGGCGACGACCCCCGGATGGCCGTCAACGCCGCGCTGGAGGAGGCGCCCGACCGCCAGCTCAACAAGATCCAGCGGGCGGTGCTGAAGGTGATGCCCCGAGCGAAGTACATGAACGACCCCTTCGGCGGCCACCACGCGCTCAACTTCGACATCTACGGACACTTCACGAGCCCCATCCGCCGGCTCTCGGACCTGATCAACCACTGGATCGTTCACGAGAACGACGTCCCCGAGAACCTCATCGAACTGTGCGACAGCGCCTCCGACAAGCAGAAGGACGGCGAGACCGCCGAGCGGCTGTACAAGCAGTTCATGCAGGAGGTCGGACTCGACCCGTACGCCGTGAACAACCGCGGCGTCGAGGTCATGGACGATCCCGAGGACGCGCAGTACGACCGGCCGGAGACCGTTCCGGAGTAGTCCCGCCGGCGCTGGGGGCGCGTCGGCTCGATCCCTCGATCCCGTCGCTGTCGGTTCTACCCTCGGTCCGCAACGACCACCAGATCGGTCGTCGCGCCGCGCCGCTCGAAGTAGATCCGACACTCGTTGCGCCGCAGGAACGACTCGACCTCACGGACGCTCGTCTCCGTCACGTCGATCCGCGCACGGGTACTCGACTCCACGTCGACGCGTTCGGGCGAGGCGACGGTCGGTGTCGTGCTCATACCCACTCGTGTGGGGGGAGACACCTTGTACGCGAGCCATGCGGAGTGAAAGTGAAACCGAGGTACGGCGCCGTGATACCCTGCAGGGACCCTTCGACAGATCGGTCCGTCCCCATGGCCGGCCGGAGCCGCCAGTCTGATGCGGTCAGCATCGCTTGGGACCGCATGGACTACGAGGCCGTGGTGTTCGACATGGACGGGGTGCTGATCGAGCGGTCCCCGTCGTGGGTGTTCGACGACGCCGCCGAGCGCGCGCTGCGGGAGGCGGCCGTCGAGGACCCGACCGACGAGGAGTTCCGGGCGGTTCGCACGCTTCACGGCGGGCTCGACGACGCGACAGCCCACTTCCGATCGACTCACGAGGTCGCGTTCGATCGGCTCTGGCGGCGCCGCAACGAACTGGTCACCGCGAACCAGCGGACCGCGATCGAGGACGGGGAGAAGGCACTGTACGACGACGCGGGGGCCGCCCTCGATCTCCCCGGCGCCCGCGGGATCGTGAGCAACAACCAACACGCGGCCGTCGAGACCGTCCTCGACCGGTTCGACCTCCGCGACCGGTTCGACACCTGGTACGGCCTCCGACCGGGGATCGAGGACGTCGGGGCGGAGAAGCCGGCGACGGGGTACATGGAACGCGCCCTGCGCGACCTCACGGCCGACCGCGCCGTCTACGTCGGGGACCGCTCCTCCGACGTCGCCGCCGCCCACAACGCGGGCATCGACGCCGCGTTCGTCCGCCGCCCGTTCAACGCCGACGCCGACCCCGATCCGACGCCCGAGTACGACGTCGACTCGCTGAACGAGCTAGCGGAGCGGTTGGCGGCCGGGGAGTGAGCCCGGGAGGAGCTACCGGATCGCTCTGGGGGGCTCGGCGAACCGACCGCCGCGGTCACGACGTCTCGTCCCCCCGCACGCCGGCTCGAACTGACGGGCGGGAGGCGAGCATCAGGACCGCTTCGGCGGTGCCGAGGTTCGGGAGGATCGTCGGCCGATCGAAGCCGACGACCGTCTCCACGAGTATCCAGGCCAGCATCGCGACGGCGACGGCCGGACCGCGGCGCGTATTCCGGCCATAACAATCCCGCCGAGGGACCACCGGCCGCCATGGACCCAGAGGCAGTCCGGGCGCGGAGCGGCGAGATCCTCGATCAGATCGCGGGAGCGGTCGTGACCGAGCGGTCGACGCTGGAGACGATCCTCGTGGGGATCCTCTCGGACGGCCACGTCCTGCTTGAGGACGTGCCGGGGACCGGGAAGACGCTGACCGCACGGTCGTTCGCCGACGCGCTCGGCGTGTCGTTCTCGCGCGTCCAGTTCACACCCGACCTGCTCCCGTCGGACGTGATCGGGTCGAACGTCTTCGACGAGTCGACCCGGACGTTCGAGTTCCAGCCCGGTCCCGTCTTCGCGAACGTGATGCTGGCCGACGAGATCAACCGCGCGCCGCCGAAGACGCAGTCGGCCCTGCTGGAGGCGATGGAGGAGGGGCAGGTCACCGTCGACGGGGAGTCGCACCCGCTGCCCGACCCCTTCGTCGTCATCGCCACCCAGAACCCCGTCGAGATGGACGGCACCTTCGAGCTCCCGGTCGCCCAGCGCGACCGGTTCATGATCCGAACCAGCCTGGGGTACCCCGACCGCTCGGGCGAACTCGAACTGATCGACCGCCGGGCCTCCCGCCGCTCCGCGTCGCCGTCGGTCGAGCGGGTCTGTGACCCGGAGACGCTCGACGGCCTCCGCGAGGCGCCGGAGTCGGTTCGGGTCGAGGAGGCCGTCCGCGAGTACCTCGTCGACGTCGCCCGCGCGACGCGGGAGGACGAGCGCGTCCGAACCGGCGTGTCGCCGCGGGGCGTCCAGAAGTTCTTCGAGGCCGTCCGGGCGCACGCGGTCCTCCGGGGACGAGGGTACGCGACGCCCGACGACGTGAAGGCGACGGCCCCGGCCGTTCTCTCCCACCGGATCGTCCTCACGCCCGACGCCCGCGTCGACGGCGTCGGGCCCGAGGCGGTCGTCGCCGAGGTCCTCGAGGAGGTACCCGTCCCGCAATTGAACGCCTGAGGAGCGTAGGGGAACCGCCCGACTCTCAGCCGTGGGCGACGAGCGCCAACGCGACGCCGGCGACCAACAGCGCGAGGAGGGCCGCGAACGGGAGGCCGTCGATACCGAGGCGCGACACCCCGAGGACGGCCGCGACGGCGCCGACGGCGAGTCCGCCGCCGGCTCCGGCGTGAACGAGCTCCGCCCGGGCGGTGGCGGTTCCCGGGTCGGACCCCACCTGCCCGCCGATCGACACCGCGTTCTCGGCGGCGTCCCACGCGAGGATCGTCGCCGCGCCCGCACCCACGAGCGCGGGCGTGGACGCCCCGCGGACGACCCCGCTGGTCACCACCGCGAGGAACACCAGCGCGGCGCCGGCGTCGACGAGGAGGCGACGCCGACCGAACCGAACCGGCACGAGCGCGGCGGCGAGCGTCCACAGCCCCAGAACGGCGGGCAGCAGCTCCAGCCGACCGACGACGGTCTCCGGCCGGGAGAGGGCCTCCCCGACGGCGACGGCGACGACGAGGGTTCCGCACAGTGCCATCACGACGCCGAAGACGGCGTGATCCAGCCGCCACAGCCGGCCGCCGACGGCGACGGCCGCGACGCCGACGAGCGCGACCGCGAGAACGGTCCGCTGAGCGGCCGTCTCCGCGATCAGTCCCGCCGCGACGGCGGCGGCGACGAGGGCGATGGCACCGCTGAGGACCGTCGGCAGCGGGCGGAAATCCGCCGTTGCCGAGGGGGCGGGGTCCGTCATCGCTCCCACCGCTCGATCGCCGATAGCGCCGCCCCGAGCGGCTCCGTCGGGTCCCAGTCGACGGCCGGAACGCCGGCGTTGCGGAGGTCGGTCAGCCGGTGCTCGCGCTCCAAGCGGGCGAGGCGCCCCCCGGCGGTCCGGTCGGTCGTCACGTCGGGGCTGACGACGGTGACCGCCGCGCCCTCCCCATCCAGCCGGCGGGCGATGCGGTGGGCCTCCTCGTCACAAAGCGGGGTCAGGAGGATCACCTGCGTGTTCGAGCCGATCCGTGTCCGAAGCCGGGACAGTTGCCCGTCGACCGAGTCCGTGTTCTCGGGGGAGTCGATTCGACCGGAGGGGTCGCTCCCGTCGACCGAGTCCGTCCGGGCCGACGACGGCGGCGTCAGCGAGAAGGCCGGGTCCGTCATCAGCCGGTTCCGGAACCGGTCGGCATGCTCGGGACCGTTCCCGGGCGCGAGCAGGCTGCCGTCGCGTCCGATCGCGGCCAGCCCGACGCGGTGGTTCGCCTCGAGAAGCGTGTCGCCGATACGGTCGGCGGCGTCGACGGCGTGGGCGACCGCGTGGGGTTCGGCCGCGTCGCTCGCGCGGAAGGCGGCGGGGCGCACGTCCACGCAGAGCACGACGTCGGCGAGGCGTTCCGTCCGGAACGCGATCGACGTGAGCTCGCCCGTCCGCGCGAACCGCCGCCAGTCGATGCGGCTGGCGGGGTCGCCCCACTCGTACTCCGCGACGGAGTGGAACTCGAGGCCGCTTCCCCCCTCGTCGGTGACGAGCGGGCCGGTCCGGTGACGGCTCCGGGCGCGCAGCGGGACCGAGGGGAGCCGTGCGGCACACTCGATCGTCGTCCGGGCGGCGACGGCGGTCTCGACCTCGACCGACCCGCTGACGTTGCGGCAAAGCAGCGTCGTCGGTTGGAACCGGTGTCGCCCCGGCCGCGCGCGGAGTTCGTACTCCAGCGTCGCCTCCCCGCCCGGCCGGAGCGCCGTCGCGGCCCGGGGGGACCCACCGGTCACCGGAAGCATCGGCGGCGTTCCGTCGACGATGCGGAGGTCGAACACGGTCCTGTCGCCCTCGTTCCGGACCGTCGTCCGCACCGTCACCGGGTCGCCGTCGTCCGGCGACGCCGGGTCGACCGTCCGGCGAACCGAGAGGTCCGGGTCCGGAGGTGTGGTGACGAGCGGGTACGCGGCGAAGACGACGGCGACAGCTCCGACCAGAAGCAGCGAGGGTCGCTTCGCCAGGACGCCGGCGGCCACCGCGAGCAGGGCGACGCCGACGACGCCGCGCCACCGACCCGTCGTGCGGATGGTTCTGTCGTCAGCGGTCGCCGCCTCGGTCGCGCCCGCAGCGGGGTCCGTCGACGCGGGGTCGTCCGTATCGAGATCCGTATCGAGGCGACCGTCGACCGTCGGCACGGACGACTCGACCGTATCGTGTCCGTTCGTCGCGGGGGACTCGTCCGCGGTCGCGGTTCCGTTCGTGACCGCCCGGCCGTCGGCGGACACGCGAGCGTCCGCCGACCTTCCTCCACCGACCGGCGTCCCTCCATCGGCCGGCGTTCGTCCGTCGGTCGCCGTCGAGGTCACGGCGTTCCCGTCCGTCCGCTCGCCGGCGTCGCCCGCGGCGGAGCCGACCCGGCCGACCGCGCGTCGAAGGCTGTCGAGGAGGGGCACCGTCGAACTACCTCCCCGTTCCGGCGGGCCTCTCTTCCCCCTCGCGCCGTCCCGACCCGCCGTCGGTCAGCCGTTCGATCGCGTCCACCGTCCGTCCGATCGCGTCGTCGTCGAGGCGTCGCCGCCGCCCTCGACCCGACCGACGACCGGGGTCGGAGAGCGTCCGACTCGCGACCGGGTCGTCCGTCCAATCGCCCTCGGCGACCCGCCGCTCGGCGACGTCCCGCGAACGGCCGTCCGCGCGCATCGTCGCCCGCGTCGCGGCCGCACGGAGGCGCTCGCGGCGGTCCTCTTCCACCGGCCCTCCGCCGATGAGGCGCCGGAGCCGTCCGGACGACCGGTCGACGGACTCCCCGGGATATGTCGCCGACTGGACTCCCTCGACGACCGGTGGGGTCGCCTCGTCGACTCCCCTGAGGCGGCGGGCGGCGCCGACGAGCGCCGAGAGACCCACCGCCAGCAGGCCGACGACCGCCACGACCACGTAGTCGCTTCCGAGCGCCCGGACGGCAGATTCGACCGGGAGGCGCTCGCCCGTTCCGGGGTCGACGACGGTCAGGAGGCCGACGGCGAACACCGCGAGACCGGTCGCGAGGAGCAGCCCCCGGACCGCCCGCCAGACGACCGTTCCCCGCCCGCGTTCGCGGGTACTCACTCCTCACCCCCGTCGAGGCGGCGGAGCGCCTCGCGGGCGCGACCCTCCTCCTCGGAGACGGGCCGACCGGCGTAGTGGACGCGCTCGAACGCCGTCGCGATGGCGTCGACGGCGTCCCCGTCGATGTCCCCGCGTTGCTCGCGGGCCAGCGCCCGACACTCGGCGGTCGTCGTCGTCTCCGGCTGTTCGGGATCGACCCGTCGCACCGCCGTCAGCCACGCGCGATCGACGACGTTCGACGGGGTCGTGCCGGGCCACGCCGGCCCGGGCGTCGTCTCTGTGGTCGCGTCGTCCGCCCCCGACCTCGACACCGAGCGGATCGCCTCGCGGTAGCGATAGGCGACCGCTGCCAGCGCCAGCAACGCGGCGACGGGTAGGAGTGACCGCAGCAGGGCCAGCAACCGATCGAGGAGGCTCGCCTCGCCCGGGGCGGGAGCCGTCGCCGACTCGAAACTGACGCCGCCGGCGTCCCCGGAACCGCCGCCGTCGCCGCCGGTCGACTCCGCCGACTCGTCGACGGCGCTCGAGGCGTCGGGCTCCCCCTCGTCGCCGACCGGTTCGGGAGGCTCGTCCGAGTCGCCCGCGGTGTCGTCCGTCGCGCCGATTCGCGGGGCCGCCTCGTCGGCCCCGCCTCCGTCGCCCATTTCCGCTTTGATCGCGGCCGCGTCGTCGACCCCGATCGGCAGCCGATCCCAGTCGGGGTTGATCTCCTCGTCGGGATCGGTCGTCAGGGTCGTCTCCAGCGATGACGCGGTGACGCCCAGCGCGGCGACGGCGAGTACGGCGATCAGGACCGGTCCGAGCCGTCCCCGACTCATGTTCGATGGGACGGCTCGTGCCGGTCGGCGGGGCCGATCAGATGTGACTCGGTGACGGTTGGCTGCATTCCGCCGGACTATGGGGGACGCGGGGATAGTTATACAGATGATACTGAAGTAGGGGAAGCTTTCCGAGGACTATCTGGGGAGACCGGGGTCGACAATCGAGGTCCCGACGCCGGCGACGCACGGGCCCAACGCTGTGTTCCCTCGCTCGCCAGTACGGCGGATGAGAACGATCATCGTCGCCTGCCCCAACGACAGAGCACAATCTCGGGCGTTGCGACCGGCGGTCTGCACTGTCGGAAAACGCCGTCGAATAACGTCGAAGCCGCGTTCCCGGAGTCACGTGTTCTGCGTCTACGAGTCCAAGGAGGCGCGTCAGCGGTTCGAGCGGGAATTTCAGGCGCCTCCTTCGAGCGGAGCGCGTTTCGACGACTCGGCTCGGACCGGGAACCCAGGCGCTCCCACTTGTCAATCGAGCTACTTCGCGAGAACTGCGAGAATCGATGGACTCGCTGGGATTTGAACCCAGGGCCTCTTCCTTGCGAAGGAAGCGATCTACCACTGATCTACGAGCCCGCACTCTAACGAATCCCGGGATCGCACTTGAGGGTTCCGTTTCGACCCGCCCTCGCACGGTTGTCACACACGAAGCAGTCCCATACGGCCCGCGACGATCCCGAGGAGGAGCCCGACGAGGTGGGCAACCAGCGCGCTCCCGGCGGGACTCAACACGAGCGTCACGCCCACAGCGAGCGCCCCGACCGCGAGGACGACGACGCGCGGCGGGACGCCCAGTCGGCCAGCGAACCGGCCGAGCGCGTCGGCCGCGGGATTCGCGGCGGCGACATACCCCACGAGCGCGAAGGCGGCGCCGCTGATACCGAGAACGCCCGCGGGCGAGAGCAACCCGCTCACCCATATCTGCGCCAGTCCCGAGAGCGCGCCGGTCACGAGGACGAACGCGTGGAACCGGGTCCGAGTCGTCGAAGCGGCCACGGGAACGCCGGCAACGACGACCACGAGTGCGTTCGAGAGCAAGTGTCCGAGGCCGGCGTGGGCGTACACGCTCGTCGCAAGCGTCCACGGCTGCACCGACGCCGGTGGGGAGAGCACGAACAGGAACGCCGCCAGCGGTCGCGCAAACGAGCCGATGAACCAGTACCCGACGGAGACGGCGATCATGGCTCCGATCGTCTCGACGACCGGGCGGAGACTCCCGTACTCGGAGCGGGTTCGTGTGGAGGACATGGACGATACTGCGAGTCGCGATCGCAAAACCGTGCCGCCGCTCGGGACGGAGGTGTCGCTGCCGGGCGGAAAAACGGAGAGAACGGTGTCTGAGTTGGACCGTTGGGTCCGGTGCGCCTCAGGTCAGTCCTCGAGGACGATCTCGATGGAGACGTCGTTCGGGACCTGGATCCGCATGAGCTGGCGGAGCGCGCGTTCGTCGGCATCGATGTCGATCAGCCGCTTGTGGACGCGCATCTCCCAGTGCTCCCACGTCGCCGTCCCCTCGCCGTCGGGGGACTTTCGCGACGGGACCTCGAGGGTCTTCGTGGGGAGCGGGATGGGACCCGACAGCGCCACGCCGGTCTTGTCCGCGATCTCGCGGACGTCGTCGCAGATGTCGTCCAGGTCGTCGGGGCTCGTGCCCGCGAGTCGGACGCGCGCTTGCTGTCCGGGCATTTACCGCTCGTCGACGGAGAGCACCTTGCCGGCCGCGATGGTCTGACCCATGTCGCGGACCGCGAAGGAACCCAGTTCCGGGATCTCGCTGGACGGTTCGATGCTGAGGGGCTTCTGCGGGCGCACCGTCACGATGGCCGCGTCGCCGGACTTGATGAAGTCCGGGTTCTCCTCGTCGACCTCGCCCGACGACGGGTCGAGCTTCTGGTCGAGCGACTCGATAGTACACGCGACCTGCGCCGTGTGGGCGTGGAAGACGGGCGTGTAGCCGGCCGTGATGACCGACGGGTGCTGCATGACGACGACCTGCGCCTGGAAGGTCTCGGCGACCGTCGGCGGGTCGTCCGCGGGACCACAGACGTCGCCGCGGCGGATGTCGTCCTTGCCGACGCCGCGGACGTTGAAGCCGACGTTGTCGCCGGGGCCCGCGTAGTCGACCTCCTCGTGGTGCATCTCGACCGTCTTCACCTCGCCGCCCACGTCGGACGGCTGGAAGGAGACGTTGTCGCCGGGGGTCATCTCGCCGGTCTCGATCCGTCCGACGGGGACGGTCCCGATACCCGAGATGGTGTACACATCCTGGATGGGCAGACGCAGCGGCGCGTCCGTCGGCGGCTCCGACTCCGGAAGGTTGTTGAGGGCCTCCAGGAGGATCTCGCCGTCGTACCACGACATGTTGTCCGAGCGCTCGGCGATGTTGTCGCCCTCGAACGCCGAGATCGGGATGAAGCTCGCGTCCTCGGTGCCGAAGCGAACCTGCTTGAGCAGGTCCTCGACCTCGGAGACGACCTCCCTGTAGGAGTCCTCCGAGTAGTCGACGAGGTCCATCTTGTTGATCCCGATGATCAGCTCGTTGATGCCCAGCGTGCGCGCCAGGAAGACGTGCTCGCGGGTCTGGGGCGCGACGCCGTCGTCGGCCGCGACGACGAGCACCGCGTTGTCTGCCTGCGAGGCGCCCGTGATCATGTTCTTCACGAAGTCACGGTGGCCCGGGCAGTCGACGATGGTGAAGTAGTACTCGTCGGTGTCGAACTCCTGGTGGGCGATGTCGATCGTGACACCGCGCTCGCGCTCCTCGGCCAGGTTGTCCATGACGTAGGCGAACTCGAATCCGCCCTTGCCCTTCTCTTCGGCTTCCTCTCGGTGCTGCTCGATCACGTGCTCGGGGACGCTCCCTGTCTCGAAGAGGAGCCGCCCGACGAGCGTAGACTTCCCGTGGTCGACGTGGCCGATGATGGCCAAGTTCTGGTGGGGTTTGTCGCTCATAGTGGAATCACGCGCTGAGGCGCTCTGTAAGGACTTGTAACGTCCGAACGCCCTAAAACCATTTCGATACGCTGAGCAGCGCATCCCTTCGCCTTCGGGCGATTTTGCGTGTGTGTCCGTGCCGTGTGTCGTATTTGCACGGCCGATCGGCGACCGTGCCGGTGGCGACATTCGACACCCGGCGAACCCGATCCCCGGTCACCGATCCCCGTGCCAGCGTCGCTCGGAGATCGCTCGACTCGGCTACTCCAGCCGAGCCACGTCGGCCAGCACCGCGCTCGCGGTCTCCTCGCCGCCGGCGCCGCGACCGGAGATGGCGAGCCCGCCCGCGTACTCGTGGTCGATCTCGACGATGTTTCGGGTTCCCGTCACCGACAGCGTGCCGTTCTCGGGGACCAGCCGCGGGCCGACGCTGACGCCGTCGCGGGTCGCCTCGCCGACGAGCCGGACGGTCCGGCCGTCCTCGGCGGCCAGCTCCAGCGCGCTGCCCGGGATGTCCCGGATCCCCTCCACGTCCGCGTCCGCGAGTGTCACCTCGACCTCCCGAAGCTCGTCGAGGGAGTCGCAGTCGGCCTCGCGAAGCACGTTCGCCAGGATGACGCACTTCAACGCCGCGTCGGTGCCCTCCACGTCGAAGGACGGATCCGCCTCCGCGACGCCGAGGTCCTGTGCTTCCGCGAGCACGTGGTCGTAATCGAGCCCCTCGGCGGCCATCCGCGAGAGCACGAAGTTCGCCGTCCCGTTGAGCACGCCGCGAACCGCCGAGACGTGCTCGGCCCCCAGGTCGTCGACGGTCGCACACACCGGGATGGCGCCACCGACGGTCGCCTCGAAGTACACCTCGCCCGCGGAGTCGGCCTCCAGCGCGCGCACGTCGGCGTAGCGCTCGGCGACCGGCCCCTTGTTCGCGAGCACGACGTGGTTGTCGCGCTCCAGCGCGGTGCGCAGATGCGAGAACCCCGGCTCGGCGTCGCCGAGCGTCGTGGGCGTCGCCTCCACGAGCACGTCGTACTCGGACGCGAGCGCGTCGCCGGGCTCGCCGCCGCCGAGCGCCTCGCCGGCGTCCTTGCGCGCGAGCGCGGCCTCCACGTCGACGCCGTCGGGGTCGACGACCGCCGACGAGGAGTCGGCCAGCGCCGTCACCTCGTGGCCGTACTCGGGTGCCAGCTCCGCGACCGAGCGGCCGACCGCGCCGGCGCCGAGGACACAGAGCCTCATCGGCTGCCCTCCAGCGGCGCGATGACGTCGATGTCCTTCTCGGCGGCGACCTTTCGGACCGTCTCGACTACGCGCGCTGTCTCGCCGGCGTGCGCCCGCAGGCGGAGCCGGGCGCTCGAGTGTGCCGACGAGCCGGCGCCCGCCGGCGCCGACAGGTCGATGTCGGCGACCGAGGCCCCCGAGCAGTCCTGGATCTTCTTGAGCGTGTCCGACAGGTCCGTGTCCACGAGGTGGCCCACGAGAACGACCGTCACCTCGTCGCCGTACTCCTCGGCGTCGGCCTGGATCACGTTGACGCCGCGGTCACGGAGGTCCTCGAGGAGCCCCTCGAAGCGGTCCGGCGGACACTCGATGTCCACCTCGACAGGGATTCGGCCTCGCGGCGTGAGGCTCCCGCGCTCGTGGAAGATCGACAGCAGGTTCGCGCCGTTGTCGGCGATGGGCTTCAGCGCCGCCAGCAGCTGTCCGGGTTCGTCGACCAACTCGAGCCTGATGGTGTGCGCCTGCAACTCGGTCTCGTGGCCGCCGTCCGTCTCCGGGGCCTCCTCGGACGCCACCGGCTGCTCGTCGGGGGCTGGCGTCGGCTCCGAGGGCATCTACCGTGCCCTCCGTTCGACCGCGTTCGTCCCCGACGGGGCGTTCTCGCCGACGCGGCGACGCGAGCCCGCCTCGCCGCTCGTGTCCGCCGTCGACCGTGTTCCGTCGGGGGGTGTGACATCGGACCCGATAATTGTGATCGGCATGCGGGGCTGATTGACTCGTTCGCAGCCGTCGCGCCGACCGTGGGTCGTGCCACTTGGCATAGTTGTCCTGTGTAGACGGGGACGTGATAAGCCTTCCACCGTGGCGATGCTTGCCAGGTCGTGAACGATCCTGTGGAATCGCCGATGGTCCGTCGGTGGATCGGCGGTCTCGTCGATGGTTCGACGGATCGACGGATCGGCGGAGGCGCGGCCGACGGAACCGACGGCGCGACCCGCCGGAAGCGAGAACGAGAGAGAAAAACGGGTTCCGACTGCGGTGGTCGGTGCGCTACCTCAGATGTAGTCGATCGACTGGGGCAGCTCGAGCTTCATGCCCTTGCGCTCGCGGATCTCCATGATCTTCTCGCGCTGGAGGTTGTCGACCAGCACGCGGAAGCCGGCGTTCTCCGTGTTCCACGAGGCGCGGCCCTCGGTGGCCGAGCGGATGTCGCTGGAGAAGCCGATCATCTCCTCGACGGGCGCGATGCCCTCGATGACCATGAGGTCGCCCTCCTGATACATGTCGTCGACGCGGCCGCGGCGGCCCTGGATCTCGCCGGAGGCGTTCCCCATGTGCTCGCTGGGCACGTCGATGCGGACGTCCTGAATCGGCTCCAGCAGCCGGACCTCGCCGTCGATGAGCGCGCGGTGGACGGCGTCGCGGACGGCGGGGATGACCTGCGCCGGGCCGCGGTGGATGGTGTCCTCGTGCAGCCGCGCGTCGTGCAGGCGCAGCAGCGCGCCCTGCACGGGCTCGGCGGCGAGGGGACCGTCGTCGAGCGCCTCCTCGAGGCCCTCGATGACCAGCTCCATCGTCTCGTTCAGGTGCTGGATCCCCTTCGTGTCGTCGATGAGGACGTTCGTCCCGTGGATGTGCTCCACGTTCTGGGACGTGTCCTTGTCCATGCCGGCGTCCTGCAGCGCCTCGCGGCGCTCCAGTTCGGGCATGCTCATCGACGCCTCGCCCCGCTGGATCGTCTCGACGATGTCGTCCGCCATCGGCTCGACGGTGATGTAGAACTTGTTGTGGCGGTTCGGCGAGACGCCCTCGACCTCGCGGGAGGCCTCCTGCGGCTGCTCGCGGTAGACGACGATGGGCTCACCGGTCTGCACCGGAATACCCTGGTTCTTCTGGATGCGCTGGGTGATGACCTCGAGGTGGAGCTCGCCCTGTCCGGAGATGAGGTGCTCGCCCGTGTCCTCGTTGATCTCCACGCGGATGGTCGGGTCCTCCTTGGCGACCTGCTGGAGCGTCTTGATGAGCTTCGGCAGGTCGTCCATCGACTTCGCCTCCACGCTCTTGGTGATGACCGGCTCGGAGATGTGCTCGATCGACTCGAACGGCGTCATCTCCTTGTCGGAGACGGTGGAGCCGGCGATGGCGTCCTTCAGGCCGGTGACGGCCGCGACGTTGCCCGCGGGGACGCCCCGGTCGAGCTCCTCGCGCTCGCCGCCCATGTAGATCCCGACCGACTGGACGCGGTTCTTGCCCGCGGTGCCGGAGACGTACAGCTCCTGTCCCTTCTCGAGCGTGCCCGAGAAGACGCGACCCGTCACGATCTCGCCGGCGTGCGGGTCCATCCCGATGTCGGTCGCCATGAAGACGATGTCCCCGTCGCGGTTGACGGTCCGCATGTCCTCGGCGATCTCGGACTCGTCGTCGCCGCGCCAGATACGGGGGACGCGGAACGGCTGCGCCTTCAGCGGGTTCGGGAAGTGCTCGGCGACCATGTCGAGCACGACGTCCGACAGCGGCGTGCGCTCGTGGAGCTCCTGCCGCTTGTGGTCCTGTTCCAGCTCGATGATGTCGCCGAACGACATGCCGGTGCGCTGCATCGACGGGAGCGAGACGCCCCACTTGTACAGCGCCGAGCCGAACCCGACGGTACCCTCCTCGACGGAGACCGTCCAGTCCTCCTCGATGTCGTCCATCTCCTCGGTCATCCCGCGGATGAGCTCGTTGACGTCGGCGATGACGTCCTGGAGACGCTGCTGCATCTCCTCGGGCCCCTCCTGGAGCTCGGAGATGAGGCGGTCGACCTTGTTGATGAACAGCGCCGGCTTGACGCCCTCGCGGAGCGCCTGCCGGACGACCGTCTCCGTCTGGGGCATCGCGCCCTCGACGGCGTCGACCACGACGAGCGCGCCGTCGACGGCGCGCATCGCGCGGGTCACGTCCCCGCCGAAGTCGACGTGGCCGGGCGTGTCGATGAGGTTGATGAGGTGGTTCTCCTCCTCGTACTCGTGTGTCATCGAGACGTTCGCCGCGTCGATGGTGATCCCGCGCTCCTGCTCGTCCTCCTCGGTGTCCATCACGAGCTGCGTCGCCTCGTCCGCGTCGGCGATCATGCCCGCGCCGGCGAGCAGGTTGTCCGTCAGTGTCGTCTTCCCGTGGTCGACGTGAGCAGCGATGGCGATGTTCCGGATCTGCTCCGGCTGGTCCATCAGTTCCTCACATTCCTGTACGATTTTCTTTCGTCGGCCCATTACCGACCGGTATTCTCCGCCCGGTCAAAAGGGTAGTGCTTTGCCGGCGCCGAAACCTCCGAATCCACGGTTCACACCGCGTGGTACGCCGTCTCGTGGTTCGGTTCGATCGTCGTCGTGTCCCCACCCGATCGGCACAAGAGTCAAACCGATCCGGGGCGTGCCAATAGTACACATGGACATCCGAGTCCGCGGCGCCGTCCCGCCCGACCCCTTCCTCGGGGCGGCGACGCTGTTCGAGACCGAACACGACCTCTCGCTTCCCGTCGAGGTCCGGGTTCGCGAGAACCCAGAGGAGCGGACGTGGGCCGGTCACTACGACGATCGCCACGTCCTCAACATCTCCCGGAAAGCCGCCACCTCCGCGATGGCGCGCGAACTCGCGCTTCACGAGCTGTCGCACATGGCTCGCTACGAGGAGCCGCACCCGTCACACCACCAGTCGACGGACGAGGCGCTGTTTCTCGCGCTGTCCGGGGCGTCAGTCGAGCGCCGGAAGATCCACCACTGCTACCAGATCGCGAACCACATGAAGGACGTGTACGCCGACGACATCACGCTCTCCGTCGGCCCGGGCGAGAAGCTGGCGACGTTCTTCGAGTCCCAACTTGCCGCGGCCGTCGCCGACCGTCCCCGTGATCACCCGCATCCGGACTCGCGGCGCATGACGCCCGGCTCCGACCCGGACATCACTGCCGTCAACGCCGCGTTCGCGCTGGCGATGTGCGAACGCCACGACCTCGTCGACGAGGGGCACCGTCTCTACGACTTGGCCCACGCCGCCGCCGACGACGCGCCGGCGGTCGACGTTCCGGGGTTCACCCGACTGTTCCGGTCGCTCGCGGCGGACCCGTCGGAGTCGGAGTACCGCAAGGCGCTGGTCGACGCCGCGCGGCTGTACGCCGTCGACGCGGGCGGCGGTCCGGCCGCGGCCGACTGACCGACTGACTGCCGAGGGTCGTTCTCGACGCGACCGAAACGGCGAGAGCGGGCATCGCCAGTAGCTACTTCGCGGTCGACCGCGAACGGTCGGCCATGGGACCCGAGCCCTCCACGGTGTCCACGAGCGACGGCGACCGGAATACCGACGGGGCGTGTGCTCCCCGCCGCCGGCCGTACGCCGTTGTGACGCTCCTGCGCGACTGGGTCGTCGCGGTCGCCGTCATCGCCGGCCTGTACGGACTCCTGTATGCGATCCCGTTCCCGCCGTTCGGCGTGCCCGGCTACCTCCTGATCGTGGCGTTCGACCGACTCGAGGCGGTGCTTCCGCCGTTTTCGACTTCGACCGCGTACGACGTAGCCTTCGCCGGCTTCCTCGGAACGCTGGCGGTCGTCGCGTCCCTCGGGTCGTCGTGGTCGCGGTCGCGTGGGGCCGTCGGCGGGCACTCGGTCGCCGCCGGCGCGGCCGTCACCGTCGTCGGGGCCGTCGGGGCCGTCCTCTGATCGGCCGTCTTCCTGCGCTTCGCCGGCGGCGACTACGCGCCGCTGACCGTGGTCGGCGCGACGACCGTCCTGCTGCTGTTCGCCGGGCGCTACCTCGCCGTGGGTCGGTTCGGTCGCCGCCCCGCGTGACGGCAACCGGACGGCGCACGCGCTCGAGGTCCGCGCGGGCGGTGTCCGGAGCGGCTCGCGAGCCGGACGGGCGCGCCCGTCGCCCGTGGTCGTCACTGGTCCCGTGTTGGATTTGAACGTTCGCCCGGATCCGGCTCGACCGATCTGACCTACGCATCGCTCGTCGTCGCTCGGGGCCGACGGACGCGAGTACCCGGTCGCCACGACCGAACACCTATGCGGCGGGGGGACGGAGCGCCGGGCATGGCTGTCGACGCCGTGTTGTTCGATCTGGACGACACGCTCTACCCGTACGATCCGTGTAACGAGGCGGGCACGCGCGCCGCCTTCGAGACGTACCGCGACCGCGGCGGCGACCTCGACGCCGACGCGTTCGAGGTGCGGCGCGCACGCGCTCGACGGGCGACGAAGCGCGAGGTCGGCGCCACCGCCAGCAGCCACAGCCGCCACATCTACTACAAACGGCTGGTCGCGGACCTCCCGGGGTCGTTCGACGCCGACCTCGCGCGCGCGCTCGGCGACGCCTACTGGGACGCGTACCTCGGGGAGATGACGGCCTTCGACGACGCCCTCCCCACCCTCGACGCGCTCCGGGACGCCGGCGTCGACGTGGCGGTCGTGACGAACCTCACGACGCGCGTCCAACTGCGCAAGCTCGCGTGCCTCGGCGTCGACGAGCGCCTCGACGCGCTCGTCACCAGCGAGGAGGTCGGCCGCGAGAAGCCGGCGGCACCCGTCTTCACGACGGCGCTCGCGCGGCTCGACAGAACGCCCTCGGAGGCGCTCGTCGTCGGCAACTCCCCAGTGAACGACATCGAGGGCGGGAACGCGCTCGGAATGGAAACGGCGCTGTTCAACGGGCCGGAGGGCGACGCCGACACCGAGGGATCCGCGGCCGACCCGAACGACGTCCGGACGCCGGACTTCCGCCTGGACTCGTTGGACGCGGTGACGGAGGTGGCGCTGTGAGCGACGGGGCGAACCCGACGGTTCTCGGAGACGCCCGCGAGGCGGTCGTCGACCACGCGCCCGAACTCGCTCGGCTCACGCCGGGTCGGACCGGGAACCTCAGCGTCCGCGACGGCGGCAGATTCGCCGTCACGCCCACGGGCGTCGCCTACGACGCCTTCGACGCGGCGGACGTGCCCGTGGTCGACCTCGACGGCGAGCGCGTCGCCGGCCGGATGAAGCCCTCCAGCGAGGTGCCGATGCATCGGTACATCTACCGCGGCTTCGGTGCCGGCGACGCGGCCGCGGGCGAGGGACCCGGCGCCATCGTCCACACCCACTCGCCGTGGGCGACGACGATGGCGGTGCTCCACCGGGAGCTTCCGCCGATCCACTACATGATCGTCGCCGTCGGCAAGCGCGTCCCCGTCGCCGAGTACGCCCCCTACGGCACCGAGGAGCTCGCCGCGAACGTCGTCGCCGCCATGGAGGAGGCGGACGCGACGGCGTCGTTCATCGAGAACCACGGTCTCGTCGTCACCGCCGACGACGTCGAGACGGCGCTGGAGCACACCACCCACGTCGAGGACCTCTCGCGGCTGTACCTCCAGTCGTCGGCCGTCGGCGAGCCGACGGAGCTCCCGGAGTCGGAACTCGACACCGCAATCGAGCAGTTCAACGGCTACGGCCAGTAGCCGGCTGGCGTTCCGCCGCGACGCTCGACCGGTGTCTCCGTGTGGCGTGTGCGCACCCCGTACATAGCCGAAACGACAAAGTACCTCGGATGTAATCTCACCACCATGTCCGAGGGTGCGCACGTGTCGCCGGAGGCGTACGACACGTGGTTCGAACTCCTCGCGGACGAACTCCGGCGGCGAATCCTTTTCGAGTTGGCGGACCGTTCGCCGGCCGAGGGGGTCGTGTCGATCCCCGACGACATCGTCAAACGGGACGAGGACACCGATACGCTGTCCGTCCACCTCAGACACGTCCACCTCCCGAAGCTCGCCGAATCGGACGTCGTCGACTGGAACCGCGAGGCCCAGACGGTCTCCTGTGGCCTCGCGTTCGATCGGGTCCGGCCGCTCATCCGGTCCGTCCGGTCGCTCGACGACATCCGGCGGTCCGGGCCCTGACTGGGAGCATCGGATCGGTACCGCCGTGGAAGGGCCGTCGAGAGGGGAGTATCACGAGAGGCGGCGCACACGGACGTGAGATCGAGCGCGGTCGCCGGTGACCGTCCGAGCGACGAACGAGAGAAACGGGGAGAAAACGCGGTGAACCGACCCGCGACCGTCGCGTCGATTCCGTGGCGCGGTCAGCGCGCGGCGGCGGCGACGCGCTCGGTCTCCTCCTTCTGGGAGATCGAGTACGTCTGCACGTCGTATCGAGCGGCGCTGATGAGCTCGTCCGCGAGCGCGTCGGCGGCGCTGGTCGTCGTCTTGTAGCTGGATCCGCGCACGCCGGCGGCGATGAACTTCAGCGACTGGTCGACGCGGCGCTGGGGCGCGACGTCGACTGCCTTCGGGACCGAGATGCCGCCGTACTTCAGGCGGACGGTCTCCTCGCGCGGGGCGGCGTTCTCGACGGCCTCGACGAGCACCTGCGCCGGGTTGTCCTCGGTGCGCGCGTGGATCGTATCGAAGGCGTCGCGAACGATGCGCTGGGCCTGCTGCTTCTTGCCGGTGTTCTCGTCGGTCTGCATCAGGCGGTTGATGAGCCGCTCGACCAGCGAGATCTCGGACTTCTGGAACTGCTTGGACGCGTGGCGGCCCATCGTGTGCGCGATGGGAGTCACGTTCATGTACTTCCGCGTGGACGGGTCGGAGTACTCCATCTCCGAGACGTCCCACTCGCCGAACAGCAGCGCGTTCTCGACGGCCTGCTCGGAGTCGGCGGGCGCGTCCGGGTCCGGCGTCTCGGCCTCGGCGTCTTGCTCTGATTCACTCATTATCGGACTGGCTTCTCCGCGTTGCCGCGGACGAGTTCGATCATCGACACGCCGTTCACCTTCTCGACCTTGTAGTTGACGCCGGAAAGGTCACCCATGGCGCGACCCTTCGCGCCGCCGATACCCGCGATGGTGACCTCGTCGTGCTCGTCGATGAACGAGATCGCGCCGTCGCCGGGACAGAACGCCGTGACCTGCTTCCCGTTCTTGATGAGCTGAACCCGGACGCACTTTCGGATCGCCGAGTTGGGCTGCTTCGCCTCGATGCCCACCTTCTCCAGGACGATACCGCGACCCTGGGGGGCGCCCTCGAGGGGGTCGGACTTCTCGGAGAGACCGCGCTCGCGTCGCGCGTACTCGGAGTCGGACCACCGTCGCTTCTGGCGGTCCTTCTTGAGCTTCCGCGCGGCGTATTTGCCGTTAGCCATCGTACACCTCCGTTTTCAGCGGAGCTACCTAAGGGTTCCCTTTCTGCTACGGCGAGACGACGCGAGAACCGATTAGCGGCACCTCTCGTCCGATCTGCGTCCGTTTCGCGGCTTCCATCGACGGGCGCAGCGGACGTTTCCGCTCGAATACGGCGCGCAGCGAGCGTTGTCGACACCGCCGGGCCCCGGGTTATTCCGAATCACCCATCGTGACCGCTCCGGAGAGTTCGCGACCGGCCGGCGGTCCGGGCGTCGCTCCGATGGACTTGAGCGCGTCGACGGCCCGATCCCTGACGTTCGCGCGGATGTGCTTGACGCGGGAGACGGTCGGGTCGTCGATCCGGTACTCGACGGTCAGGGTCACGTTGTCGTCGCCGAGCGTATCGACCCACGCCCTCGGAGCGGTGGAGTCGGCGACGCCCTCGACGGCCGCCACGGCGGCAGCGAGTTCCCGCGTCGCTCCCGTGAGATCGTCGCCGTATGCCACCGGGACCGTCTCCCGCGCCCGGACGTGGCTTCGAGCGTACGGACGGACGACCGTGTCGGCCGTCAAGACGGTGTTCGGAACGGTGACGACCGCGTTGTCCACGGTTCTGACGCGCGTCGAGCGGAAGTCGACGCGCTCGACGCGACCCTCCCCGCCGGGCCAGTCGATCCAGTCGCCCACGTTGAACTCCGGGTCGGCGACGAGAAACAGCCCGCTGACGAGCGACCCGATGAGGTCCTGCCCGGCGATGCCGACCGCGAGCGTCACGGCGGCGATGACCACAGTGGAACTGCCGAGTATCCGCCCGTACCCGCCGGCGATAAACCCCAACACCGCCGCGACGACGAGGACCAGCACGGTCACGTACGTCCGCGTCGCGTCGACGATCGTCGCGTTGTGTGGATTCCGCGAGCGGACGACGCGGGCGGCCGCGGGAACGACCACGAATCGACCGACGGCGTACACTGGAATCGCGACCGCGAGGATCCAGCCCACCGTGACGAGCGCACTCACGAGCGCGTCCGTCGCGGTGCCGACCGGAACGGGAACCGGCACCGGATCGGGCGCCTCGACCTGAAACGACCTCATCCCACCGTGGCTCGCGGTCGAGCCGGAAAAACAGTCGGCGCGTACCGCCGGGAGGGTTAGGCTAACTGCACGTCGTCGATGTCGAAGTGGCGCTTCGCGAGCGTCCGCGCGACCTCGATGTTGCGTCCGCCGGCGCCGATGGCGACCCCGCGGTCGGCCTCGACGACCTCGACGTACGCGACGACGTCGTTCTGCCGGCTCACCGTCACGCCCCGGATCGCCGCCGGCGCGAGCGCGTTCGCGACGAACGCCTCGGGCGTGTCGGCGTCCTCGACCAGTTCGACCGACGCGCCGAGCTGTTCCTCGACGCGCTCGACGGTCTTCCCGCCGGGGCCGACCGCCTCGGCCATCTCGCCCGCGGGGATGAGGAAGACGATCCGATCGCCGCCCTCGAACACGAGACAGTCGATCGGCGCGACGCCGACGAGCTCGTCGAACGTCCCGATGTACCGCCGCGCCTCGTCGGTGATCTCGACGCGCACCGTCAGTCGTCCGCGGACTTCACGTCGGGGGCCGAGCCCATCCGGAGGTCCACGTCGCCGGTGCCGATCGCCACCGGCTTCCCGACGATGACGTTCTCGATGACGCCGTTGAGGTCGTCGGCCTCCCCGTGGATCGCCGCGTCGAGCAGGTGGTTCACCGTCACCTCGAACGCCGCGCGCGCGAGCACGGAGTCCTTCGACCCGGAGATGCCGTGGCGGCCGATCGACTCGACGGTGCCGCGGTTCGTCATGATGTCCGAGACGAGCATCAGGTGGCGGATGTTCACGTCGTCGAGCCCCTGCTCCTCGAGCGTCTCCATCGTCTCGTTGATGATGGTCTCGCGGGCCGCCTCGACGCCGAGCGTCCGGTAGATCTCGTGGATGTTGTTACACGTGGTCCGGGAGGCGTCGACGCCCTCGATCTCCAGGGCGTCGGCGAACGCCGACCCCTCGGTGTAGAGGACGTACTCCTCCTCGCCGTCGTCGTCGGACTCCGTCCGACTGCCCGAGGGACCCTGTCCCTCGCTGTCGACCTCCTCCTTCCGGATGACGACGCGAGAGACCTCCTCGATCCCCTTGAACACGATGTCCCGGAGCTCCTCGACGAGCTGGAGCAGCTCGCGGTAGCTCGGTTCGTCGGGGCCGAACTCGATCGTCGTCCCCGAGTGACGCGTGGAGACGCCCAGCGAGTCCTCGATGATGTCGGCGACGATGCCGGCGACCTCCGTCGGGCTCTCGTGGGTGGGCCACCGCTCCAGCAGCGTGTCCTCGTTGAGGTCGATGCGCACGATCATGTCCGCGACGTTCGTCGACACGTCGCCGAGCGCGAGTATCTTCGTCGCCTCCAGCTGCCAGACGACCTCGTGGGCCTTCTCGCGGTCGGTCGCGTGTTCCTCGTCCAGATGGACGACCATGATCGGCGTGTCCGGCGTCTTGCGGGCGTCCACCAGCTCGATGAGCCGGGGAAGCCCCTGCGTCACGTCCATCTCCGCGACGCCCGCGTAGTGGAACGTGTTCATGGTCATCTGCGTTCCGGGCTCGCCGATGGACTGCGCGGAGACGGTCCCAACGGGGTCCAGCGGGTCGACGCGCGTGTCGAGGTAGCGCGACTCGGCGGCCTGCGCGATCTCGTTGGCCTGCTCGGCCGTCACGCCGCCGCGCCCGTCGATGTTCTCGTAGATATCGTCCTTCAGTCGCCGCGGCAACTCGGTGTCCTCGACGACCAGCGCGATGTCTTCGGTGACCTCGGCGTGGGCGTCGACGAAGCGGTCGACCGACCCGCTGTCAGTCATCGCTCACCCCCACGCCGCCCGCCTTGTCAAGGCCGGGGCCGGCGTACTCCGAGAGGTTCGTCGGCGCCTCGCGGCGCCCGAGGAAGCGCTCCTTCTCCTCCTCGGATCCGAACTCCGCGTCGACGACGCGGTCGGTGATCTGCTCGATGTCGATGGGGCTGTCCTCGTTGGAGGACACCTTCACCGGCGAGGTGCCGTCCTCGCCGAACTCGAACTGAACGATGGTGTCGGAGGTGTCCCGCACCGTGCCGTCGTACTGCGTCTCCAGTTCCGAGAGCGCGTTGATGAGGCGACGCTGCAGGTACCCGGACTTCGAGGTCCGGACCGCAGTGTCGACCAGCCCCTCGCGGCCGCCCATCGCGTGGAAGAAGAACTCCTCCGGCGTCAGGCCGGAGCGATAGGAGTTCTCCACGAAGCCGTGGGCCTCCGCCGAGAGGTCGTCCGCCTCGTAGTGCGCGAGCGTGCGGTCCTCGTAGCCGCGGTTGATGCGCTCGCCGCGGACCGCCTGCTGGCCGACGCAGCCGGTCATCTGGGTCAGGTTCAGCATCGACCCGCGGGCGCCCGAACGCGCCATGATGACCGCCGGGTTGTCGTCGGCGAAGTGGTCCTCGGCGATCTCGCCCGCGGAGTCGCGGGCCTTGCCGAGCGTCTGCATGATCTTCATCTCCAGCGTCTCGTCGATCGTCCGGCCGGGCAGGCTCTCCAGATCGCCCTGCTCGTACGTCTCGATGAGCTCCTGGACCCGCTCGTACGCCGAGTCGATCGCCTCGTCGACCTGCTCGGTCGCCTGCGGCGGGATCGACTCGTCGTCGATGCCCAGCGAGAAGCCGAAGTGCATGATGGCGCGCATCGCGAGCGACGCCACCTCGTTGATGAACACGCGGGCGCGCGTCTCCGAGTACACCTTGGTGAGCGTGTCGACGACCTCGCCGCCGAACGCGCCGACGGCGTCCTCGTCGATGGTCCCCTCGACGAGCTGGCCGTTCTCGATGCGGACGATGTCGCCCGTCGAGGAGGTGAACTCGAGGTTCAGGTCGTCGGGCAGCAGCTCCGAGAAGACGGTTCGACCCGTCCAGATCGCCTGGCCGGCCTCGTTGGTGCCGTCCGGCTCGGGCAGCTCGTCGACCGAGGTGGCCCGAAGCAGGTCGAGCGCCTGGGTCTCGGTGAACTCGGGGTTCTCGTGGGTGAGGAGGTACGTCCCCGAGATGTGGTCCTGGATGGCGCCGATGATGTTCTCGCCGAACCGGGGACTCAGGATCTGCTCTTGCACGCGCATGAGGACGCGCGCCTCCGCGCGGGCCTCCTCGTTCTGGAGCGCGTGCATGTTCATCTCGTCGCCGTCGAAGTCGGCGTTGTACGGCGGGCAGACGGTCGTGTTCAGGCGGAACGTCTTGTACGGCATGACCACGACCTCGTGGGCCATGATCGACATCCGGTGCAGCGAGGGCTGCCGGTTGAAGATCACGATGTCGCCGTCGACGAGGTGGCGGTTGACCTCCCAGCCGGCCTCGACCTTCTCGGCCAGCTCCTCGCAGTTCTTCTCGGTCACCTTCAGCCGGCGGCCGTCGGGTCGCTTGACGTAGTTCGCGCCGGGGTGAGCCTCGGGGCCGTTGCGGACGTACTGGCGAGCGCGGTCGAGGTTGCGCTCGGCGACGTTCATCACCTGCGTCATCTCCTCGGCGACCCGCTCCGGGACGCCGACCTCGTTCAGCGAGAGGGTGGGGTCGGGGCTGATGACGGTCCGCGCGGAGAAGTTCACGCGCTTGCCCGACAGGGAACCGCGGAAGCGACCCTCCTTGCCCTTGAGGCGCTGCGAGAGCGTCTTCAGCGGGCGGCCCGAGCGGTGTCGGGCGGGCGGCGTCCCGGAGATCTCGTTGTCCACGAACGTGGTGACGTGGTACTGGAGCAGCTCCCACAGGTCCTCGATGATGAGCTGCGGGGCGCCCGCCTCGCGGTTCTCCATGAACCGCTGGTTGATCCGGATGATGTCGACCAGCTTGTGCGTGAGGTCGTCCTCGGAGCGCTGGCCGTTGTCCAGCGTGATCGAGGGCCGAGTGGTGACCGGCGGAACCGGAAGCACCGTCAGGATCATCCACTCGGGGCGGGACTTCTGCGGGTGGATGCCGAGCGGCTCGAGGTCCTCGTCCGGGATGTCCTCGAACCAGTCGCGGATGTCGCTCGGCATCAGCTTGTTCATGTCCTCGACGGTGAGGTCGATGCCGAGCGCCTTCTCGATCGCCTTGCGGTCCTCCTTGCGCGGGCGGAACTCGCCCGAGAGGATCTCGTTGATGCGGTCGAGCGCGATGCCCGTCTCGTCGGCGAGATCCATCGGGGAGACCGCCTCGCTCTCGTCGACCTCCTCCTCCTCGTCCTCGGGCTCGTCCGGCTGCATCGCGCGGGTGATGAGCTCCGAGTAGTCGCCCGAGAGCACGTCCTGCACCTCGTAGTAGGTGGTCGGCTTCTCGTGTTTGATGTCCGCCTGCGGCTCGCCGCAGTGCGGGCAGTTGTTGGCCTTTCGGGCCTGCCGGACCGCCGACTTCAGCACGTCGGTGGGGTCGCCGCCGAGGTCCTTCGTGCGGACGAGTTTCTCCTTGTACTCCTCCTTCTCCTCCTCGGTGAGCGCGAGGCGGCCGCAGTTGCGGCACGTCGCGCGCAGCAGCCGACGGATGAGCTTCGTGAAGCCGACGTGGATGACGGGCGCGGCCAGTTCGATGTGGCCGAAGTGCCCGTTACACGACCCGGAGTGCTTGCCGCAGGTACGGCACTCCAGTCCCGGGTCGATGACGCCCAGCCGCGGGTCCATCAGCCCCATGTCGATGGGGTAGCCGTCGTCGTCGTAGGTGTCCGCGGTGATGACCTTCGTCGCGGACATGTCCCGATACGTCTCCGGGTCCATCAGCCCGAAGTTGATGCCGCCGATCTCTTTGGGTGTCTGGCCTGCCATAGTTAGACTGCGTCCTCAAGTTCGAGGGTCGGTCGAATGCCGAGCGCCTTCATCTCGTCGAGCAGCAGCTTGAACGCGTAGCTGATCTCCATCTCGTGGATGTCGTCCTCGTCGCCCGTGATCGGGTCGTAGATACGACGCTGCTCCACGTCCTCGACGGCCACCATCCCCGTCTCCTCGGAGATGTACACCGTCTCCTTGTCGGAGGCGTCGAGCAGCCGCTCGTTCAGCGCCATCGCGGCGCCGTGCCCGATGAGCACCTCGCGCTCCATCTCGCCGACGCGGAGGCCGCCCTCGCGGGCGCGCCCCTCGGTCGGCTGGCGGGTGAGCACCTGCACCGGCCCGCGCGAACGAGCGTGCAGCTTGTTGCTCACCATGTGGTACAGCTTGTGGTAGAAGATCGTCCCGACGAAGATCTCCGCCTCGATCTTCTCGCCGGTGACGCCCGAGTACATGACCTCCTTCCCGGAGGACTTGTACCCGTGCTCCTCGAGCGACGAGCGGAGCTTATCCTCGCCCTCGCCCTGGAACGCCGTCCCGTCGACGCGGCGACCCTCGAGCGAGCCGACCTTGCCGCCGAGCATCTCCAGCACGTGGCCCACCGTCATGCGCGACGGGAGCGCGTGCGGGTTCATGACGAGGTCGGGGACCAGCCCGTCCTCGGTGAACGGCATGTCCTCCTGTGGGGCGAGGTGGCCCACGACGCCCTTCTGGCCGTGGCGGGACGCGAACTTGTCCCCGAGCTCGGGGATCCGTTCGTCGCGCACCGAGACCTTCGAGAGCTTCGAGCCGTCCTCGCCCTCCATCAGCGTCACCGTGTCGACGACGCCCGACTCCCCCGAGCGCATCGTGACGCTGGTCTCGCGCCGCTTCTGCGGCGAGAGGCCGCCCATATCGTCGGGCTCCTCGAGGAACCGCGGCGGCGACGTCTTCCCGAGCAGCACGGAGTTCTCGTCGACCTTCGTCTCGGGGTTGACGAGGCCGTCCTCGTCGAGGTGGGTGTACGCGTCCTCGCCGCGGGCGCCGCGCACGTCCTGGGAGGGGACCTCGAAGCGGTCCTCCTGTCCGCCGGGATAGCGGCGCTCCTCGCCCTCGTAGGTGCGGAAGAAGTGCGAGCGCTGCATCGCGCGGTCGACGCTCCCCTTGTTCATGACGAGCGCGTCCTCGATGTTGAACCCCTCGTAGGACATGACCGCGACGACGAAGTTCTGCGCCGCGGGGCGCTCGTCGAACCCGATCTGTTCGGTGGTCTGCGTCTTGACCATCGACAGCTGCGGGTAGTGCAGGAGGTGCTGGCGGGTGTCAGGCCGGATGCGGTAGTTGGCCGACGGCAGCCCGAGCGACTGCTTCATCATCCCCGCGCCCATGGTAATGCGCGGCGAGGCGTTGTGCTCGGGGTACGGGATCATCCCCGCGCCGATGCCGAAGATGAGCTGCGGGTCGATCTCCAGGTGCGTCGTCCGCGAGTTGACGTCCTCCTCGTCGGTGGCGACGTAGATGTCCTCCTCCTCCTCGGCGTCGATGAACTCGACGATGCCGTGGTCGACGAGGTCCTCGAACTCGATCTCGTCGTTCTCCAGCGCCTCGATCGTCTCGTCGTCGAGGAGCGGCTCCCCGTTCTCCACGACGATGAGCGGTCGCCGAGCGCGGCCGGCGTCGGCGTTGACGATGACCTCGTTCGTGCGGTCCTTGACCGAGACGTTCACCATGTCGGAGACGTCGCCGCGGCGGCGCGCCTCACGGATCTGTGCCGCGAGCTGGGTGGGGTCCGGGTGGGTCCCGACCAGACTCCCGTTGACGTATACTTTCGCTTCTCGTGTGCTTGCCATGTGTTAGTCGTCCGCGGATGCGCGGTCAACGCCCTCGATGCCGGGGATCCCCTCGACACCCATGGACGCGAGTTCTCGCTTCAGTCCCTGTTCGTCCTCGATGTTCTGGCTCAGCTCCATCGCCTGCGCGAAGTTCTTCACCAGCCCACAGTTCGGACCCTCCGGCGTCTCGGAGGGGCAGATGCGACCCCACTGGGTCGCGTGCAGGTCCCGCGCCTCGAAGTGCGGCTGCGACCGCGACAGCGGCGACCGGAGGCGGCGAAGGTGCGACAGGACGCCCATGTAGTCCGTCCGGTCGACCAGCTGGGAGACGCCCGACCGGCCGCCCACCCAGTTCCCCGTCGCGATGGGGTGTTCGAGCCGTTCGGTCAGCACGTCCGAGCGAACCACGGTGTTGACGGTGAGCTGCCGGTTGCGCATGTTGGCGCGCTCGAGCTGGTACTTCACGTCGCGCGCCAGCTTGTTGAGCGCCGTCCGGAACAGGTCCGTCATCAGGTCGCCGGAGACCTTGAGGCGCTTGTTGGCGTAGTGGTCCTTGTCGTCGGACTCGCGGCGGTCGAGCGCGAGCTCGAAGCACGCCTCGGCCATCCGACAGAGGTAGTACGCCTTGTTGATGCGCACGTCCTCCTCCTCGACGCCCTCCTCGTGGAGGTGCGGCAGGAGGTAGCGGTCGATGACGTAGTTCGCGCGCTTCAACTGGTAGTTCTTCCCCTGACCGGAGGCGACGCGCTCGCCGAGGGTCTCGATGGCCTCCTCCTCGGTCTGAACGTCGGCCTCCTCCAGGTTCTCCAGCATGAACTTCACGATCTCGGGGTCGTCGGAGACGCGGTGGACGATCTCCTCGTCGGACTCGAGCCCGAGTGCGCGCACGAGCGTGACGAAGTTCACGGAGCCGGACACCGACGGGAAGCTCACTTCGAGCAGCCCCTCGCGGTTGCGCTCACAGAGGACGAGTGCGCGGTATCCCCGGCGCTGGGAGAACGTCTTGGCGACCTGTATCTCGTCGCCGTACTTCGAGTCGTACTCCGCGAGGATCTTGTTGGGCGCGAGGTCCTCGCTGGTCATGAGCACGCGCTCGGAGCCGTTGACGATGAAGTAGCCGCCGGGGTCGACGGGGTCCTCGCCGATCTCGATGAGCTCCTCGTCGGAGAACCCGGAGATGTTGCACTTGTTCGAGCCGACCATGATCGGCATCCGGCCGACCTTCGTCTCGGTCTGGTCGACAACCGTCTCCGGTTCGTCCTCGCCGCCGCGGATGATCTTCATCTCCATGAAGACCGGGGCGGCGTAGGTGATGTTCCGGAGGCGCGCCTCCTGCGGGTACAGCAGCTCCTCGGAGCCGTCCGCCTCGCGGACGCGCGGGGTCGTCATGCGCACGTCGCCGAGCTCGACGTAGACGGGCTCTTGGCCCTCCTTGTCGCCGATGTCGGTCTCGATCGTCTCCTTCTCGTCGACCACGCGCTGCATGCCGCGGTCGAGGAAGTTGTTGAACGACCGGAAGTGGTGCTCCGCGAGCCGCTCTTGGGAGAAGTACTCCCGGGAGACGGAGCGTCGCGCTTCCCTGTTCATTCTACCACCAGTCGGTAGACGACCGCCGTGTCGGTGGTTCGTGAATCCCGTTCGACGCGGATCACGTCGCCCGTCTCGGCCTCGTCGGGCACTGCGGGGTCGGTCCGCTTGATCTTGGGGAGATCGGTCCGTTTGATGTTGTACTCGTCGAGCATCTCCTCGATCTCGTCGTCGTCCTCGAGGAGCGTGTGATCGGGTACGAGTTCGTGTTCGGTTACGTTTACCATGGCTTGGGGAAGTTCGTAGTCGCGCGCGGCCGTGTTTGCTGGGGAGAAGTCTTCACGAGATACTACGGCGGTATATACGACGCGGCCACATAACGCTTGTCAAACGAGTTGGGGACCGATAGCTGGTCACCGTACCGCTTGCACGAATACCCGATCTGTCCCCGCCGACATGAACGTTACGGCGTACGGTATCGCGGGACACGGCGGGATCGGATGAGAAGTCTTAATTATGTACCCGGGAAAGGAATGGATGCGCAGAGGCGTGGTGGAAACCCGCCGACGCGATGCACGCCCGGATGGTGTAGTGGCCCATCATACGACCCTGTCACGGTCGTGACGCGGGTTCAAATCCCGCTCCGGGCGCTTCTTCGACTCGCAACGTGAACGAGGAGCGAAGCGATGAGTGAACCGCGAGTCGAGAGCGTATTTGAGCGGATTCGAACACTTAACAGTCGAACGCCCGGGAGCGCAGCGAAGCGAGCACCCCGGAACGTCTGTGCCGGGTTGAAATCCCGCTCCCGATATCTTCTACGGTCATCTGCCTTCAGACGGCTTTCGGAGGCTTCGTCGCGGGCAGCAGAGTGTCGTTCTGCTCGACGGTCCGGCACTGAACGCTCCACTTCGAGGTTCAAATACGATCGCGAACCAAACAGCGTATGACTTCGACTGGCAACCGAAAAAATTCGAAACACACCGGCGACGTGACGGAGGCGCGTGCGGTCTTCGAACTCACGCGGGCGGGACACACTGTCGCCGTGCCGTTCGGCGACAACGACGGCTACGACCTACTTGTCGAGGTCGACGCCGGATTCCTTCGAGTCCAATGTAAGACCGCGTGGTCTCTCGATTCTCGGGTGATTCGATTCAATACCCACTCCCAGACGACCACGGACGGCGAATACCACGAACGGACGTACGACGGTGAAGTGGACGCGTTCTTCGTCAGATATCCAGCAACGGGTACGTGCTACTGGGTCGACATCGATGAAGTGTCCGGACACAGCATGGACCTCCGTGAGGATGCGAACATCGACCACCCTTCGATCAACTGGGCAGAGGAATACGAGTTCGACGGGTCCATCCCGTAGGAACAGCCGGGATTCGACTCGATTTCCGTTCTAACCATTCGGCCAACAATCTCCCCCCGGCAGACAGATGACCGCGTACCGACTGCTCCGCGTCGCCGCCGACCGCGACCGCCGGCGACACCTCGACGATCGTGTCGACACGGACGGTCGGTTCGTCACGGAACCAGGGCCGTGTGCGGGGACGCGTCACTCGACACACCCGGGCACTCTCGGCTCCATCGTCATTGTCGGCTGCCGCACGGCGACTGACAGCGGGTGATCGACACGATCCCCCGTTCAGACGAGGAACAGCACGAACGCCACGAGGAACCCGGCGGCCATCAACAGCATCAACACGACGAACACGCCGAGCACCGGCTTCTCGACCGCGCCGGCGACGAGCTTCGTTCGGATCGACCCGTCCCCGCCGCCGGCGCTCACGGCCGCATCACGTCCATGTCCCCGCTTGGGTGTCGGCTGGGATAACGCTTCACTCGCGGTCCTCGGTGCGGTCGGGATCGCTCGCCTTGGGACTGGCACCGGCGTCGGGCGTCCGGCGCTCGCGGACCTGCACCGTGGTCGCGGTCTCGCTCGCGTCGTCGACGACGAGCGCCTCGCCGACGCCGGTCGGCAACCGGTCGGCGAGGTCGTCGGCGACCGCGAGCGGCCTGGCCGCCGCGAGCGCGTCGATGTCGGCGCGGCTGTGCAGCCGATGGGCGACCAGCAAGTCCGCCTGCGAGACCGCGACAGGCGGCAGCGCCGCGGGTCGCTGGGTGGCACACGCGAGCGAGACACCCGGCGCGCGGCCGCGGGTGAGTAGCGTCGCCAGCGCGTCGCCGGCGACGCCGTCGAAGAACGCATGCGCCTCGTCGACGAACACCCACGGCAGGCGTTCGATCGTTCCGCGAACGCGCGCGTCGTACAGCCCGCGGGCGACGGCGGCACAGACCGCCCCGGCCGCGACCGGGGGGAATCCGGAGCAGTCGAGGACCGTCGGCTCGCCCGAGGCCAGCGCTCGCGGCGCGAGCCCGTCGGGATCGAACGCCTCCCACTCGGCCGCGAGCGCGAGGTGAGCGTCCGCGGCACGACGGGTCGCCCGAGCGGCGTCCGCGTCGGCGACGTACTCGCGCGCGGCAGCGACGGAGGGAGCGGACGACTCGGCGACTGCACGCCACACGAGCGAGCCGACCGCGCCCGCCGGATCCAGATCCAGCAGCGCCGGCCACGCTGACGGCGGGACCGCGTCCGGTCTGACTCGTGGATGCCGGTGAACCGTCCCGCTTTCGACCGCGAGCCCGGAGAGCACGCCCATCGGATCGATCACCACCGGCGCGAGCCCGTCCGCCGCGGCAACGCCTTCCGCCAGCACTGCGAGGGTGTGCGTCTTGCCCGCCCCGCGCTTGCCGACGACGAGCGCCGCATGCGGACCGTCGATGTCGACTGCCACCCGGGCACCGACGCTGTCGTCCGGGGCGCGAAACCGTCCCAGCGGCGCGACCGGCCCGTCGGTCCGCGGGTCGTCCGACTCGAACCCGAATCCGTTGTCTCCCTCCGGCTCGCGTCGGTATCCGGTCCCGCCGTTCTCGCTGCCGATCACGTACACGGTGAGGGTGGTCCCGGGATCCGTGATGAACCCTCGCACGAGGGTTCAAATGGGAACCCGGGTCCACCGGGACGTGTGGCTCCCGACAACACCTCCTCGACTCGAGCCGACCTCCGCGCTCGACTCCGCTCGGTCGCGGCGACGGAGCGTCGCCGCCTCACAGAACTCCGCCGCGACGACCGCGCGATCGAGGGACTCCCGGTCAGACTCGTGATCGCGCTCGTCGTCGGCGTCGCCAGCCTCAGCGTGATGCTCAACATGATCAGCGGCGTGCAGGGGCTCGCCGTCGCCGAGCTCGACGCGCGCCCGACGCCGGAGGTCACGACGCCCGGCGAGCAGGACCTCTCCGTGACGGTCGTCGACCCCGACGGCCGCCCGGTCGCGGGCGCGACGGTTATCGTCGCCGGCGACACGGCCCGTCTCGACGGCGTCGCCACGGCGCAAACTGGGTCGAACGGCACGGCGACGGTCGCGGTCGCCCCGACGCTCGGGCCGAACCGCGAGCAGGGGACGCTCAGCATCTCGATCAAGCCGCCGGCGGGCGGACAGTACGCCGATAGACGAGGGAACACCCGGGTACTCGTCGTGGCCGAGTGACTGCGTGGTCGCCGGCGACAGCCCTCCCCACGAGGGTTATCGAGCCGGGTCGAACACGCCAGTCCGTGCCCTCCAGCACGACGCGGCTCTCGGACGGCGTCGGCGGGCCGACGGCCGTTCGATGGGGAGGGACCGGACGACGTGTAGCGCGGGCCGCCACCGGCCGACAGTCGGCGATGTGGCGAGCGCTCGGGCGACGCTAGTCCGTCGATTTCGGGACGACGGAGATGTGTCCGCCGCTGCGGACGCGGACTCGGTGATCGAGATACGAGAACTCCACGAAGGTGTCGTCGTTGCTGCTGCGATCGCAGATCCGGTCGAGAGCATCCGGATCGATGACCTCGAACAGGGGCGCGTGGCGCTCGGGCTCCTCGCGGCGGATCGCCGCGGTCGCCTCGATGACCGCGATGCTCGCGTCGAGGGCGTCCGGGTCAAACGTGGCAGTGTACTCGCCAGTCTCCGCGTCGTAGGTAACCGACACCGATTCCGCGGGGTTGGGGTTCACCGGCGGCCTCCACTGCCGGTTGGCGAACGATCGGTGTTCGAGAGGCCCTCGGGCCGGCGAACGGCCCCGACGGAGCCGAACGCGCCGCTGGCGATCGATCGACGGATACCGATACCCCGGTCGACCCGACTGCGGGGAGTGGCGATACGTCGATCGACGTCGTCGGTCATATCTGATCGAACGTTGGACTCGTGATTGATTCTTTCGGCTGAGCCAGGCGATCCCTCAATTGTTCGATCTCCCGCGCGGCGCGCCACCGTCCGAACGGTGACCACGGTGTCGCCGCCGGTGTCGCGAGGGCTAACACGCTGTGGTCCGAACCGATGGTACCCGAATGCTCACCGACACCCCGGGCATCCATCACGTCACGTCGATGGTCGGCGACGCACAGGCGAACCTCGACTTCTACGTCGGGACGCTTGGCCTCCGACTGGTGAAACGGACGGTCAACCACGAGGACGTGCTCCGCTATCACCTGTACTACGGGAACGGCGCGGGCGACCTCGGAACCGTCTACACCTGCTTTCCGTACCCGAACGAGCCGCCCGGACGCCGCGGGCGCCCGCAGATCACCGCGGCGTCGTTCGCAGTCCCCGAGGGGTCGCTCGACTACTGGGCCGCCCGCCTCGGCGACCACGGCGTCGACACGGAACCGGTCTCGCGATTCGATGAATCGGCGCTCCGGTTCGAGGACCCCTCGGGGACTCGACTCGAACTCGTCGCCGCCGACCAGCCCGTCGAGCCGTGGACCGACGGACGGGTTCCCGAACGCGCCGCGATCCGCGGTATCCACGGCGTTACGGCCCTGCCGACGAACCCGTTCGCGACCGCGAGCGTCCTCGACACGCTCGGGTTCGACCTCGTCGGCGAGGACGGCGACCGCGTCCGCTACCGGGCCGGCGGGGACCACGCAACGGTCATCGACCTGCTGGACCGGCCGGCGGAGTTCGCCCGCGAGGGGAGCGGAAGTATCCACCACGTCGCCGTTCGCGTCGCCGGTGAGGAGGAGCTGCGCGAGTGGCACGACCTGTTCCGCGAGCGCGACGTCGAGGTGTCGCGCATCCGCGACAGGCACTACTACAAGGCGATATACGTCCGCGAGCCGGGCGGGATCCTGATCGAGCTGTCGACGGAGGGGCCGGGGTTCGGAGTCGACGAGCCGCAGGAGTCGTTCGGCGAGTCGCTCGTCCTCCCGCCGTGGGCCGAGGAGGACCGCGAGATGATCGAGGGGCAGCTCCCGCCGCTTGCGACTCCGGCGACGGCGCCCCCCGGGAGTGGCGACAGGGGCGCCAACGGTGACGCCGAAGGAGGCGCCGACTCCGGGACGGACGACTGATGTTCTCCGGAGGAACACTGCCGGACGATCTCCCCGGTCCCCACGCCGGGCAGGCCGTCGTCACCGCCGGCGCGCCGCGGCGCGCGGCGGAGGCGGCGGTCGTGTGCCTCCACGGCCGCGGCGCGACCGCACAGGGCGCGATCAACCTCTACGAGCCGATCGCCCGCCACGGCGTCGCGTTCGTCGCGCCGCAGGCGTCCCGGAGCCGATGGTTCCCGTACGCGGCCCACGCGCCGCGCGAGCGCAACGAACCCCACCGGTCGTCCGCGCTGGCGGCGCTCGACGCCGTCCTCGGTCGGACGCGGGAGGTGCTGGATCTCCCCGCCGAGAGGACCGTCGTGACGGGGTTCTCTCAGGGAGCGGCCGTCGCTGCCGAGTACGCCGCCGGGGTCGGCGGTCGCCACCCGTTCGCGCTGCTCAGCGGTGGGTTGCTCGGGCCGACCATCGATCCGGGGTCGTACGCCGGCGACCTCGACGGCGCGCCCGTGCTCGTCGCCGGCGGCGGCGCCGACGACCGGGTGCCGGTCGAACGGGTCGCGGCGACCGCGTCGGTTCTGCGCGGACTCGGCGCCGCCGTCACCGAGCGCGTGTACGACGGCGTCGGCCACGAGGTCACCGACGACGAGTTCGCGTGGCTGGAAGACCTGCTCGCGGAACTGGTGGCCGACTGAGCGACGACGAGAACGGGCGGTGATGCGCGCGTGGGAAGCTACTTCAGCCCGTCCGTCACCGCATCTCCTCGAGCGAGCGGACCGTATCGGACATCAGATACGCCTCGGGACGCTGCTCGTCGCAGATCTCGAGGGCGTCGAACGTCTCTCGCCCGTCGTCGACGGTGATCCGGTAGGCGTGGCTCGAGAGGGAGACGGGGCGGTCGGCCGTATCGAGGTCGGTTCGCGTCACACTAGCGGTTTCCGTCGAGCGGATATAACTGGCCCGATTCCCGCGTTACAGCCCCGAACAAGCCGCTTTACAGCGATCCGAGAATCGGCGAGATTCTCCGCGTCGACGCGGGCGTGCGATCTGATATCGGTAGTCCAGCGGTCAGCGCGGTTCGCTACCAGTCACCCATCGAACAGCTCCCGATACAGCGTCGCCTCCGCGCGCCGGAGGCGTTCGAGAAACGCGCTCTTCGAGACGCCGAGTTCGTCGGCGACCGCCTCGGAGGTCGCCCCTCGGGGCACGTCGAAGTATCCCGCCTCGACCGCCGCCTGCAGCGCCGCCGCCTGTGGCGGGGTGAGTCCGAACCGTCCGGCGACGGGATCGGTCTCCTCGCGCAACGGATACGTCCGAGTCAGGCGGACGCCGACCGTTTCCCCCGCGGTCTCCATCACGCCGCGCAGCACCTCGTGGCCGACGACGGCGCCCGTGATCGTCGCGTCGCCGTCGCGGTAGGTCACGTCCTCGACGAGCAGCCCCGCCGAGACGAGCTCGTGGACGACGCACGGATGCTTCGAGAGACACCGATAGGTGTCGCGCTCGCCGGTCCGCGAGCGGTGCAGGTACCGGATCCGGTCGTCGGCGTCGAGGCGTGCCGCGAGGGCGTCGTCGCGGGGCGCGCCGAACCGGAGGAGGACGTTGCCGTCGGCGCGCAGTTGCGGCGGCTCCGCGCGAACTGGCACGCGCGTTGCCGCCGTCGCCTCGGCGAGCGGGCAGTCGTCGCCGCTCACGCGCACCTCGACGGCGAGACACTCCTCGATCACGGCCAGATCGTGTGGGATGGTATCGCGTTTAGTATATAAAACACCCACATGAACGGGTAAATCGGTAAGGGTCACAACGTGAAGGATCGATCGTCATGGACATCGAGGAGGTCAAGGAACGCGCCGGACCGCGGCAGTTCGGCCCGAGCGACGACATGCCCGAGGAGTACCGTCGGGCGGCGACCCGGATGATCCAGTTCCACGCCAACAGCGAGGTGATGGGCGGCTACCTCGACAAGGAGTTCACCCGGCACGCGCCGTCGCTCGACCGGAAGCTGGCGAACACCGCGAAGGTCCAGGACGAGATCGGGCACGCGCAGTTGCTCTACCGCGCGGCCGAGACGCTCGGCGTGAAGACGCGCGACGAGATGCTCGAGGAGTTGCAAACCGGCGAGGGGAAGTTCCTCAACTGCTTTCACTACCCGGTCGACTCGTGGTACGAGGCGCCGATGATCGACTTCTTCGTCGACGGCGGCGCGATGCGCCGGCAGGCAACCCTGAAGTCGACGAGCTGGACGCCGTACGCCCACGCGATGGACAAGGTATGCTTCGAGGAGGGCTTCCACGTCAAGCACGGCGAGTCGATCCTGCGTGAACTGATGCGCGGGTCGAAGGCCACGCAGGAACGCACTCAGGAGACGTTCGAGGAGTGGTGGCCGCGGATCCTCCAGTTCTTCGGGCCGACGAACGACGAGTCGGTCCACAACGACTTCGCGATGGAGGTGGGGCTGAAGACGACCTCCAACGACGAGCTCCGCAACTCGTTCCTGAACATGTACGTCCCGAAGGCCGAGAAGTACGGCCTCGAGATCCCGGAGTACCCGCGCATCTTCGAGCGGGACGACGGGACGATGGCCGTCCGCGAGGACGACCTCGACTGGGACGAGTTCTGGACCATCGCGAAGAACGAGTACGAGGGAAGCCACGAACAGATCGGATCGCGCGCTCACAGGCAGGAGGCGGTCGAGTGGGTCCGCGAGAGCTTGGACAACTGGGAGCGCGGCACCTCCGGAACGCCGCAGGCGGCCGACTGACCATGATCTGGGAAGTGTTCAGACAGGAGAAACCGGGCGAGTACCACCGCCACGTCGGCGACGTCCACGCGCCGGACCGGGAGATGGCGAAGCTGTTCGCGCAGATCCAGCACGCCCGCCGGATGCAGACCAACTCGCTGTGGGTGGTGCCGCAGTCGGAGATCGGCGAGGTCGACGCCGAGGAGGCCGCCTTCGGCGGCCGCACGGACAAGTCCTACCGCTGGGCGATGACGTACAACGACATCGACGCGTCGTTCGCCAAAGAAGTCGAAGACAGCGAGGCGGAACAACGCGAGGCGGCTCGGAAGCGTCGCGAACAGTTGGAATCGGAGGGCGAGGTATGAGCGGACCCGAGGAGCCGCCCGCGGCCGCCTCCCTCGACCGCGACGACCTCACTCCCGAGCAGCAGGTCGCGCTGGAGGAACTGCTCTTTCGGCTCGCGGACGACGAGTTCGTCCACGCCGAGCGCCTCACCGAGTGGCAGATATTCGCGCCGACCATCGAGTCGGACCTCGCGCTCGCCAACGTCGCGCAGGACGAGTTCGGCCACGCGCGCCTGTGGTACGACCTCCTGCAGGAACTCGGCTACTCCGAGGATGAGTGCATCTGGCGCCGGTCGGCCGACGACTGGACGCACGCGACGCTCGTCGAGCGTCCCTTCGCCGACGACGGCTGGGGCGACGCCGTCGTCCGCACGTACCTGTACGACGTGGCCGAACGCATCCGGCTGGAGGCGCTTGTCGACACCAGCTACGCCCCCCTCGCCGACCGCGTGGGCAAGGCGCTCGCCGAGGAGGAGTACCACCGCGAGCACGCGCTGAGCTGGCTCGAACGCCTCGCGAGCGACGAGGACGCCCACGAGCGCCTGCAGGCCGCCGTCGACGACCTGTTCCCGCACGCGCTGTCGCTGTGGTACCCGAGCGAGCGCGGGGACGCGATCCGAGCGGCGGGCTTCCGCCGCGAGCCGG
>Ga0207771_100067_pt1 | contig 76221 bp, 72 predicted proteins | sample A23M2SouthBayCA_2_FD_187731 | JGI IMG/M metagenome (GOLD analysis project Ga0207771, IMG submission 187731) | Aerobic enrichment media microbial communities from Eden Landing Ponds, California, USA - A23 M2 (2) (SPAdes) | ecosystem: Environmental > Aquatic > Marine > Unclassified | place... | reverse complement strand
CTTTCCCGTACTTCGACATTCGACCGCAACTCGCTGCCGGCGTCTCACGCACGGTCGCCGTCCAAGAGAAAGTTGACCGCTACAACGAACTCCTCGTGTACGTGCTGGGCCGAGAAATGACCCAGCAAGCGTTCGTCGCCCAAGAGATTCTCAACAACCTCATCAAGGCGATGTTCGACCCCGTGTACGGCCGGGACGCATGGCCCATCGAAGACCTGTTCGAGGTTGCCTTCGAGATGCAGCAGGGCCAACTCCCCGAAGTGAGCGACCGGACGCTTCGCCTCGCTCTCACGCGGCATCTCCACGCCGACGAGCAGCGGTTCCAAACGTCGATCGATGCCGTGATGAACCGTATCACGAAGCTCGCTGAGCGGAGCTTCGTCTGGCGTGTCCTCAACTTCGTTCCCGAGTGGAACGACGAGAAGGGCAGCTACGCCAACCAATCGCCGATGTTCGACATTCAGGATGTCCTCTCCTCGAAGAAGATCGTCCTCGTCGATACGGGTGACCTCCGGCCCGCCTCGAGCAATCTGTTTACGTTCATGCTACTCGACTACATCTGGTCAGGCGCTCGCCTCCGTCATCGACTCAGGAACACCCCGCCGGTCGAGGATGGATACGTTATCAACCTCATCATCGACGAAGCTGCGGCGATGCTCCAGTCCGAACTGGTACGCGACGACATGATTCCTGACGGTCGTGAATTCGGTCTCTCCCTCGAAGTCATCGTCCACTTCGCAGAGCAAGTCAAGGCCGATGCCCTCGACGTCTCCTCGTACAAGGAAATTCTGCGGAACATCAATACGAAACTCATCGGGAAACTCGCCGTCGATGACGAACTCGTTATGACGCTGTTCCACGAAGGCATCGAGGACGAGGAGCTCGTCGACCGGATCACGTCGCTCCCGCGTGGAGAATGGGTCGTTCAACTCCCTGACACCGGGTTTATGACTGATATCCCCGAAATCGTGACGATGCTCCCCGTCGATATCCCCGACGGTCACAGCGATTCCGACAACCCCGTGATCAACAAGACCGTGTCGGCGCAGGGTAATGTCTTCAGCGACATCAACGCAGAAATCACCCGTACAACGCGGCGTGACCACTGCCTGCTACCCGGAAGCAACACCGACGCTTCCGACGAGCAGCTCTCAGCCGAACACAGGCGCGGCATCAATAGTGAAAATAGCCAGAATGGTGACTTCGAGATCGGCGTGTCCGGCGAGAACGGAGACGCAAGCGGCGAAGGCAAGAAGACTGGGTCCAACCCTCAGACGCAACTCGGCACGGGGAGTCCAAACACCCCCAGCACAGAGGGACAGCCCCGATCGAACGAGCACGGCGAACAGGCCAAATCAGGAGCTAGTCGAGTCCCCGCAGACGACCCCACAGACGATCTCGGTTCACGCCGCTCGCCGCGAGAGACGAGCGATGAAAACGAGACCGATGGCGGGGTTCCGCGATCAGCTGATGAGGGGGACAGTAATCTGGGAGATCGAGTTGACGACTTTCTCTACGGTGGAGTTGACCCTAGCTCCGAAGATCCGTCCAAAACCGATGATACAGACACCGACGAGGATAGAGGAACAAGTGCCGACAAGACAGACGATCAGAGTGCGTCTGATGCACCCAACGAGAACGCCGCTGAGAGTCCCGACAAAGAGGATAGAGAGACTCGATCAGGTATAGATAAGAGTCTGACAGTTGAAGAACGCCATTTCCTGACCGCGATTGTCACCACAGTCAACGGCAACCACCCTACCTACGACGTTGTGAACTCGATGGAGAGGATAAAAAATCAGTTTGATCAGGTGGACGAAGAGAAGCTCGTTGAACTTGGCTACCTCGAGAAGCAGACCGAAAATCTGCGGGTCTACTACACTGTGACTCGCGACGGCCAGCGAGCGTGTGGAGCGAAGGTCGCGACCGGCGAAGACCAGGGCGATGTGAACGAGAAGACCTACCACAAGGTGATGGTAGAGGCGTTCGCTCGCTCACTCGCCCGTGACCAGAACAATCACTATTTTGTTAAAAAATATACGCCACTTCACGGGACTGATGTGAAGCCAGACGTGGTCGGCTACGATGGCGAAGATCCCGTCATTATTGGAGAGGTCATCTCAAACGTTCATCCCTCGCTGATGGTCAAACACTATGACGACTTCAACAAGTTCGACGTCGAGAAGAAAATCTGGATTGTGCCCAATCTATCAGTCGCATGGGATATCACTCGGGCACTCGCGAATGTTGGCCGGATCGACGAACTGCCACCCAAGCGAAATAAGCGGACCTACGAGAAGCTCACCGAAGCCATCTGGGGTGAAGATGGTGAGTGGACGTTCGTCGGCGCTCCAAATCTCCTCAATGATCTCGACTAGTCACATCCATGCATTCGCACAAAGTCCGCGCACGCCGCGCACGAGCAGTACTGACGCTGTACCCAGCAAATCCGCCTTTTCTAACACCCCTTCAGTGTCAGCACTTAGCGCGCGCGTTCAAGACACTTTAGAGGCTCTAAAACGGCATTTCGAGGCTCAAAGCGAAATCACTGGGGTTGCGGGGGTTTCGAGTGCTCGCGACTTCGCGCAAAATTCGCGTGTGACGCGCATCAGCAGTATGGGAGCTCTATCGTCAGAATCCGCCTTTTCTAATAACCTTTCAGCGTCAGCACTTAGCGCACGTGCGCAAAGCGCTTTAGACAGGCTATCAACCAACCAGATCGCTCCATTCAACACCTTCGGAGTGATTTTACATAGTATTGGGTACGGGAGGGGGATCATTCCCTCACAATTCGTGTGCTGTCTGTTGGTTTTCGCCCTGAGTCGGGGAAAATCGACGAAATCGGTTTGTCTCGCCCGGCGAAGCGAGGCGACGAGGCGGACTGACAATAGGTAATATCCATGCCAAAAGTAGACGTAGCTAAAGACGGGATCCCGGACAAAATCCGCAGTATCAGGAATTGGATTTGCTGGCGTGAAGGTATGCGTGACGGAAAACCTACCAAGATTCCGACTAAACCATATCGGACAAGTGGTGACATTAATGCCGACGTTACCAACCCCGAACATCGCCGAGACTTCGACACCGCCTGGGATTCACTCAACGACTCTCGCGTGACCGCCGATGGTCTGGGGTTCGTCTTCAGTGACGACGTCACCATCGTCGGTATCGACCTCGATAACTGTCGTGATTCTGATACTGGTGAAATCAAGGAATGGACGCAAACAATCATCGACAAGGTCGACTCATATACGGAGGTTTCCGCTTCCGGAACTGGTGTGCACATCCTCGCAAGTGGGAGACTCCCGCCCGGCGGAAACCGGAAGGGCCCTATCGAGATGTATGACTCCGGACGGTACTTCGCTACGACTGGTGCTCACGTCGAGGGAACCCCTACGGAAATCCGGAAGCGTCAGGATGAGATAGAGACCGTTCACCGCGAGTTCATCCAGGATGGCGTGAGATCAGATGGACAGACGACTCTCACCAGAGGGACGGAAGTTGAAGATTCAGAAAACAGAGGTGACGCGGATGGCCACCGCAATACCGAGGCCCGGGTGCAGCAGAGTGCAAGTTCGCTCATCGAGCGTTATGGAGACGCCTTCAGGAGCATCCACGACCCCGCAATCAAGGAGGCCCTCGAGCGGGTCGCGACGAAGTACTTTCCCTCCAAGTGTCCGAGTACGTTCGCCGACCTCGCGGGACCCGGTGTGGACCTATCAGATCAAGAGATACTCACGCGGATGTTCGACTCTCAGGGAGGTGACCGCAGGCAGCGTCTCTACGAAGGCGACGCCTCGATGTGGGGGTCTCATGACGCTGATTATCCAAGCCAATCCGAGGCAGACATGGCGCTCGCTCACAACCTCGCGTTCTGGACAGGCAAGGACCCCGAACGGATGAACGCGCTGTTCAACGAATCCGGCCTACACCGCGAGAAGTGGGAGCGACGTCACTACGCGAGTGGCGCAACCTACGGCGATGTCACACTCGCCCGTGCGCTCCTCCGGGTGGACGATTACTACGAAGTCCCGAGCAAAGATGGTGTGAAGTTCTCGAAGGCCGATTCCAACGGCTCGGATTCATCGTCATCCTCGGGAGCGGACGACCACGATCTCCCACCAATGGATTTCAAGATTAGCTCCGATTCCGGCCCGTCCGAGACCGTCGACACCGCTACGGACGAGAGCGGCCCACTGCACAGCGAGGGGGCGAGCGGGGAGACTACCACCGTCGATGACGATGTCCATCCCGACCTCAAGGACGACGAAGAGTTCATTCCCGTCAACCCGGACGAAGATGGCGACCCGGCAGCAGTCGCCGACGCCTACGCAGCCGAGCAGGAACCAAAGCGAGAGAACAGCCACGCCGGGGCCCATGGTCATGACGCCGCTTCGTCGACGACCACACCCAAAGGTTCCACGACAGCTGGGACAAGTGCTGATGATAGTCCTGTCTCAGGGCAGAGAACGGCCGGTTCGGGGACCGCGTCAGCCGCGGCGGATGGTCGCGAACCCGCTGATCCGCGTGGCGTGGATACCGATTCCGACCTCGACGAGAGCACCCAGCGGATGATGGAAGCGTCCGCTCGCGACGCCGGGCCGGGATGGGAACGCACCGACCCGACGCTCAATGATGACGAGAAGTACCCAGCAGATTGGACCATCGGTGAGATACGGGGCCACTCCGCGACCGACCAAGCAATGCGTCTCGCTCGTGAAGACCAGCGAATCCTCGCTCGGAAACTCGACCGGCAATCAAGGGAACTCGCCGAACTCAGCGAGCAGGGCGAGGAGAACGAACGCCTCCGGTTTGTCCTCAGGGTCTACCTCGAAACGATGAATGAGCTGATGGAGGAACGCGCTCAGTATCGTACGCAACTCAAGCACCTCGGAGAGCTCTCGAGGGACGATGCCGAGCTCCCAGACGACCCCGTGAAGCGAGTCAAGCAGATTATGCGTCCGAAGATTCGGCGCGAAGACGCACAGACAGCAAAAGAGACACTCACAGGAATCGACGCCGTCCTCCAGGAGTACGAAGAGGCGAACGAACGTATCAAGGCCGAAGAACGCGAACGACGCAAGAAACAGGGTTTCCTCTCGCGTCTCTTCAGGTAACGGCAGCGTGCCATAGAATAAGTCTCAGCCGGTTAGCAGAACTGCGTACTGAGCGACAAAGGAACTACTAGATACGATTGATATCTGAGGTGGTATGCAAGATATAGAGGACGGGTTCCGCACGCAATCTTGAATACAGGACACAGAGTGAGATGCTACATGAGCAACAACATTTCGCTTGACGGACGGACATTGGTCGGGGTCACGAATACTGACGACGGAGAGGTGAGCGGGGACACGAAGTTCCATTTTGAACAGGACGGTGAACGAATCTACGCCCACTACGGGGGTGGTGATGTGGTGGATGGACACCTTGTTGGAACTGTTGAGGGCAACCAGTGGGACATCCGATACACACAGATTAACCGAAACCACGAGACTGCAACGGGCCACTCTGTCGGGGTCATCGAAGTTCTAAAAGATGGCCGCCTGCGAGTTGAGGATGAGTGGGAATGGGAATCACAGAGAGGCAGCGGTGAAACGGTACTCGAAGAAATCAAATGAGGTAGCACTGAGTGTGCAAGATACGCGCGTTGTATCTTGCACGCGGGTCTTGACAAGAGGCGGATAGACGGACCGTGCGAAGTTTTCTATGACAGGCTCTAACGACGCTGTTCCGAACTGTTCGGCCGGCGGGCTGATCTCGCCGTTCGTCCCGTGTGTACCCCAGCTCCTTGCAGCGTGAGTATTGGGCCCCAAATGGGGTGAGGGAAGTGAGATGTACGACAACATCAACCCCGACGAGCGACGTATCGACAGCGACTTCAGCGGATTAGCGGCCGAAGCCGAACTTGAGCCGCGAGAACCCGTGAGCGTTCAGTTCAAGACCGGCGACGGCCCCGAGTTCAGGAAGCCCAACCACGACCCACATGGCGAGACGTTCGCCGCGGTCAGCCATTCCTGGGCGTCGTGTGACGGTGGGTGTGGGATGTCGGGCCTGGTCCCGACCGCGCTTCTCGAAGACGCCGACGGACTGACCGGGTGGCCGCCGTTCGACATCCTCTGCGAGGCGTGTGCAGAGGCTCGCGACCGTGACGATTACACCTTCTAGTGGGTGGAGATGTGACACGGTTCCGTTCACGCTTTCCGACTGGTGTCTTGTCAACTGTGGACTGACAAGTGTAGGGTAGTGCGATCTGGACTGGTGAATCGGTGATGTTTCTCTTACCGTGTGCGAGATATAGAGGGTGTAGTCAGCACGTCGACGGTGCTATTTTGTCCACCTGATCTCGTATTCAAGTTCGTACCGCTGTTCGCCGGTTTCTGAGTCCGTGAGTCGTTCGAGTTCGACCTCGAATCGAGGACGTTCCGGCACAGTCACGGTCTGTTCCTTGGCGTCGCTTACTAACGAGACATCTCCGGATTCAATCTGACCTGCAGCATCGCGTAACGCTTCAGCGATCTCGGTTCTGGGAATCTCTTGCTCAGTTTTGAATAGCTCTTCTTCGGGCATCAGTTCCCATTGCGACTTCGAGTGTAATAGAAGGACGTACGAATCCCATAACGGGAAAACACGTTTCAGTGCTCTATACGCGTTGTATCCAGCACGCCAGTTCTGACAGAGGGCAGTTCGTTTGGCTTCTAAGGGGAGACTAATAGCCCATCGAACTCATCAATCGAAAGTTGACGGATCACTAGACGACCCGGACAGGCAGAGTTCCTCTGTTCTCTCGGTTTCCCCAGCTCGCAGCGTGAGTTTTAGTCCCCAAAGGGGGTTGAGGGAAGTCAGAGAGGGGCGCAGCGGTGACTGCGTTCATTCTCGTCCAAGATCCGGGGTTCAGCCTCGGGGCGAATCAGTCCGGACGGCGGCGATCAGGATGTCCCGGTGGTCGCTTTCCGGTTGTCCCGCTCGCGTCTCCCGTGAGTATTAGCCCCCAAAGGGGGGTGAGGGAGAGCGGGTGGGACGGGCGCGACAGTCGAGTGCCCAGTCCCGAAGCCGTTTCTCAAACATCCCCTCAGAGAGTGACAACCATGTGTGCAAACATTACCACAGACGTAGCACAGCGCGCGGAAGACATCAGCGGCGAGTTCGGCGAGATGGGCGTGGAGATTCCCGTGTCGAGCATCGAAGAGCGGATTGCGGCTATGCAGGAGTTCTCCGTTCCGATCGAGACGGCAGTCGAGACGACAGTTCGTAACGTCATCAACGATCACGACCTCGAATCCAGCGACCTCTCGGACGGGGTCAAGGCGGTTGCCGGCTTCGTCGGCAACGGTAACAGCAATTCTCGGGGCTTCGACCGGATAGCCCTCGAGAATATCTCGGAGCTCGGTGACGAGGAATGGGTGGACGTCCGGGCGCAGATCGTCGATCTCTGGGAGCCGCACTCCGATTCCATGCGGCAGGTCGGCCTCATCGCCGACGAAACGGCCCAAATGAAGTTCGTTGTCTGGGCGAAGAACACCGACTCGCTCCCGACCCTCGAGGAGGGCGTCACCTACAACATCACCTCGGCGGTCACGAACGAGTACGAGGGCAAGTACTCCGTCTCGCTCAACAAAGCGAGCAGCGTCACGGAGTCCGAGGAAGCCGTCGAACCCACGGACGGGTCGATTCGCGCTACTGGGACGCTCGTCGGCCTCGATGAGGGTTCGGGCCTCATCAAGCGCTGCCCCAGCGAGGACTGCACGCGCGTCCTCCAGAACGGTCGCTGCTCCGAACACGGTGACGTCGATGGCGTGTTCGATCTTCGCCTGAAGGCCATCCTTGACGACGGCAACCGTGCTGTCCGCACGCTGTTCAACGCTGAGATGACTGAGGCAGTCTCCGGAGTGAGTCTCGATGACGCGATGGAGATGGCTTCCGAGGCCCTCGATCCCAGCGTCGTCGAAACGGAGCTCCGTGAGTTGCTCATCGGCAGGACGTACGATATCCGGGGCCCGGTCATCGGCGAGTACTTTCTCGTCGACGAGGTCAAGGAGATCTCCTACTCGGGAGAGAATGCCGGCCTCAGTAACGCAGCCCTCGCAGACGCCGCCACGCAGCGCCAACCCGCCAAGCGCGTGTTCGCTGAAGAGCTGAACATGGCGACCCACTCGTTCACCCGCCCAGAGGACGAGGGCGACGATCGTGCGCCAAAGTTCACGCTACTCCCCTCGGGTGAGGCGGTCAACCGCGTGCTCGTGGTCGGTGCTCTCATCGAAACCTCGGATGTCGGCGATGACTCCGAGTTCTGGAAGGGGCGCGTCATGGCAGGTGGTGAAGTTGTGAACATCTACGCGGGGCAGTACCAGCAGGAGCCGATGGCTGTGCTCCGCTCGACCGAGACCCCGTCGTTCGTCGCAGTGGTCGGCAAGGTCCACCAGTACGAGACGGACGCCGGCGTGAACGTCTCCATCCAGCCCGAGCACATCTCGACGGTGGGCGGGGAGATTCGCGACTCGTGGATGGCTGAAACCATCAACGCGACCCGGGCGCGACTCGGCGCGCTCGAGAGCGGTGAATCGGATGCAGCGGACGCCGTTCTCAGCGTCTACAACAGCGATACCTCGGCCATCGAAGCGGCAGTCCAGGCGACAGCCGAGGACCTCGCGCCTGCCGGCAGCGACATCGAGTCGGAGCCAGCTCCCGCCCAGTAAGGGCGGCGCGGGATACTCCCGTCCGGCTGAGATGAACGTCGCCCTCCGGCACGGCGTCACTGTACATCGAAAATCTGTCGAGTGCCCCCGGCACGACTGCTGTTTCGCTGGTCTCAATGGGTATGCTGTTACATCGACTCTTAACCCTTGACTAGCTTCTACCCATTTTTGATTCCCTCTGGCGCTTCTTTCCTCCAGTTTTTGCCCCCTGAAGGAGGGCAAGGGGGCGATTCGACCATCGATTAGTGCTCGCCTCATCGATGAGGTCGGCTTATCACTGCCTTCGTCGAAGATCGCGGGCCTCACGACGATCAATCGCTAGCCCTCACCGACCATTCGACTCTGCTTCCATCGGTTTCATTCCCGGAGTCTTGGCACGATTCCTGCCCGTGCCCACTCATAACAACACTGGAAAGCAATCTGGCAACGCCACCGAACTCATCGCAGAGTCCCCGTCGAGAGTCACAGCTGACCCGACCATACGCTTGAGAGCGTGGTCCTTGGACGTCGGCCAGTATTGCCAATCTCACGTCTGACGACGCACCTGGCTCTCGCATCGTCACTTTCTGTGCCCATTCGACCATCCGCCAGCAGTTTTAGACGGATGTCAGTTCCGGCGCTCCGTTCTTGTCCTACGCAACAACAAACGACATCTGCGTTCAGACTGTAACGTAGGGTTTGAGCATTTCATACGACTCCATCTCAGTCTGGAGATACCGTCAACGTCACCAATTGCTGTCAGAGCACCCGCTGCACACCGTGAAATGTGGCGGCTACATTGAATGTGGTTCGCGAAGAGTTATACCTGCGTTTCACTGCTAGTTCTGACTATGAACACCCACCAAGCTCCTTCCTCGGCATCGTGTGAGTATTGGGCTCCGAAGAGGAGTGATGAAGATCGGAGAGGCGGCGTAACCGCTGTTTTCGGTCGATTTCGTTTATTCCAATCATGAACTCCACCAATACCTCTGCGGACGCACAACACTCGAACAGTACTCTCGGTCGTCGGTCATTCCTCCAGGAGGCCGGTGCGCTCGCCGGCGCTGGAGCAATCACCGCCATCGCCGGCTGCTCCAGCTCCAGCGCTAGTGGCGGGACGAATGATGGTGGGGAAGGTTCGAGCCCCACGCCTGGCTCGGATGAGCCTGTCTTCCCGCTCACCGCATCGGTTTCCGACCCGTACCATTTCTACCGGGTCATTAACGAATACGAGGATCACACCGAATATCACGGCCCTGTCTGGCTTGTCGACCTTACCTTCGATCTGGCCGTCAATATCGGTGACTGGAAGAGTTCCGACGAGTACGTCGTTCCGTCGATATATCCCATCAGAGTCTCGAAAAACGGTGGGAACCCAGAGTACGGCCGCATCTTCCATATCAATAATGACGAGGGCTGGTACAGAGTCGAGAATAAGTGGTTTGTCGAGCGGTCTCACTTCGTCGTCGACGAGACGGAAACCGAGTATCTCGTCCTCGGCTACGGCGAAGATGACGAACCCGACGCGGACACGGACTACAGCGTGTATCTTGAGGATCGGACGAATCAAGACTTCCACGAACTCGTCTCGTTCACGTATGACGGCGATCCCGCCGAGCGCAACCTCCTCGATGAGGAATTCCGAGAGTAATAGTGTAGTGCTACTACACCGCTTTGTTTGTGTCCTCTAACAGCAGTGGGAGAGCTCAGAGTTTCCCGTCTTGGCGATAGAACAATATGCAACTTTATTTTTGGCTATGCCGTTCAGGACCCCGATATTGAGGTTAGTGCTTGGCCTGATAGGGGAGTGCAGGTAATATCTCATTCGGGGCTCACTCTTCCATACGATCAGGTGAATCGGAGCATCGGACATACCAGCATCCAACGTGGGGAGAGAAAATTCAGAGGGGGGACACCCCTCCGGTTCCGTCGTAAGGAGAGATGGTCGGCCCCCACGGGTTCCGACGTTAACATAAAGGGACACCCCTCCGGTTCCGTCGTAAGGAGAGATAGTATTAGCTCACCAGAGATCGAGATGAGATACCGCACCATTTCCGACGTTAGTATGTGAATCTACTCTCTTAGTATTAGAGCGGAACAGATAAGGTGAAAATACGAGTGGAGACTACCTCAGAACTCTCGTTGAGAGTGAATAATTCGGCATCTCACAAGTGGAATATAAAAGTTAGAGACGAGAGTTATACTCGGGAGACTCTGCCAGCTCACGATGGTTGGCCCACACCCCTTCGGTTCCGGCGTTAGATGAATTGGTGATCACCCGGATTGAAGATAGGATGATCAGACACACCCCACCGGTTCCGACGTTAGCGGCCACGAAAGCAGGTAACTAGCCTGAGAACGTTAGAGGTGACCCGTACCCTGTCTTACGATAAAACATATCAATTTGAGTTTGTTTAGCCATAGGTTTATTACAATACAGCTAAAACAACTCCGCAGGACAAAGTGCTAGATACGAAGAAGCGGAGCGACTGATATGTCGGAGACGAAATTCGGTAACAGATCGAAACGCACAGAAACGCCGTAGAGGCGCGTTCTATCCTCTGAACCGTGATCGTACCTATGCTTCCTGTGAGGGGTACACGTTCATCGGTAACGACGGAACCGAAGGGGTGTGTGTGTTGGGTGTCTCTGGTTGTTCGGAGATGGAGGTAGTCTTTCCAGTAGATTCTCTTCGGTGGTAGATTTACGTCGGAAGTCGAGGTGGGAATACATTTAAGTAATCAGATTTCGTCGATGCCTCTATGTCAAACGGCACCTCGACTTCCGATGAAAGTCGAGATTTGGAATCTTCGTCTTCAGACGGTAAAGACGACCGATCTCGCGTCCAAACATCGGAACCGAAGGGGAGTCCAGACGAGAATGGAAAACCGCCATCAAGCGACGGGGACGGTACACAATTCAAAGTCGACGACCCGCTCTTTTCTCAACGGAAGGGAATCTTCCAAAATAAGGAGATGGTCCGTGTCGGTTGGGTACCTGATGGCGATCGAATTGTCGGACGTGACGATTATATTTCCACTATCAGCAGCTGTCTGAACGACGCTGTCTATGGTGGTGCCCCAAACCATATCTCAATTACCGGGAAAACAGGGACGGGAAAATCTCTTGTCTCCCGATACGTCACTCGTCGCGCTGTCAATGCATCTGTTGAGGATATCCGAATAGGTCATACGTATCTAGACTGTTCGAAATCCTCAACTGAAGTTCAAGTCATCTCGACAATCGGGCAACAGCTGAACGACGAGGACATCTATGACGAGGATGAAGACATCGTGAAAATGCCCGATACCGGGCTACCGAAAGACAAGTTCTACAAACGCCTCTGGCAGATTCTCGATCACTATGACTCGGCTATCATCATTCTCGACGAAGTCGACCTTCTCAAGAGCGACCATGTTTTGATGAGTCTCGCGAAGGCTGTCGAGTCGAATGATACATCGTGTCAAATTGGAATTATCGCAATAAGCAATCAAATCAATTTCTTCGACGAGCTAAACCCACGCACGAAGAGTGCTTTCCAGACCCAAGAACTCAATTTCGACCCATACAACGCAAATCAAATTCAAGAAATTCTTCGAGGCCGTGATGACGCCTTCCGTGATGGAGTCCTGACCGATGACGTTATTCCTCTTGTTGCGGCTTTCTCAGCACAGGAACACGGAGATGCGCGAAAGGCAATGCGATTATTCAGAACAGCGGGAGAGCTTGCTGATCGCGAGGGATCAGACGTTGTTGGAGAAGATCATGTGCGAAGCGCTCAGGACACACTTGAAAAGGATCGATTCCGCGACTTCCTCCAGGGAACCCCAACTCAAATGAAAGCCGCATGCCTCTCGATCTCTGCCAAGTCGCTCTACTCGCGCGACGATTATGTTATCACAGGTGAACTATATGATGCGTACCAGCAGATCACTAACGCGATAGATATGGACACGATCGGGATACGGCGGTTCCGGGATATCCTCGATGAGATGCAACTCAGTCAGGTAATTGAAACTAAAGAGGTAAATATGGGAAAAGGCGGCGGCCGCCACAACTCTCATCGGCTACTCCACAATCCTGAGACTATCCTTAATATTGTAATGGAGGATACCCGATTTAGAGAAATCTCTAAATCCTCGCTGAAACGGTTCGCCTGATTAGACCGCTTTGAGGCTATGATAAAAGAATTTAGTGTCGTCGTCTGGAAGTATGATGAACCGATAGGATCTATTTAGAATAAAACCATATAGAATGTATTATTCACGCATAATGTTCTTCTCGAAAATATTTTTATGCTAACCCTTTGGTTTTAACCGGTTTAACTTACGTTTGCTTTGTTTCGCTTCTGGATTGGACGTCGCGACCAAGATCCACGAAGTTCATTTCTGGCTTTTCATCCGCCTCGTCAACCGGTCGCGTTTCCAACACCGTGAGCGGGATGTCCTTCATGCGGACGCCCAACTCGCGCTTTGCGACACGCTCGCTCTCCTCGTGAGACTCTGCCAACATCTCGACGATAACAGTCAGTACGACCAGCGCAAAATCCGTTGTACAGAGCGCCGCCTCCATTTCATACCCACAGGAGGGACAGACGACATCTTGGACGAGGATCTCCGACGACTGTGCTTCTGTTGACTTCGTTCGCGTACCGACTTCTGCAACTGCGATATTGATTACGTCTTGGACGCTCTTCGCGCCGGCGACAACCCATGGGACCGATAACTGTATTTCGTACCACTGCTCATCGATACTCATTTTATCGTCGCTGCGCCAGCTCGTCATCGCGATCGCCGACCAGTTACGCGAGCATCAACTGTGCATCGCCGTCTGCTATTCACTGTCGATGGAGGTCTCGGTGTCATCGGTGGAGAGAGAATCCGCTCGATCCGCCCACGTCAATGACACAACGAGGGCCGAGCCGAGCCAATTCCGTGTTGTTGGAGGGTGTTTCGACCGGTCGCGTCAGCGGCCGGGATGACTGAACATCCCGGTTTGCAACCGTACCGTACCCAACGCTGTCACGTTATAAGATGATTTGCCGTTCACATTTACTGTAGCGTCACATCCACCATATCCATCACATCCGCCACATTCTACTTCACCCGACGTCGTCTTGAGATCCCGAACACGGACGACGCGAGATCGCGATCGCCATTAGGAGCTCTCGCTCTGTGGTCCGTGAAAAGGAAGGATTAGTTTTCTGAGTTCGTCGGGGGAACTCGGGTGGTTGTTAGGGTTCGTTACATTTCGGGATGACAGTACGGAGACGGTATTCCGTCATCGAATCCATATCGAGGAGTGCGCACTACGCGTGTACTCATGTAGCATCACCAGTCTGGGCAATGCGGGTGAGCTCATCGGCGATAAAGTCAGCAATCATCGCTGGCTCGGGCCAGGAGACACAGACTTTACCGTCGAAATTCGCAGCCTCACTCCGGGGAACTGGCTCACCATCATCAGACGGACTCAACGAACGACCAACATGTTGCGGTCTGGCAGTCGTAGACGTCTGATCGGATGACTTGACAGGAGCGCGTTCGACAATCTCGATTTCAGATGCCCATCGTGAATCGAGCTTCGGTTGACCTTGATACGTCTGCTTAGATCTCTCGCGTGGAAGCTTGAAATCCGCCAGACGCACAGTGTCGCCCTCGTTCGGTTCAATGAAGGTCTTCTTCGAGATTAGGACTTCGCCATCGACATCGTCGGGGTCAGCCGTTGACGCAGTCTCTTCGTATTCGCTGGACTCCCAGACGGAAACGCGGACCTCATCCTCGCGGCGGTTACCATCCTTTAGGATCATAGCAAACTTCAGGCTAGGAACTGGTGGATAGTAGATTTTCTTCACGACGCCCTGTGTCGTGACATAGCCTTTCGAGGACGCGAGATTGGCCTTCAAAATCGCGTTGATCCTGATGACGTTTCTCGGGTCGGTCTGTTCCTCTTCGACAAGCGAAAGGAACGCGGTCGTGATGTCCGTCCCAGTCTGCACACGGCGTGCAAGGGTGGAAGCGACAGTGACCGGTGATTTCCGAATTTCGTGCAGTGCATCCCCGTCAAGCAGTCTGCGTGTCTCGGCGAGAATTTCTTCACGAAGATCGGGATCTTCCTTACCCAGTTCGCGCAACGGAGCAGCACGGTCGTAGACCTGCTGTTTGAAGCGTTGTTCGAAGCTCCGACGGTTCCGATCCCGTCGCTCAGGAAGCGTGCAATCGTGTTCCGTGCGGAAACGAGCAAGGAGGTCTGTGTGTCGATCCAGGAGAGCAGCCACACCCGTCATGTGACCGTTTTCGTCGATACCATGAGAGCTCCGCTTGAGCTCTTCATCCAACGCTAGACGGAATTCGATTCCAGCTATCGACGATCGAGAGTAGTCCTCGGGGTTCGGGACGACGTGCCGAAGGAAGGCGACTTCGCCATAGGGAAGCAGCACTTCTAATTCGGACGTCGTGACACCTTCTGATTCGCGAGCCGTTTGTTCATCGTTAGGGATGATCTTCAGCTCACGAAGCCGTTGCGTGTCCGGGTCGAGGCGCTCGACAGGTTCGAGCTTCTGTCCCAACTGTACGGGGGCAGTAGACGAACTCGTGGGGATGTACTCTTCAAGACCAGACGCTGTGCCCGTCAACTGATCGCCAGTTGGATCGGTCAGGCGGTCGTGGCCCATATAGATGTACTCGCCAGTCGAGAGAGCGTCGGGTTCAGTGATCGCGTCAGCCGGACGGCCTCTCGCGTTCATCTCAGCCCTCCGCTCGTCACTACGGGATGGAACCATCGGTTGGTCGTTGTACCAGCCGTAGTAATCATCGGAACTCTCGCTCTCGCGCTTGTCAGTCTCGAACTCGTGTTCGGAGCCAGACGTGAATTCGGAGATTGCGCCTTGCGACTCCACCTCGTCCGGTTCGAGGCGACGCTCGGACTCATAGAGGCCAGCGTGCCAGCGGATAGTCGGCGACTCCACGTTACCGTCCAAGCGACGGCGTTCCTCGCAATCGAGGGAGCGGAGATCGTCGAACCACCCATCGTAGCGACGGGCGATGTGGGTCGGGTTCTCATATTCGATTTCGGTTCTACCGTTCTTCTCGTGACCAGCCTCAGAGAGGTGGACACTGTCGGTGTTTCCACTCATGACAACTTAGGAAAACAACCGTGCTTTCCACTCACATAGACGCTCGATCCGCGTATAACTGTATCGCGCCTATCCCCGCGCAGTAATGCGGTTCTCTGCGGAAACCCCCGAAACACCGCCCCTCTCCAACAGAGCAACCGACTAGGCCGCATGCGCCCCGCAGCGTGAAACAGTCGCTCACGGTGTGCATCGACTTACAGTCCGCATTCGCAGACCGTCATCCGGCGGCGCTATCGCTCAGGAAGTGTGGAAGTGGAAAGACGATGGTCGCCTTTCCTAAGTTGTCATGTTGAGCCGTTCAAGGCTCACCCCTACCTACTCTGGGTATAGATATAATCGTATCGGCTACCGGCTACCCAGTTCGTAGCACAATTTTCTCTCCGGGCGGATCCCCCCAAAATCCCGCCCGTTCACGCTCATCGACTACCCCCCGCGAAACGCGGGCAAACACCGACCGGGTGCATACTCCGGGTATTGACGCAAGCCCTTTCTCCAGACATCGCTTCTCAATAAAATTCCTCGCCATTCCCGGAATTGATTGGGTGCGCCCACACCCTTCGAAAGGAATGGCCTTCGATTACCAGTGTAATTCCCTCAGTATAGGACGAACCACCCTCAACCTATATCAAGCTACAACACGAATCTGCAGGTATGACCCGCGACGACAGCTCCAGTGATGGAGACCAGTCCCCACCGCTCGTGACTCAGCGGACCACAGGCGAAGATCGCGTCCGGATGGTCGCCCGTCAGCTAACCGAACCGCGTACTGCGAACTGGATCGCCTCCGAAGCCGACTGGTCCTACGAACCAACCAAACGCGTCCTCGAGCGCCTTGTCGATAATGGCGTCATTCGCCGTGATGACGAAGGTCAGCATACGACCTACCGCCCCGACTATCGCCATCAGGCAATGCGCGAGGCGATGGCGCTCTGTGACGACGCAGGCTCCGTCAAGGAATTGACCAACCGCCTCAGCGAAATAAAAACCCGGATCCAGGAGTGGAAATCAACGTACGATGTCTCCTCTCCGAACGAACTCCGAGCGACTATCGCCGATGCTGACCTCAGTTCCGACGAGGAAGCCGAACGCCGAGACATCGCTCGGACTTGGGAACACCTCGAAGGCCGGCTCGAGATTGTCAGATTCGCCGTTCGCGAGTGGGACTTCCTGAGCTCCAGTGCGGCGTTTGTAGAGGCCAGCGATTAGTCCATGGGGGTCCCACATCTCGGCGGCGATCCCAACGCGAACCTGTACTATCAACTCAAACGAGACGTCCTCGACCGTGTGCCCGAAATTAGTCGCGTTGAGTTCCTCCCTGACCGGGCAAAAGCAGAGCAACTCCGAGCGACGTTCGATCCCATTCGCCTTGGTATCGAGACAGGCCAGGAATCGCCAACGCTCACCATCACCTGGTATCGTCAGAACCCCAACGATTGGTTCCGCGTCAACTATAGCGACCCGAATACAGGCTTCCATGCTGGCTGGCATCAGGACGAAGACCACCCCGATCTCGGCCCCGCGCACTTCCAGTACACCGACGAGGGCGAGACTGATTATCAACCCTTCTCGTTCGAGCATGAAACGCCGTCGCTCCGATTGTGGGGAATCATCGACCACCTCTTTTCGGACGTCCTGCCCCTCCAGGGCTGACTTGATGTTCGCGATTACTCAGTAGAGACGCGATCGGCTAGCTTGCGCTCAGTTTTGGACCCCAAATGGGGTCGAGGGAGTTGAGAGAGCCGCAAGCAGCGCCGCCGCCGGCCCGCCTCGACTCACTACAGACGGAGTGACCACACATGCGACGATACTACCACGACGGAGACGACCGCCTCTCGAACAACGACGTCGAACAAGACGACCGGTTCGACGAACTCACCATGCGCGGCCTCTACGAGTCACCGCACCTCGAAAGCGACTGCCTCGGCATCCGCCTCGAGAACGCTGGCGAGCTCATGATGGCTGCCCGTTGTGAGCCCGAATACGACGAGTTCGGCCTCGAAATCGAAGGAAATGGAAACTACGAACTCGACGCATACTGGATCGGTGCGAGCCTTCGCACCACCGAAGGTCGCGACGTCGATCCTATCGACCTCGCCGATGAGGACCTTACTGGACTCCCACTCGAAGCCCAGGAACGCCTGCACGGACTCCGTGAGGAACGCAAACGTCAGCGCGAGAAGGCCTTAGCTGCCCACGTCGTCGGCATCGATCGCGAAACGCGGTGTCGCGAGGACCTCGTCGAAGAGCGCGAGGAACGCCAGTCCAAGCGCGATGAGCGCGTCCTCGGAGAGGGAATCATCCGCAACAACGCGTTCGAAGATATCGACGACAACGAGGCTGAAGCTGTCCGCGAGGCCGCTGCTCGAATCGGAGATCATCTTATTACCGGCCCCGATGACGAGGTACTCCGACACCTGCTCGCACGCAAAGTCCGCAGCGGTCAGGATGTTTTCACCGCCCAGTCCAACACGTTGGACCAGCTCTACCAGGAGGCGAGCGTCATCCAACCCATCTCGTCCGTACCGATCATCCCCTCGAAGTACAACGTTGAGGCTGACATCCAAGGCAAAGTCACGACTCTCTGGCAACCCAAATCAGGGAGCCAACAGCAGGTCGGCCTCATCAAAGACGACGCCGGCGATACGATCAAATTCACCGTGTGGACACGCTCTCAACAGGGTGTCATCCTCCACGAAGGCGATCTCGTTCGGATTCGTGCCGGGAAAGTCGGGAAGTACCTGGGCCAGGCCACTCTCGCCGCTGACTCCGAGACGCGAATCGAAGTTCTCGAGCGTGGCGACGGCCCCGCTCCCAGAGGCGACATCCCGAACGTCGACTGGGAGAAATATGCCAAGCGTCACTGTGAACAGGGCATCGAACATCCCTTCCAGGTGCATAGCGCGTGTACGATTCCTCCCTTGGGCGCTCCCGGCGTCGAAGAAGTCTCCCGTCCCGTGCATGCTCCCACTGACCGGCTTGACCAAGAGAAAAGCGAGAAACTGGACGCCCTCAAATGGCTCAAAGCCACCGAGATATTCGACGAGGCTGACAGCAAAATTCCACTCCCGACTTGGTGGCGCGAACAAGCCAACGTGGTCTCCCTAATCGTCGACGCCGACGCCGAAGAGGACGAGATCGGCGCGACTATCCGGGAGGTCGTCTCGACGGGCCGCCCCGAATCCACACCTGTTCCCGTCACTCCCGTTCCCCAGGGTAAGCGCCGTCTCTGGGCGCTCATCCGTGACCTCGACCTTTTCGGAACCGCCCTTGATGAAGAGGGCGACGAGGAGAGGGAGACAGAGATGGAGACAGCGGACGACACGAACGAGAGCGCACTCACAGGCGTCGCAACCCCCGACGCTTCCGAGACTACCGTGGCGAGCGACGACAGGCCAGGTCTTGGACTTCCAACGACGACCTGCCGGTGTCCAGAGTGTGCTCACGATCGAGCGCAATATCGTCTCGTCCAACTCCGGTCCATCGACGAACCACCGACGAGACTCCTCTCATGTGTGAGTTGCGGCCAGCGGTGGCGCGAAGATAGCTAGTCGGCAGAGGCGGCACCACACTCTGTGCATCCAGCCATTCCAGCCTGCTTAGAATCATGTCAACCAATAATTCAGACCACGATCCGACGAACAGCAACAGTCAACCACCCACGAACGAGGACCTCACCGGCGACGACGAAATCGACTTCCAGCTCGATATCGTGGACGGTGAAGATCCCAGCCGGCCCGTCATCGACGACAGGAACGAGTTCAATGTGTATCCACCGGGGACCGGTCCCCTCCCTGGAACGATGCGGTTCGTCAGGCTCGTCGACGACACCTGGGCGTTCATCGAAAGCGGGAACTTCGGCGGCTGGATCAACGCTGAGGAAACCATCAGCCTCGATGATGTCCGGTGACTCGCGATCGGCATTCTCTCCCTGTGTTTTAGTCCCCCTAAGGGGGTGAGGGGAGTCGGAGGAGGGGCAGCAGCAGTCCCGTATGCTGCTCCAGCAGTCATCCTTCGGGTACTCCCACTCCAGCCAGCGATAGTAATCGCGGCACTCCAAACACATGTCAAGCAACGCAAAATCAGCAGATCCAACCGCAGACGTCCCCGACGCAGACCTCTCGGAGGCTGCAACCGGCATCCTCGAACAGTTCCCAAACGACATTGATGGCGACCTCCCCAGCGAAGAGGAGGTCGCGAGCCGTCTCGACCATATGACGAACCAATACAAGGTTCCTCTCGACGAGGCCCGCCGCGCCGCAGTCAGCCACTATCGCGACGTATTCGGCCTCGAATACGACGATCTCGAGTTCCCCGGCCAGAGCGCCGGCGATGTCACCCTCTCCTCTGTCGACCAGGACGAGCAGTGGGTGGATGTGACCGTGAAAGTCGTCGAACTCTGGGATCCCACCCACGACAGCATCGACCAGGTAGGGCTCATCGGTGACGAGAGCGGTCAACTCAAGTTCACCAAGTGGGCGAAGGCCGAACTCCCCGCCCTTGACGAGGGTAGCATCTACGAACTCTCGAACGTCATCACCAGCGAGTATGAGGGGCGATACAGCATCAACCTCAACTCACGGTCGAACATCGAACCCGTCGACGGCGACATCGACGTTGGAGCTGACGTCAAAGATGTTCAACGCTCTGCCCCGATGGTTGCAATCCAGTCTGGGTCGGGACTCATCAAGCGCTGTCCCGACGAGGACTGCACGCGCGTTCTGCAAAATGGGCGGTGTGCCGAACACGGCGATGTCGACGGAGAGTTTGATCTTCGTATCAAGGCGGTCTTCGATGACGGCGAAACCGTCCAGTACGCCATCTTCGACCGCGAAGCGACCGAGGCTATCGCGGGCATCACGCTGGAGGAGGCAATCGAGCAGGCGATGGACGCTCTCGATACCAGCGTCGTCGAGGAGAGCCTTATTGACGTGCTCGTGGGCCGCTACTACTTTGTAGAAGGCTCTATTGTCGGTCGATATCTGCTCGTGAACGAGGCCGAACAGCACAGGTAACCTCGAATCCGAACCAGAACGCGACCCGGGTAGCCTGACTTTCGACTCCACAACCGTCACTCAACACTTCATGAGCGAATCCAACCCAGAAGCGACATCCAACAGCACCGACACCGAGAACAGCAATGCCGGCCGGCAAGGTCGCCAAGTAGCGAAGCGTGCCTTCGCCGCCGAAATCAACGACGCTACCCACGTCTTCAAACAGTCTGATGAGGAACGAGCCCCGAACTTCGCGCTGCTTCCGTCGGGCGAGGTCGCCAACCGATACTTCCTCGTCGGCACGGTAACCGAAGTCAACGACGTCGGGAACGAGGACGAATATTTGCAGGCCCGCGTGGTCGACCCTACGGGCACGATGTTCGTCTACGCCGGGCAGTACCAGCCCCAGGCCGCTGCGTTCCTCTCCGGCCTCGAACCCCCGGCGTACGTCGCTGTGACCGCGAAGCCATCCGCGTTCGAAAGCGACGGTGAGACGTACGTCTCGCTCCGGCCCGAGACCACCACTCGCGTCGATAATGTAACCCGTAACCAGTGGGTTGCCGAGACCATCGAATGTACCCAAGCCCGACTCGATGCCTTCCCCGATAGTGACAACGAGTTCGTCGCGATGAGCCGCGAGCAGTACGGCGACAGTCTCGACCTCGATATCTATCGGGAGGCAATCAACGACGCCCGCGAGGATCTCGGAATGGACGTGGTCCACCGGTCGGACGGATCCGATAGTGAGACCACGACCGAGAACCAGAACGACGACGCCAGCGTGGATGAAGACGGAGACGCCGAAGAAGAGGCGGTCGATGAGGCCGAAATCGCCGCCGCCGTCGCGAACGCCGAGTTCGAGGAGTAAGCCCAGGGAGGAACACCCCTGTTCATTTCCGACTCCTCATTCCAACGTGGTCGCACAACTCTCTCGAGAGGGCTTTCACTCCGCCCCACTCCGTCGTTCGTTCCTCGCCGCCGAAATCCACCTTCCCTGAGCTGTAAGTGCAGTTTGACTCTACGGACAACATATTCGTACAATAACTGCCAGTGTCTGTTCGTCCTCTTCTCGCACCGAAAATCGAGGAATTACTCGTAGTAACTCAACCGTTCGACGACCTCGGCGAAAGCGACGTTCTGCCGTACATCGCTAATCTCAATTTTGACTCGCTCACTCTCTTTCGTATCGGGGACGATCACGACGAAGCCACGTTCGACCCGAGTGATGCCATCGCCCTGGTCGCCGATGTCCTCAATCTCGACTTCCCGAATCTCACTTTCCTCGACTGGCGGTTCCGGTGGCTCACGCTTGGAATGTGATCCGGTTTCAGCCTGTTCGCTCTGCTCTGGCTCGCTCTGCGTCGGGGAAGACACGAGTGCGACGCGATATGTTTCTCCTTGCTGTAGGTCACCCAGTTGCAGCTCGCGCTCTGGAACGTCAATCACGTACGACCCGTCCTGTTCCTCAATCGAAGCTGAAAACAGACATTGAAGTTCTTCAGAAATCTTCATTAGTCGGCCTCCTGGCAGCGTAATAGTGCAGAACACTTGACTCTGCTGTCGTGTCGTTGCTCTGTATTCACTCGGGACTCACGACATCGTCGCAGATGGGACACTCCGCCCAGATACCAGTCGTTCCGTTGTTTTTTATATTCAACCAAGACGTGTGCAGAACTATTGACCCCCCGCGTTTGTCCCCCCCTGATATGGTGGAGGGTTCAACACGAAATGGCTACACTCCAGCTCAGCACCGCCTCGAACGCACCGACTATCGACCCCACTCGGGTCGATGAACTCCGCGAGTTTCTCGACGAATGGCTCATCGGCACGGGCTCATTCGACGACATCACGGCGAAGATTGCGGTTCCCGAACGCGATCCCGATACCGGCGGGCCAGACCCGCCGCACCTCACGCTCTACGGATCTGCCTCGTTCTCCCCGACGCATCGGCCGACCGTTCGCGAGGCCGTCCTCGAGGACCTCGACGACGATCTCGATGAAGACGAACGCGAGGTCGCCATCAACGACGAAACCGAAGAACTCCTCTGGGACTACGCCGGTGAGCACACCGAAGACTTCCTTCGCGAACTCTCGCCGTTCCTCACCGAGCCCTTCGTCGTCCAGACCGTCGGCTACGAGAAATGTCGATTCCCCCACGTCGGCTACCAGTACCGCGTCGATCCCGATGGAGAAATTGAGCACATCCAGCTGGGATGAGCAGTTGGCTCGAATCTTTTGCCACGACGCTCGCCGCAACTCGCCTCCATGTCCTATCCCCCAATCAGCATGAGCTTCTACGCGCGAATCTCCGGCTACCTCCAGTACCGCACGTACGACCACCTCGACGCCGCCATCGAACGCCTCAGGCGAGGCGCCTGGCTCAACGACGACGAGCAGTGGCTCGCCCGAGGTCACCCTCGGGAGATCCGCACTGACGCCACCATCGACCACGATCGCAACCTCCTCGCAATCCCCGCTGGCGTGTACCAGAATCTCGGTCGAATCACCACCGAACTTTTCGCTGGGGCGACCGGCGGTGTCGTAGTCATATCCTCGAACGACGCGTGTTTCGACGCCTGGATCGAGACCCCGCTTCCCGAAGCCTCTAACGTTCCGCCTGGTGAGGGTGGTGACGTCTCTTCTATCCGCTGTATCGACCTCGAACACTTCGCCCGTACGCAGGGCCTCGGCATCGAGCAACTCGGCGATCCTGGGCACCTCCAGTGGCAGCGGGATGTCCTTGATGCCTTCCACGACAAGCACGACCCAGATATCCTCGGGATTCTCGAATCCGCGCACGGCCCACCCGGATGATCAAGAGCCGAAACCCTGCAATCTCCCGGAACCATGACCCAGAACACTGACTCAGACGCAAATACAGACTCGGGTGCGAACAGAACGAACACTGACGCGGGCACTGCTCCCGATACGTTCGCTGATTTTCGCGATCAATTCGACGATGAGTGCGTTCTCCAGACGCTCTCGAAGCCCACGACATCGACCGCGAGAACCCGCCGGCTGTGTACTTCCTTGACGAGGACACCGGCCGTCTCTATCGTGTTCTCGAAGCCACGCGAGGCTCACCCGACTCGGGGTGGTTCGTCCTCGCCCTCGCCAGCCCCCACGTTGACGATGGCTACGAACGCCAGTTGCGCATCCACGACTCGGACACCCAACGTGTCCTACCCGGCAACGATATCGAGCACTACCCTCGCGACGAGCTGACCCCCGCCGACGACGTCATCGCCATTAGTGAGGGGATGTTCATTTTTCGGATGGACGAGCCACTAATCCCGATCGGTGAGCACCGCCAGACGCGCCCCTCCGGGGATGACGCCGATGAGTGAACACGAACACAGCGAACTCGAAGGACCGTGAATCGTGCTCTTCGGTTGCTTACGACCAGATTCCTCGCCCTCAGTTTGTCTTCCCCCGGAAGAACTGGGGGGTCTACGCCCCCCGTTCCATATGTCTCAAGACGCCCTCGAGAACACTGACACTACAACTCATAGTATCGGCTCGTCTTCCGCCGGGTCGGGGTCTCCCACTCCCGTCTCGACGCGCCTCAGGCAGAACCAGCAGCAGACTCAGTCATGCTCCAGCGAGACTGCCTCCGAAGACGAGCAGTCGAGAGCCACGGACTCGGAATCGACCGATGAACTACAGTGTCCCGAGTGCGCAACTGACGAGTACCTCGTCATTGACAAGGAGGAAACCTACTGTGGGGAATGTGGCCTCGTACTCGTCCGTGACATCCTCGATCGGCGCCTTCGTTGGGTCGATACCGGCGAAGGCCGTGAACCCGAACGTGGCGGCGCTCCCACCACACAGCGCCTCCATCATAAGGGGCTCCCGACGGAGATCGGCTACAACAGCGACGGGTACGACCGCCCACTGTCGCGTCAGACCAAACGGCGTTTCCGTCGACTCCGTAAGTGGGATAGTCGATCGAAAACCGGCTCGAGTCGCGACCGGTCGCTCCGTCTCGGCCTCGGCGAAATCGCTCGCCTCGTCAGTGTACTCGAACTCTCCGGCTCTATCCACGATCGCGCCGCTGACCTCTACCGCGAGGTTAGCGCAGAAGGGATGCTCGCCGGTAACTCCGTCGAAGGTATGGCGAGCGCCTGTGTGTACGCTGCTTGCCGCCTCGAACGCCTGCCACGCACACTTGAAGAGATTGGTGAAGTCGCTCGTGTCGATATTAAAGAAATCAATCAGGACTACAAATGCCTAAATCAAGATCTTGAGCTCGCAACGCCTCCACCACTCCCGCAGGACTACATCCCACGACTCGCGAGTGCTGTCGACGCCTCACCTCGTCTCGAACGCCGTGCCTACCAGCTCTCCAGGTCGAACGCTGTGGGTGTCCTCGCGAATGGCCGGCAACCGAACGGCGTCGCCGTTGCCTGCCTCTATCACGCCTTCAAAGAGAGCGGGCAAAGCAACCTCCGACTCACCCAACAAACTCTTGCCGAGGAAGGCTACACGACTCCGACGACAATTCGCAAGCTCTGGAAGAAGCTCAAAGCTCTCGCTGACAATGGGAAACTTCCCGATCCAGACGGCGACCTCGACCATTTCTGATGAGTCTTCGGAAACACGGTGGACGGCGACACGCATCGGGTGGCGTTCTCGTTTCCTACGTTACAATCCTAATCCTATCGTCCAATCTGTTGCGTAGGAAAGACACTCGGGACGCGGCACCTGCGACTGGTCGCTTGTTTGTCGCCCCCCCGAAACGGTGGAGGGACCTCGAAATGGGCTCACTCTCACAACACCGTGCAGCGAATCGCTTCCAGACCGCACTCCAACAGCGTCTTGACGCCGCCTCGGATCCAAACGAGGCACAGCAAGCCTACGACGACGCACTCGAGGCGCTCGTCAGCATCGCCATGGACGAAATCGAACTCGATCGTATTGCCCAGGAGTTCGCGACCAATCCCGACGCTATTGGCTTCCCCACATGACCCCGATCTCGACCGTTGTGTGGGCGTCCACATCGACACACTGGGTGGCAGGAACGACAGCATCGACGCTCAGTTTTGGCCTCCCCAAGGGGGTGAGGGGAGACAGGAGAGTGCATGATATCCACCGTTCAGCATCTCCTCGCTCGATACCTCTGTGAGCGGCTCGATCACCGACAGTACCGTGACATCGACCACGACTCCACTCGAACATGAGTACCAACACCGAAACCCAATCTGAAACCCCGGACGCACAGCCAGTGACCACACCCGCCGACGCCTCCTCGGACGTTGAATCTGAGATAGATGTCGACGACGCGACCACCACAGAACCCGCCGGGGAGACCCACCCCGAGGTCGAACCTGAACCAGAGTCGGAATCGGAGTCGGAGCCAGAACCCGAGGTCGACGGCGACGAGGACGCCGAGGAGGACACAGAAGAAGACGCCGACATCGTCACTGGCCCGCCGCGGCAGTTCCAGGCCGCCATCACGGGCGGTGATATCAAGGATTTCGTCGGTACGCTTCGCGCCATCGTTGACGAGGCGAAATTCAACATCGAGCCAGACGGCCTCCAGGTCCGCGCAGTCGATCCTGCCAACGTCGCGATGGACGACGGTGTACTATCCGCAGGAGCCTTCGAGTCCTACGACGCCTCCGAGGGCATCCTGGGCCTCAACCTCGAACGTCTCGAAGAAGTCCTGAAACTCGCCAACAGGGGCGACCTCGTCGAGCTTTCGTTCAACACGAATACGTTCAAGCTCGTCATCCACATCGACGGCATCGAGTTCACGATAGCGTGTATCGACCCCGACAGCATCCGAATGGAACCCGAGACCCCCGACATGGATCTCCCCGCGTCATTCACCGTCGATGAAGCACAGATCAGCCGAGGTGTCAAGGCCGCCGATATGGTTTCCGACCACATCCAACTCCGCTGTGATGAAACCGAGCAGGCCGTCTTCATCGAAGCCGAAGGCGACACCGACGACGTGTGCCTGGAACTCACGGAGGAGGAATACATCGCGATAACCGCCGTTGACGCGGAGGCGCTGTTCTCACTGGACTACGTGAAGGATATCTCACGGAAATTCCCGAAGGGAGCCGAGATCAGCATCACCTTCGGCACGGACTTCCCCATGATGATCGAGTACGAGTTCGCAGACGGTGAATGCGAGATCCTCTCGATGATCGCCCCACGAATCCGCTCTGACTAATCCGTACCATGACTACACTAACCACCCTCACCGACGGCGAAACCTACGCGGATATTCGACTCGGTGAGACGTTTATCGTTTCTCTCGATCGTTCCGCCCACGAAGACGCACTCACTGTCCGTGTATTCCACCCGTACGAACCAGAAACCGCCATCGGCGAACACTGCCTCGACCTCAGCCTCAACGAGGAGGACAGCGATACCACCGTCGAGACGTACACCAAGGCTGATTCCACCACTAGCGACGACATAGCTCTCGGGTAGGCACTCGACCGATGTCTCCTGGACGCTACGCGGCTCCGCTTTCGATCATCGAGGCGCGAATTGACACCAGAAGAAGTGTCCGTACTGTCGCTGGGCGACGCACTCGCTCTATCGACTCGACAGTTGGCCCGACGACTACGCTGGTTGCGCGTCCTGCGTCGTTGAGTTGCTCGCCGACGACGACGAGTACCTCACCTACCACACACGTGGCTCAGCGTCGGTCCCGACCAACCCAGATGAATACGAACCGACAAGTGAACAGTCACAACCGAGTCCCACACCACCGACCGAGGCACAACCCGCTTCGGAGACGTCGCCGACCCGCCAATCCGCTGGCGGGTAACCATCCATCGGACCCACTCTCATGCCAGCCAAAACTGACTATTCAAGAAAAACGAAATGGAAGTACAAACCGTACCGAGGTGAACGAGGCGTTGGCGGAAACTTCGTCTACGCCGGTGACAACCTGCTCGACAAGCATTTGTTCGTCCATCGAGTCGCTCCCGGCGGATTCGACTGGGGGCCTGACGCCTCTGACGAGAAGGCCAGTCAACTCGCTATCGCACTCCTCGCCCCGCTCAAAGGCGTGGACTACGCTGTCGAACACTACCACCTATTCGCGGAGAACTTCGTCCGGCGTGAACTGACCGACGATACCTGGGAAATCAAAAGCCAGGACTACCGGTCAAAGAAGTACGTCGAGGCCATCGACGGTCGCGACTACCCCGAAAACACGGCCCCCGCCCCCGAGGACGTTCCCAATCTCGAGAATACCGAGCTCGAATCCATCACGTACGCTGAGGAGATTGCCCTCGCCGAAAAGTACGAGAAAGTCCTGTGGCAGTCGGGGAACCGCCGCGAGAATCTCCAACGGCTCAAAGCCATCTGGAGCGGTGATGAAGATCCTGCCAGCGATGCCGTCGCTTCGGGGACACTCTACCGAATTCAGGGCCTCGACATGCCCTCGAACGCCCGTGGAACGCTCGTCAAACAGTTTGACTCGATGGGCGAACTCGCAGCCTGGGTCTGCTACGGGCGCAATCACTCCCAACTCACGGGCATCAGCGACGCATCCGCGGAGAAACTTCGTGACGCTCGACCTGGTTTCGTCCAGTACTTCGGCGGTGAAAAGTGTATTCCCGAGCACGACAACCGTGAAATGTCTCTCTCAGAGATGCCCAACTCTCGGGGTGACACCGCCCAACAGACGTTCAGGGGCGCCCTCAGCGGTGGGGAGGAGTAACCACAGTGGCCTTCGGGGCCGCCAATCGAACTTTCGCGCTCTTGTCGAGGCCGGCTCACTCGATGTCTGACCGGCCTGGCTTTCCTCTCACCTGTTTGTTCCCCCCTGTTCGGTGGGGGGTCGGATGTCCGAACAGAAACACTCCAAGCGTTCCGCGCGTCGATCGGCGACAACCGGAACAGGTTCTGTCCGGGCTCTCCACCACCCCCCATCTCTCATCTTCCGTCTTGTATCTCCTCTCTCGTCTGGAGGTTCTCCACTCTCCACTCCCTCTTCGCAACCGTAGCACCGTGCGTCAAACTCCACTCATATGGCATCGCTCGTTTCGTCTCATCTCTGCGTGTTCTCTGTTCTCTCCCAGCCGTGCGCATTCTCCCGCTCACGGCACTTCCAATGCCGAGGACTCACCCATGTCAGCACAATCAAACTCCAGCTCCAGTCAGCCTCGCTCCCCCGATTCCGGCTCGAACGAGAACGAGATCGAGAACACCAGCGGGGACGAGAACGATACCGACGCCCGTCGCACCGACACCGACCGCCCGGCACTTCCGCTTGCCGATCTCTTACCCCCAGAGACAGACCGCAAATTCGTCGGCCTCACTGAAGCCGACTCTCGGGAGTATCCCGACGAAGTTCCACCGGAAACCCGGTGTTCGCCAAAGAACTCCCGCTCGTTCAAGGACGCCATCCGGGTACTCCCGAAGGCGAGCTCCGGTGAACTCTGGGCGACCAACGACTTCGTCGAGACACCCGGGCGTGTCGACACCGACGCCATCCGCCGTGTGCATGGTCTCGACGTTGACGCACTCGAATCCCATACGGGGCGCTCACTCGAAGAGCTCGCCGCCGCGAGTGAGGCCGACGCAGTCGTGCGTGTCTATGATCATCAAGACATCGTCGACGACCGCCGAAAGGCGTTGAACGCGCTCGGCTACGACGTGAAATTCCGGTGGCAGATCGCCTCGGATTCGTACTCCATCATCAACCCACAGGAGGCGTATCTCCCCATCATCAGTGCGCTCCAGCAGCGCGGTGAGAACAATCCCTTCGGGTGGGTATCTTACCGCGATTGGGGCGGTTTGCTCAAGATGGTCGTCATCTGCCCGAGTCTCCGTTACGTCGTCTCCGGCGACACGGAGGACATCGAGGACGACGTCGACGAAGACGGCATCTCCATCGCCGTCAGCAACAACAGCGACTCCGATGAGGATGCCGACGAGCAAGGATCGGAGACCATCATCTACGGCGGCTTCCAGACCGGGTACGACTTCCGGGGCACACAAACACTCTGGGCGCGACCAATCCTCTTCTTCCCCGACAGCGGGACCGTCCTTCCCGATATGGGCGAGCGGTACACACGACGGCACTACGGGAAAGCCACGAATGCCGATCACGAACGCAGTCAAGGTCGCGTCCCGATTAGCGAGTGGTGGCGCTCCATCTACGACGACATCGACACTCGAATGGTCGAGGTCGATACCGCTATTCGTCGAACGCGGGCCATCGCGTACGACTTTGAGGACCTCCCTTTCTCCGTCGAAGACTGCTACACCTACTGGGGGATCGCATTCAAATACGCCGAGCGGGCCGCCGACCGAGCGATCTCGATCGCAAAGCCCTGCTCGCGACCAACTGTGTTCAATCTTCAGCTCTCCTTGCTCATCGCGGTACTACAGGAATACGAGGGATCGATGGCCTCGGATACTTATCAGGAGTACCTTGAGGTCGCTGGCGAGTTGTTCAGAAAGCCCGCGATGATGATCCAGCTCGCTATGCAAGAGCACGACCGGCGGACGGACGACGACTCTCAGCATGTCCTTCCCGAGAATCAGCAGACGCTCAGCGACTCTCTCGAAGACATCGTCGATATCCCGGGCATCAGCGTCGATACAGAGGCCGACCTCTCGGATCAGCAAGCACACCGAGTGCAGGATCAGCTTCAGCGACGACTCGGTGACATCTCCTGATTCACCGTGAACAAAGTGGTCATTCAAGTGTGGATTCGTGAGTTCATAGTCATACGCTCAAATATTAGATGACAGATAATTCTCTCACCGCGTGCAAGATGGAGGGCGCGAGGTAGTGTTCAGATTAGTTGATTCCATGCGAAGGCGAACGATCTGAGCCACTCGTTTGCAGTTTCCGCTTTGGCGTTGCTGAAACAGTTCGAGAAACTGGTAGTTCGTCGTTTTACCTCGCGAAAGACACGTTCGACGCTATTCCGATTTCCATGACGTTCGTATCTGAAATCGAGGCCGTGGCGACGGCAGGCGTTGCTGAGAGGTGCCGCACCATCGACGAGAAACACGGCATCATCAACGTCGTGTTTCTCGCGTAATTCGCGGAAGAACGAGTAAGCAATAACGTTCGTTCTCGTCGGTTCAAGCTTTGTATACAGTAATTCGTTCGTCTCTGGATCGACCGCGGCGTACAGCCAATACTGCTCGTCGTTGAGTCGGATCACCGTCTCGTCGACCGCAACGTGATCCGGACTTCGACCCTCCTCGGGCTGTAGATCGGCCTTGTGAACCCAGTTGTGAACGGTGGATCGTGCCCGTTTAACACCAAATATTTCAAGAATAGAAACAGTATTCGAAAGTGATAGTCCAGCAAGATGGAGCTGAATACTGAGCTTCATCAACAGCCGTGGTGTTGCCTCGCGTTCCACAAATCCTAACTCGATTCGGTCGATACTACCGCTGAGGCTAGCGTTTTCTGGCATGAACAACTTAGAAAACGCTACGCCTCACCTTTCAATCCTTATCTGAACACGACGGGGCGCGAGGCCTGCATTTGTAAATACTGCTCTCTCAATCAGCGATGCCCAACAGTTCATCAACAGTAACTGCCGTTTGCCCGATGATAGTGTCCTCGCCTGAGCAATGGCGAGTTGATGAGTAGACCTAGTTTGGTACTATTGGCTCACGTATTACAGTACGTTGTATACTCCGTATCGAATTCTCGTGGCGGTGGTTGCTGGAATTGTGAACCTATATCCTTCGATATATAGGGGTTTTCCAACACGTTCAATAACCGTTCGAATGTGGATAGAGTCCCAGTTTCGAGATACTCGTCCAGTGCCTCTTCAACCAAGTAGTTGCGGGGAATGTACCGCGGATTGGCCTCCTGCATCAACTCCTCATCTAGGCCGACAGCAGCCAGTTTATCTCTGAGCTGTTCGAATTCTGTAGTTGCAAACGCTGGGTCATCAAACGTACCGGGCGTCTCTAATTCGAGGAACGTATTGGTATAGTCTGCGTTCGATGTGCGGAGCCACTCCAGGAATTCATCGACGAGTGCTTCTTCACCATCTGGGGTGATCCCCAGCTTCTTTCGCATCATCGTGTAGTATTGTGCATCAAATCGATCGTCAAATTCGTCCAGTTTACTTTCGAGTTCATCATACGTGAGCGCCGTTCGTGTACACAGCGGTTGGAGTGCCTCTGCGAACCGTTCGAGATTCCACCGCAAAATGGGTCGCTGGTTGCCGAACGCATATCGCCCGTGCTTGTCGATCGAGCTGAAGACCGCATCCTCATCATAATAGTTTATGAACGCACAGGGCCCGTAATCGAATGTTTCTCCATCGATACTCATGTTGTCGGTATTCATCACGCCATGAACGAATCCGACACGCAGCCAGTCGACAACCATCTCAATCGACGACTGCATGACTGCATCAAAGAAATCGAGGTATGGACGATCCGTTGTAGTTAGCTGTGGGTAGTGTCTGTCGATAACGTAGTCAGTGAATCGCTGTAGTTCGTCGGCTGCTCGGCTTGCAACATATTGAAATGTCCCGTATCGAATATGGCTGTTCATCACTCGGACAAGAATGGCTCCAGGTTCCTTCCGCCGTCGTCGGATCGCTTCGTCAGTTTCGAGGACCGCTAGGCTTCTCGATGTTTTGATGTGTAGATTCTGCATCGCATATGAATACAGATACTCTCTGAGCATCGAGCTGACAGTTGCGTTGCCGTCGCCTCTCCCCGAGTACGGCGTTCGACCAGAGCCTTTCAGTTGGATATCGTATCTATCACCATCGCGTACATGTTCGCCGAGTATCATCGCTCTCCCATCGCCTAGGACGGTAAAACTCCCATACTGGTGGCCTGCATATGCTTGGGCGATTGGTTCTTCCAAGAGGTCTTGGCCTGCTAGAATGGTAGCATTGAGTTCCGCTGGATCCAATCCAAGATCAGCACAGAGCCAGTCATTACGAATTACAATTTCTGGATTAGCGATACTTTTCGGCGTTACTCTCGAATAGAGGCTTGGGTCCAAATTTTTATACGTGGTATCAAATGAAAAGCTCATTTTGTCTTAAGTAGTATTACTTTACTTGTTTAATAAACTTACTTTTGAGGGTATTAAGATACAGTCAGTAGAGATTCAAATCGGCGAGTGCTGCATACATCCTCTACCTCTTAAACACGGTTGGCTCTGTTGAAATCCTATTCTTCAGATATATTCTCGTCTGAAACGACTGGTCGCTGAAGAGTACATATCGAACGGGGAGTCATCCGGGTATCCAAACCGTTTAGTTATGAAACATAATGTGGCAACCATGGAACGATTATATTTGTATCAAGCCTCCTTAGCCGTGTGGGGATTGTCGTTTCTCCTCAACGCAGGCAGTTCATTCGCTACTGGAGACGGGGGGATTGTTCCACTCCTCTTCGCGGTAAGTGGAGGTGCCTTGGTGCTTGGCTCCGGCTACGAGTCTCTCCGAACCGACCCCGCTGAGTTCACTATCTCCGCTGGTTCGCTCTTTCTTGTTATTGGCACTGCTTTTCTCATTCTGATTCTAACGGTTCTCGATGTTATATTTCCGCTCTGACCTCCTAATACACGCTCTGCATCGAGCGATCTGTGAGTCCCCTGTATTGACCGGACTGAGACAGAACCTATCACCTTTTGAGGATTTCAACAGAGCCACACGGTTCTATCAGATAATGAGTCTCTTCTCCGGTTTGAGGAATAACAAACTCCTCAATCAACGGTTGGAAGCACCACTTAGCCCACCGACACAACTTTATGTATTCTGCGGAAATTAAAATATATGGCCGAATCAGCTCTCTCGGGTTTGCACCCGTTGGATACGATGCTGGCCGTTTCTGACGTGATCCAGAACGAACGGTTGGCACGCCTGTACGCTCGGGTACTCGAACTCGACACCCCCACTGTAGAGGAGCTCGCAAGCCGTTCTGCGAGTTCGAAAACCACGGTCTATGAAGATGTCAAGCACCTCGTGGAGATCGGTGTCCTCGATCGCGTGACGGACTCCCAGCCGCACCGATATAGCGCTCGTCGGGTCGATATGACCATTCAGACCGGGGAGGAGACGTTTCAGATCACCCCGACGCTTCTCGTCGCCCTGGCTCAACGCGACTCAAACGACAATATCGAACTCTACGTCGAACGCCACGGAGTCAGCGGTCTGGCGACGGCCATCGAATACGCTCGGGGCTACACGAAATCGGAGATGACTGCCCGGATCATGGCTCGGGAGCAGGAGATCCCCGTCCTCGAAGCAGAAACAATCCTCCAGGAACTACAGGAAATCCTCCTTGATGTAGAGGACGAGGTCTCGACGGAACTCGATATAGAGGCGTTGGACGCAGACGTCGACGAGCAAATCGGCGAGCAGTAATCGTGCCGGCCCACCTCTTCCCCGATGTCGAGAGCCACCTCATCGACACGAATTTCTTCATCCGCTTCGAGCGCCACGAGACGATTGACTTGCTCGAGCGGGCAGTGACCGAACTTGATTAGTCACCGAGCAACCTCAGATAGCATCGCCACCGTCTCGACCAACCGTGTTTAACATCCAGATTTCGCTGCTCACCTTGCTCCTCGGCAAGTACAACCGGTCGGTGGCCTCAACCTCCTACAAAGAATATCTTGAGGTCGCCGGTGAGTTGTTTCGCAAACCCGCGACGGTTATCCAACTCGCGATGCAGGAACACTCCCGCCGAACAGAGGATGATACCCAGCGCGTCCTGCCCGAGAATCAGCAGACGCTCTCGGACGCTCTTGAGGATATCGTCGATACCCCCAGTATCAGCGTCGACTTAGAGGTCGATCTTACTGATCAGCAAACCCATCGCGTTCGAGACCGCCTCCAAGAGTGACCCGATGAACTTTCTTGAGCAGAGAATTGCGTAAGGTTGAGGTCCGTTGAACTCGGCTACTCCGTTGGATATTCGGGGATTACGTCATCAAAAAGCGCCTCGCAACACTCCCAGAGAAGTTTCGGCGGTGATTCTGCTTCGAAGACGACTTCTTCGTATTCTGGGCTCTCCATCGAGGCTGTCTGGTACTGGAAGTGTGCCGCGCCGAGGTCGTCGTGGTCTTCATCTTGGTGCCAACCACAGTGGAACCCTGTATTTGGGTCTGCGTAGTCGACCCGAAACTCGTCGTGTGGCGGAGTCAGTTTCCAGCGAACCTCCAGCTGTGGCGACTCAGGCCCAGTTGGGGGTATGATTCGCTGTGAATCAACCTCAGCAGCCAAGTACCGTTTCTGAATAGCATCTGGCTCAAACCAGACAGAGACCACCTCGGCTTGTCGCTGAAGGATATCTCTGAGCGTTCGATAGAGGGCCGGGTTCTCCGTTCCCGGTGTCATGCAGATACGGGGTTCTGTTCGGTGGGAAACCGATCGTAGAGGCGGAGCGCGTCTTCGACGAGGCGGCGACGTGTCTGGAGATGCTCCCACTCTCGTGCAGCTTGGCGGCGGGTGCGCTCGTCTTCACGGTCTGCTGCACGACTGAGACTCGCTCGCAGTCCGTTGGGTGTTTCAACGTCGTATTCTGCCTTCCACGTCCGGATCTGGCCGTTCATTTCTTCGAGACTCGTGGCGAGGTCGTCAGGTGAATGGTTTTCGTAGAGTTCGCGCATCTCGATGAGGTACTGACCGACAGGATCTGGCGCATACGCGGTTTGCTGTCCATGGGTCTCTGCACGCAGTTTGCTGTCGTCTACGAGTCGCTTGAGATACTTTGTCGCAGTTTCGTGGGCTACTTCTGCCTCCGTAGCGATCCAGTTGGCCGTTCGGGGCTCACTGACGGTGAGTGCCACTGCCTCGACGCGCTCGGCCGCGGACAGTTCCTCAGCCCAGTCTCGACCGGATTCCTCACTCATAACTCTCTCTACTACTTCTGTATAGAAATAAGTTGAGGTGGTTGGGATTATTCTGAGGAACGGTTCATGCTGGGACGAGGGTGGAGCCGCTATCGAATGATGTACATCCTCAAGGCATCTGAATTCTGTTTTGTTGCTCCCCATACGGTGAAGGGGCGGAACGAGTCCGCTTGACCAGCAAGAACCCATGTCCCCAAAATCATCCACTATGAGCGGCGGATCCGACAGCTTCGGCAGACAAGTCATCCTCTCACATCTCGTGAATCGACTCCTCCAGCGTGAAGGAGGCAACGTCCCCGTTGAGCGAGTGGCACTGCGGGTGTCCGACTACGCCGACCTCTCCGATCAAGACGCCGCAGATCTTATCGACGAGGGGGCTGACGCCGGCGTCTACACGCTAGATCGCTCCTCGGGCGGGAACGCCACCCTCACCGGCGTCTCACCACAGGGGACGGAACCCACGGTAATCACCGACGCCTTCGGCGAACTCCAGCAAGACACTGACGTCGACTTTCGCGTGATCAGCGTCGTGACCGATTCGATTAATGACGCGCTCTATGACGCCGGCTACGACGACTTCGCGTCGCTCGCGGACGCCAGCATCGACGACATCGCCAGCCTCACCAGTACGCTCACCGAGAGCCGTGCCGAGAACCTCCTCAAAGAGGCCCGCACGCACGTCCCCGTCGGACTCCGCCTCGCAAAGACCGCTGCCACCTACTACGGCCAACGGATCGATCCCGACACCGAACGGGCCGCCGCTCGCGTCACCGACCTCTCGCTTGTCACGGATTCCGTCGGAGAACCCCTGTACTGCTCCGAGGGGTGGGAGCCCGACGACGAGCGAGGGATGTACGTTTCCGACATCGGCCACAACGCTGGGAGTCCTGTCCCCACTGGCCTGCACATCCTCGACGATCCCGACTACCCGAGCGTCCCGAAGGCCGCAACTCACCCCGACGCAGCCTATGACGCGCTCCCGGTCGACGACAACGGCGAGGTCGTCCCACCTGCCGTCCCCATTGACCCACGCTTCCAACTCCCCCTCGATGAACTCATCGCAAAGAAACTCGCTCGTGGCCTCGTCCCGATTCGGGTTGTCGGGCCGCGTGGGTCGGGGAAGAATTACCTTCTCAAGTATCTGTGCCACAAGACGAACCGGGGCTACCAGTCCATCGATGTCGACCGAGCGACTGAACCCGAGGACCTCTTTGGCCCGCTCGTCCCCGATGGCGACGTCATCGTTCCCCGAAACGGCGCCGTGAAACAGGGCCTTCTGAACGGCGATACGATCGTCATCAACGAGTTCCCCGTCATGCAGGCCGGCGCTGCCATCGCGTTACACCGGCTCTTGAACGAGGGGACGCTCTTGGTGAAGAGTCACGGTGAACTCGTTGAGCCCCACCCGTCGGCCCGCCTCGTCATCACTATGAACCCACCGACTCGCGAGTACCGGGATTCGGAGCCGATGAACTCGGCGACGAGAGGCCGCTTCCGTTCGTTCGAGCAGCCCTACATCCAGGATGTTGAGGAAGAAGTGGATACGCTCGACAGGCAGGTGAACAGCGGTGAACCCGTCGTGGATCGACCGACGCTCAACAAGATCGTCCAATTCGCCCACAAGACCCGGGAGAACGAATCCTGGCCCACGCTCTCGACGCGGAATCTCACGATCCTCTGTGAACACATCGAAGACGGAGTGTACCCGAAGGCCGCCGTCAAGGGGGTGCTCTGGGGAGTTGCCGAACCAAACCAGTACCCCGAGGACGCCTACGAAACGCTGAATGACTACCTTTAGAGGAACCAGCGGCACTTGTTTGTGCGCCCCTGTGACGACGAGGGGCTGCACGCTCTGTCCATTACTCGGCCGTCCCGGCCTCAGTCCTGTTCCAACCATGTCAATTCAACACCACCAGGTCGTCGACGATCTCAAACCCAACGCCGCTGTGAGATCGCGAATTTCTCCGCAGCGGGCCGACCGTCTCCGAGCGTTCATCCTCGGTCACCTGCCAAGGGGTGTGACCGTCGACGTCGTCATTTCCTCCAGCGTCCAGACCGCTGCCGTTCTTCCCGTCGATGTCGATGCCATCGTCTCTTCAGATGCGACTGAAATCGAACGCGCTCAGGCCGAACAGTTGCTCGCCGGCGTCGACGCTGATTACCTGGTGATGGTGACTGGGACCGAGGCCGACCTCACACGCATCCCGCTCAACGACCAGCTCACCGCCGACCACGCCCACCAGTTCGGCCTTGCCTTTCACGAACTGCTCCACATACTCAAGACAGCCATCACAGCGATATCAGAACTCCTCGAGACCGAGGTCGATGCTAAATACCATGCCCAGGTTCACGACCTCATCAACATCGTCGAGGATGGCGCTATCGAGTCCGAAGCCATCCACGGCGAGAATTTCAGCGATAACGCTGGAATTCGGCTCGAACTCACTCGGCGGCTCCACTCGCAGACGCCCGAGGACATCCCGGACAGTGAGGAAATTCGCTACTCGTTCTGGGACGCTGTAACGAGTTGTCTGTACGACGAGGCCATCTATCCGACGGGAACGACCGATGTTCTTCTCGACGAAAACGATTCTCGCATACAATTCAAGAGTGATGCGGATCGGGATGCGTTCGAGGCGACCCACACAGAACTGTGTGCGCTGTCTGACGACGTACACGCGATTCGGAGCGCCGACCGATCAGACATCACTCACAACCACGACAAGACCGCCTCGATCCGTCGAGCGCGACGAGTCATCCAGACATGGACCGACCACATTCAGCCCGTCCTCGAGGCCGACAAAGAGCAGGAACAGGACGCCCAGGTCAACCAACAGGCCGGTGATGAGAACGAAGGCGGGTATCAAGACCAGTCCAGCGGGGATGGGAGTGACGAGGCCGCAGAACTGCCGGAAACGCCATCTAACTCTGTCGCAGGCGACGACAGTTCCAGTAGAAACGAAGGGCTACAGGACGCCGAAGAGGGCACTAGTACAGATGGGGATTCACAGCGGCTGTCACAGGCTCAGCCTCCGACACAACTCCCCGAAGACTTCGATCCGACCGACGTCTCGCTGTCGCGGGAAGCAACTAGTGACCCACATCAAAACGTCTTCGAGCAACCGCAGGTCACGGATGATCCCAGCCCCACCGGCGTCGACGAGATCGACAATCATAGTGAAAAGGACAAACAAAGCGACAAGCAGGCCCCCAGCACTGGCGAGGGCGTACAGGAACACCACCGCGATGGTGAAGATGTAGGTGACGCAGAAGCCGACGAGGAGAGAACTGACGCCGTTCGGGACACGGGAGGCGACAATAATGGTGAGGGAGATGTCAAAGACAAGGTGGGGGGAGAGAATGATGGACAGGCCGAGTCAGAATCCGAACCGTTGAGTCGGGCTCAAGCCATCGCGCAGGCCGCTGACCGTGCCCGACAACGCGAGCAGGAACAACAGAGTGGGAATCCAGGCCAGAAGACGAACACCGAGACAGAAGCGCCGTCGAAGTCAACATCACCCAACGAGGACATGGGTGATGTCCCGAGGTCCGCCGCTTCGAGTTCCATCGACACTCCGCAACAGAACCAAGACCAGCTCACTCTCGGGGAATTCGGCGCCGATTCCCAGGATAATCGCGAGGGTGCAAATCACGATACGAGCGAAGGCGAGACCGACGACGAGCACACCCCGGACGGATTAGATGAGGCATGCCAGTCGGACCAAGCGGATACCCCGACGCTCGAGACGGCGAGCAGCACCGACACCGACACCGACACCGACGCACGTTCGGAATCGGAGTCCGGTTCAGAACCCGAAGCAGAATCAGACTCTGAATCGGGGCAAGACATCCCGGAAGGACCTGCCCATGCCGAGAGTTCGACGAGGTCGCCCGACGAAGACGAAGCCACCTACGAGAATGCTCTTGCCGGAGACGAACGCGCTGCCCACGGTGAATCCGAGCGCGAAGGTATCGACGAACAGGCCCTCGAAGAAGAACTCTCCGCGCTAGCTGACCAGCTCGAACGCTCCGCCCGCCAGCAAGCACAGAACGGAAAAGATCAGAACAATGGGGAGGGTGGACAATACGGTGGTCCTGGAAGTCTCGAGGATCTCGAGATCCTCCCCATCAGCGACGATCTCGCCCTCAATCGCGAGTGGGGCGCTATCGAAGAAGGGGCTGATCGGGTCGCAGAAACTCTCGAAATGTACCTTCGACTCGACCGCCGCAAAAACGTGCGACGTGGTCTTTCTTCTGGGGCGTACGATCCGCGGGCCGGTCATCGCCTCGCTATCGGTGACCCCCGCGTGTGTAAATCCCGAACCCTTGGGGAGGAAAAGCAGTACGCGCTCGTCCTCGTCCTCGATCGTTCTGGGTCGATGCGTCGGGGGTCACCACCGAAGATTGAGATTGCGACGCAAGCACTCGCTCGATTTGCACTCGCCGCGGAAAACCTCGGTATTCGCGTCGCCATCACCGACTTCTACCGTGGTGAGGCACGTCTCGTGAAACCGTTCAGCGTAGTCACTCGCCACGTCCAGGCGAATCTACTTGATACGACGTGTAGTGGCGGGACGCCCCTCTCGGATGCGGTTAGCCTCGCCCGTGAACTCGCCGAAGCACAACGCGACGAGCCGCTGATAATCACCGTGACGGATGACAACCCCTCCTCGACGGACGATGTCATCGACCAGATCCGGCGGTCGCACGCACCCGTGTGTTCGCTCACTATCGCGACCGATTGCCAGCCCGGGTCGCTCTCTGACAGCGCTTCCGAACTCTCCCGGTACTATGAACGTCAAGAAGCCGTTTACACACCCGATCGTCTCGATGATAGACTTGACCAGTTCGCGAGTCTGCTAGCGGGGTTGTGAGAGTAGGAAGCAAAAATATCCAGACATTCTATCACCATCTACCTCAGTGGCTGATAGATCCAGCTTGCTGAATACAACGCGCAGCGTGTCATAGAAAAGTTCGCAGGCGATTTACTGCGGGAGAATTCGGGAGAGAAAATCTTGAGGAAGATATGATTACAGAACGCGGTGCAAGATATAGAGGCCCAATACAGCACGGCGAGTGCGTTCATTCCGTCCCTGATCTGTGAATTAGCCGTGCTATGTGGACTGCGAACGTATCTATTAGAGGGGGAGAGGATATATGTCCCCACATACCAATTCATGAACTGATTAGTATGGCTCCCCGAATCGGGTCACTCTACAAGAATAAGAACCTCCGCACTATCCTCGGGACACTCGGCGTTCTCACCGCCTTCGTGGTTTTCACCGAGATGACGCTCCGAACCATTGTCCCAGTAGCTTTCATATTTTTCGCGGTGATGGGACACGATGTCGTCGATGAGACGTATGACCTTCCGGAGGGAACGAACTGGTTCGCCTACGGTGCATCTGTCGTCGTTGTAGGAGCATACTTTGCAGTCGCCGGGCCGACTCCGTGGGTCGGTAGTCTCATAGCCCTCGCCGGTCTGTGGTTCGTCTTTGATGGCGCGACGACCATCCGATATGAGCCGTCTCTGCCGACACACGAGTACGTGGCCGACATCGACGACACCGATATGGGTGAGGCGATGCTCCACATGCAGACGCTAAACGTGGTGTATCAGGGGCTGGAAGACGCTCCAGAGCCAAAGACTGCCACCGAGTTTGCGGCTGACCTCGACCTGACTGAATCGCGCGTCGAACGCGCACTCGAATTTCTGGACACGAAGGGTCGTGTAGAGCAGATGGGAAACCAGTACCGCGCGGAGCCGCCCCAGTGGGGCTGGGTAACCCCCGTTGTCCAATTCTTCGCCTGGCTCCCACGTCGGATTGTCCGCCCGTTCCGCCGGGTAGCCGCGAACGCGTAGCTCTATAGAAGTGTTACTTCGTCCCCTGTACTGACCGCAACCGGACCTGAATATATCACTGCTGAGGATTTCAACAACCCCGAGAGGACGCAACAACGATGGAGTTCACAGAGAAGCTCGATGCTACAGAACCGACACATAGACTCGTCTCACGGAGTCTATCCGGTGTGAAGGACTGGGACGATCTCGGCGGCGTGACAGTTGAGAACCGAGCCATTAGTGTTCTGATGGACTACGGAACCGTTGTCCACCTAGGCCTTGATCCAAACCACGCTCAATTTGAGACTGTACAACGGGAGCTAGTACAGGTTCCTGACTCGAACTGTATCTTTGTCGGTTCGGATTATGAATTTCGAGCGTCGCTTCCCGAGGACCAGGCGTTGGTTGAGTTAGTGCTCGAAATTCCGGGTGGTGATACTGATGCGTGGATGGACCGTCTGTTCTACCTCGTTGAATTTGCAGTTCTGGCCGACCAGTCGTGGCTATACCGGTCAGTACCGCATGAGACACATATCCGGGAAATCAACGCGAGGGGACATGAGAGAGTAATTGAGAAATTGAACGAGACATTTGCTCAAGTGCGAGGCTCGGCTGTCGTTCCGTTTGGTGGGCTTGTCTCTTGGACAACTGACGGTACCGCGTATGATTTGAAATGGAACTCTCTGTATTGCTCCTATAGAAAGGAGAGTGCGTCATATGATTTGGAACGGCTACGGCAGGTGACCGCACTGTTTTCTGAGAACCTCCTACGGCTTGATTGGAAGCCGATGTCCGAGGAGTCGTTACTTCGTCGAACAGTTTGGCGAGTTCTGGGTTCGGAGAGTGCGACTCCACCAGCACAAGTTGAGATTCCTCCTGGTGAAGACGGAGCAAAGATATTGGATGCGTTCCACCGGCTACGTGAGAAACTTGGATATGAATATGACGTTGAGACTTCTTCGGATTAGTACCCCTGATCAGCTTAGAGCGATAGTTGGTTCGTCTGTATTGACCGATCTGAATAACCGAGATTCCAAGAGGAGCGAATGCAAGATACGCGCCTTGTATCTTGCACGCGACTCTTGACAAGAGTTGGATAGATAGACCGCGCGAAGGTTTCTATGACACGCTCACGCGTGCTATTCGTCGATTTATCCCTATACTATAATCATAAGAATACTTATGATAATCCCCTTCGTCTACCGTTCGAGTATGAATTCACGGAGACGAGACAGTCACGCAGACAGTGTGACACGTGCTATTATTAGCCGCCGAAAGCTACTCGTGTTAAGCGGTGTCGTTGCGGTTGGCGGGCTGAGTGGGTGTCTGGGTCGAGTGGCCTCCTCTATGACGAACACGGGTACATCGCCAGCCGCACCGTTCGCAGGAATCGGCGCGTACACTGGTCCCTCACCGACACGTGAACCCACTGTGTACAAACTGACTCCGACAGTCTCCGCTGATTCCGGACTGCTCTCCGGCGAAGTCGAACTCGAAGCGTGGGTAACCTCAACAGCTCTCGCGGCCATCGACCTCGAAGGAGAAACAACCTACACAGGGGATGCTGCTAACACCGCCCGAGCTAACTACAACAACAGTCGGAGCAATAAGTCGAAGATTCGGTCGGACGACACCGATCTGGATGACATCGAACTAGGCGACCATGATTACAATGACGCTATTTTCGGACTAGGCGACCATGATCACAATGACGCTCTTCGGGCTGCGTTAGACTTGGAGAATACGCTTCTCTCGCAGACAACGGAGGCAGTATCCATCAGCAAGCGTAGTGCTCGAACTGGCCGTGGTAAAAATTCAAAGGAGATAGATAAATATTTCGACAATATGAGGAGCAGTATCAATGAGATACAGGAGACGCTGGAAAGCTGCTCTGACGACGTGTGCGTAACCGTCCGAGAACACGCCGAGGGACGGAAAAAACTGACTCAGCAAGCGGCAACGCACGTTGACAATGGAGAATGGAGCCACGCTGCCGAGGCACTCCAAGAGATACAAGGAATCGTCGAGGGGGACATCGAACTACTCGAAAAGTCGTTACAGGACACCTCCGAACACGTCCTCGAAAACCCTCTGCTCCAGGACTTGACCGGAGCGAGTGACGAAGATATCGCCGCCCTGTACGAGTACCTCGCTGGCGAGCCAGTCCTCAGCGAGCAGTTCACTATCACCGTGCCTGATGCCAGTCTCCCGGGAAGCGACGTTGCAGTCGGTGACGAGCTCACGCCGCGCCGCATCATCGAGTACGTGACAGGACGAGCCGACACTGACGGGAGAGTCTACGCGTGGGGCGACAACGAGGTCGAGAACGGAGGTGGAAACACCAGCCCGATTTACGAAGGAGATGCGGTCGGTGGGGAAAACGCCCTTAACAGGGGACTCATGTCTGACGATAATTCGCTGTATAATTCGGACACGTTCCTCTCCGCCGTCTCTGGACCCGTCGACACGGGAATCCACCTCGAATCAGACGTCGTAGACGGACGAGTCACGGTCAATCCAGTGAACGACCCACCACAGGCCACAGAAACGACGCCTGCTCTTGCGGTCAGCGCAGACGGGGCCTCGTCCGAGCCTGCAGACTTCGATGAGTGGGGTGCTGAACTCGGTGAGAGTTCGACCACGTCGACGCTGGTGTGCCCGATTATGGTCGCACCGCCGGAGTGTCCGTCGCCGTTCCCTGCGCTGCTGTACGTACGCCGCTGCAAGCACGCTGATCAGTACATCTACACGGGTGGCTGGGTCATCGACGATGGCAGCCTCTACTTGGATTCAATCACACTCGTGGCTGTGGGAGAACCAACAGCAGTCCTCGGTGTTGGCGCTGGTGATTTAGATGGAGATGGGTACGGCGACGTGATGGCCCGCCGCCTGTCTGGCGAACGAGAGCGACGAGGAGCGAGACTGTTCGATGGGACTGTTTCCGATGCGGTTGCCGAAGGGCACCTCTCAGAAGCAGAAGGAGAGGACATCATCCTCCGGAAGCGGCCGGGACGAACGACGCGGCAAGAGAAGGGGACTGCCGCTGATGTCCCTGTAACTATGACTGCGCAAGGGCGACTTGTCCACTTCACGGGAGCGAGCGCCTCCGACGACGTGAAGTTCAAAGCCGGGGCCGAACTCTCCAAGAGCGTGAACTGAGCCGTCCCGCTCAGTGGCTCTCTCGTTGCTCGACCTGATTCAACTACGCACCCCCGAAATATGGCTTTAGTAAATCAACCCGAAGCCAAGTGACTAAACTGGGTAAGAGAGGTGAGTAGCGGGTTTGACTCCATGGTAGGTCACCAGTATGCATCATCACTGACGAATTACCTCGGTACGAGGGTGTCTGCTGCATATAAGCTCTATATCGGTCAACGTGATTTCATTCAGTTGGGGATCTGCTGTATTGGAAAGTATGAGAACTTCTGCGTACCGCGATGACATACTCCTACGCCACGGCGACACTCGGTTCGTTGCATAGGACGCCTTCCGAGCCAGTTTGTTGCCCCCCGTATCGGTAGCGGGGCGTCCAGCAGACGACCGGCGTCCGCACTCCGTCCTTCGTCAATCATGTCCTGTCGAACCATCCACTCAGCCGACAGCAGTGTGCCCCACCTCGCGTTGCCACCAGGCGCACTCGCCCACATGGACTGTGACTACGACTACGATGTTGATCGCGATCCACCGAACGTCGAACCCATTGAACACCAGATTCGTCTCGGTTTCATGCATGGCGGGGCTGTCCATCTCGACCAGCTCCTCGGAGACTACAATCCCTGGTCGTACAAGGCCGACACCCCCGCAACCCATCCCTGGCGAGGGGTAACACAGAAACCAAGGGGCCTTGATTACGCCGAGGCATCGTGTGATGTACGGATTCGCGAAGAGGAGACGTTCTACGAACACGCCGACGATGACACTGTTCTGGTCGACGCACCTGCCTACCTTGCCGCACGTATCCGCGAAGCTAGTGAGCAATCCGACCCTCACGAAGCCGTCAGTGAGGTGCGAAAGGACCGGGAGAAGTGGTATCAGGAGCTCATCCCCGGCGCGAATCTCCGACAGATCCTCAAGGAGTCGTCCTATGGGTCGCTGATCGAGAAGTGCATCGGACCCACCCCCGACGCCAACAGCCTCCTCGAGCACAACGCCTTCGTTGGGATGGTCCTCGTCAACGACGACACCGACCCCGACGCGGTCTCCCGAGAACGCGACCTCGGCTCGGCGTACGTCCTCCGCGAATCTGCGCTTTCACACGCGAACACCGACGAACCAGTGGCCCTCGCTGACTACGGTATCGAACTCCCCGCGCCAATCCTTGTCGGAGAATACGACAGCGGAAGCCAGTACCCATTTATCCCGTGGGGGGACGCCCTCACCTGCTCGTGCCCGTACAAGCAATCCGCTCCCTTCCGCGTGATGTGTAAACACGAACTTCTCGCGAGCATCGTCTGTGGCGACCACGACTCAATATTTATCCCTCTCACCCGGGGTATCCACGTCCCTCACCGCGCTCGTCGATTCGTTAGTCCCGAGGTCGCCGTTTCTCATCAGCCGGGACCAGCGGGAGGTCGCCCATAGCATGACGACACTCCTTGATCCCGAATACCGCGAACACGTCACTGACCCGCTTGACGACATCAGTCAGCAGACGGGCGAATCTCCCTATCAAGTCTTCTCAGATTGGATCAGTATGGCGGTCGCCAGCTTCTCCGGCGACGAAGACGCCTATCAGAAACCGCTTGATCGGTATCGGAAGGATGGTCGCGACGAGGAGATGGTTCGAGAGTTCGCGACGCTGCACGCCAACGCCCTCGGGGGTCTCGTCCTTGCGATGGAGGAAACGCAAGAAGATGTCCTCGGCGGCGTCTACGAACACCACGGCCTCACCAGCGAGCATTTCGCCCAGTACTTCACGCCCGGAGCGGTGAGCCGAGCGATGGCCCAGATGAACCTCCCCGACACCGATAGCCTCCGTGAGGCCACGCCAGACGACCCTCTGGTGATCGGCGACGTCTCTGGGTGTGGAAGCGGTCGACTCATCGTCGACAGTGCCCGCCAACTCCGGGACCTCGCACCAGAGACTCCAGCCGTCTATCTCGGATACGACAAAGACCCGCTCTGCGCGAAGATGGCCGTTCTCAACTTCGTGCTCAACGATCTGACCGGGTACGTCCTCCTCGGTGACGCCTTGAAACTCGATGCCCGACGGGTATGGTTCATCAGCACTGCCCAGCTCATCGGGGGCGATCATCCTGTACGAGACCTCGACTCCGGCGAGCGTGACCGTGTCCTCGCCCGATTCTTCAGTGCGCCTCTCGATGACGACCAAGACGACGAGACCGACGCTGGCGCCGCACGAGATGAGTCAAAGATTCCCAACGTCGACCCGGAGCCGGCCCCCGAAGAGCCAACAACCGCACCGAACCTCGATATCGCGCTCGACCCGAGTGAGATCTCCCAGACTGGTTTTGACGAGTTCGCGTGACCATCTTGTGCAATCGCGACGGCTGTGATCGAACGTGGCCCCGCGACCCCGTGCTTGAGGTGGAATGTCCATTGTGTGGCGCCCTCATCGGCACGAAGTGCAAGCGCCCGTCGGGGCACGGTGGCAATTTCGTCCATCCGCACGGAACGCGCGACTGACTCGCAGTCGACAAAGGTCACTACGGAACGTGTCCACTCGATATTTGCGCTGAAACGCTCGAAGATATGGACCGACCGGATACGCCCTCCGAGGAAGGTGGAGATACTACCGAACAGGTCTCCATCGGAGCATTTTGAATTGTTCTTCCGGCGCCCACTGTCCTACGTTACAGCACGGACGCAAGTGTAGCGTAGGACCAGTTTTGTCGCCCCCCGTGCCGGTGAGGGACGTACAAACATGACCTATGAAGTCGCGGAAGACGCGCCTGAACGCACCCGTAGTGAAGTAGAACAGCTCCACGAACTCGCGGTCAATACGTTTGGCTACACCACCGACCACGTCCTATTCACCGCTCACGACGACGGGACGATCTCCGGTCGAATCGCCCTCCCTATCGGTCGTCCGCACGATGACACGGACGACGATCTGGAGTACAAAACACTCAGTGACCAAATCGCTCGTCGGTTTCAGAACGAAGATGACACCGATCCGGACCCGCCTGCTATCGGCGCACCCATCAGCCCGGAGACACCGAACGCGAACACCCCAGATGAGACGCGAGCGGGTGCATGACTTCCCATCGCACCACCAACGACGTGCCTCCCTGGGAGGACATCGACCTCGATGCCATCGACTACGAGGCAGGTGACGGCCTCCCGTCTGACCACGAGCGGACGCTTCGAGCACTCCGATCAAAAACCGACTCTACAGAGGCGCTACTCCGACGGTATTTCCGGGAACTTGGTGTCTCAGTCGGGGGCGACCTCGCCAAAGTGAGTATCCCGACGCACGTACAGTATCGTGATCCGTTCGCGTTCGACCGGGCTCGCAGAGCCCGGAGCGCCCAGACGACCCTCGAGAGCCAGCGCGACCGCTTTTGTCGGGTGTATGCCGACCACTGTACCGAGAAATCCCGCCTTCGTGAGGAAGTAGAGGTCGAAGACGAGGGTGACACCGACGATGGGGAGGTAGTCCCCGAATGACTCGATGAGTCAACTCCTACTTCGTGACACGCAGCGTATCACAGAATCGTTTACCGCCGGTCAGGCAAGCCGCGTATTAGCTGATTGTAGACGGTAATCCTCGTTCCTCAAGGAGTAACGCAGCGAAGCGAGTAACGCAGTAGGGAGGGATACACCGTCATCTTCGATTTTCAGTCGTTGATCCATCGGTAAGTTTCAAATAGTATTCAATTCTTTATGCAAGATGGAAGGCGCGAGTCTTACACCTACGCTGTGAACGTCTTTCTAACAATGATAGCGTTCGAAGAAGTGTGAACAATGACAACTTCAAGCTCATCAGCGGCTGGATCTTCTCCGTCTCGGAAATCAGCTCCTCCAGAGTTTATCTCGAATTGAATCGTGTCGCCCGCGCTCCACGTACTTGGGTCATCACTCTCTATCTCTCGGTTAAAAAACGAAATTATATTTTCAGGATCTTTCTCCTCATCGAACGTTGGGAGATTAACCAGCCGCGCTTCAGCATCTACACCAGGGCCAGACGCCCGAACAATAATCTCTATTTCTTCAGCGGGAACGCTCTCTCCAGCTGTGTGCGTAATGCGTACACGCTGAGCAGACGCTCCCGCCTCAAACTCGCCACTCGTCTGGGCAACATTCGGCGCAGGGTCGTTAATATCCTCTGTAATACCAAGAATAAACACAGAAACCGTTGCGGCTAAAACAACCACAATTGCGACCATGAGAATAGTCGAGATGACAGGAGTGACAGCACGATCCTGTTCAGTCATTGTTGTAACTTCCCGCTACCGGCTAATAAGCCTTGTAACTCGGCTGTTAAGTACATGCTCTGTATCTTACACGCCACTTGTGACGGACTTCACCACAATCAGCGAGTACACCGATCATCTTCCGGCCTGTTCAGGCCACCTCTCATAGCTGTGAGACGTTTTCTATGACACGCTGTTTGTGGAACGGGTAGTTCTGTGTGGACGACACCGACGGCGTCGAGACAGACGAGTCATGCCCCTCGCAAGAACTGTAGCCGCCACATTTGATGTGATTCTGTCTCACTTATTACCAGACCACTCCTACCGTACTTGTGGATATCACCTCCAAATATCCGACCCTCAGTCTTGAATCGGAGTTCGAGGCGGACTCCTTCACCATGATAACCATCATGGATGGCCCAGGGGTAAACGGCCTCGAGCGATATTTTCTCGGGTACTACGATGAGGATCTCCGTGACGATGATGGCTCCTTCCTCGCCCGTCCCGTCGGGCATCATGAACTCCCTCACCCGATGACGCTCCCTGAGATCGAAGAATGGGCGCTCGATTATCTCAGCGTCCCAGAAGAAGCTCTCACCGAGTGTGAGGCTCGACAGCTCCGAGCGAAACGAGCACGAGAAGGAGAACAGTCCGATGACGAACGCGAACAGGTGTAGAAGCGGGACCGCTCTGTATAATGACCCCTCAAGATTCGCTCTCCCAATCGAAAGCAGTCACTCCCGGTAGCATTCGACGAGTAACCCGTCGGACTGTTCTCGGCGGTATTGGGACACTTGGCCTCGCCAGCCTCGCCGGATGTCTCGGCGTCTTCGGCGCAGAACCCGTCAACAGCGATCAGAACGGCACTAACGAGGACGGACCCGGGAGCGGTGGTGGGCAGACTCCTGCTAGAACGCCCACGACGACGAACCAACCCGACACCAGCGACGGACCCCCTGAACCAACGCCCGAGTCTGACCCTGACGACGATAGACCTGGTGGACCGCCGAACGGTCCCGGCGTGATGCCTGGCGATCTCCCCCCTTCGTACACCAGATATCCCGAACGCTTCGACCCAATTGACCGCGTCTACGTCGGGCCGATCACCTCGCCCGGCACGAACGACTGGAATCCGCATTACGACGACCCCGAGCCTGGGAAGAAACTCGCCGATATCGCCGTCCACAATTCGACCATCGATGACTGGGTCGTGAGCCCGCCCCACACGATGCACCGAGTGGACGGCCTCGAGCTCACCGTCGCCAGCGATGATAGGTTCACGGCGGAGGGCGGCTTCCACTACAGAAACAAGTGCGGATACTTTGGCGTCAATCATCTCTATGTTAGGGGCTCCACCGCGACGATCTATCTCGCGTACAGCCACGACCCTGCCTGCTCTGAGAGTGAGGTTCGCGATGGAGAGGGGTATTGGTACGGGCCTGTTTCGGTGACGGGAAGCCTCGATGGAGACTTCGACACGCTTCGTATCATCCTCCTCAACGGGAACGAGAACCTCGGCGAGTTCGATTCTACCGACACGATGGAATTCGGGGTATAGTGGTCCGTTATGGGTAAACTCTTCAGTATAAATTCAAGACCGGCCTGCCTACCGCCTACTCGTTTGTCGCCCCCGGACGCGGTGCGGGGATCGCCTGTCTCATCAACCCCACTAGTCCGCACGACGTGAGACATCACATCAGGCGAATCACCCGTCCCTGCAGGAACTACGATCTATGAGTACTGATACCGACACCAGCGCCAGCGTACCGAACCGACACCGCTCGTTCACTGTGCATCACCAGTCTGTTTTCGTGACAACTGAACACGAAGACGAAGCTCAGGATGCCCCCGACAATACCGAGACAAAGACCATCGACGAGGCCGGTTTGCTTGCCCTTGACGACGAACCATTCGAGACCACGCTGTTTCATCACGGAGTCGGTGTTGATACCCGGGAGCGAGCCTCACGAATCGAGACCGGCGGCTCCGACGAGTTCGTTGACGACCGTCCTCTCTCTGTAATCCGCGCTCAAGATGGGGAGAAGACGGTCCCCGAGGACGTGTCCAACCTCCAGGGGAAACTGTTTGCGGATACCGTCGTCGATCAGCGTACCCTCGGCGGGGACCAAGCCAGCGCCCGCTTTATGTTCGAGGCCGACCAGCGCCGCCAACAGGCCGACTCTCGCGATCAGGACACATCTCGCGAAGTCTCTCGATGAAACCCCCCTTTGATACTAGATCGTCGCTGATGCTCGCGCTCGTTTATATGAGAGGACAATCTATGAAGGGGTAAGGAAGCCCTCCATGACCGCCGAAAGCCCTTGGGACGACGACCGTAGATTCTACGGTGAAGACGACTTCGGTGACACATACTTTGAAGACGAGCACTACGACCCCAACGATCCTGGCGAATCCTCCGTCGACGAAGTCCCGCGATGTACCCAGTGTGACCGCCCCGTCGACCCCGATCAGGACCTCTGCGAGGAATGTGAGCACGACAAGGAACTCGAATCGGAGAATCCCTATGGACCCATCCACGACGACGTCTCTATGACCTACGAGAAACGCATCGACGATCTCGCGTTCGCCGTCGTACCCGCGAGATCCCGTTTCGAGGCGATCGTCAAGGCTACCCTCGCGTTCGACGCTCGAGAGAACGCCCTCAAGACGCCCGCCGGCTACGACGGTGTGACTTTCGAGCTCCTCCACGAAGCCGACGAGTCAGACATTCGTCCTTTCAACATCGGCTGGGGCGCACTCCCTGAAGCCGTCCCCGTCGCGAGCGAACGCGGTCTCGAACTCTTCAACAAAGCCCACAACCGCACCGACTGGTGCGATCGTCTCGCCGAAGGCGCTGAAGTTGACCTCAAACCCGAACCTGACATCTACCTCTACGATGAGGACGGAACCGCGATCTGCCGCGCCAGGCAGTTCATAGGTCTCATCGACGGATACAACGTCCCTGACGACTCCCGCGACTATACCCGGGCCGAGTACGGCAGCACCGACGAGGAACTATGGATCGTCCCGGCGTTTTCGCTTGATGTGCATCCCACTATCTCCAGCTGATTGCGAGAACGGATTTTTGCCTGTTTGTGGTCCCCCGAGACGGCGGAGGAGTCCAAACAGCATGGCAACCACCAACCGCAGTACCGTCCGTAGTACCAACCAGCGAATCTACGAGGTCGTTAAATGAGTTCTCAGAAGGGTAGCTCTGGATCGGAGTTACTTGCTTGTCCTGACTGTGGCAACGGGCGGTTCTCGTGGATCATCCATCAGGTTCAGTTCGGAGAGGTGCATCGCTTCGTGAACGGACATATCGACGTCGAAGCAACGAAGAATGGGCCCATCACAGACTCCGATATCGGTGAGAACGGAGTCTTCTGCGTCGAGTGTCAGGAATCCCGAACCTACGACGAACTCGTGTCTGCTGACGCCGGCGAGGACGCCGAGACGGAGGGTCGTTGATGCCGGCGTGTCTTTCCTGTGGGAATCAAGTCGCGTTCGTCCACCAGATCGAGGGGACGGAAACCCGGCTCTACAACGCGAATGGTGAGTACGATGGCTCTGAATACCAGCAATTCGAGACCACCGCCTGCTGGTGTGACGAGTGTGAGAGCCACAACGTGGAGTTCGACCGATGATGGGCCGCGAGAGCCATGTCTTCGACGACGATGGGCCACTCTACGAGCAGGTTCACGCCGGGATGGTCTTCGTCACCAGGAACGGCGGCCACATCGTTCGCGTCACCCGGGTCAACAAAGAGGCCGACGAAATCACACTAACCTACGACTCGAACGGGGAGACAGAGGTCCGTTCTGCCGACGAGATGTGGATGTTCTGGGATCAGGAAGCGTTCGCCGTTCCCAGTGGGGTCCTCCGTGACCCTGAGGCCGTCGTCACCGAATACGCCTGGTTCCACCTCGGTCGCGACCTGGAAACCATCGGTCGAAGTCACGAACACCACATCGCCGGGAGCGAACGAGTCTCAGACATCGAGTTCGCGGTCTGGGCCGTCAGTGAAGCCCGTCGCGACAACTGGCCGCCCGACGACGCCGCTGGCGTCTATCTCGGCGAGGATCAAGAGGGAGGTCGTTGATGGGCGCTCATACCTTCTACACGCGAGCGAGGGGGACGGACGCCGAGAGCGCGTTCCGCAGCGCCGTCAAGGACGCTCAGTACCATCACGGACACGGTGGGTACACGGGAACAATCGCCGAGAAGACCTCGTTCACGCAAATCCCAGATGACGAAGTTGGTGACGTCGAGCCCCAGGAGTATGCTAACCAACTCATCGACGAGCAGGATCCTCGAATCGACAGCAAGTGGGGACCTGCTGGGTGTATCCACGTCGAAGACGACGTGTACCTCTTCTTCGGATGGGCAAGCGCCTGACTCTCAACACTTCCCCAGCTCATGAGCGCCTGTGAACACCCTCAGTCCAGAGTGATACGCCCCTTACTCGAGGGCGACATCGTTGCGTTTCCCTATCGCAACGTGATCGGCCGCTATACCGGCGATAACTCCGATCCCTTCGAATGGTACGCCAACCGGGGGGCCTCCTTCATCGACGGTCGACTGCCTGCCCCCGACCGAGACGATCTCGATGTGATGATAGAGTCGGGGGAGGTCCTCATCCTCAAGACCGGATTCGGCTCCCTCGCTGCTTATGACGCCTACCGGACATACCCGGATTGTGACCCGCGCCTCGTCTCTCCCGGTGGTGCGCCCTCGACGAGCCATCTCTCACTCCGTTCCGAACGTGGGTCTGGCGCTCGCGAGTGCGTCAACGGCTTCCTCAAACATCCAGCTGTCAGGTATCAGCACGACCCCGTGACCACGCCCTTTCGAATCGCGCTCACTGCTACCTACCAAGAGCGAGAGGTTGCGATGGCGGTCCTCGGACGCCCACGGGGGCGACACAACGCCGACGGTCGGACGGTCGAACTGTATCGCTTCGCTGCCCACCCCGACCGGCCCGCGAATACCGGATCGTGGCTCCTCTCACGCTGTTGTGCGTGGAGTCGCCTCGAAGGGTACGACCATCTACTCACGTACGCTGGTGTCCAGAACGACAACGAGGGAACCATGTATCGGGCCGCTGGGTTCGAGCTTCTCGGGACGACGATAGCCGATCGGAGTAAATGGCACTCCCGTGAGGGCCGCGCCGGGGGTGGAACGTACCGGAAATGGCGCTACAGATACGTCCTTGCCAGTCATTCAATCGAGGCCCGACGGTCCGCCGGTCGCGTCAGTCCCGACCAGACTCGTCTAATTGACCAGGGCACACCAATTGAACCTGCGTGTGCCTCTGCCCGCACGCTTGCCCAGGGGGAACTCGTCCAGACCCGGGAGGAGCGTCTGGCTCGTCGAGAAACCACCCTCACCACCGACGCCCGGGCGTTTTTTGATGAGTACGACTGTGGCGAATCTGACGACACCGCACCGCTCGTCGCGTGCTTCGCCTACCGGACGCCAGGAGACTCCCTGGTTGCCGTACTCTGCCTTCGCGACCACTCCGGGGAGCAGAACCCCCGGGACAACACCGAAGCCGTCACGCTGTCCACTGCGAGCGTCCAGACCGACGCCCTCGCTTACCCGGTGAACGTGCTTCGGGGACTCATCGCCGACGCCTGTGAGTGGGCTCGGCTCCACGGCTACGCGACTGTCGAGAACTGCCTCACCGGGAACGTCGCGACCGCCGCAGTCGAGGGAATCGCTGGCCTCGAGATCGACCACGACCATCTTCGTGACCCATCCGTAGAGCCATCCGAACGAGCATCCTCGTCGTCAAGCTCCCCTTCTGTGTCCTCCGCGTAGGCGGGGTTTCGCCGCCAGTTTTTGTCGGCGGCGGAGCCGTGCGCCGCCAGCTGACCATCCAGACGTCCACTGCCTATGGCGAGTTCCAATACCAGTTCAGCCGAGAGCATCGGCCATGGCCAACTCGACCTCTCCACGTACCTCTCGCCGGCGACTCTCGACACACTTGAGGACAGACACCGAGCCTCGGGAGGCGAGCATTCCGACCACCGAACCGAGATCGAGGCCGACAGCAACACCGAACGAGAACGCGAAGAGGACGCGCTTCCTATCGAAGTCGCTCGTCGTGCCGAGTACATCGGGTTCCTTCACCGAGCTCCGTTTGCGACTGAGGCATACGCCCTCGGATTCGTTACCGGCGCTCGCGAGGACTGTCGGATTCAGGATAGCCATCTCCGCAACGTCGACGTCCCGATCCTCATGCTCGACAACGATTTCAATCGGCCCGACCTCGATCGGTATCTCACCCGCTTCCGTGAGGTTGAGCCCGAAATCGGTGTCGTTGGCGATGCCCGCACTCCTGAGGAAGCACACACGTTTGTCGACACCGCCCGCGAACTCAAATCCGACTACCCAGACGCGACCATCATAATCGTCCCGAAGTGTCGCGAGGCCATCGACATCGTCGCCAACGCTGATATCCCCGGGGAATCGCTCGTTCTCGGATACGCGATGGGGCGTTCAAATATTAAAGCGTGGCACTTCTCGGATATCGCCAACTGGCGCGGTCACCGTGTGCATCTCCTCGGAGCCAGCCCGACGAAGCAATGGCGCGTCATCCAGGAGCTCACCCAACCGAATCTCACAGCGGACCCGCCTGCGGACATCATCGGTCTCGATTGGAACGGCCCGCAGGGTATCGCCTACAAGGGGGAATCCTGGTCACGCGACGGGTGGCAAGACGCTGACTTCCTCAGCATCCGTGAGACTGTCCGAAGAAGCCTCCGTGAGATGCGAGCATTCTGGGAGGAACGTGGAGTGTGGCCCGCCGAGGGGAAGACGCCAATCGAACGCCTCAAGCCCGCCGTCAAAGAACCGGACGACCCGATCTGGGCTGCCAACGGAGGGGACCTCAGCGATCCCGATCCGCTTGGGTCACCCGATGAGTGGGCAGAACTTGTCGACTACGCGGACGAAGACGGGCCCTACCCCATCGAGCAGGCCATCGTCGTCACCTACGAAGACGGGCGCACACTTGCATATCGAACTCAGACAGAGCGCGACTACGTCGAATATCATGAAGGGCTCAGGGGCAAGATCGCGAATAAACGGACGTGATGGCTGACTTAGTCCTACGTAACAGTACGAATTGTTGGTATCCGAATGTAGCGTAGGACTCGATTTGTCTGGCCCCCGCGCGGTGGAGGCCCACTCAAAATGGAATCCACCACAGACGATAATATCGCCGGACAGCGCATCGTCGACGTCCGTGAAATGACCAACGAAGAAGTTGAACGCGAAGGCTGGCAAGCCCACGATTGGCAATCGACAGTCGTTCTCGAACTCGAGTCCGGGACGATCCTCTACCCGTCGGCTGATCCCGAAGGGAACGCTCCTGGCACAATATTTGGCATCGACGCCGACGATACTGCGTTCGCCCTCTACCCCTGACCAAATTCATCATGCATATGCTCATCAGAGTCGTCTGCGAAGCCTACGACGCCGAAGACGCGACCGGCATCGCCCACGGCCTCTTTGAGGGTGTTGACGCGCCGCTCTACCCGACGTTCGACTACGGCACACTCATGACCGATGGTGGTCGCTGGAGCGAGTCACTCCCTGACATCTTCCGTGAAGAGGGCTCCGCTCGTGCCGACTCCGAGATCGGGAACGATCTTCTCGAGGGCGCCTGGGTATCAACCACTCGCGAACTCGCTCGAAGAATGGCTGTCATCCGCAAGGGATTCGAAGAGTACACGGACAAGGAACTCCTCGAAAGCCCCCGTATTGAAGCCGACGTCGAACCGTGGAACCCTCTCGGGCCCACCCGAAGCGAAGAGGAGTTCATCGACTCCTACTCAACCGATGTCCGGTATGCGATGTACTCTGTCGGTGAATACGCCGGCCCGGTCTACTACCTCTACAACGAATACGGAACCGCGATTCGGGGCCAAGCCGAATACGAACAACTTCTCGACAAGATTGTGACCGATGATACAGGTAACGACGAGACCTCGTTTTACCTGACGCCCGTCGACGTCCACTACTAGCCCCCTCTCCCCTGTCAAACGAATCATGGTTCCTATCACAGTTGCCCGATTATCTATGACGTTGAGTGGCTCGCGGAGGCCGATTCATCCCTAACGGCTATCAAAATCTCACCGACTGATGCACACAGGTTCACGGCGGAGGTGACTCACGCCGCTCCGAGACGACAGATGCCAACGAGACAGACCACAATCGAGACCGTTCAGACTGACGGTGGAGGCCGAGAGGATAGTGATCGAAGTGGTCTCCTCGTTCGCCGAACTGCCCTCGTCGTGTGTGACGATGCGAAACACGACGGCTTGCTCCCTGCTCACGAAAAATACCGCTCGACATACTTTGGCCTCAAGCGCGATTTCGCTGAGACACTCTGTGCTCGCTGGTGGATCCTTTCTGCGAAATTCGGACTGCTTGATCCCGACCGCGTCATCGACGATTACGACGTCGCCATCACCGACGACGATGTGGACACCGCTCAGTGGGTCGAGGACGTCCGCACAGCGCTCTCTAATGTGGAGTGGCCCGAGACGACCAAGGACGGTCGGGACATCGTCTGGGAACTTTACGCACTCGCCGGGAGTGGCCATCTTGAGGCCGCCGACCAGGACGGCAACGCGCCCCGTGTGCAACTTCCCGACGTCACTCCTGAGCACGTGACGATCCGGTTTCCATTCGACGACCTTGCGGGGATCGGCTACCAGAATGGGTGGCTCGCCGCGTGTCGTGATTCCGGGTGTGTCGTCGAGACTGCAAACCACGGGTGACTCTATAGGATTCTCCTCTCCCGTGGGTTCCGTACGGTGATCGTGCTACCCCCCATCAGCCTTCCCCGCATACTTCGAGGTCACCTTCCCTCGGCTATCTCGATAGACGATGTAGCGATACGGTCCATGGGGGCAACCATCGCATCCTGGCCCACACGGGAGCTTCCGTATCTGGACGTGTCCATATCGGGTCAGTTCATCCTCTGAGAGTTCCTTCATCTCGTCCGTACTCATCTCTTCGAGCTCTTCTTTCGCTGCACGCTGCTCCTCACGAGAGAGGTTCTGCGGTGGTTTCTTGTCTGCGACTTCACCCTCTCCGGCCGCCTCACTCGGAGACACCGGCCGTTCCTTGTGCTGGATAAGTTCTTCGCAGTAGTCGATGACTCGCTCTAGATCGTACACAGTCTGTGCCTGCAGGGGCTCCCATACGCGCTTTGCCAGCCCTTCCGGGGGTGTAGGCATCTCTGCGCCCCTTTCTTCAGGGCTGGTGGGAGCGCCAGCGTCGGGGTCAGGTTCGGGCATGTATCATCCTACGCTACTTTCGTACTAATAATGTAACGTAGGGTCGGCTCACCACTCCTCGTTTGTTGTCCCCCGCTTCGGTGGAGGGACTCATTCCGATGAACACTATCACGACCGCACAGCGCATCTCCACTAGCAGCGACATCGACGCCAGTATCGCCGCCACCCGCCGTGTGCAACACCTCTCTGCTGTCGCCCGAGACGCTATTGAAGACCCCCAAACGCTTGATAGGGATGCACTTGCGAAGGCCGTTGTTAAAACACTCTACGACGCCCACCCACTCATCCGATTCGAGGACGCCCTGGAACTCGCTGTAATCGTCGAGACACCTCCCGTCGATTCGTCGACGACGGAAGCGATCGAATACGTCGTTGCAGACATCTGTTCCCATCTTGATGCGTGGAACCACTCCGAGCCACCTGCACTCCCTGGTCAAGTATGAGTCACGATGAATCGCTCCTCGAACAGCTCCCGCCCGAGAAACTGCTCGACACTCGAAATACGCGGGTCATCACGCCCGCAATTAGGATGATGGAAGAGGCCGCGACCGTTGAACGATACCTCGAGCACGAGCGGGCGAACCGTGACAGAGCGGGTATCATCCGCTATCTCACTGACCGAATCGACGGCACCTACGAGGAGAACGGCGAGATCCTGCCCGGAGAACAGAGTCAAGAACAGGAGATGGAAGGCGAACATGAAGGAGACATCGTGCCCGTTGATGAAGCCGAGACGGTCTCAGCGATGTCGCCACCGGAAGAGTTGCTTGCGTATATCCATGACCTCGGGAGTGAGCCAGACAAGGAGATCGCCTCATCATTTGATCCACCTATGTGGGATGAGCTCTAATTCCCGTTTGTAAAACGTAAAACCGCTCGTTCGTCGCAGATGCCAGTAGTCATACGCAATAGTCACAATGCCACAATGAGGTTGTAACGTAGGATATACCCTCCGCCAATCAAACGCACAGTTTTACTTGGCCGATTTTATGTCTCCCCGAGAGTGTAGAGGGACGACACCAGAGGAACCTGCCAGTCGTGTACAGCATCTCGACGTGTCGTCGTCCTATGGAGACCGATATCCCGATGGCAACAGCAGCATCCGATTCCAACCCAGTAGAAGAATCGACACCGTCTATTGAGAACGCCGCAATCCGACGTGAGGGCCGGGCACAGACTCAGGAGATGGACGTCTCGTTGCTCCGACAGGGTGGCATCTACGAGGTCCGATCGGCGTCCGGGGGCATCTACGAGGTCGACGTACTCCAAAGAGCCTGTACGTGCCTCGATGAGCCACCGGAAGGTGGCTGCAAACACTACCGACGCGTCCGCACTGACATTCAAGCCGACCTCGTCCCCAGACCCGATGGGAAGCTTCCCAATACCACTCAATCAGTAACCGACGAAGAGATTCACGCGATTCGGTCAGTAGAGGCCACTATCCTCAAACAGCATCTTCTCGATGCTCTCCTCGCTCGCGAACTCGAATGCGCCCAGCTCGAACAGGAGATTCATGACCTCGAGTTCCTCGTCGGGGTTCTCCTGGAGGTTAGCATTGCAGAAGGATACGACCTCGACGAGAGTGGGATACTCTTACCAGATCTCGCTTAAATCATGCCAACCGGTTCAAAACTACGACACTTACCGGAGACGTCTGCTGCGTAGTGGCCTGTGCTCCTCCAAAAGCATCGGCCACAGGGGAACACCCTCCAAGAAGTGCCTGAGTGACAAAGACCACTCCCATTCTAACGGGAGCGAACCTGTCACTCATCCGCGCAGACGTTCCTGACCGGGTGTCGTAGTCCTGTCGGAGTTGAATATACTGACTCACATGGTATATCCTTTGGCCAAATCGACAGCCAATAGGCTGTTCGAGGGGAAGATCGACGAGACTCAGTTGATGATCGTGGAACTCACTGAGAACGCCTACCGCCACCTCTACAACCCGAGATCTTGATAGCGATTCGCGAAGTCTCTAACTCACTTGCCACCTAGTTACTTCTGGTATCTACGGTATTAATCATACTAACGTTACTACCACTGTTACCAATATGAGTGTTCACACCTATATACCGAATACATAAACAAGTGATATTATTGGCCAGAAGAGAACGCTGTGATCACTCCTCAGTGTCCATACCAAGTTCGTCGCGAATGAGATCAGGATTGTCTAAGATGACCCGGAAGCAGGCCATATAGAAGTCCCAGTTTTTATTGAGTTCCGTGTCGTGAGACTTCTTCCATTCATACTCGATGTCATCCCAGAGACCCTCAACGGCGTCGACGACCTCGGGTGAGAGGAATACGTTATTATTTGCATAGACATCAGCAAGCGCTCCCAGCTCCCTATCAGGGTTCGGGTACTCGTGGGTATCAGGTCCTCCAGCCGTGCGTGACTCTTGTTCAACTGCCTGCTGAGCAGCCGATGGATCATCAGAATCCACTTCGGCTACCTCCTCAGTGTCACCGGTGGTATTTTCGGACAACGATTCAGCGCCCGAACCCGAGCTTGAGTCCGAACCGGAGACTCCGAGCTTCTGTGCCCGCTCTGAAACATCACTCATCTGTGCCTCAAAGTCGTCTTCAGAGGGATCGTCACTCATACTTCCACCTCCTGGTCGGCCGCCGCAGCGCGAATATCTTCGACGGTCATCGCCTTTGCCGCTTCAACATCCAATCCGAGCGTCGGTGGTGATGTCTGCTTAAGAATCAACTGAAGGAGTTCGTCGTATCGTTCGACTTCGTCGTTCCGGAGCGATTCTGGGTGAGCGTAGATTGACTGCTGGCTCTTTTTGGCCCTCGCGAACGCCGCTCGATGGTCAGTAATAACGCCCTTTTCGTCGAAAGTGTCGTTGAACCACTCGACCATCCGCTTGTTTTCGTTGGTCATCTTCGTCGAGTTAACCGTCATCAGGAATGCGAGATACTGAATCTCGAGATCGTGCATCATTCCAAGGACCTCATATTGGTCGAACAACAGATCTGTTGAATGCGGCATCTCCGTCTCCGGCTCCATCGGCACGACGATCTTCTCGCCGGCCGTGACCGCGTTTTTCGCGTATGGTGAGAAATCCGGTGGGCAATCACAGACAACGTAGTGATAGTCGTCTTCAAGGCGTTCTAAGAGTCGCCCCAATCGGTTCTCGCCGGCATCAGCCGAGTCTAGAGGTGTTTTATTTCCATTATAAGTCTGGTTGCTGGGGATAAGATCGAACTCTTGGTGATCGGTGTGGATGAGGTCGTTCACATTATCCCAACTTTTCGGATCTAAAAGAATTTCATCCAGTGAGAGCGCGTCCAGGTCTTTGTAGAGGTTTCGCTTCCCAAGGTTTGCGGTGAGAGTGCCCTGTGGGTCAAGGTCGATGGCAAGCACGTTGAAGCCGCGAGCTGCAAGACCGCCCGCAATGTTCAACGAGGTGAATGTTTTGCCAGTGCCACCTTTCTGAAACGAGATGGCGAGTACTTCTGGGTAGGTGTCGGTCATAACTACCCTCAAATTGAATTCATACCGTTATAATTGTTCGTCAGACAATTACTGTTCAGAACGATACTACCGTTAATAATGGTATTATTGATCTGCTTCTATTCCTCCAATTCGGCATCTTAACCTATGTAGGGCTCCCTGATGCGACGGTAATAACGGTAATACCGATTTTAATAGCATATGCGGTATTACCATTGTTACTATTATAGTCAGTAGTACCGTTATTATTGATATTACCGTTAAAAAGGCTACTGCTGTTAGTACTATTTGTTACACTATTTCTATTATTTACGGTAACTACATTTTGAACATTCAAAATGTTAGCACCACTATGACGGACATTAAAACCGCTACCGACTGGGGCACAGTGGATAGCTGAGTGCTACCCGTCGGAGTCCTGGTCAGGCACATCTTTCTGGCCAGGTCGCTGGTTCTGAAATGCCGTCTCAGCCATCTGAGCGCGTTCACTCGCCTCGATATGTGAGTAGTGCTCGCGAACAACCTCCTCGGAGTTATCCAAGTGTCGTGCCGCCTCTGTGTACCCGAACTCCCGAACCATCACTTCGCCAGCTCCCCGACGAGCGCCATGCGGCGCAAGATAGCCGTGTTTGTCGTCATCCAAGTCGATGTCTGCGTCCTCTGTGAGTCGCTGTAAAATTCGCCGTGCGCTGTGGGTCGTCAACGCCGGAGGGTCGACATCGTATTCGACACAGAGTTCGATCATCGAGACGTCCCCGTCGTTCACCCGCTCGCGATGCAGACTCTCAGCCTCTTTGCGCGTATAGTCCCGCTCAACGAGTTCGTCTTTGAACGCCTCGACGAGCGTTGGATACGACAGCGTCGTGAACACGGGCCAATCGTCACTCGGTGGGTTCAGTACTGATCGGAGGCGTTCGAGTGACGGGACCGCAGACGGTGGGACAGCCCTATCGCTCCATTCACCCTTCTTCCCGAGGACGGTGATCGTGTTGTCCTCGAGGGAGACGTCCGACCAACGAAGCCCATCACGACCTCGCCGGGTGTCAGCGACATCGGCCAGGACTTCCGCACCGCGAACACCCGAGAAGCACAGGAGATAGACAAGCGCCCGGTCGCGACACGTCTTGATCGCCTTGTAGTGGTTCTCACCCACTTCGTCGATGGCCTCGTGTGCTTGTTCGTCGACGTACTCTAAGAGTGCCGTTCGCTGCTCGGGTGACCACGCCTGTTGGCGTTCGGTCTTCCGTCCGTCGCCTTCTGGAAGTGGCTCTTTTGCCCGTGATTTCAACGCCGGGTTCTCCTCTAGGTATCCCTCGCGTACCGCCCAACCGCAGAACGCCGAAATGTGGGCGTAGTAGTTCTGAATCGTACTTTCGGCCCAGTCCTGTGTCGCGAGATGGCGAGCGTATTGGCGGATATCCCGGATAGTCAGCTCTTCGAATGTCGTGGGCGAACGCGGGCGCTCATCTTCGAGGAAAGTGAGAAAGCGGTCGAGTTCGCGTTTTGCATCCCTCCTGTACGTCCCGCTCTTTCCTTCCGTTCCTTTGCCCTTGTCCGTGAGGTAATCCTCGACAACGTCCGCGATCTCGACCGGCCGATCATCCTGGCTGTCCGTGTGGCCCTCACCGTTCCCAGAAGAACTCATCTCACTCACTGCCTCCGTGGAACCGTGCTTCGAGGGCTATCTGGGCTGGAATACCCGGGATGTCGAGTGGAGTCATGGGATTCGATTTGGTAGACGGCGGCTGCTTCCTTGAAAGTACGTACTCTTATCGAACTAAGAGTACGCACTCGAATCTGGAAACTGTGATTCGGTAAACACACGATATAGGGCTTCTAACGCAGAAATAACGTGTTTTAGAGATTCAAATTTAGCTAATAAACTGTATAATGCTATATCGAAATTTTCGTCTTGGAAGCCACAGGTTCGGAGGATGGCAGAATACAAAGCACTAGCGGAGCGATACGACGGATAATCGGTACTCTCAGTCGGGAGCGGCGTCGGCATTCGCTATGCCGACGCCACGAACGGACATCGCGGTGGACACCCTCGTCAAGCAGGCTGAGGAACTGTGCAGGCTTCACGACCACATTACTCGGGTGATCGCCGCTCTCGACGTGTCAGAAGGGCCATTTTCCGACCAGTACGGACGGACCAGCACGACCGACTTCGCGTTCGAGTCGGTCGTGCGGATGTTTCTCTACCAGCACGCGCGCGGGTTCAACGATAGCGAACTCTACCGCCGGCTGAAAGGGACCGCCTACGTGCACATCCGATTCGAACTTGGGCGAGCACCGACACAGCAGGCGATCAACTACATGTGGCGGCGCCGGTTCTCGTTGGCTGACCGCCAAGCGATCGAGGCCACCGCCCGCGAGATACGGGCGGTGGCCGCCGATCACGACATCGTCTCCGATGGAGAGCCACGTCTCGATCCCGACAAAGTCAGTGACGAGGGCGTCACTGACGAGCACATCATGCAAGCGATCCGGACAGCTCGTGACCGCGGACTCGGTGCCTTCGAGACCGACCGCGCGGCCAACGCACGGTATCCCGATGACCTGTTTTTCGAACGCCAGGCGTACCTCAATCTTGCCGACGTGGGGACGACGACCCCACGTCGGCGCTTCGACCGGCTGAGCAACTGGGACAAAACACCTCACGGCGATACCCACCTCCGCGCGATGAAACAGATCGCAGCCCCCGCCGAACAGACGTCGCTCGCCGACTTTGCAGACGGCGAGCGACCACTCGATTGGCGGCGGATCCGTGATTCGATCCTCGAACCGTTCCACGCCGGACTGGAGTGTTTACTCGACGAACTCGACGCGACTGACGGGCTCCGCGAGCCCGTCATCGCGGCGGTCGACATCACTCACTGGGAGTTCTATCCCTCCCCCTACAAAGACGATGACGACGTCGAACCCGATGACGACGTCGTCATCGTCAACGGCAAAGAGAAAGTTCCAAAAGAGGAGTTTCCCGAGATGGTCAGCGGTGACAAAGAGGGGCGAAGCTACAAATTCGCGACGCTGACGATCATCGGCCAGGATACACCGATCGTCCTCGGGATCGAACCGGTCCGGGAGGCGTCGGCCTGGGAAGGCGACGCCTCCCAGGTCGACAGTCACTCGAAAGCTGATATCGTCCGGCGGTTGCTCGACCAAGCGACCCAGCACGTCGAGATCCACAAGCTCTTCGCAGACCGCGAGTTCGACGCCATGGAAGTCCGCGACGTGGTCGACCGCCACAACATCACGTATCTCATTCCCCGACCGGTCTACGCTGCCGATCTCGACCATATCGAGAACATCGAGGCTCACCCGCTCGCCGACGTTGCCGTCAAGCGAGCGGTGAGCCTCTCCGTAGACGGCCGAACGCACGAACTCAGTTTCATGTACGTCCCCTCGACCGAAGAAGATGGGAAATACGCTGTCTTCACCACGAATCGCGACGTGACACCGGACCAAGCGATGGGACTCACCGCACAGTACAGCCACCGCTGGCAGATCGAAAGCGAGTACAAAACCATCAAACACCACTTCCTCCCGACCGCAGCCTCCACCGATTACCGCGTGCGCCTCCTGTACTTCGCTCTGGGTGTCGTCATGTACAACGTCTGGCGCCTCACGAACCTCCTGCTTCGTGAGGCGGTTTCCAGTGGTCTTGGCGCGAAGCCGCCGCTTCGCGCCGGCGAAGTCGTCGAACTCGTCGGCTTCTGCCTGGTCCCACCTGACTAACCGCCGAGCAACTGACCCGGATAGACCGCGGGACTCGGGAGTGACAACTCCCTCCCGAGTCCCGCTCTTTCATCGTCTCAGCCCGACTCCCAGTGCCAATGCCGTATACTCCAGCCGATCCATGCATTGATCCTGTCGTCCACCACCAATCTTCGCCACGAAATACCCATCTTCAGCCACACCTCGCTTGTATTTTCGACATCCTCCGAACCTGTGGAAGTTGAGACTACAGCGGGTTTAGCAGGGCTGTAATGCGTAGTATCGGCCGATTCAGTGAACAGAAACTGACTCAGATTGCTCTCCAAACGGTCAATCTTGTTGAACTGACAACCATATACGCGAATTTCGGCGACTTCCGGTAGCGTTGCCACTCAGACGCCGCGCTACCACAGGTAGAACTCGTCACTATCCGATTCCAGTTTCCTTCTTCAACAGCGTCAGCGTGTTGTCAGCTGTCACAATTGGCGAATGCTCATACTCGCCGGTTAACTCAACCTGCACGAGCAAATCAACCGCCCGCCAGATCGAGTACAGCAGGCAGGCAAACGCGAAGTAAAAGAAGCGCAATCCGAAGTCCTTGGATGTTGTCGCGGCCATGAACCGCTTTATAGATCTGTAGCCACTCTCAATCTCCCATCGATACCCGTACTCTGTGAGGTGACCACTCCCGCAATTCGACATGAACACCGAATACTGCCGGTGATCGTCGTGTTCAGAGTTCTCCTTCCGGCGATAGATCAGCGTCGTCTCGTGCCACTCGTTCTTGCCCAGATGCAGCTTCCGGTCGGTCTCGTAGCGGTCTTGTTCACGTCGAAGCAATCGCTTGGCCTGGGCTTTCTCGCTGGTCTGCATCCGCTTGGGCACGACGTAGGAGAGCCCACGCTGGCTGAGCATCTCTAGAATGTGCTGGCTGTCGAACTCCCGATCCATCAGCACGTTATCGACGTGAACGAGACCGTCAGCCGAATCGAGCAAGTCCTCAACGATCTCTTTGCGCGACTCGCCTTTCCGAACCGGCCGCGCATCAAGGACAATTGGAACCGCGTTGCCGACCAGTTGGACTGTTGCCCACTGGTATGCATAGTCGTCGGTGTTCTCTTTCGTCCCGATGATTTCGTCTTCGTGGCCTGTTCGATCTCCAGTAAACGGATCGGCCTCAGTGATGTCGATCGCGACGAGACCCGCTCGGAAGAACTCCTCTGTCTCCGCGACCTCGTCCAGCAGTTGACGGACAGCCTGTCGGTACATCTCTCGGATCTGCTCGATAGAGAGATCTCGAATGTGGTCGCGGTGGGCGTGACCCAATGGCGTCCGCTCTCGAGTTGACTCGTAGGTGAAGCTATGAGCCCCTTCGTTGGCAGCCAGCCGCTCACGAAGTCCGAGATACGTCTGTAAGTCCCAGTAGGCGTTCTCGTGAATCTCACAGCCCTCACCGCGATCCAACGAGAATGCTGAGAAGACGATGCGGCTGACGTGATCTGTGATCGTCTCCGCCTGCTCGAAAGTAGTTTTATGATCTGGTTCTGACTCACCAGACTCGTCATCGTGGTGCTGGATCTTTCGTGCCGGTTGACGCGGAACCGCGACACCCGCATTCTGTGCTTTGATGAGGATCGTTCGAGCGGCCGTGTCGATTGTCTCTCGGAGGTCATCGGTGAATCGCTGGTGCCAACTACGCCACAGCGTCGACTGCTCTGGGGTCGTCTCAAAACCAAACTGCTCGCAGAGTTCGGAGCGACGGTTGAGGTAGCCAACGAGTGCTGTTTCGTGTGTCCATCCGTGGAGTTCTTTCAGGACGAACACCCGAAAGAGGGTGTCCATCTGGTAGCGTGTCGACCCCTCATACCGGTCGTGGGCGCTGAACCGGAAGTAGGCTAGCGGGAGTGTACAAATGAACTCCTCAACCGAGTCGTGGCTCTCGTGATCGAACCACATCGCCGAGACTGTCCGAATATCTGATTCTAGCCCAGCGAGCGACGTTCGATCGTACAGCGGTGTCGAATCATACGCCGGCACCCCGGCGTATTGTCGTTGGGCGATTCGTCGAAACGTAGTCCGACGGGACTTACTGGTATGGGACATTAGTGTATAGGAAAAGAAAACGAACTCAAAACGCGTATTATATATTTAACTAAACGGGGAGTGGGGGTGGGTGTGCCTCTGACGCTTCGCTGGATACCAGTCTGAGAGGTATCCAGTCTCAAACGTGTTGGCTCGATGAATAAGTATTAGGCCAATATATACACCCGTCTAATATCAGCCACACACAAATATAGGCTTTCAGAGCAGGCACAAATAACGCTATGTGAACTACCGCCTGCTTGCGCTGACGCGCTTCCCGGGGAGAGGCATTCCTCGCCCTACGAGATACTGTTCTACAGCCTCTAGGCTTGCGTTGATTATCTGCCTATGAACTGGAGCAGTCGTTATCAGGGCGGTTACAGCTTGGGATCAGCTAAAACAAAGAGAGAAGTATAGCAAACGAAATAAGTAATACAATAGACATATATAACAATAACCCGACGAACTCGATTAATCTCATATCCAGATGAGTACCACGTTATGAAGCGACACAGCGCTCCATATGACCAAAACTGAAAGGTATGCTACGTTGCTCCAAAGATCGATATTATGTCTCGATTGTATGACTCCGGGAAGCAGGTATTCACCAAGAAAAAATAACAACACCAATGACACTGATGAGACGAAAAAGAGCCCGGGGATGACCCCGAGAGTCTCGATCACACGTACGACGATTGGATTGGCTTCTCGCAGTCCGATACTCAGCCCATAATACGTGAGGCTCGCATCTATAGCTCGTACTAAGACTAAGCTGACGAGCAGCGGATATTTATTTTCTGCGAGTACTTCGATATTGCCGCTGGTATCATAATCGGTGGTTGTCGCGGTTCCTCGCTCCATATCAAAGCTGCTCTACAGGTTGGGGCCCGATACGCTGATCTCTGACCAGCATATCGATCTGATAATCTGTCTCGAGACGCTCAAGGGTCGTATCCGCTTGTTTCTCCAACTCCCGTATTCTCTGGAGGAGATCGCTGTATCGATCATCCGCTTCAAGTTCTGTTCTGTCGAGATTCGCTTCTAACGTGGCTTTCCTTGCAGTGAGTGAGAGAAGTTCCGTGAGTGAATCTTCGTATGTAAGAACCAACTCCGCTGCTTCCACGGCTCGAGTGAGCTTTGTCCGGTCAATCGGTTTAATCAGATAGTCGTCAACATCGATGGATGCCAGTTCCTCTGTTGGCCGAACGGCCGTCACCATAATCACCTGCTGGCCATCACCGTTTTCGCGAATTGATTGCAGCACTTCCGTGCCAGAGAGTCCTGGCATTCGACGATCTAAAAGGGCAATATCAATCGGTTCCTCAGCGAAGATCTCCAGCGCATCTTCTCCATTATATGCCACATGAACCTCGAACTGCTCGCGTAGCCAAATGTCAAACAAGTCAGCGAGATCTTCTTCATCTTCGACGATCAGAACGGTACTGGAATTGGTCATCTGTTCTCTCTCACGCGTCTCGTTCGACGATGACACGCACCGTTGATCCGTACATGACCGTCACAAGTGCGTCTTGGAAGAGAAACTCCACAGAGGGCAAATGACTAGTCTCCTCGACTGTAGGAGTTTTGAACAAGCCATCTAACTTGTCTGCATCAACGAATTCGAACACGGGAGGGGATCTACTGAGTTCCGGCCAGTCTTCGACAGCTTCGATAAGTGTCTCAATAACCGCCTCCGAAACGCGGACAGGTCTGCCAAATTCCCGCACTATTTGCGTATCTGTACTCCATCCCGTAGGTTCAGATTCTCGGTGCGGAGAGCTTTCGGCCATACAGGATACATCTATTCTACAATCAAACGTCTTCTACCCCCTAATATCGGGTTACCAAATTTAATACCTATATGAATAGGATCGCTATTTGCAGCCAGTTCTCCGACTGGCGACAGGCGAGCCAGTCTGAATACCCCAGAATATGGTTCTGAGCCAGGTTACGGTTCGGTTGAATCCTGATAGAGAGTCGTCAGCAGATTAGACTCAGCAGCTCGAAGATGCTGGTTGAACGTTGACTGTGCAATATCGAGAGTCTTGGCAATCGACGTCGAATCTGTATCCCGCGGCCAATTAAAATATCCTGCGTAGAGCGCCGTCTGTAAGACTTCTTGTTGCCGGGCGGTAAGAGCTCCATCAAGACGTGCTGAGAGAGAAGTGGTAGTATCTGCCCGCTCACTGTCCAGTTTGGATAACAGGGTGAGATCGCTGTAGTCTTCCCGGAGTGAACTCAGATATTCTCCGATGTCGACTGTGAACGGCACGGTTACTGAAACCACGATGTCGTTGGACTCGGAAGCGTTTGTAATTTGATTTATCGCAACGCCTTGGTCGGTCAATTTCTCGCAAAAGCTGCTGTTCTGAACCGGGATTTTACAAGAAACACCATTCCGAGAGTTGCTCAGAATGACTGTCTCCGGATCGAAACCAGCAGCTTCGAACACCTCGGGAGTCACGTTTTCTCCGGTCAATCGCGCGAACAGGAGATTATATGGATTATCAGTCAATACATCCAAAACTTCGAGTTCAGTTTCCACATCCGAAACAAGAGTTGCGAGACCGGTATCGTCCTCAAACTGGATTTCGAGGATCGTTCCCCCACCGGATAGAAGCGCTGCCTTTTGCCGGAGTGATGATATCCTGTGGCCTATTATTTGACCGAGCTCTGTGAGGGCTGTCACTTCTTCTTCGGCGAAGGCGTTTGGCAGTTTGGAATGGACTTCTAATACGCCGAGGATCGAAGCCTCGCTCTGTAGTGGTACAGCCACAATCGAGTTGGTGCCATGTTTCAGTGCGTCTTGTTTCCATTCCGTTTCAGAGCGAGCGGTCATTAAGTCGCTCTCTACGACCGAATCTTCAATCCTGTATGCCCGTTCAGCAGGTGGCAATTTGGAGTTACTCCGTTGGGTATTGTCACCTGCTGGACCGCCGTCCGTTCCCACTTTTTGATATGTGAGCGACTCCGTTTTGGCTCTGACTTCGATCGTACTCGTATTGATATCTTTTTTGCCGATCCACGCCCCACTAACCAGATCCAGATGAGCTAGAGCGTTACAGACCTGTTGTTCCAGTTCTTCTCGTGTGTTTGCACTGATAACCGTGGCACTTATCGACCGTATCAGTGTGTTGATGCGATCCAGTCGTGTCAGCCGCTCGTTTTGCTCGTTTAAGCGCTGGTCGCGTTCCCGAAGGGTCGCCTCTTGTGCTCTTCGTTCGAATGCGCTTGCTGCGTTCGCTGCTAACGTCTTTGCCAATTTGTTCTTTCTTGAGGAGATCTCTGGCGTCGTGGTCATCCCCACCAACAGAACCCCCTCTGCTTCTAGTGAGTAGAGTCGCCACGACGAGAACTCCTCTGCTAACCACTGGCTCGACCGAGTATCTACTACGTCTTCGTCGTCGGGAGCCAACTGTTCCGTTCGAGTCACATAGGTCGTCCAGACTGGTGTGTCTCCTTCAGAGATAGTGGGAAGGTCGATTTCAGTACCATCTTCCGTGGATGCGTGTGCCAGTGGGACTAAGCGTCCCGTGTGCTCTTCTCGTGTATATATCGCGGCAAACTCGAATCCGAGTTCCCCCACTCCGGCAGTTGCCACGGTCTCGCCGATGCTACGTTCCGAGTCCGCTGTCATCAGGTCGCGGGAAACCGCGTGCAGATCCTCAAGCTGTTGTTCATACGCGTACCTCTCTGTAATATTGTGGTAGTGCTCAATCCGCCCACCGGCATAAAGACCAGTTTGAATCGGCCCGCTCCAGTATTCCACCCACTGCTGCTCTTTCGAAGCCGTTTCAGGGATACGGACGATGGCTTCGACTTCGGAATTCATATTGTCTAGAGAATGAGTTACGAGGTCAGACAGTGTTTGCTCACCTGAGGGATATTCCTGGTACGATTCAGAAGCAATGCGACTGTAATCAGACCCCTGGATATCGTCTCTATCAACTCCGAGTAATTCTTCCGTAGTTTCGTTTGCCCACACCACCTGTCCGTCGCGATTAACTACAACGATCCCTTCCTCTGATGTGTCCAGGACGTCTTCAGTGAGGGACTGGTACTGCTGTTGTTCCCTGCGCTCTGCTGCTGTTCGTTGCAGGCGCTCGATAGCCACCCGAAAGTCCCTGTCCGGCAGGTTCTGGAGGTACCGTTCGACTTTATCCTCGAGTTCCGTAATTTGGTCCGTGAGTGCCTGGTATTTCGGGCTCGTTTCGAGGGTATCTGCGTCCATGACGGCTTCCAAGGTTGATTGGCGTTCGATCAGCGAGAACAGCTCTTGCAGATCCTCGTTGTACTCTGCACGGGTGAGCATCTGGGAAATAACCTCTTCGAGGTCGTCGGCTTCAACGGGTTTTTCGAGATACGCATCGAATCCCATCTTGACGATATCGAAGTCCGGTGTCACAGCAGAGACAATAACCACTTGACAGTTCGACTCGTATTGTCTGAGTCGCGTGAGAACCTCTCCGCCGGATAACCCGGGCATCATTCGATCCAGAAGGACGATATCGACCGCCTCATCAAACACTTCTAGAGCCTCTTCGCCAGAGTACGCGGTTTCGACGACATAGCGGTCTCCGAGCCACTCTGCATACAGCTCAGCCAAACTCTGGTCATCCTCGACGACCAGGATTTTTGTGTTTCCGTTTTGGGTCATAGTTTACGACACGATACCCGGTTTTTGTGAGTCCTCTCGAGACGGTTGGGTGGGGACTTCCAGTCTGATCTCACTCCCATCGCCCGAGGTTTCAACTGAAATCGATCCCCCGGCACGAGTCACCAGTGCCCGCACCATCCACAATCCGAGTCCCTGCCCGTGGCTTAGCGGCGTTTCTTCGCCGGTTTCGAGGAGACTTTTCTCCATGTCTGGGAGTCCAGGCCCAGTATCGGACACACAAACCTCTACCCACCATTCGTCGGCTTGCGAGACACTGATCTGTACGGAGGGATGCTCAGTATCGTTCGCTGTGATGGCGTTCTCAACGAGCTCAGAAATCGCTTTATCAAGGTCACTGGGTATTTGTGCTTCTATATCGTGGTCGGCTGTGATAGTGATATTCGCATTAGCATGTTCATCTTCTTTTTTGCTTTGAATATTCTCAACAATTTGGTGAGCACTCTGGTGGGAAGCGAGAGCGCTCTCGCTCGTGAGTATATTCTGGAGCTCTTGGGTCTTGTTTGCCATTCGTTCCCACTTGTCGAGAATGTCTCGGATGGTCGCAGCGCGCTGTTCACGAGTGTCTGTCTCTGTGTCCGACGCAAGCAGATCGACATACCCTCTCAGTTTCGTCAGATCATTTCGGATATTGTGCCGCATAATCCGGTGTAAAACCTGGACATGTTGCCGACGCTGCTCCTGAACTGTAATATCTCGTGCCTCGAATACCAGGAAGCTAAGCTCCCCGTGCTGGCTTGAGATCGGCTTGACCGAGAAGTCGAACTTGGCGAGTCCATCAACGCCTTCTGCTTCCACGTTGAACCGAACGAATGAACCCGAAGATGCTTGAGTAACTGCCTGTCTGATTTGAGTTTGCACTTCAGACGAATGCGCGAACAGAGGACACTCCCAGAGTGGTGTGCCTCTGCTGTCCTCGACACCTGTGCCACCGAACTCTGTGAGCGGGTCGTTTAGCTCGAGTATTTCACCACTCTGGGTCAGCAGTCCCGTCAATTGGAACGTTTGATTGAATACGGACACGAATTTTTTCGTTTGTTCTCTTATATTACTGATGTCACGAATATGGAACAGAAATCCACCAATTGCTTCATCGTCAAAGAGATTCCGTCCACGTGCCTCTACGGTAATCCACTCGTCATCCGCATCCCTTGCTTGGAACTCTAGCTGAACGCTTGAATCGGAATCCTCCACGGCGGCGAAAAACGCTTCCATTACACGTTCCCGATCCTCGGGATGAATATAATCAAAGACGCTCTCTTGATTTAGCTGGGTTGGAGCATGTCCGAGAACCCGTTCAGCAGAGCCGCTAAGATAGGTGAAACACCCATCACGATCTAGGATAGACACGACGTCAACTGATTCCTCAACGAACCGCTCCGTTCTACGTCGCTGCTGCCGCTCGGAGGTAAGATCTCTGATGACCATCCCGTATCCCAGGAACACTTCACCTTCAGTTTGAAGCGGGACGTATGAGACTTCTGCAGGAAACGACGATCCATCCTGATGGACTCGCTGTCCTTCGTGAGTACTTTCTCCTGCGAGCGATGCCTGTTTTAATAACCGATCAGGGACCTCACGTATTTGATTCTGTTCGGGATGTAACTCCGCTGTTGGCATACCAATTGCAGCTTCTTCGTCATATCCAAACATTTCGGCTGCTCCATCGCTCCAGCTGTCGATCTGTCCATTCTCGTCAAGAAGTACAAACGCGTATTCTTCGAGACTTTCTGAGAGGATCTCAAATCGCCTCTGCTCCTGTTGAATCTCACGCTCTCGTTGCCGTCTTGCAGTTTCATCGCGCACAGTACAGACGAGGGGGCCATCATCGATGATGGTCAAAGAGATCTCGGCCGGGAACGTCGTCCCGTCCGGTCGGGATCCGGTTACTTTGCCCCGCCAGTGCCCCTCCGACTCGAGAACAGGGAAGACTTCTGCCTCGAGTCGCTCTACTTCATCTTCACTATAGAGCATCCGCCAAGAGTTCCCGAGGAGCTCGTCTGTATCGTCGAACCCATACATATCGACATGCGTCTCGTCGATATACGCGTATTCTCCGTTTTTCATAATAGCGAAGCCGTCTTTAGCGTCCTCAACGGCCTGCTGGAACGTTTCTAATTCACGACGTCGTTGCTCGCGGGCAGTTATATCGCGACTCGAAATGACAAGTGACTCGACTCCTGCTTTGCCTGTCACAGGGCGGATTGTGCCTGTAATAAACCGATTGTCCCCGTCCTGCGTTGGATGTTTGGCTTGGAAACTGACATACTCGCCTGTACTCGCTCGTTCAATCCAGTCTTTTAGCTCGTCCTGCAGAGTCTGAGAATGAGACCACCATTCTCCCTCCCAGATAGGATTCCCCAACACCTCGTCTTTGCCATGTGAAACGTACTCCAAGGCAGTTTCATTGACATCGATCACTTCACCAGTGGTTTCCAGTAATCCGACCAGCATCTCAGGATCTTCGAACACCGACTTGAAGCGCCGCTCGTTCTCCCGAAGTTCCGCTTGACGCCGATGCTTTTCAGACACGTCACGGACAACACAGATGATCCGATCATCTTCCAAGCGTGTCAGAGCCAGTTCGGTTGGGAATTCTTCCTTGCCTTCTGGAGAGGCAGTTACAGTGCCTCTCCACTCTCCATCAGATCGGAGCGCAGAAAGCGCCTCATCCTCGATGCGCTCGATTTCAACGGTATCAGTATACAAATCACGCCAAGTCTGCCCCAGTAACTCATCTTGGTCCTCAAACCCGTACATTTCGGTATGCGTTTGATCAACGTAGGTGTACTCCTCGTTCTCCAAAATAGCAATCCCATCACTCGCGTTCTCGATAGCCGATTTAAATGACTCCAGGCGACGCCGGCGTTCCCGCTGTTCCGTCACATCTCTCGCAACGGTATGCATATAGGCCGCCCCATCGCGCTCGATCCGACGGTTCGAGAACTCGACATCGATTTTATTGTCGTCGCTCCGAAGTAGTTTCGCTTCGGTGGTTGCTGGTTCGCCGGCTAAAATTTGGTCGTGGTAATCCTGATAGGCATGTAAGTCGACCTCTTCGTGAAGATCGGGAATACGCATCGAGAGGAGTTCCTCTCGCTCATAGCCACTTAACTCGCAAGCAGCCTGATTCACTTGGACGAAATTCGCATCTGAATCACTAATGAAAATGGCATCGTTGGAGCCTTCAAACAACGTGTGTGTCCAATCACGCTCAGCCTGTAACTCCTCGAGGTGTCGGATTCGTGAAATTGCAGGTTCGAGATTCGAGGCGACGAGTTTCGCCAGTTCTGCGTCTTTCTCGCTAATGGCATTGACTTCAGTAGCTCCGACACTCAAGACGCCGAAATCTGAAATTGGCACAAGAATTTCGCTCCGAATCGGGGTGTCTGAATTATACGTGCCGTCGGCTTCGTGGACATCGTCGAACACTTCCGGACGATTCTGTCTGTACACACGTCCGGCGAGAGAATCAAGTGGAAGGATAGGTGCATCGCCGATCACCTCTTGTGCCTCAGTTGATTCGGCGATTGGGCGGAGTTCGTTTACTTTCTCATCGTACTCCCAGATTGCCGAAAGAGGCGCATCAAAATTGAGATCCAACATTCGGACCGCAACGACAGAGACATCCTCAATCGAACCGGCTTGGTTCAGTTCCGAAGACAACTCGAGAAGTCCCGCAGGTGTGTGTTCCGTGTACGCGTCTCCCTCGCTCATACATCCGATTTTGTTGTTCCGCAGTATTATCTTTTCGCTTAGAGAACCATTTCATATCGGCTCCAATCGAATTGGCTCGATAAATATAGGGTACAGCTATTCAGCCTTGAGAATCAATTGTGGTAACAAGATGTCGACGGAAGCAGTTGAGGTACTCGGGCGGAAATACAGCGTTGATATACTGCGGGCGGCAAGGGAACCGCGATCAGTTAGCTGGCTGAGTCAAGAGCTAGACATTCCGATTGCCACTTGTTACAGACGTGTGAAGGAACTCTCTGAGATACCCTGTTGCACGTTCAAAATTAATTCACCGGACGGCGCAGTCGGCCCTGAATCGGGCCAAGTAGTGATGAGCGGAACCCAGATACTACGCACAATCTGATAGATAGACTGAATCAGCCGGTAAT
>Ga0207771_100066_pt1 | contig 76391 bp, 64 predicted proteins | sample A23M2SouthBayCA_2_FD_187731 | JGI IMG/M metagenome (GOLD analysis project Ga0207771, IMG submission 187731) | Aerobic enrichment media microbial communities from Eden Landing Ponds, California, USA - A23 M2 (2) (SPAdes) | ecosystem: Environmental > Aquatic > Marine > Unclassified | place... | reverse complement strand
CTGCTTCCGAAGACGACGAGTAGATTCTCTTTCTACGACGGTTTCAGACTGTTCCAGCACAAGTTCTGCTGGTGAATCGCCTATCAGCAGACTAGTGATTTGTAGCAATCCATATCCCGAAAACGTGGTGGTCCGGAAGGAGTACATTTCGTATAGCGAAATAAAGTTTATCTGTTCGAGATACACCGATCTATAATTGACAAATTTTCTATTATTCGAACCGATATATCGCCCGAAACGGCTCGAAAGCTCGATTTCGCCCGTCTTGCCCGTCGAACCGAAATGTACGTGTGGCGACCCTCGATGAACACGTGCTCTGAGTGCAGTCGGGCCACCCTGACGCAGTGAGAAAAGGTGATTCGACGTGTTCGCCCGCGATCTATCGGACTGTCTGTATTCGAGAAGGCGTCGAGGGGTAGAACTCTGGAGGTCAGGATCTGCCCCTCGGCGACCGTCGGCGGCGATACGAGTCTCGTAAGCGACGACGCGAGTGCTTGCGACGCACAGTGTCAGGTGGGGTACTGCCGGTTCGCAACTCATCAAGGAGCGCCATACGAGCTCGGCTCCCCTTACCTTCGCCGAGGCTCAGAGTAACCGGTAGATGTTCGCCTCGTAGACTTCGCGAACGCGGTCGCCCCAGTCGTGAGTGTACGTGTCGATGATGTCGGTCGCGACGTCGCCCCGGAGGTACTTGACGACGCCTCTGTCGCCAGTTCTATCCCGGAGGTGTGTCGTGAAAAAGTGCCGGAAGTAGTGGGGTGTGACGTTCTCCTCGGCCCCGCCGCCGTCGCGATACCAGCCCTGCTCGCGAGCGTGTGTCTCGACGAGGTGGTGGACCATGTGGGGGGTGAGTCGCTTCCCCCACTCGTCAGCCGTACTGACGAACAGCGGTTCGGCCTCGGAACGGGGATCCGGGCGGACGGCGAGCCACTCGCGGAGCACCCGTGAGAGCTCGTCGTCTATCGGTATCGTCGTCGCGCGTTTCCGCTTGTTCGAGGCTGTCCGGGGCTCGCCGTTGTACGTCTCGCCCTGTGTCGGTTCGGCGGGCACGTACACCGACAGAGGCTTGCCGTCGAGTTGCGGGCGGTGGTCAACACTGGTTTCCATACCAATTTCGACGTCGAAAAGTGAGAGGTCGCGAAGGTCGAGATTGCAGAGTTCGCCGGCTCGCATCCCGGTTTTGAGCAGTGTGACGACGACCGCGCGGTCGAGGGGGTGGCGGACGTCGGCGACGAAGGCCCGCATCGCGGGGACGGCGACGTCGCGGCGTTGGGGATCGGTCGCGATCGACTCGTCGATCTCCTCCATGACCAGCGCCATCGGATTCGCGTCGAAGGTGCCGACTTCGGTCATGTAAGCGTAGAAGCGATGCAGATAGGAGGCGTACGTCGCGACGGTCGACTCGCCGACGTCGCCCCGCAACTGGTGGATCCACGCCATACAGTCCCTGTGGTTGGCGTCGTCGAGCGTGAGGCCTCTCCCTTCGAGGTAGCGCTCGAACTCCCTGAGGACGCGCTCGTAGGCGTCTCGCGTCCGCTGGCTCTTGCCCTGGAACGTGATGTCCTCGAGAAAGTATCCTACGGGATCGGCCTCGCCGCGGTCGCGCTGAGCTTCGCTACTCATCGAGCGTGTACCCCCCGTTGCGGCCGCTGTAGCGGACGCGTCCCTGGGACTGGAGGTCCTTTAACGTGGCTTCGAGACGGTCCTCGATGTCGTCAGTGACGGCCGCGAGCAGGTCGTCCCAGGAGCGATACTCGTCTCCGGCGAGTGCCTCGACGACCTGTGATTCGAGGTCCCCACCGGAGACCGCACCGTCAGTACCACCGGCTGTCCCGGAATCGGTGTCGCTGTCCGCGGTCGACGTTTCGTCCGCGCCGTTCGATACCTCTATCTCGCCGTCGAACACCCGACGCCCAGCCTGGACCATCGTCTTGACGAACTCGCTGCGACTCATCCCGAGCTCGTCGGCGTGGTCGTCCCACGCCTCGCGCTGGTAGGCCGGAAGATAGGTCCGGACGGTGACGCGCTCGGTGTCGACCTCCGAATCACTCATTACTGGCCACTAACGTGGCACGAACTTCAATCTATCCCCAGATTCACGGCTAAAGACCCTTATTTGTGCCTGTCGTCCTCAATATGAGGGTTCGGAGAATTTTTTAGGTGTGTATCTGGCTGTACGAGATGTCGAAAACTAGACTCACATCTAAAAAACCACGATCAGTCCGTCTCAGTGTCACTTGATCGCGTGGATTCTCGAAACTCCGTCGAACCCCGATCGTGGGCCTCACCCCTGGGATGTACGTCCGGAAGATAGGGTTGAGCGGGCTTTCTTGATCGGCGACGGAATTGCAGGCTTTCGGCCCGGCGACTGACCAGGTCCTAGCTGCGAAACTACGTGTCGGTCGAGCCCAGTTCGTGAGACGCGATCCGTCTCTGTAGTCCACCATTCGAGGATCGGATCGTCGGCGCTCTGTGAGCATTGCCCTCCACAGGATGTGGGTGCAAACGATAACCGCGGTCGAGATGTGGGCTCTCCTGGACAGATTCCTGTAGAGGACTCCCCTGTCGAAACCGAGTGTACGGTGCCTGTCGACGTTGGCGATACACGGAGGGTCAAGACGGCGTCTGTCGGCGAGACGCCTGTATCGGGGCCCGATCCGTTGGTTCCCTATTTTGGGCGTGTATCCCACCCACGCGAGACTGTATCGCCGATTGTGCGACGAAGAACGGTGCTCGAACCCTCTGTTCGAGAATTTCGTTGTGACGTTCGGGTCGGCAGGGTAGTCGTCCAGTACTCTGGCCCGACCGAAGTCCCGATTTCTGCGCTGTGAACCTGGCAGTGACTATTCGCCCGCCGGAGGGGCAGGCGGTTCTATGAGACAGATTCGGGCATAGACAGCCGTCTGCAGGTGGTGTTCGAACGAGTCGACCACGCGACGACGACACGGATTTCGCTGGGTGCTCCTCGATTACATGGCCCGACCTGGGTAAAATGGCTTCTGACGTGTCACAATTTCTCTCGAATCTGGATTGAAGCCCCGAACGCCGCACCCGGTGGCGGTCTCGGTTCGTGAGTGTCGGTCTATCGAACCGAGAGGGGGTCGATCGGCCACGGTACGGGGGCTGGGATCTGTCTGCTACCGGTTGCTCGAGAAACGGCAGATCCTCGGCATAGGGACGCGTAGCTCGTTGCGTCTACTGCGGGCGGGGAGGACTACCGGTGTCCACCACAAGCGCCTTCCTCGACTGTCTCGGTCTCGTACTCGCCACGAACCTCGATGCCAGCCTTACGTCCAACGTAGAAACCGGAGCTCACGGTGGGTCTCTCCTCGCCGATGCGTCGTTCTACGTCGTCGAGGCCCGCCGTACACGATCGTCCGATATACGAACACCCGAGATTCGGAGGGCAACGACGGGATAGCAATTTCCCCAATAGTCTCCCAGTCAAGGTGGTACCCACGACCAAGTGACTGGGATACTACTCCAGGGTGCCCTCGCTGCCCCCTCACACGCCCTCGAGAGCGAAGCCCGCAACATCGGTACCGTCTGCAGTCGGTGTATCGTCGAGGTGCTGTGACACAGCTAGTGTGTCGTAGACGTCTTCACGATCCTACGTTCGGTCGTCTGTGAAATGGCGTGCGGGGATGGTTTTCTATCAAATCAGACAGGGAGATCGACAGGAGTACGACTACTGTCACCGTGATTCTCTCAATCGAAAGTAGTGCTCACCACCGATACACGATTCTATGACACTCACCAACAGCGATATCGTCGCTGTGTAGCCCCGGGAAATCAGTCTCTTCGGCTCGTCCAACGTCGGGAATCGTGCCGGATAGCTCTCGCGAAACCGGCCGATACGGGGTTGGAACAGGCAGAGAGTGAGTTTCTCGAACGCGAGGTCGAGCGTGAAAGCCCGTTTCGGGCAGATTTCGGTTGGCACTACGACGAGGGCGACCCCAAAGATCACAGCTTCGACCGACCAGTCCCTGACCTGTCTCGCCGGGCTCTATTCCCCGTTTGTTCTGTCCTGCTTCTCTATATTCGTGTAAACTAAAAATCAATTTGTAGTATCTCCGTGTCGTGTTTCGACTGTATAAAATGCATGTCGCTATATGGAATGTCTCCCTGGCGCTGCCAGAAGTTCCGAATGTAGAAATCTACAAAGCACCAACCGCCCAACAATATCTAAGTCATCACCGGCTCAAAGAGGTCCGATAGCCCGGCCAGGTCCCTCATTAGTCAGAATACTGTGATACTGTATAGGGGATCGACGGCGGTCACAAATCGAGATGAAACTCGCATGACTGAGACACCAAAGAGAGATGTACTAACAAGTCCATACACGTCATAACATATACCTCCCTGCGCGGCGAACGCTTCTCTATGAGCGGTTCAAGCTACGATAAAACGATTCAGTTCCGTGCCGGGGCCGAAAAAGAGGCTGCGGAGCTCCTTGATGAGATTCATATCGGCGGCGTCAATGTGAGCGAGCTTGCCCGTACCGGGTTGATCGAGATGCTCCGCCGGTCTCTGGACGAACAAGACGAGATCGCAGTCTACGAACGATACAGCCGTGGTGAAATCGACGAAGACGTGGCTCGGGTTCTCCTCGGTGAGAAAATCGACCAGATGGAAGCGGAGAAAGACGCATTCGAGTCGGCAATGGAGCGGGACACCGCAACATTCCTCGCTGAAAGTGATGGCGAGTGACACTCGCCACCCACTCCTGGCCGATACGAGTTCCCTGATTGCCGTTGCGAACACCGACCAGTGGGACGTACTATCCGAGTCGCTCGCTCTCACGACCACGAACATCTGCAAGCACGAACTCCAGAACCACGTCAACTCAAACACGTACGCGCCGGAGGGAAGCCGCGAACAGTATCTGAAACGAGGCAGCCAGCGAGTGCTGGAGCACTTAGACGACGATTCCTCGTCGTGGTCGTGTGTGACTGTCGTTCCACGACCACACGGGCCGGACGCGGGTGAAGAATCGCTGAAGCAGGAGATTTCCGAACACGGTGACTCGTATCAGGTCGTCTCGCTGCTTGATGGAGCCGCACGCCGGTCGATCAGGCAACTGGTTAACGACCATGGATACGATATTGACGTTGTCGGACCGCCGTATCTGCTCTACGTTCTCTTCGATAACGACCTCATTTCGAAGGTAGAGTTCTGTGAGGCGTCAGGCGAGATGATTCGGACGGAAGGGTGGACGGGATACGAGGTCGTCAAGAACGCATGGGCTAGTATTCCTGTGGATTGTTCTGAGTTCCTTGATGATGATATCCTTCCGCCCTGAGAACCCACCAAAGGCCGAACAATCTGTGGCAGACTGCGAGTAAAACAGTTCTTTGAGCCCCACGATGACGCGGATGCAGCTGTGAAGCACGATGTGCCGTTCGGCCAGGACGGCGAGGTCCACCATACTGCGGAGTTCCTGTACACCCCGACCACGAGTGACGATGCGGACGGGAACTATGCTGTGTTCGTGACGAATCGAGACCGTGTCGAACCGGAAAAGATCGACAAAATCTGGTACACGTATGATCGTCGGTGGGACATCGAGATCCAGTTCAAGTCTGTGAAGAGTTTCCTGCCAAAAACGTCGTCGAAGGACTACCGGGTTCGCCTCTGTAAGTTCGTGCTTGCCTCGCTCATCTACAACCTGTGGCGGCTGACCGACTACCTGCTCAAGGTGGCGATGAACGAGGATATTCGGTCGCCGCCAGTGATCACGGCCAAGACGTTCGTGCGAGCGCTCGGTGAGTTCCTGCGAGACATCGGATAAGACAGCTTTCTGCGTTCCGGGCCCGAAAATCGTGAGCGGCAGCGCTGTCCAGTTCTGCGGATTTTCTTCATTTAACTACCGGATATTTTAGATTTAGCGTTCGTTTCGATTAGTCGTCCTTGTTTCAGGGGGAGATTAGGTGATGAAAATCCAGCTATTGCGAGACTCGTTTGTAGCCTTTTAACCGTTCGAAAAATGTGATCTCTTCGATCGATTCGATACAGATACAGGGGTTTCGGGCAATTGAGGGACACACTCGGGAGAACTGTCTCTCACGGCACTCGATACCAATCGGGAATACCGAGCTATATTACCCGGGCGGTGGTAGCCAGAGGCGTGCAGTCGACACTTCGTGACCGGAGCGTGCTGGTGACGGGCGGTGCGGGGTTCATCGGTGGATATCTCGTCGACGCCCTGATCGACGACAACGACGTCCGCGTCCTGGACAACGGGCGAACCGGTGACCTCGCGTCGGTACCGGAGGAAGCAGAACTCGTCGAGGGTGACGTCCGTGACGCGGACGCCGTCGACCGGGCGGCCGAGGGTGTAGACGTCGTCTTCCACGAGGCAGCAGTCATCAGCGTCGCCGAGTCAGTCGAAAAGCCGGTCGAGTCGAACGACGTCAATCTCTCGGGGACGCTCACGGTACTGGAGGCGGCCCGCCGGGAAGACGCACGGTTCGTGTTCGCTTCCAGCGCTGCCGTCTACGGCCGCCCCGAACATGTCCCGGTCGTCGAGGACGACCCCACGGAACCGCTGTCTCCCTACGGCCTGCAGAAACTCGCGTCCGACCGGTACGCCCGCATGTACGCAGACCTCTACGGATTAGAGGTCGTGCCGCTCCGGTATTTCAACGTGTACGGGCCCGGACAGACGGGTGGTGACTACGCCGGTGTCATCACAGCCTTCCTCGACCGACTTCGCGCCGGCAAGCCACCGGTTATCCACGGCGACGGCAGTCAGACGCGTGATTTCGTCCACGTGTCCGACATCGTCCGAGCGAACCTGCTCGCGGCGACGACCGACGCGACCGGGGAGGCGTACAACGTCGCCACGGGTGAGGCTATCACTGTCCGAGAACTCGCGGACCTGCTGGTCGACGTGACTGGCGTCGACGTAGAGCCCGAACACGGTCCCGAGCGCGAGGGAGATATCGACGAGAGCCGGGCCGACGTCTCGAAAGCACGCGACCGACTCGGCTACGAACCGGAGACGACTCTGCGGGCGGGATTGACCGACCTGGTGGAACGCATCGATGGCGTCTGATTCCGGCGCGGGCCCCGTCGCTCCAGACGACGATATCGGGCGCCCAGGGGTGCCAGATGAGGGCGGACGACTCACTAGGCGGGAACTCGCCTGGCCGGTCGACAGGCAGGTGTATCTCACCCTCGATTTCGAGTGTGATTACGGGACGGCCCTGGACCACAACGTCTACGAGGCAGTCACTCACGCGCCGGAACTGGTCGCACTCCTGGAGCGCCTCGACGTGCCACTGACGGCGTTCGTCCAGACTGAACTACTCGACGAGCACCCCGAGGCCGTAGAGACACTCCGGGACGCGGGCGTCGACGTACAGTTTCATCCCCACTCGCACACACACCGGGGTCGCGACCACACGTCGGCCGACCGGGACCACGAGCGCACGCGATGGGAGATCGAGACGAGCACTGAGCGATACCGGGAGTTTTTCGGACGCGACCCCGTCGGCTACCGATTCCCCGACGGCAACGTCCGCCGTACTGACTACGAGTTGCTCGCGGACGCCGGGTACGAGTTCGACGCGAGTGTCTTCCCGTCCTGGCGACCCGGACGGTTCGACAACTCCGACGAACCCACGGTGCCGGCGTATCTCCCGGACCACGACCTCGTCGAGATCCCCTTTACCGTCTTCGACGAGCGACTTCGCGTGCCGACTGCAGTCTCGTACTGCCAGTTACTCGGACGGCCCTACACCGACCTCCTGCTGGCGCGACCTCCGAGAGTCGTGCTGTTCAACGTCCACATGCACGACCTCCTGACGCCGTCGAGTTACGCCGACCTCCCGCGGTTCTACCGGGCGGTCTACGCCCGGAATCCGGACGGGTTCGCGTGGCTCGAACGGGTGCTCACCGCCTTCGACGACCGTGGCTACTCGTTTTCGGTCGTCGACCACGTCCACGACGTGCTCCGAGAGCGACTGTAGTCGCCTGCGCGACCCACCCAGATATCCGCACGGTCCTGCGACGAGGAGAGATCCGTCTGTCGAACACCCGGGTTGCTCGATAGCATCAACCGTATGTTTGTTTATCCAAGAGCTATCTCGTCCACGGATGTATGGTCGCTGGCGAATCTAGGTACGGGAGTCCCTGGCGTGGTGCAGACCACCTTACGTGGGGCGAGTCGATAGTGCCAGGATGAAGTCGATAGTGTCAGGATGAACGACAGCGCGAGCGCGATATCGGAGGCCACCACAACGTTGATGGATGACAGCGGCGACCTGCGAGTATGGATATCAGCGTTCTCGGGAGCGGGTACGTGGGGACGACGATCGCGGCCTGTTTCGCGGATCTCGGCCACGACGTGACGGCGATCGACATCGACGAGGAGATCGTCGATACACTGAACGACGGCGAGGCGCCGATCCACGAGCCAGGACTCGACGAACTAATCGCGACACACGCGGGCGAGAACCTGACCGCAACCACCGACTACGCTGTCGTCCCCGAAACCGACGTGACGTTCATGGCGTTATCGACCCCCTCGAAGGCCGACGGCTCCATCGACACCTCGATCATCGAGTCGGCGGCGACGATGCTCGGCGAGGCCATCGCGGACACGGACACAGTCCACCAGGTCGTCGTCAAGAGCACGGTCGTGCCCGGAACGACCGAGGACGTGATCGCACCGCTGATCGCCGAGGCGTCGGGCGGCACAGTCGGTGAGGATTTCGAGATCGGCATGAACCCCGAGTTCCTGCGGGAAGGGTCGGCCGTCTCCGACTTCCAGGAACCGGACAAGGTCGTACTCGGTGGGGAGACCGACGGGATCCGGGAGACGATGCGAGCGGTGTTCGACCCGCTGGTCGAACGCGTCGAGACGAGCGTCGTCGAGACCGGCATCAAGGAAGCCGAGATGATCAAGTACGCCAACAACGCGCTCCTCGCGACGAAGATCTCCGCGATCAACGAGATCGGCAACGTCTGCAAGGAGTACGACGTCGACACCTACGAGGTCGCCGACGCCGTCGGGCTCGACCACCGGATCGGTCGCGCCTTCCTCGACAGCGGCGTGGGCTACGGGGGCAGTTGTTTCCCGAAGGACGTCGCGGCGCTCATCGCCACGGCCCGGGACGTCGACTACGACCCCTCGCTGCTCGATGCGGTCGTGGAGGTCAACGAGAAACAGCCGCGTAGGATGCTCGGGTTGCTCGACGACCTCACCGACGTCGCGGGTCAGCGTGTCGCGGTCCTGGGACTCTCGTTCAAGCCCGGTACCGACGACATCCGCGAGTCTCGCGCTATCCCAGTGATCGAGGGACTACAAGAGCGTGGTGCCGAGGTCGTCGGCTACGACCCGGTCGCGACCGAGGAGATGCGCGAGCGCTTCCCCGACATCGAGTACGCTGGGTCGGCGGGTGAGGCACTCGACGGTGCCGTCGCAGCGATGTTTACGACCGACTGGGACGAGTTCACCGCACTCGACGAGGAGTTCGACCGGATGGCCGACCCCGTGGTCGTCGACGGCCGGCGTATCGTCACCCGCCGCGAGGGCCTCGTCTACGAGGGAATAACCTGGTGAGGCGGGGGCGTCGAACCCGACGCTCGGTTCGGACAGGTGAGTCACCAGTTCGGTTCCAGTTCGCGGCGCTGATACCGGGACGAATTCGGCGCCTCCTGTTTGGCGAAGTACTGGACCCGATTCGGTAGTCGATACGACGCCGAGCAACGTGGAGACGAGCTCGGTTTTGCCCTGGTATCGGGACGTTCCGGACCCGTCGTTGAGACTCAGGAGCCGTCGCTGTCCGCTCGACTGTGAGTACGTGCGAAAATGGCGATTTCAGACTCGTCTTGCACGGTTTTATGCCCTGTCGGTCCACAGTACGAGTGGGTAGCAGATTCAGATACGTCCGGTCCGCCGCTCGTTCGCAGACCGGTCGCCGAGCCCTCCCGATTATCACCGCGGATATCCGGGGGGTTCGGTTTAATACCGGAGACGAGCGAGTGGCAGAACAGACGGCGTCCCGGCGCCGGAGCAGTCCGGCACGGGGCCGTCCGACGGTTGCGGGAGGCCGTGGGACAGCGGGGGGCACGGTGTGGGTACGACACGCGACACACACGGACATGAAACGAACCCCACCTGATCGCGACGACGGCGACAGTATCGACAGACGAACCTATCTGGCCCTGGCCGGCGCAACGCTGGGCACGGCGACGCTTGCAGGCTGTCTGGGCGGCGACGACGACGAGGACCGGCAGGTCCACTTCGGCTACGGGGGCGGACCGTTCATGCTCAGCGTCGGGTCGGCGGCACTGGCCGCGGCCAGTGAGAGCGAACCGAACGACGCCTGCGCGAACGCCGCACCTATCGCGACGGACACTACCGTCTCGGGGACGCTCGAAGCCGCCGGAGTCGACTGGTTCGGCGTCGACCTCGAGGCCGGCGAGGAGTACGAGGTGCGCTTCGACCGCGCACCGACGACGGGCGTCACGAGCGTCGTGCTCTACGGCCCGGGCTGTACCTTCCAGACGCTCCGGCAAGTCGGGACGGACCGGGAGATCAGTATCGACGCGACTGCCGACGAGGCGGGCACCTACTACGTCGAAGTGGTCGACATCCAGGAGAGCGACGGCGACTACTCGCTGCGCGTCGACACCGGAAGTTCGACCGCGACTCCGACGCCGACCCCCACCACGACGAGTACGCAGACGCCGACCGCCACCGATACAGCCACGAGTACGCCCACTCCGACGGCGACGCCAGTCGTCGACGAATACGGCGAGCAGGGCTACGGTCAGTACGGCTACGGCGGCGTCTCGAACTGAGACGACGCCGCGGTCGGCACCGGGCCGACAGGGGGAGACCAGCGACGCACGCCGCGGCCCGGTAGCGCGGAACGAACGCCACGCATCGTGGCCTATCGCATCGAACGAATCCACACCGCGGTGGCAACACCACGGATGCAGATCGAACGAACAACGCCGGGTATCGGTCGCCACCTGGTACGTACTCGGCAAACGAGAATCGTAAATCCAGCGAGTGAGAGTTGCTACCGTGTACGTAATGGACAATCGACCGATATCTCGCAGACAAGTATATACGGGCTGTGGACCTATAGATCAGCGATCCACAGCGCCGAGACGAGGACCCGGAGCGCTCGCAGTCGGGCGGGAAGCGCTCACACACGGACGGGAAACGCAGACGGTGCGCACAGGAACGACAATGACTGACAATCACAATTACAACACACCGAGCGAGGGGACGCTCAACTGGGACGTCCCGCTGAACGAGAACTTCGAACAGATCGACACCGACATCGAGATCCGGGACGCCGACGCGAACCGGTCGCAGTACACACCGAAAGAGGGGGCGAAGTACCTCGCGATCGACACGGGAAGCGTCTACGTCGGTGACGGCACCGACTGGCAGCCCCTGGGGTCGCTGACGAGCGTGACCGTCGGGTCGAGTGCGCCCAGCAACCCCGCCGAGGGGGACGTCTGGATCGACACGAGCTGACATGGCCGACTACTACCTCGCGACCGACGGTGACGACAGCAACGCCGGGACGGAGTCGGCTCCGTTCGGGACGCTGAGCCAACTCCTCGGCTCCCTCGGCGCCGGTGACACCGGCTACGTCCGCGGCGGCACCTACAACCCGACAGGGTTCGCCGACGGCAGCCAGCAACAGGGCACCGACTCGAACCCCATCAGACTCGAAGCCGTCGACGGCGAGACGGTGGTCTTCGACTTCGGTAACGACACCTACGGCGGGATGCGTCTGTGGGACTGTGCCTACTGGGAGCTCCGCAGTTTCGAGGTGCGGAACGCGCCGAGTTACGGCCTCTACCTGTTCGGCGGCACCCACCACTGTACGATCGAGAACGTCACCGTCGACGGGTCGGGGGGCGACTCGAACACGAGTGGTGCGGGGATCTACCTGTACAACGCGCCGGACAACGTCGTCCGAAACTGTGTCGCACGCAACGCCTACGACCCCTCCAGCGGCGGGGGTAACGCCGACGGGTTCGCCGCCGAGGCATCGCCCCGGTCGGTGTTCGAAGACTGCGTCTCGCACGGTAACTCCGACGACGGCTTCGACTTCTGGCAGGCCGAAGACGAGACGCTCCGTCGCTGTATCGCCTACGATAACGGGTACGACCCCGACGGCAACGAGGCCGGCGACGGCAACGGCTTCAAACTCGGCGGCGGCAGCGGCGGCCCGAGCGGCGGCCACCGCGTCGAGCGATGTGTCTCCTATCGAAACGCCGCTCGTGGCTTTCACTACAACGAGGCCAACGTCCCCGTCGAGGTGTTCAACTGTACCGCCTGGGAGAACCCGACGAACTTCTGGTTCGCCGAGGTCGAACACGTCCTGCGCAACAACCTTTCAGTGGGGGGTAGCGAGTCACTGGGCAGCGTGGTCGACCACACGTTCAACTCCTGGAACCTGTCGGTCACGTCTCCGTCGTTCGCGAGCACTGACCCCGGAAGCGACGATTTCCTCCGGCTCTCGCCCGACAGTCCGGCCATCGACGCCGGTACCGACGTCGGGCTCCCGTACGAGGGGTCGGCTCCCGATCTCGGGGCTTACGAGAGCGGCGAAAGTACCGACTCCGGGTCGGGCTCCGATTCCGGCACGACGACCGAGCCGAACCTCCGGGTCGCGACGGCCGACGGCGGGAGCGTCGCGTTTCAGTCGGGGACGGTCAACTACTTCGACGGCGCCTCGTGGATCCAGCCCCGCGTCGCATACTACGACGGCGCATCGTGGGTCGAACTCGCGGCCGGGTCGGGCGGTGATGGGTCGAACGGGAGTGAGAGCGGGTCCGGTGGATCGACCAGCGGCGACCTCGTCGAGAGTTTCGAGAGCGGCGACCTCTCGGCGTACGCGGGCGACACGAACACCTTCGCCGTGACGGGCGACCGGGCGGCCGACGGGAGCCAGTCGCTCGTGAGCACCGGCGGTGAGTCGAACTGGGCTAGTGTCCTCTCGACGAGCGGGCTGGACACCTACGTCCCTCACGGCTCGACGATGCGCGTCAACGTCTTCGTGACCGACACGGGCGACAGCGCTATCTTCCGCTTCGGTGTCGCCGGAAGCGACAACTGGATCGGCGCGGGCTACAACGCCAACGAGGGCGGCATTCAGATCTCCGAATCCGTCGCCGGAAGCTGGTCGCAGATCGGCAACGCACCCCTCTCGATCGCGACGGGCGAGTGGATGGAGTGGGAGATCGCGTGGGGCGTCGACAGTGACGACCAGGTCGCTATCACCTGCTACGACGCCAGCGGTACGGAGATCGGCAACGGGAGCGCCACGACGACCGACCACCAGTCCGACGACGGCGTCGGCTTCGAGTACACCCTCCAGTACGGCGGGACCGGCCCCGTCTACTTCGACAACCTCCGACTGGTCTGAACGTGGAGCGGACGTCTCGGTCTCCTCGCCGGACCAATCGGCAGGTAACGTACACAAAAGATAATTAAGTTCTATCCCGTTCACTCCGGTATGAGTCGCGAGATACGACTGAACAAGATGACCTCGGTGTTGCGACCGCTGGAGTACCCGCTGAACCCGAGTGCAGCAGCGGCAGCCTGCGACGACGTCACGCTCGTCCTCGCCGACGGCGAGGCGAACATGGGGGAGGTCCTCCGTCACTCGGACCGAGACACCTTCGCGTCGGCCGAAGACGCCGAGGCAGAGGTGATGAGTCTCCTGCCGCGCAACGCGGTCGGTGAACCGTTCCAGTCCGAAGGCGACGCCTGAACGGTCACTGCCGCCTGTTACCCGGACTCGTTGTCACTGCCGGTGACGTACCACGCTTCGAAGCCGCCGTTGTCGTAGACACGCGCCACGGTCGGGTCACGGTTCAGCCGATAGACGTCTTCTGGTTCGTAGGGGATCAGTTCGCGGCGCTGTTCGGTCGTGAAATACGAGTCGGTGTAGAACTCGCGGTCGAAGTCCTGGGTCACGAGATACGAGCGGCCGTATATCTGGCGAGCGGTTGTGTTGGTCGCGTCGTAGCCCAGCCCCCGCTTGAGTGTCGTCTGGAAGTTCGGCGGCCAGAGGTTCGGGTCGAGACTGCCCCGGACGTACCACTCCATCTTGTGTGGGATAGAGTAGGTGCGGACGGGGACATCCCCGTGGGAGTTCGTCAGGACGAACTCGGATCCCTCGTACTCGGCGTCGGTGAGCTGTTCGTTCGGCCAGTAGGCCGCGTTGGCGCCCAGTGCCGCGGCGGCCACGACACCGCCCCCGAGGACCGCGAACGCGAGGTGGCGCCGGCGGGGTCGCCACTCGGTCGCCCGGACGAGCAACATGGCATAGAGGAAGACGGCCATCACGATCAGGTAGCGAGCGACGCGGAGCGGTTCGAACTCGATGAGATACACCGCGAGGAAGCCGATCGCGAGGACGAACCCGACGCTGAACTGGGCGGTGGCGAAGGCCTCGTCGTAGCGGAGTCGCCCGTCGCGCCGGAGTGCCCAGTAGACGACGGCGAGCCCGAAGAGGCCGGCGGCGACGAGGTAGACGAACACCATCCCGTAGAGTTCGGTAAACCGGACGAGGAGGTCCGTCGTCGAGAGCGGGGCCGACGACGCCTCGCCGACGACGGCCGCGCCGGGAGAACTCCCGCCGGACAGCCACGCTTCGACGACCTGTTCGATCGAGTCACGTGTCTCCCGGAAGTCGATGTACCAGACGAACGCGCCGGCGGCGACGACGACAGCCAGCGTCGGCCGGACCTTCCGTACGGTCTCGCCGGTCAGCCACTCGTATAGATAGCCAAAGGCGCCCGTCGAGAGCACGAGCACCACCAGAAAGCCGGCCGTGACCGGGTGGAAGAAGACGATGCCGACGCCGAAGACGACGAACAGCGCCAGAAAGGAGATGGAGCGACTCCGGCGGTACACTTCGATGACCGCGACGAGCGTCGGGAAGACCAAAAGCGAGAGAAACGAGGGGATGATCGTCGTGTGGAAGATGCTAAAGGCCAGCGGCGTGCCGACGGCGAGGCCGATCGCGGTGGTCTCGCGCCGGTCGGTCACCGTCCGGAGGAGATAGCCCATCGAGACGAGATACAGCGCCGAGAAACCGTAGGCGACGACGTATTCGGCCCCCCGCAGCGGGAAGCCGAAGTAGACGAGTTCGGAGACCAGCGTGTGTTGCATCGGGTACCACGACCCGGCCGCGAGCGTGCCCGACGTGAGTATCCCCTTCACGTCGCCGACGTGGACGAGGATGTCCGAGGCGCCGCGGCCGTAGAGCCGATAGCCTCGCGCCAGCGGCAGGAAGAAAAACAGTGCGTAATTCGCGAGGGCGAGCGCGCTGGCGTGGCGCCAGTACCCCGACCCGTCGAGTGCGGCGAGAAGCGAGACGACGACGCTCGCGAGCAACACGCCGTAAAAACAGATCCAGAAAGGGGTGGGAAACGCCTCGACGAGTGACGTCTCGAAGCCCGGTGCCGGGTCGACCTGCACGTAGAGCACGGTGGCGACGACGAGTGCCACGGCAGCGAGTCCGAGGAGCAGTTCCTGGGCGCGCGTCGTCCGGGGGACCGGCCGGGTCCGGGCCGGCGACTCCGCTGTGGACGGTTCGCTCTCCGCTGCGGTCGTCGTGTCCGCATCTACCGCTGTCACGCTCGTACCCGTCGACGTGTCTCGCGGGCGACCCTGCCGACCATACCTGCAGTATCCGAGCCAGATAGTTAAGCTTCGTCGTTGACTCGACTGCGGGAGGTCGTCCGCGAACCGGCGTACGAGACCGGCCCGTTTCCCGACGGAGAGACGTTTAAGCCGCCGCCCGGTGTATCACGTCGCTGTGACGTGGACATTGGGCGCGCCGATCGCCATCGGAGCGGCAGGCGAACGTCGCGAGCGACCGGTATCGGGCGCCGAGACGGGTGGGAACGCGTGACGGAACTACATCTGTCGAGCGAGCGACGGTGGACCGGCTCGGGGGCGGTCGCGGTCCGCGGACACGCCTTCCACGGTGGCGACCTGCTCTCGGACGAGTCGCTGTGTGAACACTTCACCGACGTCGAGACACTAGCGGGATTCGCCGACGCACTCGACGCGTTGAACGGGTTCTTCGCGGTCGTCGTCGACGGCCCGGACGGCGTCCTCCTGGGCGTCGACCACGTCCGGTCGGTCCCGCTGGTCTACGCACCCGGTCCCCCAGCAGACGAGGCGACGCCCAGTCTGGCTGGTGACGACGCGGCGGCCGTCGCGGAGCGACTCGGCAGTTCCTACGACCCGCTGTTCGAGAGCGAGTTCCTCGTCTCCGGGGGCGTCCTCGACGACCGGACGCTCTTTCCGGACATGCGGACCGTCCGACCTGGCGAGGCCGTCCGACTCGTCGACGGGGACAGCGAGACGGTCCGGTACTCCGATTTTCGGCCGCGCGTCGACGACAGGACGGCGACGAGCACGAGTGGCGACCGGACCGCACGGGTGCGTCTGGAGACGGCTATCGACGCCGCGTTCGACCGGTTCGCCGAGGTCGCAGGCGACCGGCAGGTCGCGGTCGCGCTGTCGGGTGGCTACGACTCGCGGCTGCTGGTCACGGAACTGGCGCGCCGTGACGTCGACCTGCTCACCTACTCGTTCGGCCGACCGGACGCCGAGGACGTTCGGGTGGCGCGGGACGTCGCCGCCGCACTCGACGTCCCCTGGGAGTTCGTCGAGTACTCCACCGAACAGTGGAGTGCGTGGTATCGCTCTCCCGAGCGCCCCGCCTACGTCGAGAGCGCGTTCACCTACGACACCATTCCCAACTACGGGTCGCTCCCGGCGGTGAGTCGCCTCCGTCAGCGCGAGGTGATCGACGACGACGCGGTCTGTTCGTCCGGGCAAACTGTCGTGGGGGTCAGCGAGAACGTCCCCCACGAGGTCGAGACTGCCTCGCCCACCAGAGACGACCTCGTCGACGCGCTCGTCCGGTATCTCGCCCGCTGGCAGTGGGAGAATCCGGCCTTCGACGCGGCGCTCCGGTCGCGGGTCGAGGCGTCACTGCCGGGAGGCGAGGTCACGTCGCTCTCCGACGCGTTCGCGCGCTTCGAGCGCTGGAAGCGCCTGGAGCGCCACACGAAGTACTTCGTCGCGGACGTCCGCCAGTACGACTTTCACGGGCTGGCGTGGTGGCTCCCGCTGTGGGACCGCGCGGTCGTCGACGCCTGGGCAGCGGTGCCGTTCGTCGACCGGCGCGAGAAACGACTGTACAGGGCGGTCGTCGACCGGCGGTTCGCGGCGGCGACCGGGCTCTCCCGCGCGGCGGCGACGGAACTGACAGTCCGGACGAGCGCGCCCAGTTTCGCGGGGCGACTCGTCGACAGCGCGGCCGAGAGAGTCGTCGACAGCCCGGTCGCACCGCTCCTGCGGGGGGTGTACTGGCGTCTCCAGCGCCGGCGGTCGGACTACGGCGACCATCCACTGGGCTGGTACGGCATCCTGCCACCCGAGCTGTTCGCACAGTTGTACAGCGGTCGCGAAGATATCCACGCGCTCCAGACGCTCGAAGCAGTCGGCCGGGCGTCGTTCGTCGACGGGACCGTGACCGACCCGCCCAGAGACGGCGTCGTCTCGCTCCCTTACACCGGAGAGAACGGGTAGCTGACGGCCCTCGGAACACGCCTGCGGAGCCCCAGTCTACCGTCCACCAGATAGCTTCAAGGCTCTTGGCGTCTTTGCACCGAGCGGTTTTATCAGATGGCATCCGACGGCCCGCGAGAACGCGACCTGAGCGACTACCGGGTCCGTGCCTACGAACCGGGCGACGAGGAGGCGGTCGTCGCGTTACACAACCGGATCTGGGGCGGCGACCGTCCGCTCGCGTGGTTCCACTGGAAGTACGTCGACACTCCCTATCTCGACGCAGTCCCGGTCTATCTCGTGACGTGTGGCGACGAACTCGTGGGTGTCTTCGGACTCGTTCCGTTTCGGATGCAGGCCGGCGAGGAGGACGGGCTGGGGATGCTCACCGGCGACCTCGTCGTCCACCCCGACCACCGCGGACGGGGCGTGTTCACGGAACTGCTCGGGTCGCTGCTGGACGACGGCGTCGTCGGTACCGACGAGACCGACGTTCCGGCCGCCCAGGGGCTGTCGCTGGTCGAGGAGGTCGACTTCCTGTTCGCCTACGCGAACCCGCTCTCGTATCCTGGGATGATGAAACTGGGCTGGACAGACGTCTCGCCCCGCGTCTCCTATCACCGGATCCACGACCCGTCGAGTTTCCTCCGGGACCGCCTGGGCCCCGGTCTCGCACGGACCGCCGGTCCGGTCGTTCGCACCGCGGCGCGGTCGTGGCTCCGAGCACGGACGCTCGGGACGAGCGGACCGGCCGGACTGACGGTGGCGTTCCACGAGGACGTGCCCGTCGACACGCTGACGACGCTGGCGGGACGGGGAGTGCCGACGGGTGTCTCGCCGGTCTACGACGAGGCGTTCTACGAGTGGCGTTTCGCGGGCGTCTCCTGGACGCAGGACGGCACTTACGTCGCCCGGTACGGTGACGAACCGCTCGCGGCCGTGATGGTCCGGGAACGCCGAGACGAGCGCCTCGACGCGACGACGCTCTCGCTGATCCACACCGTCCCGCTCGCGGGGCGCGAGCGCGAGGCCGGTATCGCGGTCATCCTCGACCGCATCGCCGCCGAGCACCGCGACGCGTCGTTCTTGCGGGCCTGGAACCCCGTCTTTCCCGACTGGTTGCTTCGCGAGCGGGGCTTTCTCTCCGACGATCGTCCGCCACTCTCGTGGATCGGCGGCCCTGACCTGCGACTGGTCGCACACTCGCTGTCTGGCGGGCCCTTCTCCGAGGCAGCCCTCCGGGAGAGTGGCCCCGCGCTCTGGTCGCTCGACAAGTGAACGAGTTCCACCCACGATAGCCACGGCTTTGTCGGTGGGGTGCCTCCTTTCGCCAGAATCACCGCGTTCTGGGGCCCAGACAGTGTCACGAACGCGGGGGTGAGGCAAGTCACACATGACAACAGCAGGATCGGGGACGGACGCCAGCGCGAACTCGAACTCGGACTCGGACGCTGGCTACGTCGTCCGGCGCTATCGACCGGGCGACGAGCGAGCCTTTATCGATCTCTACAACGAGGTGTGGTCGGCCGAGAAGACCACCGACTGGTTCGACTGGCGCTACCGCGACAACCCGTACGTCGACGAGGTGTCGATGTTCGTCGCCACCTACGACGGCGAAGTCGTCGCTACGGCCCCGTTCAAGACGTTTCGTGTCCGGGCTGGCGAGGAGACGCGACTGGCCGTTCTCTGTACTGACGTGCTCACCGACGCGGCCCACCGCCGGAAGGGGCTGTTCGCCCGGACGACCGAACGCGCGCTGGCGTACTACGCCGACCGGTCACCCGAGGAGCGACCCGCTTTCCTGTTCAATCACGCCAACCAGTTCTCCCAGCCGGGCTACGAGAAGATGGGCTGGCGATATCTCTCCCCGCAGGTCAGGTACAACCGCCTCCAGCGTCCGGGCTCGTACGTCACCGATCTCGTGGGTGGGCGCCCGGGTCGAATCGCCGGTGCCGTCACGACCGGGCTGAACCGTGCCTATCTCGGCCTGCGGGACCGACGCGCTGCCTTCGACACAGGTCCCTTCGACGTCGAACACCGCGAAGAGGTCCCGGCAGAAGCGTTCGCGGCGTGTTACGACGCCTGTCGACCCGACCCGGTCCACGTCGTCTACGACGAGGCCTTCTACGAGTGGCGCTTCGCCGAACCCGGAAACCCGCCCGATAGCGCCTACCTCGTCCGCCACGCGGGTCGCCCAGTAGCGGGACTGATCACCCACCGCACCGAGGACCCGCGCAACGACACGACGCTCGTCACCGTCAGCCACGTCGTCCCCGCCGCCGGCGGACCCCAGCGCGTGGCAGCTTTCGCCGCTGCGTTCGAGCATCTGCTGGCCGATTACCGCCGTGTCGACCTCGTGCGGACCGCCAACCCGCTCGTTCCCCGCGAGATACTGCGGGCCTACGGCTTCGCCCCGGACGACCGTCTGCCGATGTCGCGCCTCGCCGACCCCAGCGGCCTCACGCTCGGGATCCGACCACTCGTCGACGGCGAGTGGGACCTGAACGGTCGCCCCATCCACGGGGCCGAACACTCCCTCTGGACGCTCGCCTGAGCACGTATCGGCCTACGGATGTCTCTCCGAGAGAGCGCGTCGGCCGTTGCTCCGAGGGGCTTCGAGCGCGGCGAGAATCCCGGAATGGACCACTCAGCGGTAGCTGGAAGCGTGTTCGAGGACGAACTCCCGGTCTTCCGGGGAGAGGTCCTCGAAAGAGAGCACCTCCGGGCAGTCGAGTCCGGGACAGTTCATCACTCGTTCGGATTCGAGGACGTTCCCGGCGACGACGGTTCGGCAGGTCGGGCAGGTGTGGGTGACGATGCGCATGGTCAGAGTCTGAGGTTGGAGTTCTCGCCGATGACGAGGCGGTAGCCACGCGGCCGGAGGTCGTCGGCGCTTCCGATAGTCGTGCCGGCGCCGACGAGGCTGTCGACGATGGTCTCGTCGGCGGTGAGAGTCGTCTCGCCGACGAGGATCGTGTTCTCGACGTGTGCGTTCCGGACCTCCGAATCGGGGCCGATAGAGGTGTATGGACCGACGTACGTGCCGTCGCCGACGACGGTCCCGGCCGCGATCGAGACCGGCCCGCGGACCACAGCCCCGGATTCGACCGTCGCCGTCTCGTGGAGGTCGACCTGACCGACGACTTCGGCACCGTCTTCCACGGTGCCCTCGATCGACCCGTCCAGGTCTTCGAGGACGAAGCGGTTCGCTTCGAGGATATCCTCGGGCTTGCCGGTATCTTTCCACCAGCCTTCCGCCCGGTAGGACGCGATGGGCTGGCCGTCGTCGATGAGGTTCTGGAAGGCGTCCGTGATCTCGAGTTCGCCGCGCTCGGAGGGTTCGACCCGTTCGATGGCGTCGAACACCGCCGGCGAGAACAGGTAGGTCCCGATGACGACGAGGTTCGTCTCGGGGACGCCGGGTTTCTCGACGATGCGGACGACGTCACCGAACTCGTCCAGGGTGGCGACGCCGAACTGCTCGGGGTTGTCGACTTCCCGTAACATGACGCCCGCGGCGTAGTCACCCGACTCGAAGCGTTCGACGACCGGTCCGAGGGGCTGGTCGAGCATGTTGTCGCCCAGGTAGACGACGAAGTCCTCGTCGCCGACGAAATCCCGGGTACAGCCCACGGCGTGAGCGAGGCCCAGCGGCGCGCCCTGGACGATGTAGGTGATCTCGACGTCGAACGCCGAGCCGTCGCCGAGAAACGCCTGGACGGCGTCCCCGCCCGCGTTCCCGAGGACGATCCCGATCTCGGTGATCCCCGCGTCGCGCATGTCCTCGATGGCGTACTGGATCACCGGCTTGTTCGCGACGGGGACGAGCTGTTTGGGACCCGTGTGTGTGATGGGTCGCAGTCGCGTCCCCGTGCCGCCACTGAGGATGACCCCTTTCATCGCCCCGTTCTCCGGTCGTCGTCACGCTCCAGTCGTCCACGCCGAACGTGGGGTGGTCGGTGACCGCACATAGGCTTTCAGTACACGGTAAGCCGGTATAAACGCACCCACCGGATCGTGAGAGGTGTCGGTAAGCCCCCCATATACGCTTATCATCGGTCCGGGGCTATCTGAGTGCATGACTGTACTGGTCACTGGGGGACTCGGCTACCTCGGGTCGCGGCTGATCCGCGAAATACCCGACCACCCTGCCTTCGCCGGCGAGACCGTCCGCATCATGGACAACTACCGGAAACCGCGGTACAACAGCCTGTGGGACCTGCCTTCGTACGCCGACTACGAGTTCGTCGAGGGAGATATCCGGGACGAGGAGGACGTCGCCCGCGCGATGGAGGGCGTCGACACCGTCTTCCACCTGGCGGCGATCACCAACGCCCCCGAGACGTTCGACATCCCCGAGGAGACGTGGGACGTCAACTACGACGGCTCGCTGAACGTCTTCGAGGCCGCACGCGAGGCCGGCGCCTCGCAGTTCGTCAGCGCCTGTTCCTGTTCCGTCTACGGCCGCACCGACGAAGAGATCACCGAGGCGTTCGACTGCGACCCCGAATCGCCCTACGGCGAGTCCAAGCTAGAGGCCGAACAGGAGATGCTGGAGCGCTCCGACGGCGAGATGGGCCTCACTGCACTGCGTCTCGGCACTATCTACGGCTGGACGCGCGGGATGCGCTTCGACACCGTCGTCGACAAGTTCGCGCTGTTGGCGGCCACGCACGAGCCATTGACCGTCTACGAAGGTGCCGAAAACCAGAAACGACCGTACCTGCACGTCCAGGACGCCGTCCGCTCGTTCCTGTTCGCGGCGAGCGAACTCGGCGACTGCGACACGTACAACGTCGTCGGCGAGAACGGCCGCCTGCAGGACGTCGTCGACGCCATCGAGACGTACTTCCCGGAGGTGGAGGTGGGCTACACGCAGGTCGAACAGCTGAATCAGCTCTCCTACATCGTCAGCGACGAGAAGATCAACGAACGGGGCTTCGAAACTATCTACGATCTCGACCAGGGTGTCGAGGAACTCGCCGACAGGTTCCGGGCGTTTACCTGACCATCTTTTTCCCGGCCGGGTTTCCTCGGCGCGCAAAGCGCGCCTGCGGGAACCCGACCGGCAAAAACATGGGTGAAAAAGGCCGGACGCTCTGCTTCGCCTCGCGTCCGGTGAACCGCTCGCTCCGCTCGCGGACGTTACGTATAGGAAATCTATTGACCGATTGAGGGGGTGGTCGAACGAAGCGGGTTACTCGTCGGGCGGGTCCTCAGTTTCGACCGGTTCTCCAGTTCTCGGGTCGTAGTACTCTCGGCCGAAAAACCCTCGGAGGGCCATCGTACACCCAATATAGGTTCCAGCCACGAGAAGGACGAATCCGAAGATAACGTCCCATACCATACGAGAGCGTGCTGCTCGCTCTGTATATATCTGATCGTTCAATACGCACACGGACCGAACACGGACAGCCAGAGACGGGAGAACACACCCACTCATAGTGCCTATTGTAGATTATTTCCGGATCGCGCCGACCCCGGGGTCGGCGTGTACCGGTACATCACTACAATAAGCACTATCAGAGATAGTCGTCGCGATTGTCGCGGTAGAACTCCACCGTCTCGCGCAACCCCTCGCGCAACCCGACGGTCGGTTCCCAGCCCAGATCCCGGAGTTTGGCAGGATCCGTATAAACGTCACCCCGATCGAGCGTCGCCCACTCCTCTGGCCAGGGGACGAGCTCTACCTCGCCCGTCCCTGCCACCTCGACGGACGTCTCCGCGAGTTCGAGCAGGGTAGTGGGGTCGCCGGTCCCGAGTACGTACGTCTCGCCGAGCGCGCGATCGTCGGTGCCCAGCAGTTCGAGCGCGGCGACGACGTCGTCGACGTGAACCAGGTCGCGGACGGCGTCGCCGGGTTCGAAGACGGTGATCGTCTCGTCGCGGACCGCCTGTGCCGGGAAGATCGCCTGGACGCCGTAGCCCTTGTCGACTGCGGCGCGTGGGCCGTAGACGTTCGCGAGTCGGGCGACGGTCGTCGGCACGTCGTCGAGGGCGGCGTAGATGTCACAGTACTGTTCGGAGGCGACCTTGTGAGCGCCGTAGAGGTCCATCGGGTCGACCGGCGTCGTCTCGTCGACGGGCGGGTCTTCGACGTGACCGTAGACGGCGAGCGAACTCGTAAACACCACGCGGGGCGGATCCGTTTGGGCGGCCGCCGCTTCGAGGACGTTCAGCGTCCCTTTGGCGTTGATGTCGACGTCCTCGTCGGGGTGTTCGCGGGCGTACCCGCGGTCGTTCTGTGCAGCACAGTGATAGACGACGTCGGTCCCATCGACACAGTCGGCGACGAGGTCGGCGTCGCGGACGTCTCCCTCGACGACGGTGACGGCGTCGCGGATGCCCTCGATATTGGCCGTGTTGGACCCGAGATGGGGCAGGCGCGCGTCGAGCAGCGTGACCTCGGCACCCGCGGCGACCAGTCGGTGGGCGAGGCTGCTCCCGACACAGCCCAGTCCGCCCGTGACCAGCACACTCCGTGACTCCAAGTCGCTCATGCACGGGAGTCACCGAGGAGCGACAAAAGCGTAGCGACGGCGGTCTACACCGCGAATCCGGAGGGTACCCCGCCTTCAGCGTCGGTGTGGCGTGTCCGACCCGTCAGCGTCACGGCGACCGGCCAGCGCCGCGAGTATCGACCCGACTTCGCTGTAGAGCGCCGGGTTGACGGGGTCGGCACCGAACGCGCGCAGTCCACAGCGGGTGCCGGCGCCGAACGCGCGGCGTTCGTAGAGGTAGTGACGGAGTCTGCGGAGGTGGTAGTTGGACCTCGCCCGGGCGTAGGTGCTGCGAGTCACCGGTGGGTCGCCGTCGGCGTAGGTCTGGCGAAGGCGTTTCAGGACGACTCGTTCCTCTTCGAAGACTGTCTCGCGACGGTTGGTGAGGTTCGTGTGGTCGTCGTCGCGGGTCATCTTCACTGTCGGCGCCGCGAGTTCGTAGCCGTCGTAGTGCTGGGCGGCGTGCATCCAGTGTTCCCAGTCGCTGACGACTCGCAACTCGGGGTCGCCCCACGGTTCGTCCGGGTCGGTGATGTGGTCGCGCCGGAACACCACCGAGGGGCTCGCGATGAACATCCCCTCGACGTACAACTCGTAGAAGACGTCTGCACCGGGCACGCGCCCCTCGCCACGCCAGTCGCCCCAGACCTGTCCCTCCTCCCCGTCGAGGTCGACGAACTGGGCCGGCGCGTAGACGAACCCCACCTCGGGTTCGCGTTCGAGGACGGCGACCTGTCGCTCCAGGCGGTCGGGATAGGAGATGTCGTCCTGTGGGTGGATACTGAGGTAGTCGCCCTCGGCGTAGCGGATCCCGCGGTTGGTCGTCTCCGTGACGCCCTGGTTTTCCTGCGCGAAATAGCGGATCCGGTCGTCGTCCAGGTACTCCGCTACGACGCTCTCGCTGTCGTCGGGCGAGCCGTCGTTGACGACCACCAGCTCCCAGTCGTCGTCCGTCTGGGCCAGTACCGATTCGATGGCGTCACCCACGAAATTCTCGCCACCGTAGACGGGCATGACGAAACTGACCGTCGGATCCCCCACCATCTCAGTACGGACCTCCGGTCGGCCCTGTCAAGTAATCCCCGGTCAGGGAGGGTCGGTGGCCTTCGGTCCCGTGGTCTGTCGGATCGTCGCCGGTTGACTTCGGTCCCGTGGTCTGTCGGATCGTCGATGTCACAGGATGTCGACGGCAGGGATCGGGAGGACGAACTGTCCACCAGACTGTCGGAACTCGCGTTCGGCCTCGTTGTGCAGGATCGCTTCGCGGTAGTTCCAGGCGAGCAAGACGGCGTATTCCGGCGGGTCCGCGTAGAAGACGTCGGGTTCGCGGACGGGCACTTTCTTGCCCGGCGAGTAGGTGCCCTGTTTGGCGGGGGTCGTATCGAGGATGTAATCGAGCGTCTCGGGACCGACGTCACAGTAGTTCAGGAGGACGTTCCCCTTCGCTGTCGCGCCATAGCCGACGAGCGAGACGTCCTCGGTCTTGAGACGGTCGAAGAGCGTGGTGATCCCCGATTTCGTGCGTTCGACGCGGCGGGCGAACTCGTCGTAGGCCTCCCGTTCGTCGAACCCCAGCGCGAGTTCGAGCGATTCGAGGTCCCGGACCATCCGGTCTGGGGAGCCGTCGGCCGACGCCCGTTGTACTTGGACGCGGACCGTTCCACCGTGGACGGACTGGCGCTCGACGTCGCGGACCGCCATGTCGAACTGCTCGGCGAGGCGCTGGAACGACCGCACCGAGAAATACGAGAGGTGCTCGTGGTAGACCTGGTCGAACTGGTTGTTCGACACCGTGTCGACGAGATAGGGTACCTCGACGACGAACACACCTTCGGGTGTGAGAAGTCTGTCGATACCTCGCATGAGATCGTGCAGGTCGTCGATGTGGCCGACGACGTTGTTGGCGAGAATAGCGTCGGCCGCGCCGTACTCCTCGCGGACGGACGCGGCGACGGATTCGCCGAAGAAGTCGTTGCGCGTCTCGACGCCGCGTTCGCGGGCGGCCTCGGCGACGTTCGACGCGGGTTCGATACCGAGGGTCGCGACGTCGTCGTCGAACTGGCTCAGGAGGACCCCGTCGTTGCTCCCGATCTCGACGACGAGCGGGTCCGCGCCGAGGTATCGCTCGGCGACCGTATCCGCGTAGGCTCCGAAGTGGTCGAACAGCGGCGCCGACGCCGACGAGAAGTAGTGGTAGTTGGCGAACAGGATCTCCGGGTCGACGGTGTGGCGCAACTGGACGTGGTCACAGTCCTCGCAGACGACGACTTCCAGCGGGTACTCGTCCTGGTCGGTCTCGGGGTCGTCGACGAAGTCGTTCGCCGGCGGCATCTCCCCGAGGTCGAGAAACGAGTACAACCGCTCGCTTTCGCATATCCGACAGGTCTCGCGCCGGGTGACAGCATCTGACACGAATGTCCCGACGACCCGCCGCTACATATTTGCACCGGCGACGTTGCGAAAATTGCCGGTTTACGACCTCAGTCACCGAACGCGCCGGCGAGGCGGCGGATGTCGCCTTCGATCCCCCAGCCGACGCCACGGGCGAGTGCGAGTCCGAAGGCGACGTAACAGACCACACCCAGGGCGACCAGCACGGCGAGTTCGACGAGCGGGAGGCCGAGGTCGACGGTGTCACGGACGACCCAGACGACCGCACCCATCGCGCCTGCCGCCGCCGTGGGATAGGCCAACACGCCGAAAAAACGGCCCAGCGACAGTTCGAGTTGACTCCGCGCGAGATACAGGTCGAGAGGTAATCCGCCGACGACGTACGCAAAGAGCACCGATCCGCCAGTTCCGAGGAGTCCGTACCGTATCGTGGCGGGGTAGATGACTGCGGCCATGACGATCACGCGGACGAGACCGATCTTCGCGCCGTAGTCGGGGTGACCGATGGCGAGCCAGACCGGATGGAACGACGCGGTCACGGAGACGAACACGCCGTAGAGTGCGAGGATCTGGAGTGCGATCACCATGGGCGTCCACTGCGCGCCGAGAACACCCTCGACGAAGACGGGCGCGACGGCGATGATCCCCGCACCGATGGGCAGGGTGAGTGCGGTGGTCAACTGGAGCGTCCGGAGGAAGCCACTTCTGATGGCGGGGATGTCGTCCTGGATCTTCGAGTAGGCGGGGAACATCACCGTCGAGACGACGCCAGTCACCTCGCTGACCGGCGTCAGCGCCAGTCGGTAGGCGAGGCGGTAGAATCCGAGCGACGCGGCCGAGAGCAGCCACCCGACGACGAAGTCGTCGCCCTCGTCAGCCAGGAAGTAGATGAACCCGGAGGCGGTGAGCCACTTGCCGTAGTTGATCAGCGCCATGGCGGGTTCGCGCTCGAACGACAGCGAGGGTCGGAAGTCGTGGATCAGATACGAGACGACGGTCTGGACGGCCTCGGAGACCACCTTGCCGAACACCATCGCCCAGACGTTCCCGAGGACGAACGCCAGCGCGATGGTCACGATCACGTACGAGAGACTCGTGCTCAACAGGAAGACGAACTGTTTGTGAAACTCCAGGTCCTTCTGGAAGTAGATACAGCCAGGGTTCTCGAGCGCGGTGAGGATCGGCGTCAGCGCGACGACGATGAGGATCGGGCGCACTGCAGGTTCGCCGAAGAACGTCGCGGCCGGCCCCGCGAGCGCGACGACGAGCGCGGCCAGCAGGAGGCCACGGGCCACCTGGAGCGTAAAGGCCGAGTCGAGATACTGGTCGACATCGTCTTCCGCTCGCTGGATGAGCGCGCTCGTCAAGCCGAGGTTCGAGAAGCGTTCCAGGCCGGTGAGCGTCAGCAGTGCGATGCCGAGCAGCCCGAAATCGTCGGGGGTGAGTAGCCGCGCGAGAACCAGCAGGGCGAGCAGTTCGAGCGCCCGCCGACTCACGTTGAGCGCCGTCAGCCAGACGCCCGAGCGCACCGTCCGGGTCTCCAGGTCCCCGCCGGGCAACAGCGAGCGCGTCACCGCCCGGAGGTGCCGGCGGATCACCGCGACAGCCCCTGGGAGTCGGCGTGCCGACCCGCGGCCACCGTCTGAGAGCGGTGGTGTGCGGCCACCGTCTGAGTGGGACGGCTGGCGGCCACCGTTTGAGAGCGGTGGTGTGGTGGCTTACTCATCGATGAACTGTTCGAACCAGCACTCGAGCCAGGTGAGGTCCCAGAGCCGGTAGCCGTGGTCGGCCCGGCCGGCCGCGTGTTCGTCGAGCAGTCCCTGGAGCGCCCCGCGTTCGAAGGGTTCACGCGTCCCCAGTCGTTCGAGTTTCCCGCGGGCGAAGGGGCGCAGGTCACCCCGGAACCACTCCGTCACCGGCACGCCGAAGCCCTGTTTCGAGCGATGCAGGATCGAATCGGGGATCTCGGGTGCGAACGCTCGCTTGAGCAGCCACTTGCCCTCGCCGTCGCGGTACTTGTACTTCGCTGGCACGCGCGCGGCGAACTCGACGAGTTCGTGGTCGAGAAACGGTGACCGACCTTCGACGGAGTGGGCCATCGTCGCCCGGTCGGCCTTGACGAGCAGGTCGTCGGGGAGGTAGGTCTCGATGTCGACCTGCAAGAGCCGGTCGAGTCGCGTCGGCCCGTCGGCGTTCCGGAAGGCAGCGCGCATGGCGGCGAGTTCGTCCGTTCCCGACGTCTCGCCAGCATGCTCGTCGGCTCGCGTTCCATCCGTCTCTCCGTCCCACACCCCACGGAGGTCCTCGCCCAGCGCGTGGCAGATGAACTCGGCGTAGCGCTCGACGGGGTCGCCGTTCGCCCCACGGAGGAACCGGCGGGCGTGCTGGAGTTCGCGCCTGCGCTGGAGTCCGGGCGGGAGGTCGGCGGCGACGTCCCGTGCCGTCTCCCGGAGAGGTCGGGGAATCTTGCTCGCGTAGCCCGCGAGCCGGTCGTATCGATAGCGGTCGTAGCCGGCGAAGTTCTCGTCGCCCGCGTCGCCGTTGAGCGCCACCGTGATGTCGTCGGTCGCGACCTGTGCGACGTAGTACGTGGGAAGCGCGGAGGGGTCGCCGAAGGGTACCTCGAACTCCGAGACGAGTTTCGGCAACACCTCGACGGAGTCGGTGGTGACCGTGTACTCGTGGTGGTTCGTGTCGAAGGTGTCAGCGACGGTCCGTGCGTGGTCGAGTTCGTCGAACGCCGACTCGTCGAAGCCGATCGAGAACGTCTCGATGGGGCGGTCGGTCAGGCTGTCCATCAGCGCCGCGACGATGGTCGAGTCGATACCGCCGGAGAGAAAGAGGCCGACGGGAACGTCGCTGCGCATCCGCAGGCGCGTCGCCTCCCGGAGTTTGTCGCGGAGTCGGTGGGCCAGCGCCGCCGGCGAGTCGTCGAACTGCCGGCGAAAGGAGAGCGACCAGTACGAGTTACGCCGGAGGCCGTCCTCGTCGACGACAGCGTACTCGCCGGGGTCGAGCGAGGAGATGCCCGCAAAGCCCGTCGCGGGGCCGGGGACGTAGCCGTAGGTGAGATACTCCCGGAGTGCGGGCAGGTCCGGTTCGGCCGCGACGGCGGGGTCGCTGAGCAGCGTCTGGACCGTAGATCCGAACCAGAACGATTCGGAGTCGGGGTCGTGACGATAGAAGAGCGGCTTCTGTCCCATGCGGTCGCGGGCGAGAAAGAGTCGTTCCCGTTCCTCGTCCCAGATGGCGAAGGCGAACATCCCGCGGAGGTGTTCGAGGCAGTCGACGCCGAACTCCTCGTAGGCCGCGAGCAGGACTTCCGTGTCGCTCCCGGAGTCGAAGGAGTAGCCGTCGAGGCGCGCTCGCAACTCGCGGTAGTTGTAGATCTCCCCGTTGAAGACGATCCGGTAGCGGCCGTCGTCGCTGGCCATCGGCTGGGCGCCGGCCGGCGTCAGGTCGAGGATGCTCAACCGCCGAAAGGCGAGGACGACGGGGTCGCTGACGTAGACGCCCCGGTCGTCGGGCCCACGCTGGGGCATACAGTCGGCCATCGCCTCGCCCAGCGCGTCGCCCGATGGGTCAGTAAAGGATAACTTTCCGCCGATTCCACACATCGATTGGTCGACGTACAGCGGGTAGTGTCTTAGTACGTGTGTTTTGTGGCAACCCCAGTCGCCCCTGGGCGACTGCCGAGATGGCTGTGACTCTCAAACGCTCGTTTGTGCCTCTGGAAGACACTTATCCCGCCCGCCACTCGTCGCCAGTGTGAACAGACGCCGTTACCTCGCGTCGCTCGGTGTCGCAGTCGGCCTGGGAGGCTGTCTCTCCGACGGCGCCGACACCGGTACGGCGACGCCCGACGGAGACCCGGGGACTGGTCCTGGAGCGGAGACCAGTCCGTCGCCCACGCCCACTGTGGAAACGGGTGGGACGCCGACACCGTTGTCCTCCGACACGCAGGGAACAGCCAGCGCCACACCGCCGCCGATCGACGTCGAGACGCCGGCACCCGGCGAGTGCGAGGCGCCGCCCCGACCGAAACCCGAGACCGGTGAGGGGTTGCCAGACCCGCGGGACTACCCGGACCCGCCGGACCAGTTCGACCCCGAGACGATCAGATCGTACCTCGAAGCCTACGAAGGGGCTTACCGCTACAATTATCGACTTGCGGACCTCGCCGAGGACAACGCCTGCGTCGAGTACTTCGAGACGGAGGTCACGGGAAGTACCGTCTGGCAGACCGACCGCGGGATCGTCGCCGAGGTCCTCACCACGGGGTCGTTCACCGGGACGACCTGTTCGGACACCACCGGCACCGACACCCCGACACCGCTGCCCCACGCCGACTACTTCACACAGCCCGCCTACTATCTCGTCACCGACCGGTTCCTGATCCTCGACGGAACCGTCGTCGAGTGCTGGGGATAGAGGGGGGTCACGCTCCTCTGGCGAGCAGTCGTTCGTAGACCGCCTCGAAGTTCCCGACCATCGTGTCCACGTCGAAGCGCTCGCGAGCACGTCGCTGTGCCGACTCACCCAGGTCAGACGCCACGTCCGGATTGTCGAGGACGAGCAACAGGGCGCGGGCCATCGCGGCGTCGTCACCCACCTCGAAGAACAGGCCCGAGTCGTAGGCCGCCAGCAGTTCGCTGTTCCCGTCGACCGGCGTCGCGACACAGGGGAGGCCGGCGGCCATCGCCTCCAACAGCGCCCCGGGCAACCCCTCGTAGTGTGAGGGGAAGACGAACGCGTCCATCGCCGCCAGGAGGTCGGGCACGTCGTCGCGCAACCCCGCGAAGTGGACGCTCTCGTCGATACCAAGGTAGCTGGCTCTCGCCTCCAAATGCGAGCGCCGCGGGCCGTCACCCACCACGAGCAGGTGCGCGTCCGGCCGCTCTTCGCTGACGGTGGCCCAGGCGTCGAGCAGTTCGTCGTGGCCCTTCCGGTCGATGAGGCGGCCGACGGTCCCAACGATCGGGGCGTCTTCCGGGATTCCGAGCGACTCGCGCAGTCCTGCGGGCGGGTCGCGCTCGAATTTCGAGAGGTCGCGGCCGTTGTTGACGACGCTCACCCGGTCGTCGGGGACCCAGTAGTTCCGGACGAACCGCGCGCCCGACTCCGAGTTCGACACGACGTGGTCCGCGAATCGAGTCGTGAGGTTGTCGAGTCGCTGGGCAACGTCGTGTTCGCCCGTCGGAACCAGTCGAATACCGGTTATCACGACGGTCTCGGGCGCGACGAGGCGGGCGACACGGGCGATCAGGTTGTCGTAGGTGAGAAACGACTGGAGGATATCGGGACGCTCGCGGCGCACGACCGAGAGGAATCTGAGGGGTGCGACGGCGTAATCGAGGGGATTGGCCGCGCCCTCGACGGCGAAGGCGTGGTCGTCGGAGGTGACACCAGTGACGCCGAGCGTGCGCAGCGTCACCTCGTCGACGAGGCGGTCGGCGAGCGGGTTCTGGTCGAAGATGGTCCAGACCGTCACGTCGTAGCGGTCGTGGTCGAGACCGTTTGCCAGGTCGACGAGCGTGCGCTCGGCGCCACCCACCGAGAGCGCGGTGACGAACAGCCAGAGTCGAACCCGGTCGCGGCCGTCCTCGGCTTCCTTGCGGCCGCCCTCACCCTGCTCGCACCCCTCGTCCCTGTCCATGACCGGCGTTCGACGGGTATCCGAAAATAGGTGCCGGTCGGCGGTACCGTCAGGCCGGTAGGCCACCTGAGTGGGGAAGCCAGTCGAGTTCTCGGGAAGCCGTCGGGAACGCATTTAACGGGGCCGGGCGTTCGGCACGTATGCGGGTCACGCAGGTCTCACACGTCTATCATCCCTCTTTCGGCGGCATCGAGAACTACGTCCACCGACTCAACACGTCTCTCCGGGCGGACGGTCACGACGCCCGGACCGTGACGACCGACGCGAGTCTCTCACCCGACAGTCCCGTCGCTCCCGACCCCCACGCCGTCTACTGCAAGACGACGTTCTCGGTCGTCAGGAACCCGTTCTCCGTCGAACTCTTCACCCGCCTCCGCGCCGACCACTCGGACGTCTACCACCTCCATAGCCCCTGGTTCTTCCCGAGTCTCGAAGCCGTCGCCGCCCTCCCGAAAGACGCCCCAGTCGTGATGACGATCCACGGCGTCCACACGCCGACGACGACGCCGCTGTCGAAGGCGCTCTGGGTCGGCTACAGACCGGTTGCCCAGTGGATACTCGACAGAGTCGACCGGGTCATCCTCCTCGGCGCGGCCGAACGGCGACGACTCACCGACCGCTTTCGCGTCCGCCCCGAGCAGGTCGCGATCGTCCCCAACGGCATCCAGCCGGAAGCCTACGACGTCCCCGACGAGACGGTCGCGGCCTTCCGCGAGCGCTACGGGATCGACCCCGAGACGCCCACCCTGCTGTTCGTCGGTCGCCTCGTCGACGTCAAGCGGCCCGAGTTGCTGATCGACGCCGTGACCGACCACCTTCCCGACGAGGACCTGCAGGTGCTCGTCGTCGGGAAAGGCGACCCCGAGTACGTCGGTTCGCTCGTCGCGCGGGCCGACGCCCGGGTGCGATTCCTCTCGAACCTCGAATTCGATGAGCTCAAGGCCGCCTATCACGCCTCGGACGTGTTCTTCTCGCTGGGTACTTCCGAGGGGCTCTCGACGGTGTTGCTGGAAGCGATGAACGCCCGACTGCCGGTGGTGACGACGCCCGCCGGGGCCAACGCAGACGTGGTGGGCGACCCCGAGAACGGGCGTGTGCTCCCGATGGACGCCTCTACCGCCGACGTCGCCGGGGCGATCCGTTCGATACTGACCGACGAGGACGAACGACGGGCGATGGGCGAACGCAACCGCGAACTCGTCCGCTCGGAGTACGCCTGGGACCGCGTCTACGAGGGTATCCGCGAAGTCTACGAGGACGTCACGAAATGAGGATATCGGTAGGCCGTTCCTGCCACAGCGGTCGCTCTCGTCGGGTACTCCAGTCCGCCCTCGAACTCTCTGTGGACCTTCGTCTCGTCGAGAACGGTAAGTAAAGGGAGTGATTATAAATCTGCTTTCGTCTGATCCAACAGTGAAAGAAACAGGAGTCGGAAACAGCACCGCACTCGACGTGGTGCGATGAAAGCCCTCGGGCCGCTCGCGGTCGCTCAGCGACATATCCTCGCTTCGCTCGGATAGGGGCCGCTGAGGCGACTAGATGAACGCGAGCGACCCTTGCCCTTTCAGTCCACCAGGAGGAATCTGGTTGTACAGCCCGTCTCGACGTGGAAGGGTCGGTAGCCGTCTCCACAAACACCTCCCTGGCGGACTGGAAGGGCGAGGCGGGGTCGCGGGTCGGAGGCCAGAGTCGCTTGAGCGGGCTACTATCTGCGCGGGCGGTGCGAAGAGCGCAGATATCCTGCTCAGCGACCGCAAGCCCGCCGAGGGCTTCCACCTCACGAGCACGAGTGCGGTCGTCGAAGCTCTACCGTCTCAGATTGTTCGACTCACTTGACGAAGTGACTCATAACCCAACACCCCGATCGGTCAGTCCGCCAGCAGTGCTTGGAGGTAGCTTATCGACCGGTAGACGTTCCCGATGGTTTCGACGGCTGCAACGGCGGGAGTCGGCCCGAGTCGCAGCGGGAGACACGTTTCGACGACTCGCTCCGAGAGAGGGGTGTGCCACTTCCGGTCGTAGCGCAGGTCCGCGAGACCGAAGTGGGCCATCTTCTTCCAGTACCCCCGGATCGAGTCGGCGTACCAGTGACTGACGGCCACGTCCGGGTCGTAGAGGACGCGATAGCCAGCCTCGACCGCCCGGCGGACGAAGTCCGTCTCTTCGTGGCCCCACTGGAAGCGCTCGTCGAACCCACCGACCGTCTCGAACACCTCGCGCCGGAACGCCATGTTACAGCCGGTGACGCCCGTCGACCCGCGGCGAAACGAACCCGGCTGGGGCGTCACGTAGTGGCGTTCGTCTCCCTTGTCGTAGCCGCCACAGAAGTGCGAGACGACCCCGTCACCGGGGTGAAAGACCCGGCCGGCGACGACCGGATTCTCGTCGAGGGCGTCGACCGCCGCCGGGAGATAGTTCTCGTGTGGGACGGCGTCGTCGTCGAGGAAGACGATTTTGTCGGCGCGGGCCGCCTCGACGCCCGCGTTCCGTGCCTGTGCGAGCCCGGGGTCGTCCCTGAGGATCACCTCGTACGCCTCGAAGGGCTGGGCGTCGAGCACCGCCAGACAATCGAGCGTCTCCCGGGGCGCCAGCGTACAGACTACAACGCTCACTTCGGGCTCTGCATCGGCCGAGGTGTCCGACTCGGCACCGTCCGCACCATCCGGGTCGTCCGTCATCGGTCGGCGTCCGCGTCGGTACCGACATCCCCACCGGCGTCGCTCTCGGCTTCGAAGCGCTCGCGGAAGTCGGCGATACACCGGTCGAGCCCCTCTCCCAGGGAGACCTGTGGCTGCCAGTCGAGTAACTGTCGGGCCCGCGTGAGGTCGGGACGGCGACGGGTCGGGTCGTCTTTGGGGAGTGGCTGAGTGACGATTTCGCCGCCGCCGACACGTTCGGCTATCATCTCGGCCAGTTCCCCGACGGTCGTCTCGGTGTCCTGGCCGACGTTGACCACCTCGCCGGCGAGTCCGTCGGTGTCCATCAGCGCCCGCAACCCGCGAACGGTGTCGTCGACGTAGGCGAAACTCCGCGTCTGGCTGCCGTCGCCGTAGACCGTTATCTGCCCGTCCGAGAGCGCCTGGGTCACGAAGTTCGGGATAACGCGGCCGTCGTGGAGCCCCATTCGGGGGCCGTAGGTGTTGAAGATACGGGCGGTGCGAACGTCGAGGCCGTGGACCCGGCCGTAGGCGACTGCGAGCGTCTCACCGAAGCGCTTTGACTCGTCGTAACAGGCGCGCGGGCCGCGGATGTTGACGTTCCCGTTGTAGGATTCGGGCTGGGGGTGGACCTCGGGGTCGCCGTACACTTCGCTCGTGCTGGCGAGGACCACCCGCGCGTCGCAGTCGGCGGCGTAGTCGAACACTTTCCTGGTCCCCTCGGTGTTCGTCAACGCGATATCGATAGCGTGTGTGACGAAATCGGCCGGTGACGCCCGTGACGCGAGGTGATACACCTCGTCGACCGGCGAGAGGTCCACCTCGTCGAACCGACGGACGTCCCCCTCGACGAGCGAGAACGACGGGTCGTCTTCCAGGTGGGCGACGTTCGCCGGTCGACCGCTGCCGAAGTTGTCGAAACATATCACGTCCCTGCCATCGTCGAGCAGAGACTCACAGAGGTGACTCCCGATGAACCCCCCACCGCCAGTCACGAGCGCGTCCGTCATTGTCGGATCGATACGACGGGGACCTACATATCAGATCCGACCACCAAAGAGCGTCGTCGTCACACGGGAAATCTCACCGTCGAGTCCAGCCATCCAGTTCCACGGTGCGGTCCTGTCGACACGCTGGAGCCACCCGCGAAAAGGTAATGCGACAGCCCTCCGAGAGACTGGTATGAAAGCAGTCATCCCGGCTGCGGGTGAGGGGACGCGGCTCTATCCACAGACACACACCAAACCGAAGGCGATGGTCCGGGTCGCGGGGAAACCGATCCTCGGCCACCTGCTCGACCAGCTCCTCGAGGCGGCCGTCGACGGTGTCGTGATAGTCGTCGGGACACACAAGGGATCACAGATCGTCGACTACGCCACGGAAGCGTACGGCGACCAGCTGTCGCTGTCGTTCCCCGAGCAAGCGGTCGCACGCGGACTCGGCCACGCCGTCTACCAGGCCCGCGAGGCGGTCGGCGACGACTCCGTGTTCGTCGTCCTCGGCGACATGCTGTTCGTGGACGGCTACGGCGGCTTTCTCGACGCCCACCACTCCAGCGGTGCCGACGCCACCATCGGCGTCCAGCAGGTCGAGGAGCCACAGCACTACGGCGTGGTCGAACTCGACGACGACGGGCGGATACGTCGACTCGTCGAGAAGCCACCGGACCCGCCGTCGAACTACGCGATCAGCGGCCTGTATGCCGTCGAGGAAGGGCCAGCACTCTTCGAGACGCTCGAGAACCTCATCGCAGCCGACGACCGCGGTGCCGGCGGGGAGTTCCAGCTCACCGACGCCTTCCAGCGGATGGTCGACGGCGGCGAAACCCTCCGTGCCGCGGAAGTCTCCAGCTGGTACGACTGTGGCCGACCCGAACCGCTGCTGGACGTCAATCGCGTGCTGCTCGACCGACGCGAGCCAGGTGGTGTCGACGTCGATACGGCCGATGCCGTCGTCGTCCCACCAGTCGACATCGGACGGGGAGTCGAGATCGAGTCGAGCGTCGTCGGACCGTACGTCAGTATCGACCGGGAGACGACCGTTCGAGACTGCGTCGTCCGTGACAGCATCGTGGGACGGGGCGCAGAACTCGCCGGCCTCACGCTCGAACGGAGTCTCGTCGCCGACGAAGCCGCGATCACGTCCGACCCGCTCCGACTCAACGTCGGCGCCAACGACCGTCTGGACCTCTGAACGGGTTCACTTCTCTCCGAGAATCCAGAAATCAGCGTGCTGACACCACACACGGCAGGGATTTGACCGTCGGGACCCTCCTCTGGAGCATGTGGCCCTGGGGACACCTGGCTGTGGGGTATTTGCTGTATTCACTCGGCGTTCGCGCCCGGACACGGGCACCGCCGGACGGCTGGAACGTCCTCGCACTCGCGTTCGGGACGCAGTTTCCCGACCTCGTCGACAAGCCACTCGCCTGGTGGTTCGGGGTGCTCCCCGGCGGTCGGACACTCGCCCACTCGCTGCTCGTCGCCGTCCCACTCCTGCTGGTGGTCGGATTGCTCGCTCACCGCTGGGGTGCGGGGCCGAGAGCGACCGCCTTCGCATTCGGATACGTGTCCCACCTGTTCGGCGACGCGGTCGTCCCCGCACTGGTGGGGAGCCGCGGGGAACTGGCGTTCCTGCTATGGCCCGTGACGCCGACAGTCGTCTACGAGAGTCAGCCGAGTTTCCTCTGGCACTTCGCGAACATCTCTCTGACGCCGGGCTTCCTGGCTGAACTCGCGGTCGGTGGGGCTGTTGTCGTGCTGTGGCTGGTCGACGGCCGGCCGCTCCTGTCGGACCTGCTCGCGTTCACTCGTCGACAGGGATCCGGTCGGGCTCCCTGAGACTCCTGGGCGGTACACTGAGGCTTCTGGACGAGCCCAGCCGCACGGCCGTGGGGGCTGACCGACCACTGCCAGGCCTCGAATCGAGAGAGGGCGGCCGGCGGGCGGGGACAAACCCTTATCCCCCCGTCCGTCGAACCACGTGACAGTTACATGGCTACCGACCTGTCGCTCGACGTCCACACCACCGCGGGAACGCTCCCGCACGACTGGGACGCCGTCGTCGCCGGGTCGGCGACCGGGTCGGTGTTTCACCGGACTGGTTGGCTACGTGCCATCGAACAGGGGACCGACCTGACGCCCAGACACGTCGTCGTGGGCCGCGGCGGAGCGACCGTCGGTCTCTGTCCCAACTTCGTGAGTGACGTCCCGCTGCCAGTCGAAGTCCCCGGGCCGCTCTCGGGGTTCACACCCAGGGAACTGGTCTCGACGGAACCGGGCTTCGGTGGGCCGGTCGTCACTGGCGACCACCGGCGCGTCGTCGACAGACTCCTCGATGGGGTTCGCGCGGCCGCCACAGGCGACGTCTGGGCACACAGACTCCGGTCGCTCGACCCCAGTTCGGTCGGGTACGCCGACCACCTGGATGCCCGCGGCTACGACGCCGCGGTGTTGACCTGCCAGCTGACGATCGACCTCTCGGCCTCTATCGAGACGATCCTCGACGACTGGAGCAGTGACAGGCGCCGCGAGGCACGGCGGGCCCGGGAGGCAGGGATGACTGTCACGCGCGTCGAACCCGCCGCCGAAGCGCTCGACGGGTTTTACGACGCCTACAGGGCGATGATAGACCGCGTCGACGGGGTGCGGTACCCGCGCGCCTTCGTGGACGCACTCGCGACCGGACTGGGAGAGCGACTCGTGCTCTTTCGTGCCGATCTGGACGGCGAGGCGGTCGGCTGGCACCTCTACCTGCGCGACGACGAACGGGAGTCGCTGCACCACTTCTTCTCGGGGTTACACGCGGAACAGTTCAGCCGCCATCCCTCCAGTCGGATCCACGAACACGTCGTCGAGTGGGCGCGAGACGAGGGGTTCGCGGAGTACAACTTCGGGGAGTCCAACGCCGACGTGACCGACGGCGGGTTCGCGTACAAGGCCCAGTACGGCGGGTCGGTCTCGCCCGTCGTGACCTGGGAGCGGGGTCTCGCGCCCGCGCGGTGGAGTGCCTTCCGCGTCGCTCGCCGACTCTACCGGACGGTGCAGGGACGAGCGCGCCGCGCCGAGAGCGAGGAGAAAGCGGGGTCGACCGGAGTGGAACCGAAAGCCAAAGTCACGTCGGCCGAGGACCGGCGATGAGAGACCCGCGCTGGCGTGCCGGCCGGTGGCTCCACCACGAGGTGCCCACACGACGCGGGTCGGCAGGGCAAACCTACCGGCCGCCGGCCGCGGACGAGCGGACAGTCCCGTCCAGTGACGAGGCCGCACGGTCGATATCGCCGCCGCTGTCGCCGAAACCGGCTGCACAGAATCCGATACTCGCGGCGTCGGACCTCGGGCCGGACGTCGCGTTCGTCGCCGACCCGTTCCTGTGGATCGACGACGACTGGCACCTCTTCGTCGAGGTGTACCGACCCTCGCGGGACCCACCGGCGGCCCTGGCCCACCTCTACAGCGAGGACCGCGGCGGCACCTGGCGGTATACGGGTGTCGTGCTCGAACCCGACGTCCACGTCGCCTTTCCGTTCGTCTTCGAGCACGAGGATGCGCGATACATGCTTCCGGATCCGTGGTCGGAACGGCCGGGGGTGCCCGCCGACTTCACGCTGTACGGCGCCCGGTCGTTCCCCGAGGAGTGGGAACCGATCGCGACGCCACTCTCGCCGGACCGAGAGCTCCACGACTGCGTTCTCTTCGTTCACGAGGGGCGCTGGTGGGCGCTCGCGGGCGCCGACGACGAACTGTGGGCGTTTCACTCGGACGAACTCGTCGCCGACGACTGGACGCCCCACGCCGACAACCCGGTCGTGACGGGACGACCGTCCGCGGTGCGTCCCGGCGGACGACCGATCGCCAGAGAGGATGGCGTGGTCGTCTGTTTCCAGGACTGCAAGCGGCACTACGGCGAGCGCCTCTGGGCCTACGAGGTGACGGAGCTGACGCCCGAGAGCTACCGCGACGAGCCCGCGTCCTCGACCCCGGTACTGGAACCGACGGGCGGACTGGGCTGGAACTCAGGGCGGATGCACCACATGGACGCGTGGTTGCTCGACGACCGCTGGCTCTGTGCCGTCGACGGCAACGTCGGTTTCGGGAAGCCGGTCTTCGGCGACCACTGGGCGGTCGGACTGTACGAGCAACCGCTGTCGGAGACGCCCCAGTCAGGACTGTAGGAGAGCCATCACGCGCCGGGCGGGCTGGTAGGTCAGCGACCCGCCGAGACACGCGAAGAGATAGAGCCACGCCGTCAGCAGCGTCGGGTCGGTGCGGATAGTCCTGAAAGCGAGTCGTCTCGTTTCCCCGTAGTGACCGTTCTGGGCGGCGGAGATGACGAGCGTTTCGAGCAGCGAGGCGACGAATCGGCGTTCGAGGCCGTACTCGCGGGCGAGGTCGCGGTGTTTCTCGACGAAGAGAGGAAAGGAGACGTCGCGGCGGCGCTCGAAATCCTCGCCGATCCGGCCCTCGTGGTCCCAGTGGCGGACCGTCAGCGGGTCGGGGACGACGGCGAACTCGCAGTGAAGCGAGAGCCTGAGGAACCACTCGTGGTCCTGCCAGCTGGGAAAGCGCTCGTCGGGGAGGCCGGCCCGCTCGACCACGCTCGCCCGGACCATCACCGCGGAGAACTCGGCGATCGCCGCACCTTCCAGGATGTCGCGTGTGACGTCGCCCGCAACATCGCCGCTGATGACTCGCTCGCCGTCGGGGTAGACGTAGCGAGCGCCGGTGTAGACCAGTCCGATACGCTCGCCGCCCGACTCGAAGGTCTCGACCTGTCGTGCGAGTTTCTCGGCCGCCCAGCGGTCGTCGTCGTCGAGGAAGGCGACGAACTCGCCGGTAGCCTCGCGGATCCCCGTGTTCCGCGCGGCGTTCGCGCCGCGGTTTTCCTCGTGGCGGACGACGGTGACGGCGTCGAGGGTGGAAAGGTCGACGTCGGTGAGGGCGTCGCTGGCAGGCGTCTCGGAGTGGTCGTCGACGACGACGAGTTCGACGGGGTCGTAGGTCTGCTCGATGACGGTTCCGACGGCCCGCCGGAGTTTGTCCGGGCGGTTGTACGTCGGGACGACGACACTTACCCGGGGAAAAGCCATGGTCCCGATACACTACCACCCGTCAAACTGTTTTCGTTGCGGGACTGGTTGGTCTGCGGTCGTCCCCGCTCCACTCGCAGGTAGGCCAGTAGGGTGGGCCAACTCACTGGCCACCAGAGACCAAAAGATTAGACGCTCGGGGACGAGGGTGGGGTATGGTCGAGCCACGGTTGCAGTTCGTTCGCTTCTACGTCGGCTGGACGGCGGGTTCGGTGCCGGTGCTGGTCGCGCTAGAGGCGTTCTCGCTCGAACTGTTCTACGTCGTCTCGCTCATCGGCTTCGTCGTCGTCTTCGAGGCGACGGCGACCGATGCCGTCGACCCGCCGTGGCGTCGCCGCCTGCAGTTCGCCGGGGTCACACTGGTTCTGGGCTTCGTCGCCGTCGCTGCCTACCAGGTGTGGCTCATCGTCCAGTCGGTGTGAGGCGCCGACCGACGTGAGAGGCGGAGTCTCGGTCGGGGGTTCCTGACAGGCAGACGTACGATAGAAGTTGCCTACCAGTCGGTAGGGGGACAAAGCGTTAAGACGATTGTCGACGTTCTTCTCGTAAGCAACACCTACGGACTGTCTGGGTCGGTGTTGGGAAGCGGACACTGGGTCCGGGAGACGGAGGGTCAAAACCGACAATGAGGCGAGAGAGCTTACAGGAAACGGTCGTGCGGGAATCGGACGTCGAACTGCGGAAAACCGTGGTACCCGCGGACGGCGTCGCGGAGGTCACCCTGACGGTCACCTCCTCGCAGGCAGTGCCAGTTTTCGTCCGTCTGTTCGACGACGTTCCCACGGGAGCGACGGTCGTGAGTCGGCAGGCACGGGACGGAGACGCGCCTGGAGAGTGTCCGTTCGACAGGCTCGAATGTCACCTCGTGGCAGACCCCGGTGAGCGACTCGCAGTCACGTACGCGCTCGCGGCCGACCAGGGCGGGGACGAAGAAGTCGCGAGCGCGGTGGCGGACACGGAACCGGACCTCGTGTCGGTCGTCCCTGGCAGTGCCGGGAGCACTGAACGGACTGCCCCGGCAGCACTGTGGTGGGACGACCAGGCGGTCCATCGGCTCCCGACGACACAGATAGGCGACGACCCGGAGACGTGGCTGGTCGGCCCCGACGCCGACCGGGAGGCGTTCGTCACCGACGGCGGCGGTCTCGAACCGGACACCAGCCGACAGGGCGTCCGTGAGATGACGACGGTGCCGGCTGTCGGGCTGATCGTGACGCCTGAGAATCACGAGGGCGCCCTCCGGACCGTGACCCGGGCGCGGGGTCGGGGCCACGCGGTGTACGTGACCTACGTCGACGAGACCAGCGAAAGTACCGCCTACCAGTGTGAATCGCTGGGCGCCGTCGTCGTCGAACCGCCGGCGGACGAACTGGGACCACTCTCGCTCAGGGCGGAACTGGAGCGGCGCGCCGAGGCCGACGGCCTTCCGGGTATCTTCGTCCAGCCCGAGAGCGCGCCACGTATCGACTACGATCGAACGGCCGACGCGTTCGAACACGCGGGATTCGGCGTGGAGGCAATCCCCGAGACGTGGTCCGAACCGTCCGACCACCCACACGTCGTCGTCGGGATACCGGCGTACAACGCTGCTGGCACTGTCGGCGACGTGGTCCGGCAGGCGAGGCGCTACGCCGACGTAGTCGTGGTCGTCGACGACGGGAGCGCCGACGACACAGCGGAAGTGGCCCGCGATGCCGGCGCCCTGGTCGTCGAACACACCCGCAATCGCGGCTACGGCGGCGCGCTCAAGACCGTCTTCAAGGAGGCCGACCGACTCGACGCCCGACACCTCGTCGTCCTCGACGCGGACGGCCAGCACGATACGACCGACATCCCGCGACTGGTGGAGAAACAGGCCGATTCAGGTGCGTCGATCGTCGTCGGGAGCCGCTACGTCGGCGAGTCACGGACCAAATTGCCCCCGGTTCGCCGGATCGGGCTGGGGGTCATCAACATCCTGACGAATCTGAGCCTCGGGCGCGTCCGTCCGCAGGAGTTCGTCCACGACACCCAGAGCGGTTATCGCGCCTACGACAGGGAAGCCATCGCCTCGCTGGCGACTGACCCCGACATCGGCGACCGGATGGGTGCCAGCACCGACATCATCTACCACGCCCACCGCAGAGGGTACGACATCGCCGAGGTCGGCACGACCATCTCCTACGAGGTCGAACACGGGAGCACGCTCAACCCGTTCGCACACGGCTACGACCTCGTTCGGAACATCTTCTACACGCTGACGGTCGTCCACCCCTTCAAGACTCTGGGGGTCATCGGCGCCGTACTCGCCTCGCTCGGCACCGGCGTCGCGCTCGAAGGGATCGCACTCGGGATCGAGACCGGCCAGGTACCGTTCGTCAAGACCTACGCTGCGACGCTCGTCGCCCTCCTGGGATTCGTCGTCGCCGTCGTCGCCATCGAATACCACACGCTTCGCTCGCACCCCTACTACCGACGCCCTCGCAACTGACGTCGAGGTGCAATCAGTCCGTCACCGGGCTGGTCACCCGGACTGTGACGTGACGTCGAGCCAGATGTGCGTCCGGCGGTAGGCGTTCGTCGACGTCACCCGTTCCGGGGGATCACCACGGTAGAGTAGAAAGGAGAGTCGCAGGTTCTCGCCGGTGAGGGTCGGGCTGACGGTGTAGTCTTGGCGCTCGGTGCGGCCGGCGCCGACGGTCAGGCGGACGCGGTCGTACTCTTCGTAGTCACTGACACGGGCCTCGTTGTCGACTTCGACGACCCGCTGGAGTCTTGGGACCACCGTGTAGCTCTGTTCGCGACGTTCGCGGTTCTCCACACCGAAGACGACGGTCGCGTTATCGCCGACTCCGACAGCCCGCGGGTACGTCCCTGCGACGAGCAAATCGCCCTCGTCCTCGACCAGCAACGAGAATTCGGTGAACTGCTCGCCCGTCTCGGCTGTGGTGACGACCGTGAACACGCCGCCGGCGGCGACGACTACCGCGATTGCGACGAGCACCGTCACGGCGCTGTGCCCCCTCGTCGGTCGGCCCTGTCCGATCCCACGGAGCGACGAGACCCAGCGTCGAGCGGGCGTGTATCGCTCGGAAGTCGGGAGACGCCGTCGTCGTTCGGCTGCGACTGCGGCAGTGACGACGACGAACCCGACGACTGCTGCCAGAACGGGCACCTGCCGGAACGGCCAGGGTGAGAAGTCGACACCGATCCCGACGAGCGGTGTCACGAGCAACCCAGCGGCCAGCGAGAGGACGACTCGTTCGAAGCCGTCGAGTCGCCGGACCCGCTCAGCGCGTCGACCCGATGACTCGTCGGTTCCGAGCGGACCGCGGGGGAACAGCGCGGCGACCAGCGCGTAGCCCGGTAGTACGACGGCGACGACCGCGAAGACGTAACGTGCCGGCGATTCGGACACCGGCGAGACCAGCGCGGCCAGGAGGACACCGACCGAGAGTACCACCACGACGAGCAAGTCGGCGGGTAGCAAGCGATTACTCCCTTCGCCGGCACCGGACGATCCCATTAGGACCTGGCTACGACCCCGGACGAGAAAAGCTACCGGTCGAAGCCGTGGTTCGGATGCGGACTCTCACGGCACCGGGGCAGACAGCACTACCTAAGTTCGTACAGACGAATGTCTCCCGTAGCGAAACCGACGGAGCGGTCGGGGTGAATGCGTCGCGTCGTTCCGAACCCCTCCCTAGACGAGCGTCACGGGACTATATGGACGATTCAGACGAGGACCACGACGGGCGGGTAGCGGACGAGGAGTCACCTCGGTATTCTGGGTTCGAGACCGGTAGCGATGCGGACTCGACGGCAGTCGACGCACCCGAATCGCGTGGCTTTCAGCGCCCAACCCGACGTGCGTTGCTCAGAGCGAGCGCACTCGTGCTGGGAGGTGCCACAGCGGGGTGTCCCAGCCCGCTCGGGTCAGGTGGCCCGGGTACGGACAGGACACCGACCCGGATTTCGACACCGACGCGAACGCCCGAGGAGTCCTCGCCCCCGAACGCGACGCCGACCGAGAGCGAGACAGATCGGCCGCCGGGCCCAGAGACAGGAACCGACACGACGACACCGTCGCCCGAAGCGCCTGGGTTACTGTACGTGGCGCCCGACGGCGACGACCGGAACGCTGGGAACCGCACCGATCCATTGGAGAGTCTCTCGACGGCACTCTTACGCGCTGTGCCCGGGACCACCGTTCGTCTCCGGGGTGGAACGTATCGTCCGAACCGGACGGTGGGGGCGCAGGGACTCGCCGGGACTGCCGACGAACCGGTTGTAGTCGAGGCCGACCCGGCCTCAGGTGAGCGGCCGGTGTTCGATTTCGCCGGCGCCACTGTCGGCGGGATGCGCTTTTCGGACTGCCACTGGCTGGAACTGGGTGGCTTCACGGTCCGAAACGCGCCGAGTCGCGGCCTCTTCGTCGAGGACGGGTCGAGTGACGTGCTCGTCGAAGACGTCTCGGTGTGGGCGTCCGGGGGAGACCCCGACGCGAGCGGTATCGGCGTCTTCGTGCTCGACTCTCGCGGAGTTACACTCCGCCGTGTCACCTCTCAGAACAACTACGACCCGTCGAGTGGAGGAAACAACGCCGACGGTATCGGTATCGAACGGTCGCCCGGGACGCTGGTCGACTCGTGTGTCGCGCGAGGGAACTCAGACGACGGGTTCGACCTCTGGCAGACCACCGAGACGACGCTGCGACACTGCTGGTCCTACGACAACGGCTACGACCCCGACGGCACCGAGGCCGGCGACGGCGACGGGTTCAAACTCGGCGGCGGGGACGCGAGCGGTGCCAACGTCGTGCGCCGCTGTATCGCCTTCGACAACCGGGTCCGCGGCTTCGACGACAACGGTGTGATCCGACCGGTCACCCTCTACAACTGCACGGCCTGGCGCAATCCCATCGACTTCCGACTCGGCTGTCGGTTCGACCTCACGGAACCTGTCTGTCCCGCCCATCGTCTCCGGAACAACCTCAGTGCCGGCGGCGACGTGCAACTTACCCCTCTCGTCGACAGCGCGGCCAACTCCTGGGACCTCGGTGTCGAGGACCCCGGATTTGCGAGTACCGACCGTGACGACGGGGCGTTCCTCCACCTCACGGCCGACAGTCCAGCGGTCGACGCGGGCGTGGACGTCGGTCTCTCGTATCGAGGCAGGGCGCCCGACCTCGGCGCGTTCGAGTTCGATCCCACGCAGACACCGACCGAGCAGGGACCCTGAGGGGACAAAACTAGAGGGCCGACGGGTGGATTCGGAAAGCGGAGTGACGGCCCTGACACATCGTCGCCGCTGGATACCGGAACGCGGTGTCGTCCCCGCACGGTCGGCAGATTTTACTCGGTCGCGGTGGACGGTAGCTTCAATGCAACGTCTGGGTACCGCGGCGGGGCGGTCGGGAGGCGGGTGAGACGGACCGATGCTCGCGAGCAGCGTGACCGCGACCGGCCCGTCGGGTGGCGGGCGCTACCGGCGGACCGGTCTCACACTCCTGGTCCTCGGTGTCGTCGCTGGTGGCGGAGCAGTGTACGCACCGACGGAGACACTCCAGGAGATACTCGTCGCGTTCGCTGGGGCCGGGTTGTTCGGCGCGGCGCTCGTCTACTGGGTCCGACCGGGGGCAACGGGGGACGTCGACCCGCCAGAGCGCGTCTACGCTGCCCTCGCCGAGACGGGGGCGGCACTCGCACGCGACCTCGACCTCGACGACCGGCGGGTCTACTTGCCCGCCGAGGAAGCGCCGGACGGCTTCGCACCCGTCTACCTCGCCGCTCCGGGTGACGAGCCGGTATCCGGAACTGGCCCCCACCGCCCCGTCTTCGGGACCGACGAGCACGCTACCGGGCAGGGACGCGGCGGCGCGGCAGGTGGTTCACCCGCAACCAGTGGCTCCGGGATCACTCTCTATCCGACGGGTGCGGCGCTGTTCGACGCGTACGAGCGTATCGCCGCGACCGACCCGTCGACGGACTCGGTCGAACTCGGAGACCAGCTCGCGTCCGGTGCCGTCGCGGGGCTGGAACTCGCCGACAGCGTCGAGACGACGGTCGAGGCGACGGAGGGACGGGCGACGGCGACGGTCGAGGGGCCACGGTTCGGCGCGGTCGACCGGTTCGACCACCCGGTCGCGTCGTTTCTCGGCGTCGGGTTCGCTCTCGGGGTCGACGCGCCGGTGTCCGTCGAGGTGTCCTCGACTGGTGCGAACTCGTACGAGGTCACCTGTGAGTGGGACCCGATAGAGGGACGGGGGGCCAATGGCGAAGCCTGAGAGGTCGCGGCGCTCGTCGCTCGGCTGGGTGGTCGACGTCCTCCGGCACGGCTACCGGGACGGTGGTCTCGGACAGATGCTCTCGCGGGCCCCCCGGTTCGTCCGCGAGGACCTCCTGGGCGAACGGCTCCGGTGGTGGTTGCTCATGCGCCCTGTCCGGGACCGGTTGCTCGACCGGCCGGCGCTCACGGAGCGGGCGTCGGCACTCGACGCGCTCTGGTACGCCGGCGAGGCCGACCCGTTCACCATCGACCTGCCGAATCGTGCGGATCTACCCGAACCACTGGCGGCCAAAGTCGGGACGTATCGCCCCGAACGACCGTTCGTCTGCGAGATGCGCGACGCGCGACTGGTCGGTCCCGACGCGTTCGCGTTCGTCGGCGACGAACTCGCCCTCGAGACAGCGAGTGCCAGCGAGATGTACCTCTACTTCCAGCTTCGCGACCTATACGACGACCTCGCCGCCGACCGGTCGACAATCGAGGCATACCGGACCTACTGTGCCGTCCTCGACGGCCGCCAGTCACTCCCCGGTGATCCCGAGCGGCGCGCGAGACGCCCGGCAGCAGTCGAGGGTAGCGCGACCGCACTCGCCGGTGAGACCGATCGTTCCGGGAGCCACGACGAGACTGCCCAGTTCGAGACCGCCGCCGAACCCACGGCCACGCGAGAATCCGCGACAGGGCGAGGACGGGCTGTCGACGACGCGACGACCGGCGATACCCCGTCGCTTGGGACCGCCGCAGTGTTCGTCCCCTACTGGCGCAACTACTACCACTGGACGACCGAGTTCCTGCCGAAGGTTCGACTCCTGGAGCGCTACGAAGCGGCGACCGGGCGGGAACCGACGGTACTCGTCGAGCCCGAGCCGCCGGGCTGGTTGCTTGCGACGCTCCGACTGGCCGGCTGGGACGGACCGGTCCGCGAGTGGACGGCGAGTGAGGGTCGCGTCGACCGGCTGGTCGTCCCGCTGCATCGCAACCGCTACATCGCGCCCCACGACAGCCGCTTCGGGGACGACTTCAACCCCGCACCCGACGACCTCCGCTGGCTCGCCGCCCGGATGCAATCGAACGTCCCAGCCGTCGACGGTGGCGACTTCCCGTCCCGGATCTTTCTCTCGCGCAAGGATACGAAGTTCCGGCCAGTCGCCAACGAAGACGAGATTCAGACTGTGCTCGAACCGATGGGTTTCGAATCGTTCACGCTCACCGAACTCCCGCTGGAAGACCAGATCCGGCTGTTCGTCGGCGCCGACACGATCGTCTCACCCCACGGCGCCGGCCTCGTCAACGCCATCCACGCCTCGGACGCGTCCATCGTCGAACTGTTCCCGGCGAACTACGTCGAACCGTACTACTTCTGTCTCGCCCGCCAGCTGGGACTGGACTACGAGTGGGCCGTCTACCCGACCCGCGAGGACGCGATGGTCGTCGACACCGACCACCTCTCCGACCTCGTCGCCGGTGTCGTCGAGCGCTGAGTTCCTGGGACGACCTGGTGACCGACACCGCGTCGCTACCGGGACAGGTCGTCGACGAACGCCTCGTAGTCGGCGAGGACCCGCTCGCTCGCGAATGCTTCCGACCGCTCTCGAAGTCGCTCGGCGTCGACGTCCTCGTCGAGCGTCTCAGCGAGTGCCACAGCGAAGGCCACGCTGTCACCGACGGGGACGAGGCGCCCGAACTCACCGTCGACCAGTATCTCGCGGGGGCCGCTCGGACAGTCCGTCGAGACGACCGGACAGCCGACGGCGAGGGCCTCGACCAGTACCGTGGGCAGTCCCTCGTACGTCGAGGAGAGCGCGAACACCGACGCGCGGGCCATGTACGGCGCCGGGTCGACGTAGCCCGGAAAGCCGACCACCTCCGCGAGTCCACGGGCGTCGACGAGCGCGCCGATCCGTTCGCGTTCGGGCCCGGTGCCGGCGACCACGAGTCGCGTCGCCGGGCGCTCGTCGTGGAGCGCGTCGAAGGCCGCCACGAGCGTGTCGAGGTCCTTCTCGGGGGCGAGGCGACCGACCCAGAGGACCACGTCGAGGTCGGAGTCCGAGAGCCATCGTGCCTCGACCGACTCCGCGACAGGTTCGCGGGCCCGTCCCCTGATCTCGTCGACCGGGACCGGGTTGTGCAAGACGACGACGTCCGCGGGGTCGACGCCGGTCCGGTTTCGGACGCTCTCGGCGACACCCTCGGAGACGGCGACGACGCGGTCGGCCAGCGGGTAGACCCACCGCGCGAGGCTCGTGGTGAGGTCGCGTTTCCCGCCGGTCTCCATGCCGACCGTGGTGTGCTCGACGAGGGCGACGGGCGTTCCGGACAACGAGCAGCGGGCTGCGACGGCCGCGACGACGTTCGCGTAGGTCATCGCCGCGAAGAGGACTCTGGGACGGACTCGCCGGAGGTACGTCGCGATGGCCGGGACGCTCGCGGCGATGCCGAGGCCCGGCACGACCGGCGTGTCGAAGTCGACGATCCGGACACGCTCGTCGACTTCCGGACGGAGCTGTCCACCGTGATAGGAACAGAGAAGGTGGACTGTGTGGCCGCGTTCGGCGAGACCGTTGGCGAGATCGACCGTCACGCGCTGAGCGCCACCGGGCGTGAGTTCCGGGAGGTAGATCGCGATCGGTGCTGTCCCGTCTTCGGTTTGCTCACCGGCACGCTCGGTGGCGGGTCCCGTCTCCGCCATCTACGTCGCGAAGCCGTCGTCGACGAGGCGGGCGCGGACCTCGCGAGCCGCGTCTGGGAGCCTGTCGGCCTCGCCCCCACCCGTCGCGAAGTCCGGGCCGCCGCCCGCCCCGCCGCCCGCTGTAGTGGCGACTTCCCGGGCGATATCGCCGGCCGCCTCGCCCTCGACGTCCGCGCCGACTGCGACCGCCAGGGTGCCGTCGCCGCCCGCGGTGACGATCGTGACCCCGAGCGCGTCCGCGAGCGCGGCCTTTGCGAGTGCCTCCGCGTCGGCCAGTGTCCCGTCCGGGAGGTTCACGACCGTCACGTGTCGCTCGTCGGGGTTCGGTGGCGCGCTCGTCCGTGCGTCCCACCAGCGGTCGGCCCACGAGGTTCTGGCTTTCTCGAGGTCGGTCGTCAGGTCACGCACCTTCCGGTCGAGTGCCTCGACGCGCTCGGGTACCTCCTCGGGACTGGCGTCGAGGACACTCGCCGCGCGGGTCAGCGCCGACGGGTCGGTCGCCGTCGCCGATCCGGATGCGGTGGCGCCCTCGGCCCCGTCGGCGGCCCAGCCCTGGCTGAGCGTCAGGCTCTCCCTGACAGTCTCCTCGCGCCGGCGGTAGTACTGGACGACGCCGACCAGCAACAGTACGAGCAGCAGTTCCCTGAGTCGTTTGCGTATCATAGTCTCACTCGTGGATGAATCGCTTGAGCCGCGGCCCGACCGCGGGGTGGGTGAGGACGGGGCTGAACCGCTCTGCGACGGCCGCGGCTTTCCCGTAGCCTTCGAGCGACGCTCGCCCTGCACGGTGGGGTGGCGTCACGAAACTCGCCAGCGGCGACCGCTGTCCGCCGAATCCCGTCTTGAAGTCGTGGACGCCCGACTCGGGTCGCGAGCGGCCGAAGTCGACCACCTCGATATCGCTCTCACAGGCGTCGGCGATGGCAGCGGCGTATAGCCGGTGGTTGGGGTGGCGGTCCCACGCGTCCCTGCGTGAGGCGTTGGACCAGATCATCCTGACGCCCGCGTGGTCGAGTGCCAGAATGCCGCCCACGGCCTCTCCGTCGTGGTCAGCGACCAGCACGAGCAGGTCGTCGGCCAGTTCCGCGGCGAGATCACGAAAGAACGCCTCGGGGAACTGTGGACTGCCCAGTCGCTCCATAGTTTTCCGGTACAGCGGGTAGTACTCTCCGACACCCGCGGGGCGGACCGTCACACCGGCCTCGGTGGCGAGCCGGAGACAGCGACGGGCTTCGCCGACGAACGACTGTTCGCGCACCGTCTCGAAGGGACGGTCGGTATCGAGACGGATCACCTCGCCCGTCCGGACCGCGCCGTAGCCGGCGGCGTTGTACGAGCGATTGTCCGTCCACCCGGCGTCTTTCAGGACACGGGCGCCCAGCGGGCCGAGGTCGGCCGCGAGCGCCCGGAGCACCGGGACCGGGTCGACCGCCTCGTCGAGCAGCGGAAAGCCGTACTCACAGAAGGGGTTGACGACGGTTCGTCCGCCGACGCCGGCTATCGAGAAGCCGGGGACGGCGCCGACGGGTTCGCTCGTCCCGGTTTCGTAGACGAGGACGTGTGCGGGGTCGTACTCGAACGCCGAATCGACCGCCATGAGCCACGCCCAGGTGTGAAAGACCGTCGCGGAGGGATGTCCCGCCACGACTGACTGCCAGCGCTCCCGGTCGGCGGCCGTTACCGGCCGGATCTCGTAGGGATTTGGCACGTCACCACCACTCCGTTCGGCCACCTGTATCCATTCGACTCTCCCTTCTCCGGTAGCACACATAACCGTTGTCGTAGACTCGACAGGTGACCGGCGGGAAACTCTATCGCCACTCTCGAACTGGACCGGTGGCACGCGACCAGAGCAAGGCAGGTCGGGAGCCGGAACTGTCACTGGGTGGAAACAGAACTCGAAACGACAACCGAAACCGCAGGGGAAGCTGAAATTCGAACGAGCGACGCCAGGCGGGCGTTACTCGTCGTCGGGTTCCGTACCGTCGTCGGTCTCGGAGACTTCGTCGCCAGCAGGACCAGTCGACCCGGCGCCGGTCTGGAAGACGAACTCGTGTTTTTCCTCGGTTTCGAAGTTCGAGAGGCCGTCGCCCAGATACTGGGCGTAGCGGACGAGTTCCTCGGCGCGCGAGGACACTTCGTTGAGTTCGGCGGCCTGTTCCTCTGCGGCACCGGCGACGTTCTCGCTCTCGGCCATCGTCTCCTCACCGAGTTCGACCGCTTCGCCGACCATCTCGGCGATCTGGCGGATCGTCTCCAGGGAGTCGCCGAAGTCGACGTCGGGGTTCTCCTCGGCGAAGTCCTCGAGCTGGGTCGCGATGGCGTCCATCTCCTCGGAGATCGTCTGGAGGCGTTCCTTCTGGTCGTAGGCGTCGTCGGAGATCTTCTGGACGGAGTCGGCGACCTGCTCGCTGGCGTCCCTGACCGTCTCGGCGCTCTGCTGGACGCCGCGACCGCCTTCTTCGACCTCGACGGCGAAGGTCTTGAGCTGACCAGTGGTCATCTCCAGCTCGCCGATCATGTCGTTGAAGTCCTCGGCGATCTGGTCCATCGCGTCGTTTTCACCCTCTGGTTCCATCCGCCGGGTGAGGTCGCCGCGTGAACACGCCTGCATGGTCTCCGAGTACTCCTCGGCTTTCTCCTGGAGGTAGTTGTTCATCTCCATGGCTTCGGCTCGGGAGACCTCTGCCTCCTTGCGGGCCTGTTCGGCCTCCTGGATCTGTTCGCGCAGTGCGTCACGCATCTCCGCGAAGCCGTCGTAGAGACGGCCGATAGCGTCGATGCGTTCGGACTGGATGTCGACCTCGAGGTTACCCTCTTCCATCTCCTCGGCCTTGTTCCTGAGACGGGTGATCGACGTCGAGGTGTTGTACCCGAGCACCGCACCGATGAGCACGATGAGCAACGCAGCAGCGCCGGTCGTCAACAGACCGAACGTCTGGACGGTCTGTGCGAAGCCGAACACCGCGGTTCGCGGGGCGTGGACGAGAACCGCCCAGTCGTCTGCCGGGCCGTTCTGCACGTTGATCCGTGCGTACCCGACGGTGTAGGGCTCGTCGATGATGCCGGGATTGGCGGGCATCTCGTTGATGACGCCGCTGGGTTCGTTCGAGAGCGCGAGTGCGTTGTCGATCGGTTCGGTGGCTCCGCCGGACCCGTACTGGGTCAGCGTCAGGTCGGCCTCGGCGTTGGGAGTTTCACTTCGTTCGTCTAGCAGGACCGTGTTGCTCCCGTTGACGAGAAGCGTGAATCCGCCGGTCGCACGTTCCTGTCCGCGGAACAGGTCCGCGATCCCACGCACCGATTCCTCGACGAGGATGTATCGGTCACTGTCCGGGACGCGACTCGCGAACCCGACGACGGGGTCGCCATTGGACATGTAGACTGTCGAGACATGTACCTGCGAGTCGCTGTCGTACTCCCGGGTCAGCGCCCACCGCTGGGGTAACTCCGCCATTCGCGTCCCGGGTTGTGACTGCGTGCCCCCGACGACCTGTGAACTGGCGCCCAGCCCCTCGAACACGTAGACCGTCGAGACGCCCGTGTTCGACTGCCTGGCGTCGGCAGCCCGCGTGATCGCCACGCTGTCGTTACCGGTCCAGGTGTCACCCTCACCCGATATCAACCGGGTCGAGACGCGGTTCTGTTCGAGCCACTCCTCGACGACGTTCTGTTCCTGAACGGCCAGACCACTGTACTCGTTCTGTATCCTGTCTTCGGTCTCTGACGTGATCTGTGCGGTCCCGTAGGCACCCAGGGCCATGATGGCGATGCCCATCATCAGGAGTACGATGACGAACTTCAGCGCGAAGCGCTTCCTGATGAAGTCGGGCGTCACCGTCCTGACCACGCCCATGACTGGATTACTCCCGTCCGACTCTGTCGTGTCCTCGCTGCTCATATGTAGTGTATCCCGTGTCTCGCCGACGGCCCGAACCCCGGTAACCGAACACGCGGTTACCACCCGCTGGTGTTGCCGCCGACCTTACCCCTACTGTTCAATAATGATAATACAAAAGTTTTTGTAGTGACTAGCGAGGCTGAAAATACGCTGCCGATTCGAGTGTCACCGTCGAGCGGGCTGGGGTCCGCGTCTTTTAAGCCCCGGCCAGTCACAGGGCCGGTATGACCGACCTCGTCACGTTCGGCGAATCGATGTTGCGGCTCTCCCCGCCAGACAACGACCGCCTGGAGCGCGTCGACCAGTTCGACGTCCACGTCGCTGGTGCGGAGTCGAACGTCGCCGTCGCCGCGACACGGCTCGGACTGCAGGCGACCTGGGTGTCGAAACTCCCCGACTCCCCGCTGGGTCGACGCGTCACGACGGAACTCGGCTCTCACGGCGTCGAGTCGGCCATCGTCTGGGACGACGACGCTCGTATGGGCACCTACTACGTCGAGTTCGGCGGGGCTCCCCGCGGGACGGACGTCATCTACGACCGCGCCGACTCGGCAGTCACGACCGCCGCGACCGCCGAACTCGAGACCGACATCCTCGCCGACGCCGACCTCTTTCACACGACGGGGATCACTCCCGCCCTCTCCGATCGACTCCTGGCGACGACGGCGGACCTGCTCGGACTCGCCAGCGAGAGCGAGACCACGACTGTCTTCGACGTGAACTACCGGTCGAAGCTCTGGACGCCCGCTGAAGCACGCGAGACCCTCGAAGGACTGTTCCCGGACGTCGATATACTGGTGGTCGCTCAACGGGACGCCAGCGCGGTGCTCGACCGGGAGGGCGACGCCGAGACGATCGCTCGCGGGCTCGCCGAGGAGTTCGACTTCGAGGTCGTCCTCGTCACGCGCGGTGGGGAAGGGTCGCTCGCGCTCGCGGACGGCGAGGTGTTCGAACAGGGGGTCTTCGAGGCCGACGACTACGACACCGTGGGGACGGGCGACGCGTTCGTCGGCGGCTTCCTGGCGCGCTATCACGAAGGTGCCAGTGTCCCAGAAGCGCTGGAGTACGGCGCCGCGACCGCCTCACTCAAGCGGACGGTTCCCGGCGATATCGCGCTGGTGACACCCGAGGAGGTCGACGAGGTCGTCGCGGAGGGCGAGCAGTCCGGTATCTCACGATAAGGACACCGGTGACGCCACGCCGGCAGTACACAGGGGTGTCCGGCCGTGGCCGGGCGGTGGCTAGCCTTTTGGTTCTCCCGGGGGTAGCCCGGCGCATGAAGACAGCGAATACGCGACGCAGTGGGGACGGAGACGGAGGGCGACATGCGTAACGCGAAGATCGTCTGCACGCTGGGGCCGGCCTCGGACTCGCGGTCGACCATCGAGTCGCTCGCGACGGCGGGCATGTCGGTCGCCCGGATGAACGCGAGCCACGGCTCACCCGAACACCGACGTGACCTGATAGACCGCATCCGGGCCGTCGACTCGGCGACCGACCGGCCAGTGGCGACGATGCTCGACCTCCCGGGGCCCGAAGTGCGGACCGCACCGCTAGAGGGCTCCATCGAACTCACGGCGGGTTCGACTGTGAGACTCGAACCTGGCGAGGATGCGACCCCCGAAGCGGTCGGACTCTCACACAGTATCGCGTCCGTCGAGGCGGGCGATACGGTCTTGCTCGACGACGGTCGTATCGAGTTGACGGTCCAGTCGGTCGAGGGCGAGACGGTTCACGCTCGCGTCGGCAACGGCGGTGAACTCGCCGGGCGCAAGGGCGTGAACGTCCCCGGCGTCGACCTCGGCCTCCCGGTCATCACCGACCAGGACGAGCGCGAACTCGACGTGGCAGCAGAGAAGGAGGTCGACTTCGTCGCGGCCAGTTTCGTCCGCGACGGCGACGACGTCTACCGCGTCAGCGGCGCACTCGACGAACGCGGCGTCGACATCCCGGTCGTCGCCAAGATCGAACGGGACGTCGCTGTCGAGAACCTGAAGGGTATCATCGACGCGGCCTACGGCGTGATGGTCGCGCGTGGCGACCTCGGGGTCGAGTGTCCGCTCGAAGACGTCCCGATGATCCAGAAACGGATCATCCGGCAGTGTCACGAGGAGGGCGTCCCGGTGATCACGGCGACGGAGATGCTCGACTCGATGATCCACGAACGCCGACCCACCCGCGCGGAGGCCTCGGACGTGGCCAACGCCGTCCTCGACGGGACCGACGCCGTCATGCTGTCGGGCGAGACGGCCATCGGCGACCACCCGGTTCGCGTCGTCGAGACGATGGACCGGATCGTGAAAGATGTCGAAGAGTCCCCCGAATACGCCGAGAACCTCGAACGCAGAGTGCCGGCGGCCGACCAGACGCGGACCGACGCGCTGGCGCGTTCGGCACGGTTTCTCGCCAGGGACATCGACGCAACCGCCGTGGTGGCGGCCAGCGAATCCGGCTACACGGCACTCAAAGCCGCCAAGTTCCGCCCGCCCATCCCGGTCGTCGCCTCGACCCCTCGTGACGGCGTCCGGCGTCGACTCGCGCTCTCGTGGGGGACGATTCCGGTCGCGACGCCGTACACCGACGGCGGAGCGGACGCGGTCATCAACAACGCCGTCCAGTCGGCACTCGACGTCGAGGTCGCCGAGAGCGGCGATACTGTCGTGGTGCTCTCGGGGATGATGACCGAACTCGAAGGGGTCGACACCGCGAACATGCTCAAGGTCCACGTCGCCTCGGAGACGGTCGCGACGGGCCGGTCGGTCGTCGAGGGGTTCGTCTCGGGCGAGCTCCACCGGACCGAGGACGGCGATCTCTCGGGGGTTCCGGCCGGCGCGATACTGGCCGTCCCGGACGGGTTCGACGGCGAGTTCGTCGGCGACGTCGAGTCACTGGGCGGGATCGTCGACGGGCACGGCGGGATGACCAGTTACGCTGCAGTCGTCGCGCGCGAACTCGACATTCCGATGATATCCGCCGCATCACTGCCAGACGACCTCGAATCCGGTTCGGTCGTCACGCTCGACGCCGAGCGCGGTATTGTCTACGACGAGGCCGTCCACGAGCGTTCACAGGAAGAAGCGAACCGTCGCGACCGGTAGGCCCCGACCTAGTAGCGACACCCCACTCCGGCGTCGGCGGGGGCGAATATGTGCAATTAAGTGGTGCAGGCGACACCAGAGAGTATGGCCACCTACGCAGGCGTCGACCTCGGTGCGACACACGTCCGCGCGGTCGTCGGGGACGAGACGGGGGAGGTCGCCGCCATGCGCTCGGCACCGACTCCACAGGGTCCGAACGGTATCGCCGTCACCGAGGCGATCCTCGAGGTTCTCAGGGGTGCCTGTGACGCGGCGGACGTCCGACCGAAAGGCGTGCGCGCCGTCGGCATCGGTTCGTTCGGCCCGCTCGACCTCGCAGAGGGCATCGTCCACGACCCCGCGAACCTGCCGGACACCATCGACACCATCCCGCTGACCGGACCGATCTCGAACCTCGTCGGCTCCGAGAACGTCTACCTGCACAACGACACCACCGCGGGCGTCATCGGCGAACGTTTCTACAGCGACCGTAACCCCGACGACATGGCGTATCTCACTATCTCCTCGGGGGTCGGCGCCGGCGTCGCCGTCGACGGGAACGTCCTCCAGGGCTGGGACGGCAACGCCGGCGAAGTCGGGCATATGACCGTCGACCCCGAGGGCTTCATGACCTGTGGCTGTGGCATCGAGGGCCACTGGGAAGCCTACTGCTCGGGTAACAACATCCCGCGCTACGCTCGCCGACTCCACGAACGCGACCCCGTCGACACCGCCATCGACTTCGACGACCCCGACTATTCGGCCGTGAACATCTTCGAGGCCGCCAACGACGGCGACGACTTCGCCCGGGACGTGCTCGAACGCGTCGGCCGCTATAACGCGCTGGGCGTCGCGGACCTCGTCCACGCGTACGCGCCACTCGTCATCTACGTCGGCGGCGCCGTCACACTCAACAACCCCGACTGGATCTTGGACCCCATCACGGAGCAACTCGAGGAACTCGTCATGGTGAACGTCCCCGACGTTCGCATGACCCAACTGGGCGACGAAGTCGTCGTCAAGGGCGCACTCGCCAGCGCTATCACCGGCGGCACCGGCGAACGGTCCTCGACTGCCTGAACCACCGCAGTGGGATCCGCACTGTCGCTCTTTTCCCAGCGTTCAGTCCACACGCGTACTGAGTAGTTGGTTCACTCGCAAAACCAGAGAAGTGAAGATGCGTCTCAAATCTATCCCCAGCGATCCCGAATAGTTGTACCGGTGCAATCAGCTCGCCCACTATTTCGATTTAGCACCAAAAATACCAATAATGGCCAGCGAATTTGTAGGGATACCACTGATGGAGCGAGACGACTTCGACGAGACGGCTCCCGGTGAAATCGTTCCTTCGACGACACCAACGGGGACGTATTCGGCGTTCCGGCCTGACCCACTTCCTCCCTCGATAAGCACCGAGCAACTCATTACACCGCTGGCGGAGGCGACACAGGCACTTGGGCGGCTCCACGGCATCGGTCCACGCGTCGGCTCGAGAGAGATCCTGATCGAACCGTTCATTCGAAAAGAAGCGCTCGAATCGTCGCAAATCGAGGGAACACACGCTACCCTCTCCGATATCTACGCATACGAGGCTGGACAAGAAGCTCTCATCGACGAAGACAGGCGGCAAGGCACCCGAGAAGTCGTGAACTATCTGCACGCACTGACGCACGGATTGGATGCGATCACGGCTGGCGATCCAATCACCACCGAGTTGCTGTGTGAAATGCACGACCGATTGCTCTCGGGTGTCCGTGGAGACGAAGCCAATCCGGGAGAACTGCGCACGACTCAGAACTTCATCGGCAGTACGCCATACATTCAGGACGCCAGGTACGTTCCGCCACCACCGAACGAAATTTCCGACCTTCTCGATGACCTGCTCGAGTACGCGAATCAAGATACAGATCTTCATCCGCTCCTCCGGATCGGGCTGATTCACTATCAGTTCGAGACGATCCACCCGTTTCTCGACGGGAATGGCCGGCTCGGACGGCTCTTGATCAGCCTCCTCCTGCAGCGTGACGGTCTCTTGCCCGAGCCGTACCTCTACCTGAGTTCGTATTTCAATGCACGGCGCTCAGAGTACGTGGATCACTTGCTGGCAGTCAGCCAGCGCGGGGAGTGGGAAGAGTGGGTGCTGTTTTTCTTGCGCGGTGTGCAGTCGCAGGCGGACGAGGCCCATCAGCGTGCAAACTTGCTGGTTGACCTCCGGGAGGACTATCATCAGCGCTACCAGAGCGAGCGGTCTGAAAACATCCTGGAACTAGTCATGCGGCTCTTCGAAGATCCGTACCTCGACGTGAATACGGCGGCCGGGTGGCTGGATGTCGAATACAGTACGGCGAATCGGCTGGTCGGACAGCTTGAAAATGACGGGATACTCGAAGAACTCACCGGGAAAGAGCGAAACCGGTTCTACCGAGCGAGCGAACTCTTCGAGATCATCAACAAGCCGATCGACCAACTCTGAAACACCGGGCAGACGGGGCTTGATACGGTTTATTGTAGATTATTTCCGGATAGCGCCGACCCCGGGGTCGGCGTGTACCGGTACATCACTACAATAAGCACTATGAGTCGTATGCAGTGAGAGCGCCGGCCGCAACGTCTGGTAGCCGAGGCGTCGAGCTGGTAGACGGATTCCACTGGATCGATCCCTCACTCGGATCGTCGGCGAACTATCTCTCGAAAACTACACAGAGGGCGCCAATTACCCAGGACAGACCGAAATCGCAAGATAGCAAGCCATCAACAACGTGCTTCACAGGAGCGAAGAGTCGACATAGGGTCAGCGAGTGATGGTGCCGCTTATCTCTTCAACTGCGTCTCTCAGTTCATCCTCCGAGGTCCACGAGAGAAGATGCCCTCGGTTGTCCATCATTTCGAACAGTGTTCCGAGCATCGCGTCGTACTTCTCATATTCTACGTCATCATCTATGCTCGCTTGGCCGTAGTCTCGTTTCAAGATGTACGTCGAGGACAGGTCTGCTTCCCCGAGTTCCAGTTCGTGTCCGCCGTCATTGTCTTCGAAAACACCGATCACGCAATCAGACCCCTCTAGCAGAACTCGAAATTTGACGTAGAAGTTCTCCCACGCAATGGTTTCAGGGTCTATGTCTTCAAGAATAAACGCCTCATCACCCGCCCGGAGATCTGACAACTGGTCACGAACGGCTTCGACTCTCTCTTTCTGGGGGTCGTCGTAGTTCCCGATAACGAAGATGACAGTGTCCGCACGGATATATCGTGAAAGGTCGCGTTTGCTCGCCTTGTGTATCGCCTTCACTTGTTCGTAAGACTCGATCCCACCGAGATAGAATTCCGTGTTTCCGATGAGCGTCGACGCCGCGAACGGACCAGTCATCGTATCTCCGCTGTTGTGGCATTGTCTCATGAATGCTCGGAATCCTATTCAGTATAACGGCGACTGTTATAGTCGTATTGGAAACGGTTATGTGGATAGGGAGTGATCTAGTGATATGAGCCAGCCTGATTCCGGTGCGGTCGAGGGGAAGGCTGCTGCGCTTGACGAGGCTGTGCCTTCGGAAGAAGAGTTAGAGGACCTCCGGTCGATACTGGACCAGACGCGGTGTATCATTCTCCAGCAAATCCTCGCACACGACAGCGGTGTGCTTTCCAGAGCGGAGTTGGAGGCGCGTAACCCGGACGTGAACCAGAGCACGCTCCAGTACCACGTCGATACGCTGGTTGAACGTGGCATCCTCGCGAAATTGGATGCACCGGAAAGCCAGCGTGACCTACCCAGCGTGTTCTACGCGGTGTCCGAACGCGGTATCAAACTACTGAAACAGGTCAACCTCTTCGACGAGATCGCCGTGTGGAACCAGGTGTACGCTGAGGTTCCAACACCCGACGACCTCGAGAAGATCGAAGAGATGGAACGCCCAGAACCCGGCTGGTACGAGGACTTCGAGTGAGGCTCTTTTCGGTTAGATCTACTTCCTTTGTAACATCTTCGCCTGTATCTGGATAGGTTGAGTCGATCCCTTCTCTGACCTCGTCTATCTGAATGAAGTCAGTCACCTCTGTGGCCATGACTGAACGAGTCTATTATTCTTTCGGGCACAAGGCTCCAGGTATCTCAAAAGATCAGACAGTCATTCTGGTCCCTACCAATTTTCTTTCTCTATATATACTCTTGTGAATTAAACACGTAAACGTTCCGTGTCGTCTGTAACTTGACGTGGCTGCGACGGCGGGATTCCTGACGGGGAGCCACGGCCCCGGCCCACCCCTCGAGCCTTTGGTCGCCCTCGGGTTCGTGCTGGCGTCGTCCCCGAGTGACTGAAAGATTATACCGGTCGCACAGCTACCTGCGACGGTATTCAAACATGAACGGGTTAGCAGAGAAGACAGCTGTCGTGACGGGTGCGGGGTCGGGGATCGGCCGCGCGTCCGCACGTCGCTTCGCCGAAGAAGGAGCCAACGTCGTCGTCGCCGATGTCGTCGAAGACACCGGTCGTCGGACGGTCGAACTGATCGAGGACGCCGGCGGGAACGCCACCTTCGTCGAAGTCGACGTGTCCGACCTCGCGTCGGTCGAACGGATGGTCGACGTCGCAGTCGAGACTTACGGGAGTCTGGACTTCGCCCACAACAACGCGGGCGTTCTCACGGACTTCGTCAAGGTGACAGGCATCGAGGAACAGCAGTGGGAGCGGATAGTCGACATCAATCTCAAGGGCGTCTGGGCGTGCATGAAAGCCGAACTCGCCGTGATGGAACGACAGGGACACGGAGCCATCGTCAACACGGCCTCCGAAGCGGGGCTGGTCGGGATGGGCGGACTCTCCAGTTACTCGGCGAGCAAACACGGCGTGGTCGGACTGACGAAGTCGGTCGCGCTGGAGTACGCCAGCCAGGGCATCAGGGTCAACGCCATCGCACCCGGCCCGACGAAGACGAACATCCAGAACAGTCTGCTGGGCCTGCCCGGCGGGTCGTCGACGTCGCTGGCCGAGTGGGTGCGAGCGGGGGTCAGGCTCCTCCGGACGGTACTTCACACAGTCCTGGCGGATTTCGACACGTCGGCGATGCGTGACGTCCCGATGGACCGGATCGCCGACCCCAAGGAGATGGCAGGTGCGGTGGCGTTTCTCTGCTCGACCGACGCCTCCTACATCACCGGGCACACACTGCCCGTCGACGGCGGGCAGGCTGCCGACTGAGGGTGTCGGTTCGCGGCTACACCGGGGTGTCCACGAGTTGGTTCGGTGGCGTGTCACCTGATTCAGCCGCTATCCAGAACAGATAGTAGAGTACTCGGATAGTCGACCCCTCCGGAGTCTCGTCTCGGCCACCCTCCGGAATCGTCGTCGAAGCTGGAGCGACCAATGATGCCCACCGGTCGGTAAGGGGTCTCGTTCGTCGGTGTGTCGTCTACTCGAACTGCTGGACGACTTCCTCGTACCGGGAAGCGGGTTCCTCCCAGTCGACGACCTCGAAGAATGCCTCGATGAAATCACCGCGAGCCGGGCCGTAGTCGAAGTAGTAGGAGTGTTCCCAGACGTCCAGCGCCAGGATGGGGTGGCTCCCCCAGAGGGCGCCCTGGTCGTGTTTGTCGACGGCGACGGTGCGCAACTGGTTACTGAAGCTGTCGTAGACCAGCAGCGCCCAGCCGCCGGCGGCCGAGGCCGCGGCCTCGAACTCGCCTTTCCAGGCCTCGTAGCTACCGAAGTCTTCCTCGATGCGGTCGGACAGGTCGCCCGAGGGTTCGTCGCCGCCCTCGGGGCTCATCGACTGCCAGAACAGGTCGTGGAGGATGTGTCCGGAGCTGTTGTGGGTCACGTTGCCCAGCGCACCGGCCGTCGAAGAGTAGTCGCCGTCCTCGCGACTTTCCGCGAGCGTCTCCTCGGCGCTGTTCCAGCCGTTGACGTAGCCCTGATGGTGGGTGTCGTGGTGCCAGGTCAGCACCTGTTCGGAGATGTGCGGTTCGAGTGCGTCGTAGTCGTAGGGCAGCGGCGGGAGTTCGTAGTCTGTCATTCGTATCGTCAGTATCGACCACGGACGAGAGGCGTATGAGCGTTTTCTGAAATGGATTTTGGTAGTTCCGTAATCACATCGCCGAATACAGCAGTCACCAGAGAACGCAGAGCGTCTCGCGAGCGGAGACGACGTCGTCGAGCGCCGCGAGGTCGGCCTCCGAGACGTCGTCGGGGTCGAACTTGACGGTGTAGATCCGCGATTCGCGTTCGAGGCAGAGCCCGTGAACACACTCGACCGTGTCCGGTTCGAGCGTCTCGGGGATACTGACCAGCGGCAGCATCGGAGAACTGAGAACGAATGCGGTCGTGATCGTCGTCGGTCCGTCCGGAAGCAAGTGTCGCGGTCTATCAGACGAGTGATCGTTTCGACGACACACGACGGTCCACCGTTCGGGTCCCGTAGTCCTGTCGGCGGACGTGGCGGTAGCCTCGAAACAAAGTACGTGGAACCCAAACGGGTGGTAGAAGATGGCCTCGGTACCACACGTCGCCGTGATCGGCGGGGGTTCGACGGGGATCGGGATCGCTCGCGACCTCGCGATGCGGGGACTCGACGTGACCCTCCTCGAACAGGGCAATCTCACCCACGGAACGACCGGCCGGATGCACGGCCTGCTCCACAGCGGCGGCCGCTACGCCGTCTCGGACCAGGCCAGTGCAGAAGAGTGCATCGCAGAAAACCGCGTTCTTCGCGACATCGCCTCGCACTGTGTCGAGATGACCGGCGGCCTGTTCGTCAAACGTCCCGAGGATTCGGAGGAGTACTTCGAGGAAAAACTTCGAGGATGCGAAGCCTGCGGGATCCCAGCCGACGTCGTCTCCGGCGTGGAGGCTCGCGATGTGGAGCCCCACCTCGCCAGAGACGTCGACAAGGCGATCTCCGTTCCGGACGGTGCGGTCGACCCCTTCAGGCTCGTCGTCGCCAACGCCGCGAGCGCACAGGAACACGGTGCCCGGATCGAGACCCACTCGAAAGTGACCGACCTGCTCGTCGAAGCGGGTGAAGTGGTCGGCGTCGAAGTCGAGCACGATTCGGGCCCCGGCAAGCGCGTCCACGGCACCGAGGGCGGCAGCGAGGAGATCCACGCCGACTACGTCGTCAACGCCGCCGGCGCCTGGGCCGGCCGGATCGGGGACATGGCCGGCTTGGACGTGGCAGTCCGCCCCTCCAAGGGCGTCATGACCATCATGAACGTCCGGCAGGTCGACACCGTGATCAACCGCTGCCGGCCCAAGGGCGACGCCGACATCATCGTCCCCCACGAGACCACTGCCATCCTCGGAACCACCGACGAGGAAGTCGAGGACCCCGAAGACTACCCCGAGGAACAGTGGGAAGTCGACATGATGATCGACACGCTCTCGGAACTCGTCCCGATGCTCTCGGAGGCTCGCACCATCCGCTCGTTCTGGGGCGTCCGGCCGCTGTACGAACCGCCGGAGGTCGGGAGTACAGACCCGACCGACATCACCCGCGACTACTTCTTGCTGGACCACGCCGAGCGCGACGACCTCGGGGGTATGACCAGCATCGTCGGCGGGAAGTTCACCACCTACCGGATGATGGGCGAGGAGATAAGCGACCACGTCTGCGAGCAGTTCGGCATCGACGCCGACTGTCGGACTGCCGAGGTCCCACTCCCCGGCAGCGAGGACTTCTCGGTGTTGCGCGATTACATGGACGAGTTCGGTCTCCGGTCGCCCATCGGTCGTCGGAGCGTCGAGCGACTCGGGTCTCGGGCCGACGCAGTACTGAAGACCGACGCGCCGAACCCCGCGGTCTGTGAGTGCGAGGGGGTCACCCGGGCAGAGGTCCAGGACGCGATCGAACAGTCGGGATCGGACCTGAACGCCGTTCGTATCCGGACCCGCGCGTCGATGGGCAACTGTCAGGGCGGCTTTTGCTGTCACCGACTGGCGAGCGAGTTACACGGCGTCGGCGACGGCGGAGACGAGACGGCCGTCGCGTACGACGAGGCCACCGCTCGCGAGGCGTGGGACGAACTCCTCCAGGAACGCTGGAAGGGCCAGCGCCATGCGCTCTGGGGTGAACAGCTCTCCCAGGCGGCGCTCAACTACGCCCTGCACGCGACGACGCAGAACCGCGACCGCGACCCCGCCGACGGCCAGGCCGTGGATTTCACAGCCTTCGACGGCGGTTCCGAACGGAGCGACCCGGCGGATACAGCGGGCGTCGCGACCGACGGAGGTGCACGCGATGGCAATTGACTCCGAGGTGCTCGTGATCGGCGGCGGAATCGCTGGGATGACGAGTGCCCTCTCGGCCGCCCGCGCAGGTGCCGACGTGCGACTGGTCTCCTACAAGCAGAGCACGCTCAGACACGCCTCGGGGCTCGTGGATATTCTGGGCTACACGCCCGACGGAGAGGGACCACTCACTGACCCGTACGCGGCGATTCCGGACCTGCCGGTCGACCATCCCTATCGAACCGTCGGCGAGTCCACGATACGCGACGCGATGGCGCTGTTCGACGAGGCCGTACCGAGCTATCGCGGTGCCCACACGGACCGGAACGCACTCGTTCCGACACACGGCGGGACCGTCAAGCCCACAGCCCGGTATCCGGCGAGCGCTGCGGCGGGACTCGCCAGCGACGAGCGGTCGGTCCTGCTCGTGGGCTTCGAATCGATGGTCGACTTCGACGGGCCACACGCGGCGGCACACCTCGAAGCCGCGGGCGTCCCGTTCGACGTTCGAGGCGTCACGATCCGGTTCCCTGGTGACCTCCGCGCGGACGCGAAGGTGACGCGCTATGCGAAACTGCTCGACACCGACAGCGAGGTGTCGGTCGGCGATCGTGACCGCCCGGTACGGGAGGCGCTTGCCGAACGGGTAGGCGCCGAACTCGACGGCGAGTCCCGCGTCGGCTTCCCGGCCGTACTCGGCGACGACCGCGCGGGCACGGTTCGTGTCGCACTGAGCGAGTCGCTCGGCGTCGACGTCTTCGAGGTACCGATGGGGCCACCATCGCTCCCGGGACTCAGACTCGAAGACCGACTGTTTGGTGCACTTGACGAGGCCGGTGTCAGCATCGAGACCGGGAATCCAGTCGTCGACTACGAGTGCGGCCAGCCTAACGGAGGGGACGACCGGATCGAACGCGTCTTCATCGAGAAGAACGGCGCCCGGATCCCCTACAGTGCCGACGAGTACGTCCTCGCGACCGGCGGCCTGGTCGGGAAAGGGGTCGAATCCGACCGCGAACGGGTCTCGGAACCGATATTCGACTGTCACGTCCCTCACCCGGCCGACCGCTACGACTGGTTCGAGACCGAGGCGTTCGGCGACCACTCGTTCGCGCGCTTCGGCGTCGCGACCGACGACCGCCTCAGGCCCACGAACGCCGACGGGGGCGTCGAGTTCGAGAATCTCCGTGCAGCAGGGTCAGTACTCGGTGGCTACGACTTCGCCGCGGAGAAGTCAGGGAGTGGCGTCTCGATCGCGACGGGCTATACAGCGGGTCGCGGCGCAGCGGGGGTGTCGGCGTGAGCGACGCCGAATCCCCGGCGGACACGACGACGGGCGGCGACTCCGGCGACGACCCGACGTTCGAGCCCGACGAGCCCAACACGGGCGACTCGTTCGAACCCGTCGACGTCTTCCCCGACAGCGACGACTTCGACCTACGACCCGGCGCGGACTCCTGTTACAAGTGCTCGACCTGTGACACGAACTGCCCCGTGGCGGAGGTCGACGACGACTTCCCCGGGCCGAAGTTCCAGGGGCCCGAGCAGTGGCGACTCAAGCAGACCGACGACGACTACGGCGTTGACGACTCGATAATGGACTGCTCGAATTGCATGCGCTGTGACAACGCCTGTCCGTCGGGCGTACCGCTCTCACAGATGCACAACACCGCCCGCGGCCAGTACGTCGACGAGCAGATGTCGAAGACCTCCGTCGAGTACTGGCGCAACCGGATCCTCGCGAACTACCGGACGTCCGCGTGGTTGGCGAGCAAAGTGCCGCGAGTCGCGAACTTCGCGATGAACTTCGGACCGGCCCGCTGGGTGATGGAGCAGACGATGGGCGTCACGAGCGAACGGGAGTTCCCCGCCTTCGCCACCGAGACGTTCACCGACTGGTGGGCCGCCGAAGGTGGAGCGGCTGGATCCCGAGAGCGGGCCCGGGAAGCGAGGAAGCGCCGCGGAGAACCGGTCGACGCCGACAAGGGGATCGCCTACTTCCACGGCTGTTACGCCGAGTACAACACCCCGGAGGTCGGCAAAGCCCTCGTCCGGGTCTTCGAGCACTTCGGCTACGAGGTCGTCGTCCCCGACCAGGGGTGTTCGGGCACGCCGATGTTCGCCAACGGGATGGTGGACGACGCCCGTCGTCACGCCGAAGTGACCGTCTCCTCGATGGCCGACCTCGTCGAAGAGGGCTACGACGCCATCGCCTCCTGTACCTCGTGTTCGATGGCGCTCCGACAGGAGTACCCCGAACTCTTCGACATCGAGGGGATCGACGACCTCGCGTCGCATACCTTCGAGTCCGTCGAGTACCTCCGGATCCACGAGGACCTCTCGGGAGCAGTTCGGGAGGCCGACGTCAGCGACGACGTCGCCGAGGAGTTCGCCTACCACGCTCCCTGTCACGCCCGGAATCAGGGACTGGACCGGCAGGCCGTCGAACTCTTCCGGGATCTCGACGGTGCGGAGATCGAGGACGTGGGCGAGTCCTGTTCGGGCATCTCGGGCACCTACGGCTGGAAGGCCGAGAAATACGAGAAGTCGATGGCCATCGGCGAGGAGATGTTCGAGCACATGGCCGACGCCGACGGCGAGACGGGCATGACCGAGTGTCCCACCTGCGCGATGCAGATGGAACACGGCACCGGCTACGAGGTCCGACACCCGCTGGAGTTACTCGAGACGGCGCTCGTGGAGTGACTCGAGTCTCTTTCTGGGGCGAACAGGCGACGCGGACAGCTCACGAACCGGCGCGTCACACGCCCGCGAAACCGATTCGCGTCGAATCTCAGGTCACGGGACCGGTTGACTCGGTATCGAACTTGAACGTTCGGAGAGTTTTTCGACGACGTCGTAGTGACCCCTCCGCTTGTATCGTGTTCGAATCCCCTGTTCGATCCCAGGAGTAGGTTCATCACGCACTACATCAGAGAGTGGTGGCGGAGAAAGCCGATTCTGAGACAGCACCGAGTTTGATGGCGTGCGTTGGGAGCCCTCGGGCCGCTGGCTCACTGGTCTTACCAACCCGCTGGCGTAGAGAGGCCCCGTGGGTTGCCCTTGCGGGCGGTCGCTGTCTCCGAATATCGAAGATTTTCGGGAGAGGCGTCGGACTCCCCGACCTCCACGAACCCGTGAACAGCGCTGCGTGCCGTGAGCGGGGGTCCCGAGGGTGCGGATATCCTGCTCAGCGACCGCGAGCCGTTAGACGTTACGCTTCCCTGACACGAGGGTGACCGTAAACCAAGTACTGATCGACTTCTCCGATACGTCGGACGAACGGAAAACCGGTGCGCGGTCGTCCGGTCAGAACGCGTCGCTCTCGACGCTGATGTCGGCGTGCAGTCCCTCGCGCAGCGCCGAGTGGACGTGACAGATGTCCTCACCGAGTTCGGCGATCGGGGTGGCGTCGTCGCCGAGGTCCGCTTCGACGCTGATGTCGAAAGCGATCGACTCGAGGTCGTCGTCGTCGTCGAGATCCGCGGCGACGTCGATCTCGACGCGGCCGATGTCGTCGTAGCCTTCTTGGTCGGCGGCGACGCGGAACGCCGGGATGTAACACGAGGCGTAGTCGGCGGCCAGTACCTGGTTCGGCGAGGGACCGTCCTCGCCCAGTGCGTCGACGACGAGTTGCCACTCACCGTCGATGTCGCTCTCGGTCGTGTATCCTTCTTCACAGACGCTGGTGACTTCGATGTCTGCCATTACAGACGAGTCGTCGGCGTGTGGGGCCAAAAGAGTACCTGACCCGACTCGTCACCTCGCGATTGCGGTGGGGGACACAGCGTGGCGGGTGACACCTCCCGTTGGTCGTCGGCCCGAGTGGGTTCCTGTTCGGCCGAAAGACTGAAACTCGAATCCTCCCTGGGTATAGGAACGGACAGACGATGGGTGAGCAGACGGTCCTCGTCGTTGCGAGCGAGGACGACACGGCGAAACTGGGCCGAGAACTCGACAGTCGTGGAGTTGCGACGACCCGGTCGGTCGAGACTCTCGAGGAGTTGTTCGACGCGCTCTGTTACGACACCGTCTCCGTGCTCGTCGTCACGGACCTCGTCAAGGACGCCTCCGGCCAAGACGTGACCCGCGGTGTCCGCGGATTCTACCCGGAACTACCGGTCGTCGTGGTCGACGGCGTCGCCAACGATGCGGAATCCGACGACGACGAGGGCGGGGGCGACGACGACGGACACGCGGGACCGACGACGGTCGTCGAGGCCGAGTCGCTGGGAGAGGAGCAGGTCGTCGACGCGGTCGTCGAGGCGCTGTCAGCGGGCTCCAGCGGGGCCGCCGGGCGACCGCCCTCGCGACTGGAGACGCTCGCGATGTCGATGTTCGCCGAGTTTCCCGACCAACTCTACGCGAAGGACGCCTCGGCGCGACACCTGTTGACGAGCGACGCCGGATTGCAGACGAGCACTCTCATCGGGCGGACAGACGCGGTGATCGACAGAGCGAGCGAGGAACACACCGAACGGACGGTCGACGACGACCGCTACGTCATCGAGAAGGGGAAACCACTGGTCGAACGCGAGGAGTACACCGGTGCCGACGGCGACGCCGACATCCGGTACACCCAGACCTCGAAGGTACCATGGTACGGTCCCGACGGGTCCGTCGTCGGCCTCGTGGGCGTCTCCCGCGACATCAGCGACTGGAAGAGTCAGGAACGGACGTTGCGCCAGCAAAACGAGCGCCTCGCGAAGATCGCTATCGTCGCGGCCCACGAACTCAGGAACGAACTCCAGGTGGCATCGGGGCGGTTCGACCTCGCCACCGGTGACCCGGAGCAGGCCGACGTAGTCGCCGACTCGCTGGCGCAACTCGAGACGATCACCGACGACGTCGTACGACTCGCCAACGCCGAGACCCACGAGGCCGACAAGAGGACGGAGTGGCTGTCGACGGCCGCACGCGAGGTCTGGGAGGCGCTGCCGACGGCACAGGCACAACTCGAGATTACGGACGACCGGCTCGTCGTCGCCGACCCGCGAGCGCTCCGACTCTTCTTCGATATACTGCTGTCGAACGCGCTCGAACACGGTGGCGAGGACGTAACGGTCACTCTCGCGGGCACCGAAGACGGCTTCTTCGTCGCCGACGACGGTGCCGGGATCGACCTCGACCCGCCCGAACGCGTCTTCGACGTCGGATTCGAACTCGGGGGCAACGACGTCGGGATCGGCCTCTACGTCGCGCGTCGCATCGCCACCGACCACGGCTGGTCACTCGAGGCAACCAACCGGGAGGAGGGGGGTGCCAGATTCGACGTGGTCGGCGTGACGAACCCCAGGAAAGACGACGCCTGAACGGCTCAGAGTTCGAACGTCTCGTCGCCGTCGAGGACGTGGACCTCGGCGTCGCTCCCGGTCGCTTTCACCTCGCGGACGAAGTCCTCGACCTCGATCTCGACGGGTGGGAACGTGTCGTAGTGCATCGGGAACGCGTGGTCGACGTCGAGCCAGTCGACGGCGATGGCCCCCTGCCAGGGCCCCATCGTGAAGTGGTCGCCGACCGGGACCGCCGCCGCGTCGGGTTCGAGGAACGGACCGATGACGTCGCGCATCTCCGTCATCAGGCCGGTGTCGCCCGCGTGGTAGAACGTCGTGCTCTCGGCGTCGCTGACCTGCGTCGGCACCGTATCCGAGATGATGTAGCCCGCCGGCGGACCCGCCGAGTACTCGTAGTCGGTACCGATGCCGTTGGTGTGGTCCGCTCGATGCATCGTCACGTACGCGTCGCCGAGTTCGACTGTGCCGCCGATGTTGAACCCGACGGTGTCCTCGGCACCGTGCTGGTCTTCGACGTAGGCGGTGAGTTCCGGGACGCCCGCGATGGTCGCCGAGTCGACGAACGCGCCGACGTCGGCGATGTGGTCGCCGTGTCCGTGTGTCAGCAGGACGTAGTCCGGGTCGAGGTCGGCGGGGTCGACCTCGGTGAACGGGTTGTCGAAAAACGGGTCGATGAGCAGGTCGGTACCGTCGACGGAAACTGACCACGTCGAGTGGCCGTGCCAGGTAAGTTCCATACGGGTGAACGTACGGCACAGCCACACTTAATGACTCACTCGTCGGCGAGACGCCGCCGGATCCACAAGGCTCACGACACCCATCCTGGTTCTGTCGTGGCCTCGACCGATCCTGGACTGGCGCCCAGGTCAGTCTTCGGACTGGCTACGCTGCTGGGCCTGAAGTTGCTGTTCGCGCTGGCGTCGCTGCCGGCGTTTGCGCTGCTGTCGTCGCCTGGTCTGGTCGCTGGCGTATTTCACCCACGCGAACGCCTGTCGGTGCACGTAGTAGAGGAGCACGGCGACCGAACCGACGATCCCGAGGACGGCAACGACCCCGCTGAGCAGGAGTGAATCGATGTTCGCCCAGAGATAGGTGGCGATGAGCAAGACGAGGGCGATCTCGAGTCCACAGCGCACCGCCGAGAGTTTCCAGTCCGGACGGGAGGACCCGCCGTCCGCCATCGGTCGCGTCATGACGCCCATCTTTGCGACGGGTCCTGTTGTAGTTTGTCCCGCGAATCTCGTCACCGATATCAGCTCGTCAGTGCCGTGGGGGCGCTGGCTCTGACCACCCTCAGTCGTCGGCGCCCGCGACGCCCCTCGCCCGAGAAGCGTCGGTCTGGGAGGCCCAGAGGCCGGCGTAGGCGCCGTCGTCGTCGACCAGTCCCGAGTGGGTGCCGGTTTCGATGACCTCGCCGTCCTCCATGACGACGATCCGGTCGGCGTCCTGGATGGTCGAGAGCCGGTGGGCGATGACGAAGGCCGTCCGGTCGGCGGTCAGGGCCTCGAGGTTCTCCTGGATGAGTTGCTCGGTCTCGGTGTCGACGTCGGAGGTGGCCTCGTCCAGGACGATCACGTCGGGGTCGTTGAGCAGGGTGCGAGCGATGGAGACGCGCTGGCGCTGGCCGCCCGAGAGTTTCACGCCGCGCTCGCCGACCATCGTGTCGTAGCCATCCGGAAGGTCCCGGATGAACTCGTCGGCACCTGCGGCCCGCGCCGCTTCGCGGATCGCCGCCTCGACGTCTTCGGCTGCATGTGGTGTCTCGCCGCGGTGTTCGAGTACTGTCTCGAAAGCGTCGCCGTCCCCATACGCGACGTTCTCGCGGATCGTCCCCGAGAACATATAGGGGTCCTGTTCGACGACGCCGATCCGGTCGCGTAGTGTCTGCAGGTCGAACTCGCGGACGTCGGTACCGTCGACTGTCACGGCGCCCTCGTCGACGTCGTAGAAGCGCGGCGGGAGTTTCAGCAGTGTGGACTTTCCTGAGCCACTCGTCCCGGCGAACCCGACCGTCTCGCCCGCTTCGACGTCCAGGTCGACGCCTTCCAGGATCTGTTCGCCGCCCTCGCTGTAGCTGAAGGTCACGTCCTCGAAGGAGACGCTGCCGTCGAGATCCGCGGGCGCGTCGCCCGCCGCAGGCGTCCGGACGTCGGCCTGGTAGCCCAGCACGCCGAAGACCCGCTCGGCGCTGGATTTAGCCTTCTGGTAGTTGTTGGCGGTCTTGCCGATCCGCGTCATCGGGCCGTCGAGATACCTGAGATACATGAAGTAGGTCACGAACGCACCCGCGGTGAGGCCGCCTGCGGTGATCGCGGTACGACCGCCGACGACGAGCGTCGTGACGAACATCGCGCCGACGAGCAGGCGCAGCGACGAGAAGAACGCCTTGCGGATAGTGATAGCGTCGATCTTTTCGTCGCGGTAGGCGCCCGACTGTTCGGCCACCCGGCCACGTTCGACGTCGTATCGGTCGAAGGACTTGACGATGGCCGCGCCGCCGAGGTTGTTCGACAGGCGCGTGTTCATCAGCGCCACGAGTTCGCGGATGCGCTTGTACTTGGGTTCGATCCAGATGATGAACTTCGCCGTCGCGAGGGCGATGATAGGGACCGGGACGAGGATGAGTAGTCCCAGTCGGGGTGCGGTGTAGAGCATCCACCCGCCGACGAGGGCGAACACCATGATCGCTCGCGTTATCTCGCGGATCTCGGCGTTGAAGAAGTCCTCGAGCCTGTTGATGTCGCTGTTGAGGATCGACATCATCCCGCCGGTCTGGTGGTTGTTGAAGAAATCAAGCGAGAGTCGTTGCATGTGGTCGTAGGTGTCGATCCGGAGGTCGTGCTGGATGCGCTGGGCGGTCGTCTGGAAGAAGTACCGCGAGCAGAACTGACTGACCGACTGGACGACGTAGGCGCCGATAGCGAGGCCACCGAGGTAGTAGAGCAGGTCGAGACGGGCGGCGACGTCGGCTGTCGGAAGCGGTTCGGCGGGGACGACCCCGAGCGCCGAGAGGACGCTGCTGGCGGTCCCGCTGGGGTTGACCGCGAGGTCGATCGCGGCCGCGAGCAACAGCGCGGGGAAGAGTCGCGCCATACGGTTTATCATCGTCGCGACCACGCCGCCGGTCAGGGGGAGCCAGTACGGTCTGGCGTACTCGATGAGGTTCCACATCGGGTGGCCCTCCATCTCGTCGCGTATCTCGTCGAAACTGCCGTGTGGGTCCGGACGTGCCATCTGGTTCTCCCCGCTTGCCGATACGCACTGAAAAAGCCCTCACAGGGGGAGAGTCTCTCCCCGTTTTTGCGCCTTTCGGTGGCATGTAACACGCGTCTTCGGTGCGATTTGCCGACCATCGATCCGAACAGCTGTCGAGCAGCGGGCGGTGTTCAGATAAGGGTTGAAGGGTGAGGCGTAGCGTTTTCTGAGTGATCTATGCCCGAAAACGCACGCCTCGGCGGGAGTCTGAACCAGATCGACTTAGAGTTTGTTGAACGCGAAGCGACACCGCAGCTGCTGATGAAGCTCAGTATTCAGCTGCATATCGCTGGATTATCGCTTTCGAATACTGTTTCGTTTCTCGATGTATTCGGTGTCGATCGCGCTCGTTCTACGGTTCACAACTGGGTTCACAAGGCCGATCTACAGCCCGAACCTGGTCGGTCACCGGATCAGATCGCGGTCGACGAAACCGTGATCCGGATCGACGGCGAGAAATACTGGCTGTACGCCGCTGTCGACCCAGACTCGAACGAATTACTCCACACAAAGCTCAAACCGACCAGAACGAACGCTCTTGCAGAGATCTTCTTCGGCGAACTCACACAAAAGCACGACGTTGAGGACGCTGTCTTCCTCGTCGACGACGCCACTCCGCTCAAAGAAGCCTGTCGACGACACGGCCTCGCTTTCAAGTACGAACACCACGGCGACCGCAACAGTGTCGAACGTGTCTTCCGTGAGGTAAAACGACGAACTGATTGTTTCTCGAACTGTTTCAGCCGCGTCGATCCAGCAACCGCCGACGACTGGCTCAGCGCCTTCGCTTTCGCATGGAATCGGCTTATCTGAACACTACCGAGCAGCGCGACCGCGGATTTATTCGTCCACTCTCCTATGCTCCGGCATGAACCAGGAGACGGCCTCCAGGCGTCGCTTCCTCGCAGCGTCGGCCGGCGTACTCGCGGCCGGCGTCGCCGGCTGTAGCGCGGCACCGGGTGGCGGTGACGACTCCCAGGGGCAGACGGGCGACGCGAACGCGGGCGGGTCTGACGGAGAGAACGATGCCGAACCGTCCGGCGTCGATTCGCTCGCCCAGTCCTCGGACAGTCCCTACGTCGGGGCCTACCAGGCGACGGTCGACTCGGTCGCGCGTGTGCGAGTCTACACCGACACCGGCGTCGGTGGAGGAACCGGTTGGCTCTACGACGAGAACCACCTCGTCACCAACCAGCACGTCGTCGCCGGCGGCAACGAGTTCTACGTCCGCTTTCCGGAGGGGGGCTGGGTTTCCAGCGACGTCGTCGGCGCCGACCTCTACAGCGACCTGGCCGTCCTCGAGGTCGATTCGATGCCCGACAGCGCGACGCCGCTGACTCTCAGGCAGGCCGACCCGCCGGTCGGGACGGAAGTCATCGCCATCGGGAACCCGTTCGAGCGGACAGGATCGGTCTCTTCGGGCATCGTCAGCGGTGTCGACCGAACGCTACGATTGGAGAACAACTTCTCGATCCCCGACGCGATCCAGACTGACGCTGCCGCGAACCCGGGCAACTCGGGTGGGCCACTGGTCGCTCTGGACGGCGACGTCGTCGGTGTGATCAACTCCGGCGAGGGTAACGACGTCAGTTTCGCCATCTCGGCAGCGCTGACGCGTCGGGTCGTCCCCGCACTCGTTGCCGACGGCGACTACGACCACTCCTACATGGGTATCCGACTCCGCTCCGTCGACCCACTGCTCGCACAGGCCAACGACGTCGAACGCGGCGCGGGCGTCTACGTCAGCGAGGCTGTCTCCGGTGGCCCGTCCGAGGGCGTCCTGAAGGGCTCGACTGGATCGACGACGGTCGACGACGTCCCCGGTGTCGAGACCGGCGGTGACGTCATCGTCGCCATGGAGGACACACCGATCTCCCAGCAAGAGGCGCTCTCCTCGTTTCTCGCGATCGAGACGAGTCCCGGCGACACCATCGAGATCACGGTGCTCCGCGACGGGAGTGAACAGACTGTCGACCTGACGCTGGGTAGTCGTCCCGAACCCTAGGAGAAATCGCACCGCTCAACTGGACCGGATTCAATCGAGTCGCTCTGCGGCGCCCTGTTCGAGCAGGGGGCCGACGTTGGGTTCCGGCAGCGTCACGACGTCGTCGGCCGTGAGGTCGTACTCGCGGCCCTCGACGCCGTATATCGGCCCCACGTCGTCGGTGATCCGCACCATCGACCGGTCGATCGTCACTGGCTCACGTTCACTACCTTCCTCGGCAGTTGCCGTCTCCTCTGCCCCCTCCGTCCTCTCCTCGCCAGCGCCACTCGTCGCGTGTCCCGACGGCACCGGATCGTCGGTGGTAGCGTCCGCACCGTCCGCGGCGGTCCCATCTGGACCGGGACCGGGCCCCACCTCCGGCGGTGACTGTGTCCCGTCCGGGGAGCCCGTCGAATCCGCGGTCCGGGCGTCGACTCCACCGCCGTCGCGGACTGGGTGGCCCGACCGCTCGCCGTCGGATTCCGCCGGCCGGGGCTCGGATCCTGTATCCATCGGCCCGGTGTCGGCCCGGCCAGTACCAGCCCGGTCTGCGTCGGCTCTGTCGGTGTCGGTCCGGTCCGTGCTGTTTCGATCGGTCTCTGTCGCTCCCGAGTCGCCACCCATCAGATCGGCAGCGCCGACGTGCTGGTCGTCTCCTGGCGGGTCGTCTTTCGGGGGCTGGTCGTCGACAGGGTCCCTGACATCGGGTGGTACCTCGTGTCGACTTTCGCCTGCGTCCGATGCTGTTTCGGCGGGACTCTGATCTCCAGCAGTCTCGGTGGTGGTATCTGTCGAGACAGTATCGGCGGGAGAGTCGGTCGCCTCTGTCGCCGGACCC
>Ga0207771_100065_pt1 | contig 77029 bp, 79 predicted proteins | sample A23M2SouthBayCA_2_FD_187731 | JGI IMG/M metagenome (GOLD analysis project Ga0207771, IMG submission 187731) | Aerobic enrichment media microbial communities from Eden Landing Ponds, California, USA - A23 M2 (2) (SPAdes) | ecosystem: Environmental > Aquatic > Marine > Unclassified | place... | reverse complement strand
CCTGAGAGGGGAGAGAAATCGACGAATGGAGATTTTTGGCGTATGACTCCTGTAGGAAACGGTACTCATGAGTTCTATAAGTCGCGCAAGAAGTTAGCGACGCCGCTTAACCGCAGAAGTACAGGGCCTGTGCCACAGACATTACCCTGGCGGACTGAAAGGGCGAGGGGCGCTGGCGTTCATGTAGTCGCCTGAGCGGGCCCTATTCTCGCGAGTGCGGTGCTGTGCTGTTGAGCGAGCGAGAATATCCCGCTCAGCGACCGCCAGCGGCCCGAGGGCTTTCAACCCACCACGTCGAGTGCGGTGCGGTCTGCGGTTGTCGTTTCTTTCACACCGATCCAGTATGCAAATCCTGCTAACTACGCACCTGCACTGAACGTACCGCCGATCCTCGGGAGGGGGTGTCGAAGACCAGTCCAACGCCATAATCTCCGGGTACTCTTCTCGCGAAACGGTGTTACCCCCCATCTTTGAAATGGGTGGGAGTTCGGTCGAGAACTGTATGCACCGCGGGCGAACGGGCGACCCGGATTCTCCGGTCGCACAGCAGAAAACAGTCCAGAGAGAATGAGTAGTCACGGCGAGCGCTCACCGGAGGCCGAACTCGGACTGCTCGACGCCACGATGATCGGCATGGGCGCGATGATCGGCGCGGGTATCTTCGTCCTGACGGGACTCGCGGCGGAGATCGCCGGCCCGGCGGCCATCCTGGTCTTCGCGCTCAACGGTGCCGTTACCGCTTTCACTGGCCTCTCGTACGCCGAACTCGCGTCTGCGATCCCCAAGAGCGGCGGCGGGTACGCGTTCGTTCGCGAGGTGTTCGACGACTTCTCGTCGTTCATCATGGGCTGGATGCTCTGGTTCGCGTACATGATCGCCGGGGCGCTCTACGCGCTGGGGTTCGCGCCGAACTTCCTCGAACTCCTCCACGTCTACGGCGTCGTCGCGCCACCCGACGAAGTTGGGGCGCTCGCCGTTCCGGTCGTCGACGCCGCCGTCCCGGTCTCGGTCGGCCTCGCGTTCGTGGCCGTTCTCGGTCTCGTGAGTCTCAACGCGGTCTCGACGGCCGCCAGCGGGAGCGTGGAGACGATATTCACGATCGTCAAGGTCTCCATCCTCGTCGTCTTCGTCGCCTTCGGCGCGCTCTCGCCGATGTTCTCCACCGCCGAGTTCCAGCCGCTCTTTCCCGGCGAGAAAACTGTCACGGCCATCCTGCCGGCGATGGGGCTGACGTTCATCGCCTTCGAGGGCTACGACCTCATCACCACCGTAACCGAAGAGGTCGAGAACCCCCGCGAGAACATCCCGAAAGCGATCTTCCTCAGCCTCGGGGTGACGGTGCTGGTCTACCTCGCCGTCGTGAGCGTGGCGATCGGGACGTTGGGCGCACAGGGGCTGGCCGATGCGGGCGAAGCAGGTATCGCACAGGCCGCGACGGAGTTCATGCCGTCGAACCTGCCGGTCATCCAGAACGGCGGGGCGGTCATCGTCTTCGGCGCCGTCTTCTCGACGCTGACCGCACTCAACGCCGTCGTCATCGCCTCTTCTCGGGTCGCGTTCTCGATGGGGCGCGAGGGGCAACTGCTGGCGTCGATCGGGCGGATCCACCACCGCTTCGGGACGCCGTTCGTCGCCATCGTCGCCAGCGCGATCGTGATGCTCGCGTCGGTCGTCCTGCCGACCGAGAGCGCCGGGAACATGTCGAGTCTGTTCTTCCTCCTCTCGTTTATCGTCGTCAACGGGGCCGTCATCCGTCTCCGTCGGGAGCGCCCGAACATGCGACGGCCCTACGAGATGCCCTACTATCCGGCTCCGCCGGTGCTGGGTATCCTCCTCAACCTTCTGCTGACTGGCGTCCTCGTCGTCTATCTCGTCCGGACCGACCCGCTCGCGCTCGGTCTGAGCGTGGGCTGGATCGCGCTCGGAACCGTCGCCTACGTCGGCGTCGGCCGCACGCGCTCGGTCGCCCAGTCGGGCCCGGAAGACGACGCTGGCGAACCCACTGCGAACCCGGAGGACGACTGAACCATGACACAGGACCTGCAAGTCATCGTCGCGGGCGGGGGTCGCGTCGGTTTCCAGACCGCCGAACTCCTCGCCGACCGCGGCCACGACGTAACGATCATCGAACGTGACGAGGACGTCTGCGAGGACATCACCGAGGCGTGGATCGCGACCGTCATCGAGGGCGACGCGACCAATCCAGATATCCTCGGCCAGGCGAGCGTCGAAGACGCGGACGTAATCGCCGCACTGACCGGCGAGACCGGCCTCAACCTCGCGGTCTGTCTGGCCGCCAAAGAACTCGCACCCGGGATCCGGACCGTCGCCCGGATCGAACGGGCCAGCGGTGAAGCCTACACCCGATTCGTCGACGCCGTCCTCTACCCCGAGCGGGCCGGCGCTCGCGTCGCCGCCAACGAGATCGTCGGCTCTGACGTCCAGACGCTGGTCGACGTCACCGGAACCCTCGATATCATGGAGGTACTCGTCGACGAGGACGCTCCCGCCGCGGGCAAGCAACTCGCCGACGTCCGGTTCCCCACGGGGACGCTCGTCATCTCCGACGACGACGGCGACCGGATCGCCCGCCCGGATACCACGCTGACCGCCGGCAAGCGCTACGTCGTCGCCGTCGAACCCGACGTCGTCGACGAAGTGATGCGACTGTTGCGGGGATGACGTTCGGTCGGGTTCCCAGTCGCGGAGAATCGACCGGTCGCTTTTGCGAGGGGTTCTCGGAGCAGGTACTATGGGACGCCAGCAGGTCGCCACGGAGCGGGGAATCGCGTCGTCGGTCGACGAACTGGTCGGCGAGACGCCACTGCTCAGACTCGATTCGTTCGCCGACAACCTCCTCGGAAAGGTAGAAGGGCAGAACCCGTATTCGGTCAAAGACCGGATCGCCCGCGAGATCCTCGATGCCGCTGAGCGCGACGGGGCGCTCGAACCCGGCGGGGCTATCGTCGAGTCGACGAGCGGGAACACCGGTATCGGCCTTGCGGCCGTCAGTGCCGCTCGCGGCTACGACTGCGTGCTAACGATGCCGTCCTCGATGTCCGAGGAACGCCGGTCTATCCTCCGAGCTCTCGGTGCCGAACTCGAACTCACACCTGGCGAGGAGGGGATGGGCGGCGCGAACCGGCGCGCCGAAGAAATCGTCGAAGACCACGAGAACGCCGTCCTGGCCCACCAGTTCGAGAACGAGGCCAATCCCGCGGCCCACCGCCGGACGACGGCACCGGAACTGTGGCGCGCGACGGACGGCGAGTTAGACGCACTCGTGGCGGGGGTCGGAACCGGTGGCACGATCACCGGGATCGCCGAGTATTTCAAGGAAGAACGGGGCGAGACAGCCTTCACCGCCGTCGCGGTCGAACCCGCCGAGTCGCCGACGCTCTCCGAGCGGAGTTCGGCCAGTCACGACATCCAGGGGATCGGTCCCGGGTTCCTCCCGGACGTGCTCCGGACCGAACTGGTCGACGAGGTCCGGACGGTCGAGGGAGAGGAGGCGAAAGCAGCGGCTCGAAAACTGGGACACAGCGAGGGGCTACTGGTCGGGATTTCGGCCGGCGCCGCGCTCGCCGCCGCCGCCGAGTACGCCACCGAGCACCCCGAAGAACTGGTCGGCGTCGTGTTGCCCGACCCGGGCGAGCGCTACCTGTCGACCGACCTCTACGACACTGTCTGAATCTATCGACAGACAGGCGCGGGGGCCACGACCACGGTGGGTGCTCAGGCTACCTGGTTCTCCAGGTCGTCGAACTCCCCGGTCTCCGCGACACGGTCGAGGTTTCGGACGAGAATATCGGCGACGCGCTCCCAGTACTGTGGCGTGTGTCCGGAGTTGTGGGGTGTGATGTAGGCGTTCCCGAGGTTCCAGAGTTCGTGTTCTTCGGGCAGTGGCTCAGGGTCAGTGACGTCCAGCGCAGCCGCGTGAAGTTTGTTCCCCCGCAGGGCACCCACGAGCGCATCCGTATCCACGATCGGGCCACGACCGACGTTCACCAGAACGGCGTCCGTCGGGAGCCAGGAGAGTTCGTCCGCGCCGACCAAACCTCTCGTCTCGTCGCTCAACGGGCAGGCGATCACGAGATAATCCGTCCCCACGAGCGCCGACTCCAGCTCGTCGAAGCCGTACACTTCGTCGGTCGGGCCACCCTTCTCGGGCGTGTACCGGACGCCCACCGTCTCCAGGTCGAACCCCGACAGGCGCTCGACGATAGTCTGGCCGATGGCGCCCAGTCCCACGACGCAGACGCGCGAGTCGTTCAGTTCGCCCATCGCCTGGAAGTGGCGCCACTCGCGGCGATCCTGGCGCGCGAGTCCCTCGTCGAGGCGGCGGGTGATCATCAACAGCCACCCGAGGACGTGTTCGGCCATGTTCGGCCCGTGGACGCCCGAAGCGTTCGTAACCGCGATCCCGCGCTCGCGGAACTCCTCCAGGTCGAGGTGGCCGACGCCCGCCGACGAGCAGGCGAACAGTTCGAGATCGTCTGCTGCCGCCAGCAGGTCTCCGCCGAGCGAGCCACCCACGACGATCTCTGCGTCACCGATCAGTTCGTATTCCTCGCTGTCAGTGCGCGCGAGGTGGACGTCGTAGTCGTCGAGTCGGTCCCGCAGTGTGTCAGCACACGCCGACGAGGGGATGCCGTGTGCCGATCCGTTGAGAACGAGTATGTCGCCCATATCGGCCCGTCCGCACACAGGGGCTTAAGTCTCCGAGTGCCGGCGAACGGGACGGGTTCCCGGGCTCGCACGGTCCGGAGCGGCCCGCGTCGCCGGCGAGAGCGCCTACTCGTGGCCGGCGACAGGCAGGGGCTCGTAGGGTTCTTCCAGATATTCGACGTCCGAACTGTCGAGGTCAATCTCCGTCGCCTCGACGGCATCTTCGAGGTGTTCGATACTCGTCGTGCCGACGATAGGCGCGTCGACCCAGTCCTTGTCCAGCAGCCACGCCAGCGCGATCTGTCCCATCGTGACGCCGTAGTCCTCGGCGAGTTCCGCGACGCGCTCGTTGATCTCCTCGCCGCCGCCCTGGAGGTAGGGCATCCCCTTCAGGTACTCGTCGGTCTCGCCGCGCGTCGTCGCCGCCATCTCCTCGTGTGGGCGAGCGGCCACGCCGCGAGCGAGCGGCGACCACGGGATGACGCCGATCCCCTCACGGTCACAGAGGGGCAGCATCTCACGCTCTTCCTCGCGATACAGGACGTTGTAGTGGTTCTGCATCGTCGCGAACCGCTCCAGTCCCAGGCTATCGCTGGTGTGGAGCGCGTCGGCGAACTGGTGGGCCCACATCGACGACCCACCGAGATAGCGGACCTGCCCGCGCCGGACGGCGTCGTCGAGTGTCCCCATCGTCGTCTCGATGGGCGTGTCGTAATCCCAGCGGTGGATCTGGTACAGATCGACGGTGTCCATCCCGAGCCTGTCGAGGCTGTTGGCGAGTTCCTGCTCGATGGCCTTGCGCGAGAGACCCTGTGCGTTGGGGTGGTCGTCCATCTCGCCGAAGACCTTCGTCGCGACGACCTGCTCGTCGCGGTCGTACCCGTCGAGCGCCGACCCGAGGATCTCCTCGGATTCGCCCGTCGAGTAGACGTTCGCGGTATCGAAGAAGTTGATCCCCAGGTCGATGGCGCGGTCGATGAGGTCGTGGCTCTCGTCCTCGCCGAGCGTCCACTCGCGGCCGCTCCCGAAGCTCATGCACCCGAGACAGATCTCGCTGACTTCCATCCCGGTCGAACCGAGTGTGGTGTACTCCATGCCCGGGTCTGGGCCGGCCAGTGACTAAACGCTCTGTCTTCACAGGGTGGGTTGCCGGCTTTCGACCGGGCCTCCCGAAATTCGGGCGCATCTCGGGACACCATTCATGCGTCTCAAGTTCCTACACCCTGTATGCGCCAGTCGCTCAGGAAGTCACTGCTGTGGCAGGGGGTCGGTCTCCTCTTCTATCTGGCGGGGATGATACTCTTCCTCGTCGTCGCGGTAGACGCGTTCTTCGGGCCGGGCGACGCGGTCGGGCCCGTCACGACCGGTCACATCGTCGCCATGCTGGTGAGCCTTGCGTTGCTCCTCACCGGGCGGGCGATCGGCTGGAAACTCGGCGGCGACGTCGGCGGCGACCCCGGCGTCGGGGGAACGCTCGGCGCGATCCGCAATCGAAACCCGAACCAGTCGAAACTCGAGGAACTCGGTTACCAGATGCCCCCGGAAGAATCCGACGACCGTAGTTCGGACACCGTCTACGAGGACGGCGAAGTGTACGTCCGGTGTTCCGAGTGTGGCGAGAAAAACGAGCGCGGCTTCGATTACTGCGGGAACTGTTCCGGCAAGCTTCCCGACTGAGCGTCACCGATAGACCCATTCGTCTCCTCGACTGGACGCTCTTCCGACACGCTATGCTCGCGAATGAGCACCGCGAGAATGTAGTGGGACCGCCGAGATTCGAACTCAGGTCCGACGCACCCCATGCGCCGAGGATACCGCTACCCCACGGTCCCGCATATCGGCAGACGACCCTCCCCTGATTAAGCCCTTCGCTTTGAACCGGTGGGTGGTACGGTTCGACGTGGTTCGCTACGCTCTTGCTCGATTTTTCTCTCGTGAAGTGGGACCGCCGAGATTCGAACTCACATCCGACGCACCCCATACACTCGACGGCGACCGCTCAGACCAGCACTCGTTCCAGGTCGACGACCGTTCCCGATTCCGCGTCGGGATCACCCACCAGATGCCCCAGACAGACCGCTGCACCCTCTGGCGTGTAACAGGCCACCAGCGTCCCCTCCTCGGCGTCTTCGACCTCCAGCACACCGGGCGCGTAGACCGGCGCACCGTCCGCCACCTCGCGCGCGGCGCTCTCGGCGATAGTCACTCGTGGCAGGTCTACCAGCACGCGCTCGGCCGGCTGAACGACCTCCGTCAGTAGTTCCGTATCCCCGTCTTCCGCCCACGCGAGCGCGTCCGCGAAGTCCTGTAACGTCGCGAGGTCGGTGTCGTCGAACGGTTCGGTCCCCACACGGCGCAGGTCACCCATGTGCGCGCCGGTCCCCAGCGCCAGTCCGATATCGTGACACAACTTCCGGATGTAGGTCCCGCTCTCACACCGCACCCGCAGCAGTGCTCGTCGATCTTCGATTTCGAGCACGTCCAGTTCGTATATCTCTCGCACGCGCAACCGCCGGACGACGGCACTCTTCTTCGGTGGTTTCTGATAGATCTTCCCCTCGAACTCTGCGGCCGTCGCCGCCAGGTCCGCGGGGGCGGGTCCGTGGAGTTCCAGCACTGCGACGTACTCTTTGACGCTGTCGTCGAACACCTGTGCGATCCGCGTCGCGTCGCCCAGCAACATCGGGAGACAGCCCGTGACCTTCGGATCGAGAGTCCCGGCGTGGGCCGCCCGCTCGACGCCAGCCATGTCCCGGACCCACGCGGCGACCTGGTGGGCGGAGGGACCGGGCGGTTTGTCGAGGTTGACGACGCCGAATTCGAGGCGTTCGGCGGCCGAGCGGTCGCCGGGCGGGCCACGCATCGTCAGAGGTGGTCCGCGACGTTCCTGACCGGCACTTTCCCCTCGTCGGTGTCGGCGTTGTAGGCTTCGACCGCCGCGAGGACGATATCGAGTTCCCCATCGGGCGTCCAGCGCGCGGTGTTGAGGACAAGGTCGTAGATAGAACGGTCGTCGATGTCGATGCCGTAGTACTCGCGATATCGCCGCGCCTCGCTGTCGGCGCGTTCGACCGTCTCGGCGCGTGCCGTCTCGGGGTCGGTGTCCTCGCGGTCGGCGATCCGTTCGATCCGCACGTCAAGTGGCGCATCGAGCCACACCTTGATATCGGCGTGTTCCCCGGCCATCCACCCCGACAGCCGGGATTCGAGGACGACGTCGTCGCGCTCGCTGGCTATCTCCCTGAGTCGTCGGTCCAGATCCCGGTCTACCTGGTCGTCCTCCTCGGCGAGGCGGTTGAACTCGACCACAGAGACGCCGCGTTCGTCGGCCAGCGAGCGGAAGATGTCGCCGCCGCTGACGTGCTCGTAGCCGAGTTCCTCGGCCAGCGCCGCGGCGAACGTACTCTTGCCGCTCCCCGCGGGGCCGGAGACGGTTATCAACATACCCGACGTGCGGGCGCTCGCGAAAAAGCCCTTACGAACCACCTTTTTCCCGAGGGGGTGTCCTCGGCTCGCTCCGCGAGCCTGTGGGCACCCCCATCGGCAAAAACGTGGGCGAAAAAGCCGGACGCTCGCTCTGCTCGCGTCCGGTGAACCGCGCGCCACGGGCGCGCGGACGTTCTCTCCGAGTTCTTTCGTCCCGCACAGCTCCAACCTGCGTAACGGAAGCCAGACCGTCGGTCTGACACAACGCCTATCCGCCCGCCGTGCTTGCGGACGGGTATGACCGACTACACCACCGTCTCGATCCCGAAAGACCTGGCCGACCGCGTCGAGGAGACCATCGAAGGGACGAGTTTTTCCAGTACCAGTGACCTCGTGCGCTTCCTGTTGCGCAGTATCGTCATCCAGCACGAACAGCAGGGCGAACTCACCGAAGCCGAGTTCTCCGAGATCGCCGACCAGCTCGAAGACCTGGGCTATCTGGACTGAGTAACTGTCTCGTCACGAACCGTGGCGACCCGGCGTTGATCAGCGGACGTCTACTCGGGGAACTCTTCCGGCGGTTCGACGTCGAGGAGTTCGAGTGGTTTTTCCTCGCCGCGACGGTCGAAGACAGCGAGCGATTCGGTGTCCCAGGGCGGGACTGCGACGAAGATGAGTTCCTTGAAGTCGTCGGTCTGGCGGACGCGCAACTCGCCGTTGGGGTGCGAGACGAATCGCCCCTGTGTCTGGCCAGCGGGCGTCCCCAGCTCGACACCGAAGACGAAGTTGACCGAACCGCCGGCCTCGGGCATGTAGAAGTGGGTGAAGACGGGCGTCTCGGGCGGGAGATCAGCGTCAGGAAGTTCCTCGGCGAACGTGACCGACAGCGAGATACTCACCTGGTCGGGGTCGGCCTCCGCGGCCGAGCGGAGGAGCGATTCGGCCAGTCCGCGCGTGACGTAGACCACATACACCCTCGGCTCCCTGCCTTCAAAACGTCGTCGGCCCTTCGGTACCTGTTGCCGTCGGATTACCCGGCCGAATCACGAGAGAAACGAGCGTGCGAGGCCGGCGTAGTACCGCGGGGCACGTTTTCGCGACCCTGACAGGGCGTACTCGAGCGCCCCGGCGGCGTCCTCGAAGACCCCCTCACCGTGACCGACGAGGACCCGTTCCGGCTTGAACCGCGCCAGTTTCTTCGGCGGGTTCAGCCGCAGTCCCGGGTGGACCCCCAGGCGTTCGTCGCTCGTCCGGAAGAACTCGCTCGTCCCGACCGACTCGGGCACGACCAGCGTGCCGGACTCCTCGCCGTAGAGGGCCGCCTCCTTCCAGAGGAAGTTGTCGATCACCGTGCTGACAGTGTACTCGGTCCCGGGGAGTGTGCGGCCGATCGGTTCGACCGGGGCGTCGAGGTCGCGTCGCACGTCGTCCATGAACTCGGGGAGGTATACGGGGACCTCGAACCGGTTTGCGAGTTCGGCCACGTCACGCTTGTGCCGGTCGAGCAGGATGACGACGCCTGCGACTTCGCCACGCTCGGCGAGGAACTCCTCGATCCCGTCGAACGAAACCGGGTCGACCAGATAGAGGCCATCCTCGCCGTGGAGGGCGTGACTCGCCATCTGCAAGTCGTCGTTGGGGTCGGCTATCCAGCCCGTCCCACCGTCCCACTCGTCTATCTCCTTCCAGGCGCCGGTCTGGCCAGTTCCGTTCGTGGACATACTCGTGTTTGGGGCGCGAGCCTGATAAGCAGCGAGAAACGGGTGTAATCGCTGTGGAAGGTCCGGGTTCCCGGCGAGCGCTCACCCGAGCCGACTCGCGTCGATGGAGACGCCGGGCGGCGTCACGACGAGGAAGCCACGAAAGTGCATGAGTTCGCCACCAGCTTCCGAGATATCTCGGGCGAATCCCGCGGCCAGTTCGTTCATGTCGCCATCGACGTCCAGGACGAGTGTGTCGCCCTCGTCGACGATCTCCAGCCACTCCTCGTCGGGCGTCGTGCCGTCGAGCACGCCCAGCACGACGCGACTGTCCCCCTCGTCGCCGTCACCGTCGTCCAGTTCCTCCTCCGCCGTCTGGAGGTCGAGGTCGATCCCGCTCATACCTCCACCTCTGTGGCAACCGGGAAAAAGGTGTGTCTGACGGGGCCTCCTGCTGACGACGTCGTCGTGCCCACGGCGCGGACCGCCGAACTCAAACCGCCGGGGCGGCAAGCACGGTGCATGACCGACAGCGAGGCCTGGGCCGAGCGACTCAGGGCAAACCGCCGGGAGAAAGACGACTTCTTCGCCGAACACCCCCAGTCGCCGATCCCACCTGAAGAACGTGACGGCTTCGACGGGCTGGACTACTTCGAACCCGACCCCGCCTATCGCGTCGAGGCGACTGTCGCCGTCCACGACCAGCCCGACCCCGTCGAGATGGAGACCAGCGACGGTCGAACCGTCCGATACGAACGAGTCGTCACCTTCGCGTTCGAACTCGACGGGGCGTCCCGCGAACTCCACGGCTACAGGCAACAGCAGGACGACGCCATCTTCGTCCCGTTTCGCGACAGGACGACCGGCCAGCAGACCTACGAAGGGGGTCGCTACATGGAACTCGAACCCGACGGGGAACTCGGCGACGGCGAGCAAATTACGGTCGATTTCAACCTCGCGTACTCGCCGTTTTGCGCGTTCAGCGAGACGTTCGCCTGCCCGTATCCACCCGAGGAGAACTGGCTGGAGACGACGATCCCCGCCGGCGAACGCCTCGAGTGAGGCGACACGGGTGAGACAGCACGGGTGAGGCGGCACGTCCCGGCGTCGACGCTGTCAGCCCGTCCGTTCACCGCCGGACGCGACCGTGGTATCGTGTGTCTCACCTGGTGACCGAGCGGTGCGTTTATATACTGTGAACGACACCGTACTGATACTCATGTCCAACACTGAGGGCACGTCGGAATCCCCGGCGGATCGAGTTCTTCCAGGGTACTCTGAATAGTACCTCTGAAATCGACGAGGCGAGAATTTTCGACACCACGCTGCGCGACGGAGAACAGTCACCACGCACGTCGTTCTCGTACGAAGACAAACGCGAGATAGCGGCGCTGCTGGACGACATGGGCACCCACGTCATCGAGGCGGGGTTCCCGGTCAACTCCGACGCGGAGTTCGAGGCCGTCCGCGACATCGCGGACGCGACACACACGACGACCTGCGGACTGGCCCGGGTCGTCGAGAAAGACGTCGAGGCGGCGCTGGACTCCGGCGTCGAGCTGGTCCACGTGTTCGTCTCGACGAGCGACGTTCAACTGGAGGATTCCATGCACGCCACGCGCGAGCAGGCCAGAGAACGCGCCGTCGAGTCGGTCGAGCGCGTCAAGGAGGCCGGCGTGGAGTGTATGTTCTCCCCGATGGACGCCACCCGAACGGACGAGGCGTTCCTGATGGACGTCGTCGACGCCGTCACCGAGGCGGACGTCGACTGGATCAACATCCCCGACACCTGCGGGGTCGCGACGCCGAGTCGCTTCCAGAAGCTGATCGGGAAGGTCGTCGACCGCACGGACGCCCGCGTGGACGTCCACACGCACGACGACTTCGGACTGGCGGCGGCCAACGCGCTGTCGGGCTACGAAGCCGGCGCGGCCCAGTCCCAGGTTTCAGTCAACGGCATCGGCGAGCGGGCGGGTAACGCCGCCTACGAGGAGGTCGTGATGGCCCTGGAGTCACTGTACGACGTCCAGACGGGTATCGACACCTCCTACGTCACGGAGATCTCCCGGCTGATCGAACAGAAGAGCGGCATCGACGTGCCGGCGAACAAGCCGGTCGTCGGCGCCAACGCGTTCTCCCACGAGAGCGGCATCCACGCCGCGGGCGTCATCGAGAACGCGGACACGTTCGAACCGGGCGTGATGACTCCCGAGATGGTCGGCGCCGAGCGCGAACTCGTGCTGGGCAAGCACACCGGCCAGCACTCCGTGCGCGAGCGCCTGGCAGACGCGGGCTACGCCCCGACCGACGAGGAAGTCCGCGAGGTCACGCGGCACGTCAAGGACTACGGCGCGGAGAAAAACCGCGTCACGATGGAGGTCCTGGAGAACTTCGCCCGGGACGTCGGCGTCGACCGCGAGGTCGAAGACGAGGAGGTCCGGGTATAGGCCGATGCCCGCTTTCACGTTCGCGCGCGCCCGCCAGCGACGGGTCCGGGACGCGACCGGAATCCACCGAACCAGAACCCAACGAGGTGCGAGTCCGACACGGAAATCTTATTATCGGGCGCGTACAGGGTTCTCCTACGATGAGAACCGCTGTCCCGACCCGGAGCCCGTTCCGGCCGAACAGCGGCGTTCGCGTCCGCATCGTACGGGCCGGTTAGGCCCCACACTACCAGATCCTTCTCGGCGGACGCATCGATTCGACGCGGACGGGACCCGACGTCCCGAGCCCCACACACACCATCCATGAGCGAACAAGCACCGGTCTCACCCGACACAGCGGGGGAGACGACAGACACAGACGGACAGTCCACAGACGAGACGCTGGACGAACGAGCGGACGAACGGGCCGAAGACACGCCGGTGACGACCGGCGCCCAGTCGGTGATCCGGGCGCTGGAAAACGCCGGCGCCGAGATGCTCTTCGGCGTCCAGGGCGGGGCGATCATGCCCGTCTACGACGCCCTCTACGACTCCGAAGAGCTCACCCACATCACGATGGCCCACGAGCAGGGAGCCTCCCACGCCGCCGACGCCTACGGCATCGTCTCGGGCAAGCCCGGCGTCTGCATGGCCACGTCGGGCCCGGGCGCGACGAACCTCGTGACCGGCATCGCCGACGCGTCGATGGACTCGGACCCGATGATCGCGCTGACGGGCCAGGTCCCGACGAACTTCGTCGGCAACGACGCCTTCCAGGAGACCGACACCGTCGGCGTCACCCAGCCCGTCACGAAACACAGCTACTTCGCCGACGACTCCGACACCGTCGGCGACGACGTCGGCGAGGCGTTCGCGCTCGCGGACGAAGGCCGTCAGGGGCCGACACTCGTCGACCTGCCGAAAGACGTGACGAAAGGCGAGACCGACGTCCAGCCGGGCACACCCGAGAAGCCCGACACCTACGACCCGCCGACCGAGGCCGACGAGAACTGGGTCGCCGCGGCGGCGAACGCGCTGGCCGAGGCCGAGCGACCCGTCATCCTGTCGGGTGGCGGCGTCATCAAGGCCGACGCGAGCGACGAGTTGCGACAGTTCGCGAAGGAGTACGAGGTCCCGGTCATCACGACGATGCCCGGCATCGGGTCGTTCCCCGAGGACCACGAACTCTCGATGGAATGGGCCGGCATGCACGGCACCGGCTACGCCAACATGGCGATCACCAACACCGACTGCATGCTCGCCATCGGGACGCGTTTCGACGACCGACTCACGGGAGACGTCGAGACGTTCGCGCCGGACGCCGACATCATCCACGTCGACATCGACGAGGCCGAGATCAGCAAGAACATCGAGGCCGATTACCCGCTCGTCGGCGACGCGAAACACGTCCTGCGCCAGCTAGACGACGCGATGGAGGCGGCCTTCGACGCGGCCGACACCTCGCCAGAGAGCTACGCCGAGTGGCGCGAGCAGTGTGCCGAGTGGAAAGACGAGTACCCGATGACCTACGACACGCCGGAGGACGAACCGCTCAAGCCACAGTACGTGGTCGAGCGCTTCTCCGAACTGGCAGACGACGACGCCATCGTCACGACGGGCGTCGGGCAACACCAGATGTGGGCCTCCCAGTTCTGGGAGTTCACCGAGCCCCGCACCTGGGTCTCCTCGCACGGCCTGGGGACGATGGGCTACGGCGTCCCCTCCGCGATCGGCGCGAAACTGGCCGCACCCGACAAGGAGGTTGTCTGTTTCGACGGCGACGGCTCCTTCCTGATGACGGTCCAGGAACTCTCGGTTGCCGTTCGAGAAGACCTGGACGTCACGTACGTCGTTCTGAACAACGAGGCGGTCGGGATGGTCCGCCAGTGGCAGGACGGCTTCTACGAGGGACGCCGGATGGCCTCGGAGTACCCGTGGATCCCACAGTTCGACATGCTCGCCGAGGCCTTCGGCGCACGCGGGTTCCGCCTGGAGGACTACGACGACGTCGACGAGGTCATCGAGAAGGCACGCAACTACGATGGCCCTGCGGTGGTCGACGCGATCATCGACCCGGCCGAGAACGTCTACCCGATGGTCCCGAGCGGCGGGGACAACGGCCTGTTCGCACTGCAGGAAGACCACCTGGACGACATCTGACGATGACAGCGAATACGACACCAACCACGGCAGACGATACACGGGAGGCACAGCGATGACTGGCGGCATGCCTGGTCCCCACCCGGACGAGCGGATGCGACCCGCGGGACGACGTAACTCCCAGGGCATCCGCATCGACCCGGAAGTCGAGGCGACCCACCAGCCCCGACGGGCGGTGCTCTCGACGCTCGTGAAACACGAACCGGGCGTCCTCTCGGAGGTGTCGGCTCTGTTTAGCCGTCGCCAGTTCAACATCGAGTCCTTGACTGTGGGCGCGACCGACGACCCCGAGGTCGCCCGGATGACGATCGTCATCGAGGAGCCCGAACCGGGGGTCGACCAGGCGAAAAAGCAGGTGCGCAAACTCGTCCCGGTCATCTCCGTCGAGGAACTCGAACCCGAGGCGGTCCAGCGGGAACTCGTCCTGATCAAAGTCGACGGGGCGAAACCCGACGACGTGAACGCGGTGGCGGACATGTACGACGGCAACGTCGTCGACGCCTCTGCCGAGGCGATCACCGTCGAGGTCACCGGCGGCGCACAGAAGGTCGACGCGGCCATCGAGGCCTTCGAGCAGTTCACCGTCCGCGAGGTCGTGCGGACGGGCGCGGCCGCCATCGACCGGGGCGAGCAGACGTTGCGGGCCGAACGCAGGACTGATACCACAGCGGCGAGCACTGCCGAGACAGCTACCGATGACTGACGAACTCACCACCACAGTCTACGACGACACCGACGCCGACGCATCGCACATCGAAGACAAGACGGTCGCGATCCTGGGCTACGGCAGCCAGGGCCACGCACAGGCACAGAACCTCGCCGACAGCGGTGTCGACGTGGTCGTGGGCCTGCGCGAGAACTCCAGTTCCCGCGAGGCCGCCGAGGCCGACGGGCTCACCGTCGCGACGCCCGACGTCGCGGTGGCGGACGCGGACATCACCGTGATGCTCGTTCCCGACACCGTCCAGCCGGCCGTCTACGAGGCCGTCAAAGAGGGACTCGACCCCGGTGACACACTCCAGTTCGCCCACGGGTTCAACATCCACTACGGGCAGATCGAACCGCCGGAGGACGTGGACGTGACGATGGTCGCGCCCAAATCCCCCGGCCACCTCGTCCGCCGGACCTACGAGCGCGGGGAAGGGACGCCCGGACTCGTCGCCATCTACCAGGACGCCACCGGCGAGGCCAAAGACGAGGCGCTCGCGTACGGGCAGGCCATCGGCTGTGCCCGCGCGGGCATCATCGAGACCACGTTCCAGGAGGAAGTCGAGACCGACCTGTTCGGCGAGCAGGCCGTGCTGTGTGGCGGCGTGACCGAGATGGTCAAGGTCGGTTTCGAGACGCTCGTCGACGCGGGCTACGCCCCCGAGATGGCTTACTTCGAGTGCCTGAACGAGCTCAAACTCATCGTCGACCTGATGTACGAGGGCGGGCACATGGAAATGTGGAACTCCGTCTCCGACACCGCCGAATACGGCGGGCTCACCCGCGGTGAGGAAGTCATCAACCGCGAGGGCATGGAGAAACTCCTCGAGGAGGTCCAGAACGGGGAGTTCGCACGCGAGTGGATCAACGAGAACCAGGCCCACCGGCCGGCCTACAAACAGTACCGACAGGCGGAACAGGACCACCAGATCGAGCAGGTCGGCGGCGAACTGCGGAAACTGTTCGCCTGGTCCGAAGACGAGTAGCGAGGACAGCGGGAGACAGGGAGACCAGCACCGAGAGGACAGCGACAATGACAGACGAGATGCGAACGAACACAGTCGACGAATCGGCACCGAACGCGACCATGGGTGAGTTCACTCACTCCAACCCCTACACGGGGGAGGCCTTCGGCGAGGACATGGCCTTCGAGCGCGGACCCGCCGTGGCGGCGGACGGCGGCAAAGCGGGTGCAGAGGCCGACGCCGGTGCCGACGAGGCGGACGAACAGACCATGAAAGACGTGGACCACGAACATCCCCACGACGAGGCCGACGAGGCCAACCGCGTCTTCGCGCGCGGTCACGGCGACGACGCCAACGGCAAAGACGGCAACGGCGACGAACGGACGGACCCAGTATGAGTGAAGGTACGCTGTACGACAAGGTGTGGGACAGGCACAAGGTGACGACGCTGCCGAACGGACAGGACCAGCTGTTCGTCGGGCTCCACCTCATCCACGAGGTGACAAGCCCGCAGGCGTTCGGGATGCTCCAGGAGCGGGGCCTCGAAGTCGCGCGACCGGACCTCACACACGCCACGGTCGACCACATCGTCCCGACGGCCAGCCAGGACCGGCCCTACTCGGACGACGCCGCCGAGACCATGATGGCCGAACTCGAGGAGAACGTCCGCGAGGCTGGCATCCAGTTCTCGGACCCCACGTCGGGTGACCAGGGGATCGTCCACGTCATCGGGCCGGAGCAGGGGATCACCCAGCCCGGCAAGACCATCGTCTGTGGCGACTCGCACACCTCGACCCACGGCGCATTCGGCGCGCTCGCGTTCGGGATCGGCACCAGCCAGATCCGTGACGTCCTCGCGACACAGACCATCGCGATGGAGAAACAGAAGGTCCGGAAGATCCAGGTCGACGGCGAACTCGGCGACGGCGTCGAGGCCAAGGACGTCATCCTGGAGATCATCCGCCGCCTGGGCACCGAGGGCGGCGTCGGCTACGTCTACGAGTACGCCGGCGAGGCCATCGAGGACCTGGGGATGGAAGGCCGGATGTCCATCTGCAACATGTCCATCGAGGGCGGCGCTCGCGCGGGCTACGTCAACCCCGACGAGACCACCTACGAGTGGATGAAGGAGACGGACTACTTCCAGGACAATCCCGAGAAGTTCGACGAACTGAAGCCCTACTGGGAGTCGATCCGCAGCGACGACGACGCCGAGTACGACGACGTCGTCCACATCGACGCGAACGAACTCGAACCGGTCGTCACGTGGGGCACCACGCCCGGTCAGGGTGTCGGCATCCACGACCCGATCCCCGCGCCCGAAGACCTCGACGAGGACAAACAGGACACCGCCCGGCGCGCCCAGAAGCACATGCGCGTCGAACCCGGCGAGAGCATGGAGGGCTACGACATCGACGTCGCCTTCCTGGGCTCGTGTACGAACGCCCGCTTGCCGGACCTGCGCCGAGCGGCCCGTATCGTCAAGGGCCACCAGGTCGCCGACGACGTGCGCGCGTTCGTCGTCCCCGGTAGCCAGCGCGTCCAGCGAGTCGCCGAGGAAGAGGGGCTGGCGGACGTCTTCCGCGAGGCCGGCTTCGACTGGCGCAACGCCGGCTGTTCGATGTGTCTCGGCATGAACGAGGACCAGCTGGAGGGTGACGAGGCCTGCGCGTCGTCGTCGAACCGCAACTTCGTCGGCCGCCAGGGGAGCAAGGACGGGCGGACGGTCCTGATGAACCCGCGGATGGTCGCCGCCGCGGCGGTCACCGGTGAAGTCACAGACGTTCGCGACCTGGAGGACGCGGAGGTGGTGACCCAATGAGCGACGCGACCGAGGAGATCCCGGAAGTCCAGCACGTCTCCGGCACGGGCCTCCCGCTGCGGGGTAACGACATCGACACCGACCAGGTGATCCCGGCACGCTTCATGAAGGTCGTCACGTTCGACGGGCTGGGCGAGTTCGCCTTCTTCGACCAGCGCTTCGACGACGAGGACAACCCCAAAGACCACCCGATGAACGAGGAGCGCTTCGGCGACGCCAATATCATGGTGGTCAACAGCAACTTCGGCTGTGGCTCCTCGCGCGAACACGCGCCGCAGGCGCTCATGCGCTGGGGCATCGACGCGCTGATCGGCGAGTCCTTCGCAGAGATCTTCGCGGGTAACTGCCTGGCGCTTGGCATCCCGACCGTGACCGCCGACCACGAGACGATCAACGACCTACAACAGTGGGTCGACGACAACCCCGACGGCGAGATCGAGATCGACGTCGAAGCGGAGACGATCACCTACGGCGGCAACGAGATCGGCGTCACCGTCGACGACGGCCAGCGCAAGGCCCTGGTCGACGGCATCTGGGACACGACGGCGCTCATGAAGGCCAACCGACAGGCCATCCAGGAGACCGCCGATTCGCTGCCCTACGTCCAGAGCGACTGACCCGGAATTCCCGCATCTCGCCGCCTTTCTCGTCCCGTTCCGTGTGTAGTGGCGGTTTCGTTCACTCGGCTCTAAAGAGCCCTGCGTATCGAGACCCCTTCGTCGTTGGCGACCCCTTGCAGCCATGCGAGCACGTAGTCTAGGTGGGTTGTCGACGGGCTGCGCACGACTTCAAGGGGCACCTCGCCACGATGGCGGCAGAGTAACAAACATGCCAAACAACTATGTCCCAACAGTCCCAACACCAATCTATGTCGAGCGGTACTATCGATATCGACGAGTTCGAAAACGCTGACGCCGACGAATTCGAGGACCGGAATGACACCGAGCGAATCGTACGGTTCCTCGACAAGAATGACGGCCGGGCGTGGAAGGCTGCGACGATCGCCGAACGACTCGGGCTGGAGACGGACGCTGTCAGTGCGATCCTCTCACGATTGAAGGAACGCGAACTCGTGCGGCACAAGCGCCCGTACTGGGCGATCACGGACGACGAAGAACACCTCCAGTCGGCCTACCGGCTCCACCGACATCATGAGACGGCAGACGACCAGTACGGTCAAGAGCGTCTCGAAGACCTCCAAACCGAGGGGATGGAAGAGGTACAGTGACTGCGTTCGAAGACCTGGAACGCGGTGACATCGTCTGGGCAGCCGATCCGCTTTCGGAGAAAGGTCGTCCGATGCTCGTGCTGGGAACGCCTCGATTCCCGAACCACGGTGTGCAACTCATCACAGTCCTGATTTCCACGAAGAGCTATCACGAAGAGGCACTCACACTCCGAGACGACGACTACGGGGGCGACCCTCTCGGGGAACGAAGTCACGTTCTCCCGTGGTCGCTTGCGACTCTCACCAGTGCTGCGGACGTTGACCACTACCTGACATCGCTGGTGGACGACCGCACCGAGGACGTGGCGAGCCAGGTGATCGATTACATCACCTCCTAAGTCGAACCTCTCTGATTTTCGTCAGAAGTGCCGTGACCGATACAGAGTGTGTTCAGTACTCGACGACGGCTCGGATCGTTCGGCGACGGACGCTACGAAGGAGACGAAACGAACTGGAATCGTCGACGGAGGGTCAGTTCTGTCCTCTGGCCAGGCACCATTCGTATCCGTATCCCACGGTCGCCGCTATCGGAGCGATGAACGGGAGCGTGAAGAGCAGTCCGAATCCAACGATGACAGCGACCAACTCGATGGCTTCGGAAACCGCCCTGTCCGGGGGTGGGCCAGGGGGAGACCCGATGAGGGCGGCTGTGATGCCTATCAGAGTCGTGAATACGAGCACGGAGACGGCCCCCGAGAAGGCGCCGGCTATGGCGCCGTAGCGTGGGTTCGGTTCGTCCGGCATCGTCACACGCCAGACGACAGTCGCTACGGTCAGCGCGACGACCGGCGTGACGATTAGCCCGAGGGTGGCGATGGGGCTTCCGCCGGATCCGGAACCCGAAAGGAGGTCAAAGAGGGCAAATAGAGAGGCAGCGACGTACGCCGACCCGGCGGTGGCGAGGCCCGCTCCAACATCTCGTCGGGACAGACCTAGATAGTCATTCATCTTCCAATCGACGAATGTTTGCGGTCATTCGATGATAAACGCTCGACAACCGACCGTCTCGACCGACACCCTCACTTGTGACCGACTCGCGCTGTGTATCCAACAGTACTGCAAAAACCCCATACTATGTAGGTTTTAACGAGGCTGTTTAATCTGCTCGCTCGCCGATCAGCAGCGCGTCGCCTTCGAACGGTGCTGTATCGACGTCGACACTTCGGCTCGATCCACTCGCTTCGACGTGGGTTGCGTCGCCGGTCGCCGGGTCGATCCACTGCCACGACTCGACCGGCGGCGCGTCTTCCATCGAGATTGCGCGATCCTCTTGCAGGTAGACGAGCACCGCGTTCGGCGTCACCGCGGCCGCCTCACCCGTCTCGCTCTCGGCGAGGAGGTCGGGTCGGGGAGAGAGCGCGTGAACCCGAAGTCCGTCGAGTAGTTCAGCGAGTCGGCCGTAGTCGTCGGCGCTCGGGAATTCAAGCGCCTCGTCCCAGGATTTCGGGTCGCCCCAGCGGTCGGCGGCCTCGAACGTGTCGCCCGCGCGGTGCCACGGCCAGATACCGAGCGCACCGTAGGTGAGGCCGGCGTTCGCACCCGCGAGAACACTCAGCCACCCCGCGGCGCGGACCGTCTCACGGTCGAACACCTCGTCGCCACTGTACTCTTGCATGTCCGCGTAACAGGGTTCGCCATTGAGGACGGGTCGAGCGGGGTGGAGCGCCCGGTTCACCCGGGCCTGACTCTCCGGGACCGTGAGGTCGTGGGTGTGACCCGACTGGTACATGTGGAAGTCGAGCCAGTCCTCGTCGTTGACGATAGCGGGCGTGTTCTGCCCGCCGGGCTGGTGGGCGGTCCGAAGCGGGAACTGACAGGCGTCGCCGAGCGCCTCGGCGGCCGCGCGGTAGACGCCGAGGACGGACTCGTCGAACTCGGAGTCGCCCGACACGAGCCACGCTGGGCCGTAGGCGCCGTAGCGCGCGCCGAGATACCGCCCGAGTCTCCTGGCCTCTTCGGGTGAGTGCTCGTGGCGGTACTCCTCGGGGATCCCCCAGTCGAGATTTGCGCCGGCGTAGTCGAACCAGAGCGCGACGAGTGCGGGGACGACGCCCCGTTCGTGAGCCATCGCGACCAGGTCGTCGAGGTGGCGGAAGTAGTCGTGGTTCGGTCGTGAGAGGTCCCAGTCCTCGAAGGGTATCCGGTCGTGGGGACGCGAGCCGTCGAACTGTCTGAGGGCGTTGATCTGGACGACGTTGAATCCCTGGTCGACGCGGTGGTCGAGGTACGTCTCCCACTCGTCGGTCGTGGCGCGGGTGCTCGCCGACCAGGCGGTGTCCGCGAGCCAGAAGAACGATTCGCCGTCGGCGTGACGGAGTGCGCGCTCGTCGGCGACGAGGTACCCGTGGTCGTGGAGTGCCCGCTCGCTGTCGCCGGATCCGACTTCGAAGGAACCAGTCTCGTCGAGTCCCGGGTCGTTGGCGAGCGTCTCCCAGGTCCAGGTGCCCGTCTCGGGCGGGGCGAATCGAACGCGGAACGTATCCCCACCGTCCCAGAAGCCCGGGACTGTTTCCGTCCTCCCGGATTCGTGTTCGAATCGCACTGTCAGCGAATCTGTCCCGTACGGGTCGTCCGGTGGGCTGTCGGCCTCGAAGGAGAACTCGACAGGGTGCCAGGTGTGAGCCATGCCCGGAAGGGAGCACCGGCGAGCAAAAAACTCCGGCTCCCGGAAAGTCGCCCCCGTTTCCCGGACCCGCGACACGGCAGGCCAGGGCCGGGCGACGGTCGAGTTCGGTGAACTGTTTTCCCCGTCGAACGAGAAAACGGCACAGGATGGTAGTGGCGTCGAACCGACTGCCTGGGTCTCGAAGGGCCGACCGGAGCGGGGAGCAGTTCCGTCGGCGGGAGGTGCCTTCCCGATGAACGCCGACCGCTATCTCGGACAGATCGGGCTGGACCCTACCGACATCGAGAGGGTCGACCGCGAGACGCTGGCGCGCATCCAGGAGGCACACGTCCGAACCGTCCCGTTCGAGAACCTGGCTATCGCGGGTGATCCCTGGGACCGACGCTCCGGTTCGGGTGTCTCGCTCGATATAGCGGACCTCGAATCGAAGGTCGTCGAGCACCAACGCGGCGGGTTCTGTTACGAACTCAACGGCCTCTTTACCGAACTGCTCGACCAACTCGGCTTCGAGGCGACACGGAATGCCGGTCGAATCGTCGGCGACGGCGGGATCGAACTCCCCGCGAACCACCTCGTCCCAACCGTGGAACTCGACCAGACCTACGTCGCGGACGTCGGCATGGGGACGCCGAAGATCCGACGACCGGTTCCACTCGACGGAACAGCCATCGAGGACGACGTGGGGAACACCTGGCGAACCGTCGAGAACGACCGCCCGGATGTCGACTACACTGTCCAGTATGGGGGCCCCGACGAGGACGCATGGAGCGACCGGTACGTGTTCACTCGCGAGTCGCGACCGATGCGATACTTCACCGCCACCTGTGACTACCTCACGTCGGCTCCTGAATCTGTCTTCACGGGGTCGACGGTCGCCACGATCGCCACCGAGAGCGGCCATCTGAAACTCACTGGGCGGGAGTTGCGACGACTCGAGGGTGGTGAAGAGACGGTCCGGACGCTAGACCGCGAGGAGTGGGACGACGTGCTCGAAACCGAGTTCGGTATCGACTGGTGAGAGGCCCAGAGAGGGACGAGCGGCCGTCTCACTCGATCCGGCCTTCGATGGCGTCGATGGCGTCCCGGGCGAGTCGACGGGTTCCGCGGTCGGGGTCCTCGCGGGCCACCGTCTCCAGGGGGTCGAGCGCACGCTCGTCTCCCACGTCGTCGAGTGCGCGGACTGCGTGCATCCGGACGATATCACGGTCGTCGTCGAGCAGGGCGACCAGCGCATCGGTGGCTGCAGGGTCGCCCAGGGCCCTGAGCGCCCGCGTGATCCACTCGACGACCTCGTCGCTGTCGTCGTCGAGCGCGTCCACGAGACTGTCGAGGTGGGGCGCGACGGCCGCGGGTTTGGCGTCGGCGTAGTCGGCGAGCAACGTCGCGGCCGCCAGGCGGACGGTCCCGCTCTCGTCGTCGAGCATGTTCGCGAGCGAGTCCGTCGACGTCGGCGTACTGACGAGACTGATGGCGCGTGCGGCCGCCCGGCGGACTGTTGGGTCGGGATCCACGGAGGCTTCGTTCAGCGCCTGCCTCGCGCGGTCGTCCCGGTACAGTACGGCCAGACGCACCCCGAGTGCCCGGACCGCCGGCTCCTCGGCCTCGAGCGCCCGCTGGACGGTCGGTTCGTAGCGCTCTGCCGCGTCGGTGAGGCGTTCGATCTTCCGCTTGTCTTTCGACCCCCAGCTCTTTGCCGTCGGCGGCGTCGGGATCTCGGCCGCGGCCGCCCGTTTCGTGTCGGCGTCGTCGCGGTCGAGCAGTTCGAACAGCAGGTCGAGCGCGTGGGGGACCCGGTCGTCGTCCGTGAACGACCCGACACCGTCGAGTGCGGCCTCACGGACCGCCTGCTCGTCGCCGGTTTCGATCACCTCGCGATACGTGTCGACGACCGTCGAGGCGTGGGTAGCGTCGGCGAGTGTCCCGAGACAGCGTACGGCAGTCTCTCGCAGGTCGGGGTCGTCGTGGTCGAGTGCCATCGAACGGACGAGTTCGACCGGTTCGGCTTCGACGGCGTCGGGACACTCGCCCGCACGTCTGATTCCGTCGATGGCCAGCGAGCGAACGCCCGCCGACTCGTCGGTCAGTCGGGCCACGAGGTGTGTGGCGACGTCGACGTCGGCGTTCCCGCGAGCGCCGTACCAGAGCGTCCAGGTCGCCTTGCGGCGGACGGCTTCGCGGTCGTCCGACAGGAGCGGGACCAGCGCCTCCAGCGTCTCTTCGGAGTGCTCCCAGAGTTCCTCGCGGACGTCTTCCCGGTCCCAGATACCGAGGTGGTCGAGCAGTGCGACGTCGCCACCCGAGCTTTCGGGAGGTGGTGCAGCGAACTCGACGGGTCCCTCCTCGAAAGAGGGGCGGGTGTGCCCTGGTTCCCGGTCGTGGTGTTCGCGGTAGGTCCCGAGCGAGTGGGTGAGTGGTGCCCGCCCGGTCGCGCCCAGTCCGTTCTGGATCGTCACGAGTCGGTCGCTATCGGCGTGCAACGCGTTCAGGAGCGTGACCCGCCCCTCGTCGTCCTCGCGGATTGCCAGCGCCGACACGCTGGTGAGGGCTGCCCGTCCCACCCTGTCGGCGGTGTCGCTGTCGAAGTACGCCACCGTCCCGACCGTGTGGAGGTCGGCCGCGACGACCGACCGCTCGCCGGAGCAGTTCGGTCTGTAACCCCGTCGAGTCGTCGCCCAGGCGAGGCCGCTCGCGGCGAAGGCACGCTCGAAGATGACGACCGCACGCAGCCAGTCGAGTCGAGTGAGCGGGTTCGCGCGCAGTCTGAGGTCGTGACCCTCGCTTTCGGGAACGACCGCCCGGACGCGACCCAGCGCTCCGTCGCGCTCGTAGATCATTCGTTCCCGTCCCGGATCCCAGGAGACCGACTCGTCGGGCGTGAGACCCGCCTCCCGGAACACCCCCCTGACGGCATCGAAGTCGAGTGACTCCCCCCGACACCGGACGACAAGCGGTTCGACGTCCATGGGCGACACTCCGCCCTCGCCCGGAAAAGTGTGACTGTTCGGTCACTTCCGCCGGCTACAAGTAGGGGCGGAAGCTCCGCTCGGTATGGACTGGGACGTCGGGGAGACGCGTGTGACGGGCACCGAGCGGACGGTCGCGCTCCCGGGCACCGTGCGCCGCCACCAGCAGTGTGGCGACCTGCTCGTCCTCGTGTTGAATCCGGGCAACCAGGGTGCCCGAGACCCGGATGTCACGCTTTCGAGCCCGACCGCGAACCTCGTGGCCGTCACGGGGACAGGCGACCTCGCCTGGACGGTCGACCCGGTCGCTCTCGACGACCGACAGGGCGACCGCCACCGTTCGGTCGTCGAATCTGGCGAGCGACTCGTGACACGGAGCAGGGAAGGGAGTCACTTTCTCGTCGACCCGGCGACCGGCGAACTTCTGGAGTGGTGGTCGCCACGGGAGTACGGTATCGGTGGGAAGATCGTCGAGTTCGACGACCCGGTCGGAGGTGTCGTCGCCCTCGAGGACTGTACCGTCCTGCGAACAGGGACGCGACAGTCGGTCCACCTCTGGGGGTTCGACGCCGACGGGACCGAACGGTGGCGCCGCCTGAACGACGTCTGGAACTGGGTCGTCGTCGAGCGCGACGGGGCGTGCTGGGTGTGGGACGAACCGAACATGGGCCGTGTGATCTCGTTTCGCGTCGACGTGGAGACGGGCGCGCTCGTCGAGGCCGAGTCCAACAGCTCCGACGCCCAGCAGACTCTGGATTTCGACGCGATCGACGGCAAGTACGTCCACCCCTGGCTGTCGTCGTGTACGCTCTTCGACGAGGACGGCCGGAAACTGTGGTCCGAATCGTTCGACGCGTCCGTCGCCGACGCCGAACTCCGCGAGGACGGCCTCACCCGTATCTACACCGAGGACGGGAGCGAGCACCTCGTCGGTCCCGACGGCGAGCGGCGGTGACTGGCCGGGTGCTGACTCACACGAACAGTGGTCGCTTGCCTCCGACGTAGGGAGTGTCCGCTCGGTTTCGACAGCGAACGAGTCAGCTTCCGGTCCGGTTGCCCTGCACGATGCGGACGCTCTCGTTGCCGTAGACTTCCATCTCGCTGATGACGGTTCCGTTCTCAGCGACCCGCTGGACGACGACTGTTGGAATGCGACCCGTGTCGCTGCCAGTGCCGTCGCCGTCACCTGGTCGGGGTGCTTCGCCGCGCATGAACGCCGACACCTCCCTCGTCGTCTCGACTTCGGTGACGTCGCTCGTCTCGGCGTTGACGAACGCGATGTAGGAGATGCCGCTGCTGTCGTTGGGGACGACCCGGACCTCCCAGTAGAAGGTGCCGTCGACGACGACCGGGATGGGTTCGCTCGGGTCGAAGCGGTCCCAGTCGGTGGTGCGCGCGGCCTGGCGGACGAAGTCCGTCGCTTTCCGGGGGCCGAGCAGCGACTCTTCGACCGCGAGACGTTCGTACTCGCCGGTCCGCGCGTCGACGGTCCAGACCTCGCGCAGGCCCTGGGCCTCCCCGTAGGGTTCGACGGCGACGACGTAATCGAGTCCGTCGTCGCTCATCACCGTGAACGGCTGGTCGTTATCCTCCCCGGGCACCGGTGCGACCTCGATCTCCCCCTCGTGGCTGGTGAACGTGTTGACGATGCCGTTTCGGTATTTCGTCGCGGCGACGCTCCGTCTCGTCAGGTCGAACGGATACAGCCGCTGGTCGGCGAGCGCTTCGTGGTCACGCGCCTGCGAGGGCGAGAGATCCTCGATAGTGCCGTCCTCGTGGACAAGCGCGACGCCACCCCACTCCGGCGTGGTGTGGGGCAGCGGCGTCCAGTGGAAGTTCGGTTTCGTGTACGGCACCGCGATGTACTGCTCGCCGTCGTCGACGACCATGAACGGGTCCTGGTAGTTCACGAGGTACTGTCCCTGTCTGAGCAGTTTCCAGCGGTAGTTGTTGTAGAAGGCCGTACCGATACCCCGGTCTAGGTCGCCAGTCACCGTCCGGACTCTGGCGCTCTTTTCGGTCATATCCACGAGGACGGTGCCGTGCTGGCGCTTCGTGAAGTAGTTGAAGGTGCCGTCGGGCGAGAGCGGGTACGACCAGTGTGGCGTCCCGTTGTAGACGGTGACGTCGCTCCCGCCGATACGGTACTGCGGGAAGTTCAGCGTGTTCGAGGCGTAGCGCGTCGCCACGCTCTGGGGCACGATACGTGGGTTCTCGGCGTCTGATTCTGCGAGTCCGTCGACGGTCTCGCTCTCCTGCAGGGTGCGCTTGCCGAGTTCCTCGCCTGCCAGGTAGCCTGCCGGAATCGAGAGGACGAGAAAGAGGAGCACGAACGCGACAACGGCCCCCTGTATGGGAATCCCGATCCCGTCGGCCCCGGTGATCCCCCGCCTGGTGAGGGTTTCTCCGAGACTCCATCGGGTGAGGAGCGCGTAGACGACCACCGCGCCGACCAGCGCGAGGAGAGCTACCGGTGTCGAATACACCGCGTAGACGACGCCGTGGAGCAGGGGACGTACGAGCCACAGTACCACCGCGCCGACCGCGAGCAATGCGACAACTGCGAGGGTTCGACGTCCGATAACGGGACTATCACCGTCGTGGCCACTGTCACTCACCGGCGTCACCTCCCTGGGCCACGAACCGGTGGAGAGACACTCCGTGTGGCCGGGCGGATGGGCCGTTCGATACCGGATCGCTCTCTTGCGTTGTCGGAACTGTCGTCGGAGACCTGTCGTGCGTTCTGGAGGGTGGCGTCGGGGACATAGTGGGTTTGTCGGGAACCCCGGCGCGCTCGCGAGTGCCTGATAGTGATTATTGTAGCGATTTACCGGTACGGGCCGACTCCGGGTCGGCGCGATCCGGGAATAATCTACAATAATCACTATGACGGGTACTGTCGAGCGAGCGCGTCAGCGTTCGTTTCAGTCGATCCGTGTGAAGTGTTCATCAACTTTACCGTCGTGTTCCGGTAGCGGTGTTGGCCGGGGGACTCGCGACAGTCCTGATGGGAACCGAATCACTTTCCACCGTGCCGTCTGTCTCTGGGGGCATGACTCACGAGATCGCGGTCATCCCGGGTGACGGCATCGGGCAGGAAGTGACGCCGGCCGCCGTCCAGGTGCTTCAAACTGTGGAGGCGGACTTCGACTTCGTCGCGGCAGAGGCCGGTGACGACGTGAAATCCCAGACGGGTGTGGCACTCCCCGAAGAGACACGAGCGGTGGCCGCCGAGGCCGACGCGACGCTGTTCGGTGCGGCGGGCGAGACCGCGGCGGACGTCATCCTCCCGCTGCGAGAGGTCGTCGGTTCGTTCGCGAACGTCCGACCCGCCCGCGCGTATCCGGGTCTCGACGCCGTCCAGCCCGACACCGACCTCGTGTTCATCCGCGAGAACACCGAGGGCGTCTACTCCGGGATCGAATCGGAGATCACCGAGGGCGTGACGACGCTGACCCGCGTGATCACCGAGGACGCCTCCAGGGAGATCGCCGAGTTCGGCTTCAGGTACGCGAAACAGAACAGCTTCGACGACGTGACCATCGCCCACAAGGCAAACGTCATGCGCGAGACCGACGGCCTGTTCCTGGAGACTGCCCAGGCGGTCGGCGACGACCTCGGGCGGGAGTACAACACGGTGCTCATGGACGCGCTGGCGATGCACCTCGTGAAACACCCCGAGGACTACGGCGTCGTCGTCTGCCCGAACCTCGCCGGTGACATGCTCTCGGACCTGGCCGCGGGACTCGTGGGCGGACTGGGCCTACTCCCGAGTGCGAACGTCGGCCCGGACAACGCGCTGTTCGAACCCGTCCACGGGAGCGCCCCGGACATCGCGGGTCGGGGCGTCGCGAACCCCTCGGCGATGATACTCTCGGCGGCGATGTTGCTCGACCACCTCGGCTACGGCGACGACGCGGCGGACGTACGGACCGCGGTCGAAGGCGTTCTCGCGGACGGGCCACGCACGCCAGACCTCGGTGGTGAAGCGTCTACAGACGACGTAACAGACGCTATCGTCGCACGTCTTTGAACGCCGGGCAGGCGTCGTCGGTCGTGGACCGATCTGGTTCTATCGTAGCGGTTTACCGGTACGCACAGCCCACGGGTCGGCCGCGGCTACACCGGCGCACTCACCGAATTCGGGGGAGAGTGATGGTCACAAGAGTCCCTCGGGGCTCACGGTCCTCGAACCGGAGCGTGCCCCCCGCTCGTGTGGCGATCTGTTTGGCAAGCCACAACCCCATCCCGTGACTGTGAAACAGCGGTGCCGTCTCGGCGCTCTCCGCGATCACGCGCCGCTCTCTCTCCGGGACCCCCGGTCCGTCGTCGGCGACCGTGATCTCGGTTGTCTCGCCGTTTCTGCGTGCGGATATCCTGACGTCGGGCGCGTCTCCGGCGTGAACGACCGCGTTCTCGGCGAGTTCTTCGACCGCCCGTTCGATCTCCGGAATGGTCCAGACGACGAGGTCGGCGGCCACTTCTGTCGAGACCGACGCGTCGGGATACTCCCCTTCCAGGCGCTCCTTGACGTGGGCCACGAGGTCCGCAGCCCGGACCGGCGCCCGCGTAGACCGTCCCGAGAGGAGTTCGACGATCTCGCGTTCCTTGTCGGCCTGAGCGAGGAGTCGCTCGGCAGACTCACCGATCGGGCGCGCGATCTCCGCAATCTCCTCGGACGCCCGGTCGAGGACCATCTCCGTGCGCCCCTCGATGACGTTCAATTGGTTTCTGATGTTGTGTCGCAACATCCTGTCGAGAGTTTCGATGTGACGCTCGCGTTCGAGTCGTTCGGTCACGTCCCGCATTGTCGCGACCGCGCCCTGAACGTCGCCGCTCTCGTCCGTCAGGGGGTAGTACTCGATGTCGAACGTCCGGTCGGGACGGTCCGGTCGGGTCCGGGTCATCTGATAGCGAACCGACTCACCGTCGAGCGCACGCTCGACGTACGGTTCGGCGGTCTCGAACTGTTCCGGGCCGATTCCGGACGGGAGCGTCTCCTCTCGAATCGATTCGACGTCGAGTGAGTGAAACTCCCGGTATGCCTCGTTGGCGAACAGATACCGGTACTCGTCGTCGATAGCGGCGATCAGGTCGGTCGCGCCCTCGACAGCGCGCTCGTACTGTCGGAGTCGCACCTCCCGCTCTTTTTGTTCGGTGACGTCTGTCTGGACGGCGACGTACCCTTCGGGCGCTCCGTTGACGTCGGTCACTGGCGCGATCGTCTGGTGTGCGTGGTAGAGTTCCCCGTCCTTTCGGCGGTCGGTGATCTCTTCTTCCCAGACTTCTCCCCCACGGATCGTCTCCCAGAGCGCCGCGAAGTATTCCTCGCTCATCTCCCCCGAGTTCAGTATCTGTGGTGTCGCACCCCGGGCCTCGTCGCGACTGTATCCCGTCGTCTCCTCGAAGGCGCGGTTCGCGTACATAATCGTCCCGTCAGGGTCCGTCATGTAGACCGCGTGGCCGGCGACTTCGACGGTTCGACTGAAGTGTCGCAACCCCTCCTCGCTCTCTTTCCTGTCGGTGACGTCCTCCTGAAAGCCGAGATAGTGGGTCACGTCGTTGTCGCCGTCGCCGTTCGAGAGGGGGACGACCGTCAGGCGATTCCAGAACTCGGTGCCGTCCCGCCGGTAGTTACGCACTTCGACGGTGACCGGTCGCTCCGCGTCGATCGCTTCGCGGATCTCGGCGACCGTCTCCGGATCGGTCCCCTCGCCCTGCAGGAATCGACAGTTACGACCCAGTATTTCCGCTTCCGGATAGCCGGTCAGTCGCTGGAACCCCTCGCTCGCGTAGACGACTGGGTTGTCCGGCCGTCCCGCGTCGGCGATAGTGACGCCGAACGGTGCTCGCTCGATCGCTCGACTCTTGAGCCCTGACTCCCGCCCTCGGGCCGCCTCGTCGCCCGCGTCTCGAACGACCAGAACGACCGCCGGCGCGTCGTTCCACGTCCCCCGAGTCGCAGTGATGTCGACCGACGTCTCTACGCCGCCTGTACGTTCCAGCACCCCTTCTATACGGTCGATCGGACGGTCGTCGGCTTGCACACTCGCGAGTCTCTCCTCGATACTGGGTCCGTCGTCGACCGTGATCGTGTCTCCGACCGGATCGCCGACGACGGCGGTTCCCTCGCCAGCACCGAGTGCTGCCAGCCCGGATTCGTTCACGTGGACAAATCGGCCGTCGCGGACGACAGCAACCGTTTCCCTGGTCTCGTCGAGCACCGCCGCGCGGCGCTCTTCGGTGTTCAGGCGGTCTCCCCGATCCCGATAGCCCGCGACCGAGCCGGTGACCATGCCCGCGAGCAGTGCCCAGCTGTCGTCGTGGCGGTCTTCGACCACGTAGTCCGTGAGGCCTGCCGAGGCAGTCCCTCGCAGCACCTCTTCGTTCGCCTCGTCAGTCAGCACGACGAACGGCAACGTCGCGTCCCGGACTCGAACACTCTGGAGGAAGACGGCCACGTCGGTGTCCGGGAGCGCGTGCCCGCTGACGATACACTCGACCGGGTCGTCGTCCGCGAGCACATCGAGTGCCTCCCCGACGGTGGTAGCAGTCGAGACCTCCAGGTCCGCTCTCGCCGTAAGTTCGCGCTCGCAGGCGGCCAGTACTCCCGCGTTCGCCGTCACGACGAGGACGACAGCACTCTCGGCGGTCTCGGACATAGCTGATAGGTCCGGAAGTTGGGGGGCCCGAGATTAAAACTATACGACCGCTCGCCGCCCGACGGGGTCACCCAGGTCCGGTCACAATGCCGAGCGTGGTCCGGGGCGAGTCACCTCCCGATGAGAAAACCGCAGTGCTGGGGATGGTTTTAAGTCGCCATCTGGAGAGGACCGCCTATGGATGCGGGTCGTGTTTCGGCGTTCGACGTCGACTACGAGGGGGATATTCCCGATACAGTCGATCAGCGGGCACTGGATCGGATGCGATTGCTCGCCTGGTTCCTCGACGATTGCATGCGCGTGCCGGGGACACAGTTCCGGTTCGGGTTCGACCCCGTCGTCAGCGTTGTGCCGGTCGTCGGCGACGCGGCCGCGGCCTGTGTCTCGCTGTACATCGTCGCCGAATCGGCGAACCTCGGCGTCGGCCCCAGCACGCTGGCACGGATGCTGGCGAACCTCGGGCTCGATTTCGTCGTCGGATCGGTGCCGGTTCTCGGGACGGTCTTCGACTTCCTGTTCAAGGCCAACGACCGCAACATCGCGCTCGCGCTCGCCGACCTCGCCGAACCCGTCGACGCCGACACCGGGGCAACCGTCATCGACGTCGAGGTCGAGGAACCGTAGACACCGCTCGGGGGAGGAACTGGCGCGGGGCTTAACTGCTCGGAACGACGTAGTATCCGTACATGCCGACAGTCGAACTCGACGCCGAGACTATCGAACGACTCGACTCGCTTCGGGTCGAAGACGAGTCCTACGACGAGATCGTGACCGAACTGATCAACATCTATCAGGCCGAGGAACTGACGCTGTTCCACAGCGGCGATTGAGAGCAGAGGGCTGTCGTCGGAGTCGGACCACTGGGCGGTCGGGATCGTCGCTGCTCACTCCTCGCTGGCGGCCTCTCGTACTCGCTCCCACTTGCCCGTCGATTCGAGTTTTGCCTGGAGGTCGTCGGCGTACATCTGTGTCATCTCCTCGGCCGCCGCGAGCTGCTCCCGGTCCGACCCGCTGTCGCCGAGCCCCAGCGTGTCTTTGATGCCGTCGAAGAGACTGCCACCCGAATCGCCGCCCCCTGCGTTCCCCGCACCCGCCATCCCCTGCCGTTGGTCCATCTTCTCGACTTCGGGGAGTATCGTCTCGATCTTGTCCGTGTTCGGAACGATCCGCGCCCGTTCGGGGTCGTCGGCGTGTTCGATCTCGAACTCGACGGCCGTCATGACGAGGTTCCACTGCTGGCCCGAAAAATGGGAGGCCGCCACCTTCTCGTTGAACGCCTGGTCGACCTGCATGCGCTCACCCACGACCAGATCCGTCCAGTCGCTCTTGCTGTCGCTCATGGGTGGTCTTCGTGAGTGGGCCGTATCAGCGTTTCCGCTCTAGCCGCCGTTTGACTCGCTGGCCGAGTCGACGCCCATCGCGTCGAAGAGTTTCTTCCGGACGGCTTCGCGGGTGAGTTCCAGCAGCGTCTCACGGTTGTCCTCGCTGGCTTCGATACCGGTGAAGATTCCGAGCGGGATCTCGACCGAGGCGTCCGTCGAGTGGCCCTTGGCCTCGCCCATCTCCCCGAAGGCGTCTTCGAGAACGCGGCCGATGTTCATCCGGATGTCCTTGGATTTCGCGGCGAGATAGATCGTGTCGTCGGCGATGGCGAAGACGGCCGTCGTCGTGATGCCCTCCAGGTTGAGGAGGTGCTGGGCGGCCTGGGCGAGTGCGTCCCGGTCCCGGATGAACCCCGCGTTGGAGACGAGGTGACTCCCGCTGACCTCCCGGTTGCGGATGGCCTCGGCGAGAACGTCGAGGGTTTCCGGGGACATCGACGGCGACTCCACCTGTTCGAGCGTGTCGTGGTCGGCAAAGGGATAGAGGTAGGCGGCAGCGGTCAGGTCAGCCGGGGTGGTGTCTCGTTTGAAATCCAGCGTCTCGGCGCGGATACCGTACAGAAGCGCCGTAGCGACCTCCTGGCTCAACGTCAGATCGAGTTCCTGGACGTACTTCGTCAGTACTGTGGAGGTCGCCGAGACGTTCGGACGGATGTCCGTGAACTCGGCCTCGATGCTCTCGTCGCCGTGTTCGAAGTGGTCGATGACGATGTCGATGTCCGAGAGCGCCGGTTCGCCGCCCTTCGCGTAGTCGACCAGCGCGACCGTGTCGTAGTCGGCAAAGTCGACTTCCGTCTGGGGTGTGAGTTCGATACCAAGCAAGTTGACGAACGCACGGTTCTCTTGGTGGCCGATCTCGCCCTCGTAGATGATGTCGGCCTCGACGTCCCGACTGGCTGCGATCTCCTGGAGCGCGGCCGCGCTGGCGATGGAGTCGGGGTCCGGACTGCGGTGGATGAGTATCGCCATGCGCTCGTCGGTGTCGTCGATGACGTCGGCGAGGTTGCGAGCCTGGAACTCGAGTTCGCCCGTTTCGAGTGCCCTGAGCGCCGAGTCGGCGATCACCGAGGAAGGGTTGATGACGACGTCGGCGCCGGCGTCGGTGAGTTCGTCGGCCGAGACCGGGTCGGAAGCCCGCGCGACGACGAACTGGTCGCCGCCGCGCCCGCGGATGTTCTCGACGGCCGCCGTGTTCGCGTCGACGTCCGACGACATGATCAGGATGACGTCGCAGTCTGCGACCTGGTCGGCGACGGACTCGTCGCGGATGTCGGCGACGTTCGCGTCCAGGTCCTGGTCGCGCAGTGCCTCGACGCGGCCTTCGTCGCGGTCGATGATCTCGACTTCCTTGCCTTCGGCGACGAGTTCCTCTGCGACGGCGTGACCCACGCTCCCACAGCCCAGGATAGCGTAGCGAGACATAGACGCCATCGTGATACCCGTACTCATTACGTGAGAGATTCAGGGCAACGAGCCATATAATTCCCGGCTTTTCCCCGCCCGGTCACCATTCGGCCAGAACGGCCTCCTCCGGACCGCTACGACCCACACGCACCCTCGTTGACTCCGGACCCGAACACGACTACCGGATCCGAACGCTGCGCTTATTGGGCGGGGCGTGACACTCTCGGGCGTGGCCGAGCCGGTACTCAAGTGGGCGGGCGGAAAGCGTCAACTCCTGGAGGAGCTCTACGCTCGTTTCCCGGAGACGTTCGACAGCTATCGCGAACCGTTCCTCGGTGGCGGGGCCGTCTTCTTCGACCTCGCACCCGCCGAGGCGAGCCTCAACGACGCGAATCCGCGCCTCGTCAACGTCTACGAACAGGTTCGCGACCGACCCGAAGAACTGATCGCTCGCCTCGAATCCTTTCGCGACCCCGAGGGCGACACAGACGAGAGTCGCGCGTTCGCCGAGGCCGACCGCGACGGCGACGCCGTCGGGAACTACTACTACCAGCAACGCGCGCTATTCAACCGTCGACCTGCCAGTGAGACGTTCGACCCGCTCGAGGAGGCGGCGCTGTTCGTCTATCTCAACCAAACCTGTTTCAACGGCCTCTACCGCGAGAACGCCGACGGCGAGTTCAACGTCCCAATCGGCCGGTACGCCGACCCCGACTGGGTCCAGTGCGACCGGATCCGCGCGGCCAGTCGCGCTCTCGACGGCGTCACCGTCACCAACCAGGACTTCGAGGCGGCCATCGAGGAGGCCGGCGCCGGCGACCTGGTCTACTGTGACCCACCCTACGAACCGATGAGTCCGACTGCGGATTTCACCGAGTACAGCGCCGACGGGTTCGACCGCGACGACCAGGAACGTCTCGTCGAGACAGTGCGGCGCCTCGACGAACGCGGTGTCTGGGTCGTGCTCAGCAACAGCGGCGTCACCTACGACCGGTATCGCGAGGCGGGTCTGTGGGTCGAGCGCGTCGGCGCGACACGGGCGATAAACAGCGACGCCGACAACCGCGACGAAGTCGACGAGATCGTCGCGACCAACGTCCCGCCGGCGAAGCGACGCGGCCGCTCGCAGTCCTCGCTCGGGGAGTTCTGAGCGAGTGCTGTGCGACCATCGAGCGGACGGACCGCTACAGCTCCTTGCGCATGGCGACGTGGTCGATGCCGGCTTCCTCGAAGACGTCGCTGGTCGTCTCGTAGCCGATATCCGCGTAGAACTGCTCGACGTGGGTCTGTGCGTGGAGTTTCAGCGTCTCGAAGCCGTGGTCGTTCGCCCACGCCTCGACACGCTCCATCAGCGCCTTGCCGACGCCGCGCCGACGGTAGGTCTCGCGGACGGCCACGCGCTCGACTTTCCCGACACCCTCTTCGGGGGTTCGGACACGCGCCGTCCCGACGGGGTGGTCCTCGTCGTAGGCGACGAACTGCGCCGCACGGTCGTCGCGGCCGTCCATCTCTTCGTCTTCGCTGACGCCCTGTTCCTCGATGAAGACGTCACGACGGACGTCGAACGCGTCCTCGATGCCGTCCTCGTCGACCTCTGTTACGCGTACCATCTCTCTGTTTCTCCTGAATCGGGTCCGTATCGCGTTTACTCTTCGCTCGGTTCCACGTCGCGGTTACTCCTCGATCCGATCCGCTTCGGCATCGGTTTCGGCTTCGACTTCGGTCTCCATCCGGGCGAGCGGGACTTCGACGACGAACGCCGCGCCGCCCAGATCGCTCTCCGCGACTCCTATCTCCCCGCCGAGTCTGGTGACGACGGTTTCGGCGACGTAGAGACCGTGTCCGCCCCCGTCAGTACTGACGCCGCGCTCGAACACGCGGTTTCTCTCTCCTTCGGGGATGCCCGGTCCGTCGTCGGCGACGCGGACGAATCCGGCCTCGCCCACCCGTCGTGCGCTCACACTGACGGTGACCGGTTCGTTCGCGTGTTCTATCGCGTTGCCGATCAGGTTCGAGAACACGGGATAGAGCGCCTCCCCGCCAGCGACGGGGAGTTCGTCTCCCTCCTCGTACTCGACAGTGACACCACTCTGCTCGGCCGCGAGTGACGCCGTGACGTCGGCGAGTACCGCCGTCAGGTCGACTACCTCGCCGGTGGCTTCCCCGGTCAGGACCTCGACGACCGACTCTACTTCGGTGACGATGCGCTCGAGCGACTCGGTCTGCCCGCGGATCGTCGCCGCACTCTCACGGACCTGTTCGTCCTCGTGGTCGGCCAGGACAGTCGCGTGACCGTCGACGACCTGAAGCGCGTTGCGGACGTCGTGGCGCAACAGGTCGTTCGTGAACACCATCGCATCACGGGACTCGCGGGCCTGCTCTGTGAGTCGGCGTGTGGCGACGTACTCGTTGCCGATGACGACCCCACCCAGGAGTCCGAGCGTCCCGATGACCAGCAGCGGGAACGCCGGTTCGACGAGCGGCCGGCCTTCGAAGTACCGGACGGCGACGGTCACGCCGTACGCGAGGGCAGTGAACAGTCCCGCACCCAGACTGGACCCGACGACCAGCCACTCTTCGTGAGCAGTGAAATCGCCCCTGCGAAGTCGGAGTGCCGCGTAGACGACTGTGGTCGCCAGCGAGACGCCAAGCGCCGCAGCGACGACCGGGCCGACGCCGAATCCGATCGCACGGATCTCGCGCCAGTAGTGCCAGGCCGCGTAGCCGGCCAGCAGGCCCCCGACGACCGCGAGGACGACCCACGGTCGAACCGGAACCAGCCGTTCGAACCGTCGACCTGGCCGGGTCACACTCCCACTATCGGCGGCCACCCTAAATCGTTTTTCCGACGCGTATCCACCCGGAAATTCGCCGTCCCGAACCCGTTCGTACGGGTCGAGATTCCGGAACGAACGGGCCTGGGATCCGTGTCGACCGGAAACACTGCGCTCGGGGAATTAGCTCGAATCGGGGCTGTAGTTGGGTGCCTCGTCCGTGATGACGACGTCGTGGGGGTGGCCCTCCTGCTGGCCGGCCTGGGAGACGCGGACGAACTCGGCGCGCTCTTTGAACTCCGGAACGGTCTCGGCACCGACGTAACCCATCCCCGATTTCATGCCGCCGACGAGCTGGTGGAGTTCGCTCGCCAGGGTTCCCTTGTAGGGCGTGGCAGCCTCGACGCCCTCGGGAACCATGTCGTCGTCTTCCTCGTCGACGTCTTTCAGGTAGCGGTCGCCCCCGCCCGACTGCATCGCGCCGACCGAGCCCATCCCGCGGTACTGCTTGTACTTCTTGCCGTTCATCGTGACGACCCGGCCTGGGGCTTCGTCGGTGCCCGCGAAGTACGAGCCGAGCATGACGGCGTCAGCGCCCGCGGCGATGGCCTTGATCGCGTCGCCCGAGTACCGGATACCGCCGTCCGCGATCACGGGGACGCTCTCGGGACCCGCGACGTCGGCAACCTGTGCGACGGCCGTGATCTGGGGCATGCCTGCGCCAGTCACGACGCGAGTCGTACAGATAGAGCCGGGACCGATCCCGACCTTGATGCCGTCGGCGAAGTCGACGACGGCCTCGGCGGCCTCGCGCGTGCCGACGTTCCCGACGACGACGTCGGCACCGACTTCCTCGCTTATCACTTCGGCGCTCTCGATGACGTCCAGGTTGTGTGCGTGCGCACAGTCGATGAAGAGCACGTCTGCACCGGCCTCGTCGGCCGCGGCGGCGCGGTCTGCCTCGAAGGGACCGACGGCCACGCCCACCCGGAGCGACCCGTCCTCGTCGCGGGCGGCGCTGTCGTACTCGCGACGCTGGAGGATACCCTGCATCGTGATGAGACCGATGAGGCGGTTGCCGTCGTCGACGATCGGGACGCGCTCGATCTTGTGTTCGTACATCAGTTCGAGCGCTTCGCGGGCACTGACGTCCGCCGGTGCGGTGATGACCTCGTCGGTCATCGCCTCGCGCACCTCGTCGGACTCGCCGACCTCGAGGTAGGGTCGGATGTCCGTCCCGGAGATGATCCCCAGGACCTCGCCCTCGTCGCTGACGACCGGCGCACCGGAGACGCCGGCCCGTTCCATCATCTCGTCGACATCGCTGACGGTCTGGTCGGGCGAGGCGGTGACGACGTCGCGGATGATCAGTTCGTCGGCGCGCTTGACGCGTTCGATCTCGGCGACCATGTCGTCGACCGAGAGGTTGCGGTGCATGACGCCCAGGCCCCCTTCCCGGGCCATCGCGATGGCCATCTCGCTCTCGGTGACGGTGTCCATCGCCGCCGAGAGGACGGGCACCTGCAACGCCACGTTCGCCGAGACGCGCGTCGCGGTGTCCGCCGCATCGGGTTCGACGCGGCTCTCCTTCGGTCGCAGGAGGACGTCGTCGAATGTCAGCGCCTCGGGTATCCGCAACTTCTCCGAAAAGGGCTCGCGGTCGTTCGCCATGTAAATCGTCCCGCGCGCCGGCCCAAAAACGTTGCGAGACGACCCCTCCGTGGGACGGGATCACAGGACGTATCGCCCGGAGGCAGCCGAATTCGTGGTTTTTGGCCCATGTGGGCGCGTCTCACGCAATCCTTATACTGTCTCCGAAAATAATGACAGTTATGCAGTCAGCCAGTCCCACTCCCGCTGGCATCGACCAGCAGACCGCCTGCGACGCCACGAGCGTCGACTTTACAGGCGACTTTAAATGGGACTGGAAACCCACCGCGAACGCCGGTAACGGACTCTTCGCGAACGCGATCGAGGCACTCGACGCGCTCGCCCGGCTGTATCGCGTATCGGGACACCCACCGGCCACGGGGTACGGCCAGCTCTGAGGGTATGAGCACGTCTCGACACCCGCTCGCGCTCAGCGTCGAGCGGCAGGTCGGCGGCGCGACCAAGCTGCTGGCCACGATCATGTGTCTCCCGCTGGTCGACGGCATCTTCCCCGCCCTGGTGATGGCGGACGCCCTCGACTCGCTGACGGGGATCCTCGAAGTCGGCCTGCTGGTCTTCGGCGGGAGCGCTACTGTTGCGGTCATCCTCGCCGAGATGGACGGCAGTCGCCGCGACCAGCTCAAGGCCGTCCTCGGCGTGGGCGCCATCCTCATCCCGGTCGCGGCCATCGAAGCCGCGCTCGCGCCGACTATCGAGAGTCTACTGACGATGCCGGTCTTCGAGCGCTTCGCCGCCGTCGTCATCCTCGCCGTCGCGGCCAAGACGGCCAGCGCCCGCGTCGGCGAGTGGCTCCCCCGCCCCGCCGTCATCGTCGCCGCCGGGCTCGTCGCGAGCGTGAACGTCTCGGCAGTGAACGTCGCGGTCACGACCGAACCCGAACTCATCGCACGCGCCGTCGCAGCGGCGGGCGTCGGCGTAGGCTTCGCGTTGCTGGTCACCCTGCTGGGGCCGTGGCTCCGCGCCGTCGTCGACATCGACCGCTTCCGGTTCGGCAGTGCGGTCGCGCTCGGTGTCCTCCCCTTTTCCATCTTCGGCTACTTCGGGGACGCGCCCGTCGCGCTGGCCGTCCTCGGTGTGACGATGCTGCTGGCGTTCGACCCGGACGGCGACGGGATCGGCGCTGGCGACTCCGCACCGGCCGTCGCCGACGGCGGCCCCGACGAGGGCCCGGACAACGCGGCGAACTCTCAGGAATCAGATGGCAGCGAGTCCGACGCTCGGGCCGGCGAGGAGAGAGACGGTGAGCGCGAGGACGACGAGGAGAAGAAATCCATCCCGGAGAACGTCTCGAACTACATCACGACCGAGAAAGAACGCGCCCCCTGGCTCTGACTGGCGGGGCCTCCGCTGCCGGACAGGCTGGCTGACTCACGGCTCGACAGAGGCGAGCACCTGGTTTATCGTCTCGACCGCTTCTCTCGTCTCCTCGCGGGTACCACAGGAGATACGAACGCAGCCAGGGAGTCCGTGGCCGGTGCAGTCCCGAACTGCGACACCGCGCTCTCGGCAGACCTGAGTCACCGCGCCCGCGTCGCCTACGTCCGCGAGGACGAAGTTGCCGCCGCTCGGCCAGGTCCTCGCATCGAGTTCCTCTCGGAGATGTGTGCGCGCCCACCGGACGGTCTCGACGGTCCGTTCGAGGTGTGATTCGTCGTCGAGCGCGGCGAGTCCGGCCCGGCAGGCGAGCGTCGTCACCGCGAAGGGCGTGTTCACCTGGGCGTAGGCATCGGCCCACGCCTCGGGAGTGATCGCGTAGCCCAGTCGGAGCCCGGCGAGGCCGTACGCTTTCGAGAACGTCCGGACGACCGCCACGTCGTCGCGGTCTTCGACAAGTTCGACCGCCGACGGAGCGTCCGTGAACTCGCCGTAGGCCTCGTCGACGACGAGGAGCGTCTCGTCGTCCGTTCGGTCGGCGGTCGCTCGCACGTCGTCGAGGGCCATCTCCGCGCCGGTGGGGTTGTGCGGCGTCGTGACGTAGACGATTCGGTGGCCGTCGTACGCGTCGAGGGCGGTTTCGGGCGTCTGTGCGAAGTCCTCGGCCTTCGAGAGTTCGTAGGTGTCGGCCTGGCCACCGTGATAGCGGGCGCTGGTCGCGGTGTAGGCAAAGCCGGGTTCCGAGTGAAGCACTCGCTGGCCGGGGTCGAGGAAGGCTCTGGCGAGGGAGTCGAGCGCGCCCGTCCCGCTGCGGGTGAGCCAGACCTGCTCGTCGGTGACGTTCCAGCGGTCGGCTACCGCGCCCGTGAGGTCGGCGTGGACGGCTTTCGGATACTCGTGGACTGTTTCGGCGTGTTCGCGGACGGCCGCGACGGCTTCGGGATTCGGCCCGAACGGGTTCTGATTCAGATCGAGCGAGAGACAGTCCGCACGGTCGTCGTCTTCCCCCGCTGGTACGTCGTAGACGGCGAGAGAAGAGAGGTCCCGCGGTTCCATGTTTCGAGAGTGACTCCTGGCGCTGGTAAAGTTGCCGTCTCGTAGTCTCGGATCGCAGAGGGGCGCCTCGTGACGCTGCTCTTAGCAGAATTTGACTACCACTCACCGGGTCGAAACTGCTGTTCGTTGTGTGTGCCTATTGAACGCTAGTTGGGGTGGAAAACACTTGTAGTAGATGAGAAAAGTCACACAGTATGGACGATGCTGCCGCCCGGAAGAACGACATTATGCTTATGATCATCGGCCTTCAGCTCAGTGTCATTGGAGCCGCTGTTGACGAATTAATTCTTCTCCTCGCAATTGGTCCACTCTTCACATTCGCAGTGTACACGAACGAGCTTCGGCGAAGACGATAAGTTTGGATCCAGTACTAAGCGATCAGTGTTTCCCCTCTACTTATCGCTCGACAGTATCCAGGAGCGTCTCTATCCGTCGAACACCTTCTTCGATCGACCCGGTGTCGGTGGCATAGGAGAGGCGCACGTAGTCGGCTGCCCGCTCCCCGAAGTCCACACCGGGCGTGACCGCAACGCCTGCCTCCTCCAGGAACAGGTCGGCCACGTCCAGACTGTCTCCGGGCAACTCGCTTACGTCGACGAGCAAGTAGTAGGCGCCAGCGGGCGTGTAACCCGCGTCGAGCCCCCACGACTGGACCGCTTCGAGCAGGATATCGCGGCGCTCGCGGTAGGTGTCACGGATCGTATCGAGCCGATCTTCGTCGTCGGTTTCGAGGGCAGCGACGCCGGCATCCTGTATGAAATTCGGCGCGCAGATGAGCAGGTTCTGTGCGAGACGATTGACTGCGTCGACCGCCCAGTCGGGGACGACCAGCCAGCCCAGCCGCCAGCCGGTCATCCCGTAACGCTTCGAGAAGCCGTCGAGGACGAACGCGTCGTCGGTGTATTCGAGGACCGTGTGCTCGGTCACGTCGTAAGAGAGGCCGTGATATATCTCGTCAGAGACGACCGTCACGTCGTTGGCGTCGGCAGTTTCGACCAGTACTGCGAGGTCGTCACCTGCCAGAACCGCACCCGTCGGATTGGCGGGCGAGTTGATCAGCATTCCCTCCGTCTGGCCCCCCATCGCGGTCTCGAAGTCGTCGACGCGGGGCTGGAATCCATCCTCGGCCCGCAACGGCACCGTCGAAACATTGCCGCTGACGGTGCGGACGAAGTTCGGATAGCAGGCGTAGTGGGGGTCCGTCAGGAGCAACTCGTCGCCGGGGTCCAGCAGCGTGGCGACGGCGAGCAAGAGCCCGGGTGACGAGCCGGGTGTGACGAGTATCCGACCCGGATCCACGTCGACGCCGTAGACGCGGTCGTAGCGCTCGGCGATAGCGCGACGGAGTTCGGGCTTGCCGCGCGCGGCCGTGTAGTCGGTGTTGCCCGCTCGCAGCGAGTCGATGGCCGCGTCGAAGACCGCCTCGGGCGGGTCGAAATCCGGCTCGCCCACTTCGAGGTGGACGACGTCGTCCAGCCGGCTCGCGCGTTCGAGGACGTCCATCGCGATGAACGGCTCGACGCCGCGTGCGCGCTCGGAGACCATCACTCGCCAGTTGTGCGACGAGCGCGATAAAACGCCCGACAGTACGGTGGGATATAAAACGCCCGCCGGCACGCAAGTCCACGTCGTTCGCCGTGGGACGACAGCTCTCGTGTGATCCCTTGCCGGATCACAACCACGTTAAACCGGCGACGTGGTACTGTCGACTATGGTACGACTCTCACTAATACTACCGCCGAAACCCGACGAGCGCTGGGAACTCGCCAAACAGATGGGCGTCACCGACGTCGTCATCCACCCGCTGGAGATCGGCGACGGCAAGACCGACTGGAGCTACGAGGACCTCCTCGGTACGAAGAACTGGCTCGAAAACGACGGGCTCTCCTTCACAGTACTAGAGGGCTCGGTCCCGCTCACCGACCGTGTCCGCCTCGGCCTGGAGGGCCGCGACGAGGACCTCGAGGTCTTCAAGGAGTTCGTCCGCAACTGCGGCCGACTCGACATCCCCGTCGTCTGCTACGACTGGATGGCCGGGGTCCGCTGGGCGCGCACGGAAGCTCACATCGAGGAACGCGGCGGGTCACTCGCGACCGGCTTCGATCTCGAAAAGGTCAGCGGCGGCCCCCAGAGCGACGCCGCCGACGTGACTCACGAGCAACTCTGGGAAGCCTACAAGTACTTCATCACCGAGGTCGGACCTGTCGCCGAGGAAGCCGGCGTCAAACTCGGCCTCCACCCCGACGACCCGCCCCGGGAGGAACTCCGGGGGATCCCTCGCATCGCGACGAGCTTCGGGAACTACGACCGCATCCTCGACATGTACGACAGCGAGTACCACGGCGTCACCTTCTGCCAGGGCAACTTCGCGGCGATGGGCGCGGACATCCCCGACGCCGTCCACCACTTCGGCGACCGCATCAACTTCGCACACTTCCGCGATATTCGGGGCGACGCCGACCGTTTCGTCGAGACGTGGCACGACAATGGCCCGACGGACATGCAGGCGGCGATGGACGCGTTCGTCGACGTCGGCTTCGACGGGCCGATGCGCCCCGACCACGTCCCGACGATGGCCGGCGAGGACAACTCCAACCCCGGCTATCACACCAAGGGTCGGCTGTTCGCCGTCGGCTATATGCGTGGCCTCCTCGAATCTGCCGAGGGAGGTGCCTGAGATGACCGACACGAACGCCGACTCGACCCCAGGCGAACCGAGAATCGTCGCGGACACGCACTGTCACACCGGCGAGGGGCCGCTCTATCACCCCGACGAGGACGTCGTCTACTTCCTCGACATCCCGCGGGCAGACCTGTACCGCTACGACCTCACCGACGAGTCACACGAGCGCGTCCTCGACGCCGAGGGCGCCATCGGCGGGTTCACGATCCAGGCCGACGGCGACTTGCTGCTGTTCTGTGACGAGGGGCGCATCCAGCTGTGGTCGCCCGAAGACGGCCTCGGTGACCCCGTCGTCGAGTCCATCGACGGCGAGGAAGATGCCCGGTTCAACGATGTCATCGCCGACCCCGCGGGGCGAGTCTTCGCCGGGACGATGCATCGCGAACAACCGGCCGAGCATCCTGGGACGCTCTACCGCCTCGATACGGACGGCTCGCTGACGGCGGTCGAGAGCGGGCTCCCGATCCCCAACGGGATGGGCTTTACCCCCGACTGCGAGCGGCTGTACTTCACCGAGACGGTCGAGGGGAAGATCTACAGGTACGACTACGACGAATCGACGGGCGCGCTCACCGACCGTGAGGTGTTCGTCGACGCGAGCGACGGGTCGGGCAACCCCGACGGGATGACCGTCGACGCCGAGGGGGACGTCTGGTCGGCGTTCTGGGACGGCGGGCGCATCGCCCACTACGACCCCGACGGCACCGAACTCGAACGCGTCGAGTTCCCGGCGAAGAAAGTCTCGGCCGTCACGTTCGGTGGCCAGGAGTACGACACCGCGTACGTCACGACTGCGCTCGGTCCCGGCGAGGGGTCGGCGGGCACCCGCGAGGAAGAGGGTTCGGGCGCCGGCGCGCTCTTCGAAGTCGACCTCGGTGTGGCTGGCGTCCCCGAGTTCCGCTCGGAGATAGAGTACTGATCGACTGACGGACTGAGTGAACTACCCCGAACTGTCGACCGGATTTTCACCCCGTGACACGATGAGGGATATATGAACGGTGTTTCATTACGCGACGGCACACTCGTCGTCGAGCGTGATCCGAACGAACTCGATGACCTCGCTATCGGCTTTTCTACAGTGGTATCGCGTCTCGATATCCAACACGTGTTCGCGGTTGTGTCGACGAGTCACGCGGCCCGCTGGTCGAGTCGCTCGCGGATGTAACCCGAGACGTCGTTGAGGTGGGCAGTACCCCACACCGTGACGACGACCGCGCCGATGGTGTTGAACACGAGGTCTTTCAGCGAGTCTTCGAGGCCGTACTGCGTGAGGACGCTGCCGACGCCGAGGGCCCCTGCGACCTGCCCGATCGCGAACTCGAGGATCTCCCAGAAGACGCCGTAGGCGAGGACGAACAGGAGGATGAACACGAAGACGAACCGGGACGGGAGGTGTATCTCGTCGGAGTGCTCGTCGAGAGCGCGCACGGTAGCGTAGCCGACGCCGGCGACGACCGACGAAGAGAGGGCGTGTGTCATGTGGTCCCACCACCAGACGCTCTGGTAGAGACTCGTCGTCCCGGGCGGGAAGCCGATTGTACCGAAGGCGTGGAGGAAGACGGCCGTGGTGATCCACAGCGTCAATCCGGCGTCGAGCGGGACGCCGTAGTCGCGTTCGAGCAAAGGGACCAGAAACGAGATACCGAGTGCGACAGCGGCGTTGATGACGACTTTCGGTTCGCCCTGCCAGACGCCGACGCCGACGACGAAGAGCATGACTGCCTGCATCGCCCGCACGGCCTGGCGCTGGCGGCGGGGTCCGATACCGAGCCGGTCGCGGAGCCTCACACCGACCCCTCCTCGCCGATGCGGGCGTCGCTTCTGGCCCGCCGGCGAATGTACCCCTCGAAGAAGAGGCCGGCGACGAGGCCGGCAACGCCCGAGGCGACGAACTCCCACATGAGCGCCTCCTCGATCACTTCCCTGTCGGCGTCGGTGAGGACCCCGTCCGGGCCGGGGACGAGCAGGAGTTCGGTGCCGAGATAGATGTCCGACCCCCAGCGGACGAGCGCCCAGAGGCCGGCCGCGGCGAGGGTGGTCACGACGACGAACAGGACGGCGAACCCGAGGCTCATCCGCACAGGCGTGAACATGTGGATATCCACGGCGATCAGGAGTGCGAGCGCGGCGATCGCGAGATACGTGGCGACCGTGTTGGTCACCTGCAGCGTCGCGACCGCCCGTCCGACGACCGGCAATCCGGCGAGGAGAACCACCTCCCAGGGCGGCATCCGGCGGACCTGTCGGGCCGCGAGCGGTGGCAACACGACGACCGCAGCGACTGCCACCGCGAAGGCGGCCCACAGGAGGTCGTCCGTGAGCACACTCTCGACGGCGACGAGTGCGAACACTCCGACAAGCACCCAGGCGAGCGCCACGTTCGTCCGGGCGTCCGTCAGGAGGTCCGCGAGGTCCAACTCGGCGAGGTCCCTCTCGGTCTGATTGTCGTCGGCGTCTGCCATCACTACCATTCTCCACCCTGGGGGAATGAAACAGTACCGGCTACTACCGCGGCGAGTGCCTGTGGGACAGCAGCTACCCTCGGAGTCGAGCAGCTACCGGTGGGAATCGCATCGATATCGTCGGGTCGTCTCTCACCGCGGCCGTTCAGGCTGCGGCGGGTCGGGCTGTCACTTCGTAGTCGCCGTCTTCGTCGATGCCGATGACCGCCCACTCGTAGTCGGGGTCGGCGCGCTCGAGTCGGCGCTCGACCGCGTCGACGTCCTCGCTCCAGGCCACGAAGCATCGATAGTCGCCCGACTCCGGTGGACGTTCGTGGGCTTCGACTGTGGTCACGCGGACGACGCGCCACTTGCGCTCGGCCAGAAGTTCGGCACCGCGGCTGGACACCGTGTATCCGAGGTCTGCGAATATCGACCGGGCCTGCTCGTCGAGTGGCTTGGTAACAGCCCTCATTCGTCATCACCTACCACTCCCCGCACAATAAGTCTTCCTACGCGACCGACAGTTGACAGAACCGTATCCGAGATCTGTGGTTACTCGTGGGCTGCGTCCCACTCGTCGGGTTTCTTCAGGTTCCCGCAGTCGGTACACTGGACACGCCCCATCGAGTCCATGGCGGTGGCGAACGACTCACAGTGGCCACAGAAATACCCCCAGCGTCGCTCGCGGTCGGGGTCGCGATAGACAACGTACAGCGGTCCATCGGCGCCGCGTTCGGCGTCGTCGGTGTCGACGTACAGTCCCTGTCCGTCGGGCCCGGTCCGCTCGTCCATACCGGTCCCAGCGGCGGGTGTCGCTAAACGGTTTCGTCCCGGTTGCTGGCCGGAATGGAAAAGTTGACCCGGGGGCGAGGAGAACGTCTACTCGATGACGCAAGTCGTCGTCCCCGTGCGATACCCCCTCAGCGAGCACTCTGAAGTCACGCTGGCGACGGCTATCGAAATCGCCACCGAGCACGAAGCTGACCTGACGGTCCTCCACGTCAACCAGTACCAGAACGGTAATCGGGCCACCCGGGCCGACCTCAAAGCCGCCGTCGAGGGGGAGTTCGGTCACCTCGACAACGCGCGCTACGTCGTTCGTAACGGCCTCCTCGTCGAGGAGACGTTACTCGACGAGATCGTCGCCGAAGACGCCGATATCGTCGTCATCGGAAAGAAACAGGCCGGTCGCTGGCGCGCGATGATCCGCCGCCTGGTCGACGACCCCGACGTCGAACACTACCTCCGGGACGAACTCGACTGCGACGTCGTCACCGCCGAACCCTGACTGTTCGCCGATCGACACTGACCGACACGCACGATTTTGGATGCCAGTCACTCCTGCAGTCGACCGCATCAGTCTTCGGTGCTGTCGTCCGTGTCCGGTCGGTCCGCCCCGTCTCCGGTGCCGGGTTCATCCGACGGTGAGTCCTCGGGCCGTCGCTCGCCCGGGTCCGAGTGACCGAGTGTTCCGTGTTCGTCACCGTCGGGCGGACGGACGCCCGGCTGTCGGGGATCACGAGGACCACGGGGACCGTCTTCGTCGACGAGTGATACCTGCATCGTGCCGCTGGTCTCGTCGAAGACCTGGTGCTGGTGGGGGTAGGCGATCTCGATGTCCTCGTCTTCGATGGCCTCCCACAGCGCCGTCTGGATCCGCGAGCGCATCCGCAACAGCCAGTAAGGCTCCTCCACCCAGTAGCGCAGTCGCAGGTTGACGCCGTGGTCCGCGTACTCGTCGATGTAGCAGGTCGGTCCCGCCGGATACCGCGCGGATCCCACCCGGATGCCCGGGCCGCCCTCGACGACCCCTTCGACTTTGCGCGCCGAGTTCTCGAAGAGTTCCCGTGCCCGCCCGATGTCGCTCTCGTAGGTCACGAGCAGGTCGAGCGTCTGGCGCGTCCGTGTGTCCTCGGCCGAGTAATTGACGACGTCCCGCTCGCGGATCGTCCCGTTCGGGATCACGAGAAACGTGTTGTCGAGTGTGAATATCTTGGTGTATCGGAGCGTGATGTCCTCGACGAAGCCGCGCTGACCGCTGTCGACGAGTTCGACCATGTCGCCGATCTCGTAGGGCTGGTCGGCCAGCAGGAATATCCCGCTGATGACGCTGCCGACGATGGGTGCGAGGATGACACCGAGCACCGCAGTGAAGACCGCCACGGAGAGGCCGATGTCGCTCAGTTCGTAGCCGTAGATGCCGAGTATCGTCAGGAGTGCGAAGACCCCGACGGCGACACGGATCCCACGGAGGACGGTCCGGGTGAGACTCGGCCGCCGGAAGTACCGGGCGATACGCCGTCCGAGCAAGCGTACGAGCAATCGTGCGACCGCGTAGGCGACGATCAGGACGACGACTGTCTGGAGGGCGTCGACCAGCCAGACGGGCGCGTCGCGCAGGAGCTGGCGGAGGGCTGCCGGGAGGAACTCGCCGCCCGGGACGGCCGGCTCCGGCGTCGGTGTCGCCGTCGCTGTCCCTGTTGACCCGCCCGTCTGGTAGGGACTCACCCTGCCATCACCCGCTCGACCATAGGATGTGCACCGAGGGGGGCGCTCAAAAGGATTGTGTCACCCGCAACGGCGTGGCCGACAGCGGCGGCCCGGACCACCGGACCCCTCAGTACTCGCGGACACCGGCGTCGGTGACGACCCTGTCGAGCAGGCGCGTCGGCGTGGCGTCGTAGGCTGGGTTCTCGACGGTAAAGCCGTCGGCGGGCTCGCGGATGACCTCGCTGACCGACCGCTCCTCGTTCTCGAAGGCGAAGCCGCCGCCGACGATCTTCGATTCGGCACCGACGACAACTACCGGGACGCCCACGTCGGCTGCCGTCGCTGCGACCGGGTACGTGCCGACGCGGTTGTACAGCGTATCGTCGACGATACAGTCCATCCCGACCAGCACGCGGTCACACTTCGGCAGGAAGATGCCCGCCGCGCCGTCGACTATCAGGTGGACGTCGAAGTTCTCCACGGCCGCGAGCGTGCGGGCCATCTTCCGCCCGAGGTGTCGGGGTCTGGCTTCCGCACAGTAGATCGTCAGGGAGATGTCTTCGGCAGCCGCAACCTCCAGCGCCTCGACGACCGTCGAGGAGTAGTCGTAGGTAAAGACCGTGTCACCGTCCGAGAGGAGGTCGGCCGCGCGTTCGCCGGCACGGGCCTTCGCGGACTCGACCCGGTCGACGATCTCCGCGACGACCTCCTCGGTGCGAGCCTGTGCTTCGTCGACAGACTCGAAGTCACCCTCCGCGATACGGTCGACTATCTCGCGCTGGGTGGTCTGGAGCGTGGCGTGTGACTTGTTGGCCCGCCGGAGGGCGTCGCTGTTTCGCTCCAGCGCGCGGACGTACTCCTCGACGGTCGGGAACTCCCTGTCTGCGAGCGCGAGCAGCGCTTTCGCGGCCTTGATGGCGACCACCGAAGAGCTGTGCGTCTGCATCTCGGCGATCTCTTCGACCGTCTCGTCTATCATACTCGAACTGTCTGCGCTCGCCGTCAAATGCTTTCCCCATGGCGATCGCTGGCCGTTTCGAGAGCCCCTCTCGCCGTCTCGCCGACCCGACCTGAGGGGGGCCACCGGGTCTGCGTTCCGTCGTCCCCGGCGACTGGAGACCACTCGGTGCACTATCGCGTCTGATACTCTCGCCGACAAGGGTTTAATCCGCGCCGCGAACCGTCACGGACATGGGACCGGTCACGTCCGACGAGCGCGGTGTCTCTGAGTTCGCCGGCGTCGCGATCCTCGTCGCGATGACGGTGCTGGTCACCGCTTCGGTCGGTGTGTTCGTCCTCGTGGCAGAGACCAACGCCGACGGGCCACCCGAGGCGAACTTCTCGTTTCAGTACATCGACCAGTCGTCGGTGTTGCTGGTCACCCACGAACGCGGCGACGAATTCGACGCCGGCAACCTGACGGTCCGGTCGCCCGACGCGCAAGCTCGCTGGAGCGACCTCGCCGGGGCCGAGCCGACAGACACCGTCGGACCCGGCGCGACGGTCCAGCTCAGTCGGGGCAACGCCTACGGCGAGAACGTCAACCGTGGCGACCGGATAAGCGTCGTCTACGCACCCCCTACCGGCAACGTGACCGTCCTCGGGACCTGGGACCACTGAGGACACTCGAGTCCCGTCCGACCGACCGCGCCGCTCACCCCTTGATGTTACACACTGGGAACGTGCGGGCGACGCGGTCACCGATGCCGAGCGCGTCGGAGACGCGGACGACCTCGTCGACGTCCTTGTAGACGCCCGGCGCCTCCTCGGCGACGGTCGCGCCGCTCTGGGCCTTGACGTAGATGTGTTCTTGCTCGCGCAGGTCGTCCTGGACGTCGCCGCCCCAGAACTCCTGTTTTGCCTGTGTCCGACTCATCAGCCGGCCCGCACCGTGGGCCGTCGAGCCGAACGTCTCCGACAGCGAGTTCTCGCCCCCGCGGAGCACGTAACTCCCGGCACCCATGCTCCCCGGGATGATGATGGGCTGGCCGACGTCGCGGTAGGCCGGCGGGAGTTCCGGGCGCCCTGCCGGGAACGCTCGTGTCGCACCCTTCCGGTGGACGTACAGTTCCCGCTCTTCCCCGTCGACGTCGTGGACCTCTTTCTTGCCGATGTTGTGGGCCACGTCGTAGAGCAGTTCCATCTCGTCGGCCTCCAGGCCGAACAGTTTCTCGAAGACCTGCCGCGTCTGGTGCATGACGAGCTGGCGATTGACCCACGCGAAGTTGATCGCCGCACACATCGCCCCGTAGTAGTCCTCGGCGAGCTGGGACCCGGCGGGCGCCGCGGCGAGTTCCCTGTCGGGCAACTGGTTCAACAGTCCCTCGTGTGCTTGCTCGATCTTCCGGAGGTAATCGGTACAGACCTGGTGGCCCAGCCCTCGCGACCCACAGTGGATCAGGACGACGATCTGGTCTTCCGAGAGGCCGAACTCGTCGGCCACGTCCTCGCGGTAGAGGTCGGTCACGCGCTGGACTTCGAGGAAGTGGTTGCCGCTCCCGAGGCTCCCGACCTGGTTCTTGCCCCGGTCTTTGGCTTTCTTCGAGACCTTCGACGGGTCGGCGTCCGGCCGCCGGCCCTCGTCTTCGCAGTGGTCGAGGTCGCTCTGGACGGCGAAGTCGTGTTCGAGCGCCCAGTCGACACCCCGGTCCAGGATCGCCTCGACGTCGTCTTTGCTCCCCTCGTAGACGCCGCCCCCGCCCAGGCCGGAGGGGACGTTCGCGAACAGGGCGTCGACGAGTTCCTCCTCGCGCCCCTTCACGTCGTCGTAGACGAGGTCTGTTTTCATCATCCTCACGCCGCAGTTGGAGACGACGAACCCGCTTGCGAGGAAGGTATGGGCGTCGTGTGACACCCCAATGTCGAAGACCGGTTTCTCGCCGACTTCGCGGACAGAGACGATCTCGGTAGGGACCGTGCCGTCCGCGTTGACGGTCGTCTCTTCGCAGAATTCTTCGTAGTCGGGGAACTCCGAACCGGGACGTGGTCGACCAGACCGGCCGCTCCAGATGCTCCTTTCGATAAACCGATCGTTGATGTCGAACTGCGATCGGATTTCCGAAGTGGCAGTTCCGCCGTCGGCGAGTGTTTTGGCCTCTTCAGCGATCCGTTCGCGGCGGCTGATCTCGCGCTCTTTCGTCCGGAGATACTGGACGGATTTCATCGCTTTTCGCTGTTTCTCGCCATGATACCGGTAACCAACCTGGGTGAAAAATCGGATGAGGTTCTCCGAGTTATTTTTGACACCGAGTCGGAGCCGAACGGTCTCATGTTCGCGGTTGGAGTCCGTTTCGAACTCCTCTATGCTGTTGGTCTCGATACCGATATCATCGAGGAATGCACTCATGTCCTCGAAGAACGTTCGACCGTCTGCAACGGTTTCTTTAGTCCGAGTTTGGGAGACCTTCGGACAGTAGAGATTTTTGTCATGTTGTGCAGCAGGGGCGTTCATCTCGGCCCCGAAGTACGCCGAGTAGAAGAGTGCCTTTTGCCAATCGGTGAGTCGGGAGAAGTAGCCCGGAGTCGTGAATCCCGATTGGACTTTTGGCCCCTCCGGAACACCGAGTTCGACGAATACCCGACGGAGCGACCGTGCCGTCGCCTTGAAACTGTACTCCGTGGTCTCGAATGATTTTCCGTCGATTTCGTGGCTCCGGTCACGTTCGTAGATCTTCGAGGGTTTGAATCCGAGTGCTCGAATGTCCTCCCGGATCCGGTCCAGATCACCGGGCTCGCCGTAGAACCACGTCTGTCCGTTCCCGGCATACGCTCCGTCCCCGAGGAGGTAACCGATGATCTTGAGAAGGTGATTGAATTTCTCGTCCGTCGACTTCAGCGGTAGCAGTCCGCGTTTTTCTAAAGCTCTGACTGCCTGTGGATTCTCGTCGGCGAAGTCTTCGGCGGTCAGGACAGTAAACTCCTCTGGGTCCTCGTGTTCGATCCCTTCGAACGGTCGGACGTCGACAGTATCACCTGATTCGAGATTGTCCACTTCGACCATCCCAGTCGGCGTCTGGAATGGGTGATCCGTAGTCGCCTCAACGGTGCATCCAGTCGCTGTCTCGATCTCGTAGACTGTCTTCGTTCCAGATTCGGTGAACAAACGGATCTCGGAATCGACGAGGTCGTCACCCGTCGCCACGACGGCTTTCTCGTTCTCGAATCTGTCCCGCAGGTCTTCAATCGCCAGTTTTCGACCGTGTGAGAGTTGAACATCGGTGTCTCCCGGCAAGCAATTGATGTCATACCCTATCGCTCCGGGCGAAATACAGCCGTTTTCGGTATCGATGCCCGCGACGCCGCCGACGGGGAAGCCGTAGCCCTGGTGGCCGTCGGGCATGCAGACGGCGTACTTCTGGATACCGGGGAGGTGCGTCGAGTTCTTCAGTTGTTCGAGGGTCTTGTCGTCGCTGATCTCGTCGAGGAGTGACTCGCTGGCGAGGACGCGCGCCGGGACGCGCATGTCGCCTTCCCGGGGGATCTCCCAGACGTACTCGCGGACGCGTTCGAGGGTCACGTCGCCTGCGTCGTAGGTGGTCATACCTGATAGTCGTCGGCCAGCGCCGGAATAGGTTTCGCTGTCCCACGGTGGCGCGATTCAGAAGACGCGCGGGACGAGAGTCAGTCGTCGGCGGTCCTGGCCGACATCGCGCTCCGGTCGGCACGCGGGCTGTGAGTCGCCAGCCAGGCGTCGACGGCGTAGGGGCCGCTCCCGAGGGTGAAGACGGCCGAGAGCATCCCGAAGAGCGTGACGTGGGCCAGCACGGGGTCGTCCGGGAGTCCGAACAGGGTCCCGACGAGCGTCAGGAAGGCGACGGCCGCGGCACCCCGCGTGTACAACCCCGCCACGAGGAGGAGACCGACGCCGATCTCCGTGAGGCCCGCCCCGACGACCCAGAGACCGGGGTCGACGGGGACGACTGCGGTCAGGTCGTACTTCTCGACGACCTGGATGGCGCGAGCGGGGTTGGCGAGTTTCTCGACGAGGCCGAGGTAGGCGAACGCGACACCGAGGCCCACGCGGAGGACGGTCGGTGCGTATCGCTCGAACCGCTCGAGCGCCCCGCCGAACCGTCTGGAGACACGGTGGACGGGGTCGACCCGGCCGTAGTAGGTTCCCTCGCGCTCGGCGACCCGCCAGAGCATGTGGTCGGCACTGGGTCGCCCGCCCCCGAGGAGACAGACCGCGAGAAAGCCGGGGACGTACTCGACGGCGAGTATCAGCGCAGGTTCGAGCGCCAGCGCGAGGAGGTACGCCCCGAGTCCGACCGCGGCGACGACGCGTGTCGCCAGCCCGAACAGGACCAAAAAGCCGATACCGACCTGCAGGAGTCGCGCGTCGGCCGGCGCGGCGGGACTGAAGAGATACCCCGCGAAGCCGGCGCCGACCAGCGGCAAGCCGATGCTCAGGCGGAGCATCCAGGGGACGTACTCGTCGTATTCGGCGAGCGCATCCCGCAGCGCGGCGACGTCCGGGATCGCCGGTCGCACCCGCAGGTCGACGGCGACGAGCGCCAGCACAGTCAGCCCGCCGGCGGCGACGAGCGCCACGTTCTGGGGGACAGAGAGCACGTCGACGAGGAAGGCGAGCGCGTCTCCCGTCGCCGCCGGCGGGTCCGTGACGTAGTCGACGTGAGCGCGACCGCGACCGGCGACGAACGCGACACCCGCCAGTGCCACACAGAGGGTCACGACCGACGACCGGGGACGGTTGGTCATACTGAAACTCGGTTCCCCGCGGACAAAACCCCCCCGACACGGCGTCGGCGTCTGGCCAACTCGCGAGGCCGAGAGTGTCGATATCACCGCCCCTGTAGCCGGGTCACACGTCGAAGACGACGTAGGCGTGCCAGCCGTCGTCGGTCTCGGAGAGGTCCATCTCGGAGTACGTGACGGCTTTCAGGTCGCGTGCGGTCACGCGGTCCAGCGGGACGCCCCGTGCCGTGGCTTCGACGTGCCACTCGCCGTTCTCGGAGGGAGAATCGGACGGGCCGGTGACGCTCGCCTCGTTGTCGACGGGGAGGACGCCGCGGACGTCGCGCTCGTAGATGAGTTCGTCCAGGTAGTCGAAGAGCAACTGCTCGCGGCCCTCCGCGGTGACGGCGAGCGAGAACCGGTCGCCGTCGGTCGGTATCTCCTCACACATCGCGGCGGCCATACCGTCGGCGACAGCGCCGAAGACGGCGTCCAGCGTCTCACCCGTCGCTTCGACGGCGACGTCGGCGGTGTGGTCACGGAGTTCGTAGGGCACGCGACTCACTCCTCCGGGTCACGGTTGGACTCGCCGGTGGATTCTCCGCTCTCGTTCTCTTCTATCATGTAGTGGGTAGGTGGGTCGTCAGTATCGGCGTCTGCATCGACCTCGTCGGGGTCGCGCTCGGGGTGGACCGACGCGAAGTCCCGGCGAGCCTGCGTCGCGAAGTCGTCGACGTTGTCGGCGGCCTGCTGGCGGATGGCCTGGAAGTCGACGAGTTCGTCGGCGTCGCCACCCTCGGACTCGCCGGTGGCGACGCCGCTGGTGACGATCGAGCGGATCCCCTGTTCGACGGTGAGGTCGACGTCGTAGACGCGTTCGGCCGAGACGTGCATGACGTACCCACCCATCACCGGGTTGGGCGCCATCGGCAGAAAGAGCGTGCGCATCCCCTCGTTGTCGGTCGCCCGCTCGACCTCCTCTGGGGCGTCTGCGGTCACGAACGCTAGCGTGTAAGAGCCCTCGACCGGGAACTCTACGAGTTTCACCTCCTCGAAACTCTGTGTGTCGTTCGAGAGGAGCATCTCGGTCATCTCGTTGAAACTCGTATAGACTGAACCCACTCCAGGGATGCGTGCCATCGCGGTGTCGAAGATACGCTCCAGTTCGTCGCCCTTGCGAAACTCCGCGACGGCCCCGACCGCGAAGACCAGGACGAGAAAGGTCCCGAGCGCGACCAGTTCCAGCACGACCGGGTCGACGTTCGTTCCTGCGCCGAGGAATTCGTTGATACCCGTCGCGACCGGGCTGACCGCGCCGAGGATGAAGTTCACGACGAACTGCAGGATGATCAGCGTCACGATGATGGGAATGGTGAGCGCGAAGCCGCTGATCAGGATGCTCCGCAACCGTTGCCGAAACGAGGTGGGGGAGGGCCCGCCGGACCCGGGAGGGACCGTCGCCGAGAGCAACGTCATATCACATACTGCGCGGGAGTCGGTGAAAGGCTTACGACAAGTTCGGTCCCCTCGACTTCGCTTCACTCGTCTTTCGTGCCTGGTCTCGCTTCGCTCGGCAGTACGCCGATGGAATTATAGTCACATATCCGCTATGGGCGGCGTAGTGAGCGTCAACGTCGAACGACGGGTCGTCGACCCCGGTGACAGAAACCACGTCGAGGACGCGTGGCAACTCAAAGAGCGTATTCGACGCGACCACGGCGTCCTCAGGCAGCGCCGGGGCTTTTTCGAGAGCGCCTACAAGCGGTCGACGGTCTATCTCTTCCTCGACCGCGCTAACCGCGGTGCCCTGGTCGGCTTCGCCGCTGTCCGCCGGGACGGCTACATACTCTTTCTCGCCGTCGATCCCGACTATCAGGGCGAAGGCTACGGCGAAGCCCTCGTCGCCCGCGTCGCCGACGACTTCGGCTCTGTCACCTGCCACGCCCGCACCACCAACGAGGAAGCGCTGCACTTCTACCAGCACATCGGCTTCACCGTCGAACGACGCATCGACGGCTACTACGAGGACGGCGGCGACGCCTACTACCTCCGACTCGGCGAGGACGAAGGCCTCACCGACCGACTGAGCAGACTCCTCGGCGGGTGACTGTCACTGCGCCGATAGCACGGGAAACCTCCGACGAATCGCGACACCGCGCCTCACTCCTCGCGGTGTTCGGCCAGCGCCTCTTCGATAGTCAAGTCGCCGGCCGCCACGCGCCGGGCGAGCGTCTCGTCGATCGCCCGGTTGGTCTCGCTTTCCTCTCGCGAGCGGTCCTTGATGCGCTGGAGTTCACCCGGGGTCGGATCGATGGTCCGTGATTCGACGCGCTCGCCCGCCAGTCGAGCGATGTTGACCGCTGCGAGCACGTCACCCATCCCCCGGGCGCCGGTGCCGAGATACGGCGTCGTCCCTGTCTCGTCGACGAGTTCGACCGGAATCCCGTCCAGGTCGTCGATGACCTTCGCACCCTGGATGCGCGCGCCGTCGCCGATCCGCACCAGCGGGTCGACGGCGTCTTCGACTTCCCGTTCGACGACCGCGGCGGCGTCGGCGAGCGGGACGTTGAACGCGGCGACGACCGTATCGCCCGAGAGAACCGCGATACCCGGGCGTTCGCCGGGGTCGACGCCGACGACTGTCCGGCCGCTCCCACCCCGGAGGATGGCGAGGACCTCGTCGACCGCTCGCCGGGGGTCGTCGGGGTCGGCGTGGACGACGGGAGTATCTTCCGGGATCTCGGGGTCCTCGCCGTCGGCTGCGACGACCACTGTCGTCTCCGCCGGGAACGCCTCGCCGGGTTCGATCGTCGTGAACGTCACGCCGCGGTCGCGCAACTCGTTGACCACGCCGTGGTACACCTCGAAGTCGTCGGTTGCGACGACGATCACAGACGGAGTTAGCGGGCAGGTACCGTAAGTCTTCGAGTCGGGGTGCTATCCAGTCACACCGTGGCGACGGGTCAGAGCGGGGCGAGCGGTCCCGACGGTCACTCGAGCCAGCGCTGGACCTCGCCGGAGAGGAAGAACTTCCAGAGGACGACGAAGACGACGAGCATGGGGACGGACGCGACCACGGAGAGGACGCCCGGGCCACCGACGCCGTAGGTGAGTCCGACGGGGAGTGTCCGCTTGGCAGGGGTGTCGATGAGCAGGGACGCAAAGAGGAACTCGTTGTACGCGAGCATCCAGGCGAGGACGAACGCCGCCGCGAGGCCGGGTTTGGCGTTCGGGAGGAACACCCTGGCGAACGCGCCGAGTCGTGTCGCCCCGTCGACGAGCGCGGCGTCTTCGAGCCACTCCGGGATCTCTGAGAAGTACGGGATCAACAGCCAGGTCGTAAACGGGAGCGTCATAGCGAGATACGCGAGCACGAGTCCGAGGTGGCTGTCGAACAGCGGCGTGTTGAGGAAGAACAGATACAGCGGGATGGCGACGATGATCTGTGGGACACCCAGAAACACCAGCAGCGCGCGCGAGGAGACCGTTCGGCCGGTGAACTCGAACCGGTCGATCCCGTAGGCTGCGGTGGCGGCGAAGGCGGCACTGAGTACACCCGTCGCCGTCGCCACGATCACGCTGTTCCAGAGATACGGGAGCGAGAACGCGAACAGCAGCCCCCGGAGGAACGGAGTGACCTCGACGCCGCTGGCCCACCACAACAGCCCCCGCTCGAGGAACGTCTCCGGTCGCACGCTGTGCAGCGACAGCATCACCGGCCAGACCAGCGGGACAAGCACGAGTCCGACCAGCGACCACACCAGACAGTGAAAGGCGACCGGTTTGAGCTGTCGCAGTAGCGTCCCCGTCGGCTGGCCTGACTCGGTCGCGCGGCTCACGTCCGGCACCAGCGGTTTTGGCACGAAAAGTCCACTGGTCCCCGAACGGATTGCTGGAAGCCGACTCCGACGGACGGCGACTGCACACGACCCTCCCATCGCGAGTACCAGCGTTTTTAGCTGGTGGCGTCGAACTGTCGAGCGTGACCGACCGCATCGCGACCGGGTGTGAGGCCGTCGACGACCTGCTGGGCGGCGGGTTCGAGCGCGGCGCCGCCACGCAAGTCTACGGCCCGCCCGCAGCGGGCAAGACAAACATCGTCCTCTCGGCGGCCGTCGAGGTGGCCGCCACTGGCGACTCTGCGCTCTTTATCGATACCGAGGGCCTCTCCGTCGAGCGCATGGAACAGATCGCGGCCGCGCGAGCGGCCCGCCCGGACGCCGACGCCGAATCGGTCGACGACCTCGCCTCCCGACTGATCATCTCCTCGGCCCACACGTTCGAGGAGCAGGAGGAAGCGGTCCGCGACGCCGAGGGACTCGCCGACGCGGTCGAACTGATAGTCCTCGACAGTGCGACGGGCTTCTACCGACTCGAACGCACCGAGGGCGACGAGGGCGAGACTCTCCGGGCCGTGGGCCGACAGCTCGCCCACCTCATCTCGCTGGCCCGCCAGCACGACATCGCCGTCGCCTTCACGAACCAGGTGTTCTCCGACCCCGAAGGCGACCGCTCTCGGGGGCTCGGCGGCCACACGCTCGACCACTGGTCGGGCGCTGTCCTCCGCGTCGAGCGCTTTCGCGGCGGGAACCGCCGCGCGACGCTGGAAAAACACCGGGCCCGGCCGGCCGGCGACGCCGCACGGTTTCGCATCACCGGCGAGGGACTGGCGACTGCCGACGAGCGGTGACCCTCACAGTCACTGGTGTGGCGATGTGCCGGCACGTGCCACACACCAGTCCCCCAGCGATCCGGAAATTATCTACGATCATCACTATAGGTATCAGACGAGAGAATACGAGGTGAGGAGTTAACACTGACTAGTCACACCATCAGACACATGTCTACCCCAGGGGTCGAGACAGTACTGATAACGGGTGCTACCGGAGGGATTGGTTCGGCGGCGGTTCGAGCGTTCGCGGACGCGGACTATCGGGTCGCCGGTATCGATATAGAGAGTGCCGAGGAGACTGCCGCCGACACGCTCCTTACAGGCGACCTCCTCGACCCGGACGTCGTCGACGAGGCGGTCGAGACGTCGGGCGCGGACGCGGTCGTCCACCTCGGGACACTCCCGAATCCAAGCGGGCGCCCGGGCCACGTTACCTACCGGAGCAACGCGATGACGACCTATCACGTGCTGGAAGCCGCGGCGAACCACGACGTCGAGAACGTGGTCCTCGCCTCCAGCATCAACGCCATGGGGGCCTCGTTCCAGGAGGCGCCGATGGACGTCCGCTATCTCCCCGTCGACGAAGAACATCCGCTCACGCCCCGTGACCCGTACGCACTGGGCAAACAGACGATCGAACTCCAGGCCGACGGGTTCGCCCGTCGCCTCGGGGCACCACACAGCATCGTCTCCGTGCGCTTCCCGTGGGTCGGAGACGTCGACGGGCTCCGCGAGAAGTTCGTCGAACCCGACCGGGCGCTCTCTGACCTCGGCCCCGGGTCGTGGGCGACTCGCAACGATCTCTTCGCCTACGTCGCCCGCCCCGACGCCGTTCGTCTGCTGGTCAGCGCAGTCGAGACAGACGTCGACGGACACGAGGCAGTGTTCGCGTCGGCACCCGACACGTCGGTCGCGACGTCGTCCGAGCGCCTCGCCGAGGAGTGTTACCCGGACGCCGACGTCGGAGACCTCTCGGGGACTGAGGCGCTTCTCGACTGTTCGAAAGCCAGGGAATTACTCGGCTGGGAAGCCGAGATCAGCTGGCGAGACGTCGCCAGTGACGCGAACGTGGCCGCGGAGTGGCAGGCAGCACGGCGACGCCGGCAGGCAGACAGCGAGACACTCTCCCGACGTATCGCCCCGTTCTGAAGTCGCGTCTACTCAGTAGATGAGTTCGTCGCTGTTCTCGACCATGTAGAGCGTGCGGGCGGCGATGTTGACGGCGTGGTCGCCGACGCGTTCGAGGTCCCGCACCGTCAGCAAGAGCCGGGAGACGTCTTCCATCAGGCGTTCGATCTCGGCCTCGTCGGTGTCGTCGTCGACTTCCCGTTCGATGAGGTCGCGCACGACCGTCTCTGAGGCGACTTCACAGCGCTCGTCGATCGCGTCGTCTCGGTCGGCGATCTCGATGCAGGCGTCGGGGTCTTCCCTGTCGTAGGCGTCCATCGCGTCCTCGACCATCGCGGTGACGGCTTCGCCGATGGACTGGACGTCGACGTCGGGGAAGACGTCGTGTCGGGCTTCGAGCGTGTAGTCGCCCAGGTTCGTCGCCAGGTCGGCGATCCGTTCGAGGTCGGTGATGATCTTGAACGAGGCGGCGATGAATCGGAGGTCGCTCGCGACCGGTTGCTGGAGCGCCAGCAGGTCGATACAGTCGCCCTCGAGGTCGAGATAGAGCTGGTTTATCTCGTCGTCGCCCTCGATGACCTCCCAGGCGAGTTCCTCGTCCTTGTGAGCGAGCGCTTCGAGTCCCATCCGCAGTCGCTCGAGGACGACCTCGCTCATGTAGAGAACGTCCTCCCGCAGACCGTCGAGTTGCTCCTGATATCCTTCGCGTGGCATGCCCGCTCGTCCGACCCTGACGCCTATGTAGCTTTCCCTCGGCCACAGTGTTACCCCGTGGGCGGGGTCTCAGGCCGTCACTGGCCGGTGAGGTGGTCGACCAGCGCGTCCAGCGAGTCGAACTCGTCGGTCGGCGTCACCGACAGTTCCAGGCCTGACCGGTGTGGTCGGCGCAGGAACGCGGCATCGATACCGGCGCGCTGGGCTGTCACGACGTCTTTCTCACTGTCGCCGACGTAGAGCGCGTCGGTCGCGTCGAGGTCGGCCAGCGCCCGGTCGAGGTAGTGTGTGTCGGGCTTTCGTTTGCGGGCGCCCGCGACCGTCGGTGCACGGCCGTAGACGGTCTCGACGGTTTCGCGCAGGCCGTAGTGGTCGACGATCGTATCGACGGTGGCCTGCTGGTTGTTGCTGACGACGCCGAGTGCGGCGTCGAGTTCCGTGATCCGCTGGAGGTCGTCGTAGGCCGGTTTCCCACCGTCCCGGACCAGCGCCTGCTGATACTCGATGGCCCGGCGCTCGCGGGCTTCCCAGAAGGTGTCGAGAGCCACGCCGTGTGTCGACTCGACGGCGTCGAGGGCGTCCAGGTCCTCGTGGTCGGCCGCCAGTTCCACGAGCCGGTCGTCCGGGTCGGCGACCCCGACGTCCGCGAAGGCATCCCGGACTGCTGCCCGGAGCGTGTCCATCGGCGTCAGTTCGACGAGGACACCGTCGTTGTCGAAGACGACCGCGTCGTAGGAAGTCACTGTCTGATGGGTAGAGACAACGCAGCCTAACGGTGTCGGTCGAGAGAGAGAAAAAGGATGGTCGCGACAGTGGGACAACCCGAACGCACTACCCGAACGGATTCCCCGAACGCACTACCCGAACTTGCCGGTGATGTAGTCCTCGACGCGCTGACTCTCGGGGTTCTCGAAGATCTCGTCGGTGTCGTCGTACTCGACGAGTTCGCCGCCAGTGAGGAAGACGGCGGTCTGGTCCGAGATACGAGCAGCCTGCTGCATGTTGTGGGTGACGACCACCACGGTGTAATCCTCGGCGAGGTCCTCGATGAGGTCCTCGATCTTCGAGGTGGCGATGGGGTCCAGCGCCGAGGCCGGCTCGTCCATCAGGATGACCTCGGGGTCGACGGCGAGGCAACGAGCAATACAGAGCCGCTGCTGTTGCCCACCGGAGAGGCCGAGGGCGTTGTCGTCCAGCCGGTCGCTCACTTCCTCGTACAGCGCGGCCTGGCGCAACGAGCGCTCGACGAGTTCGTCCTCTTCGTCGGTGTCGTCGCGGCCGAGCAGTCGGGCGACGAGCCCCGTCCGGAGTTCACCGTGCTTGCGGGGGCCGTAGGCGACGTTGTCCCGGATGGACTTGGGGAAGGGATTGGGTGCCTGGAACACCATGCCCACGCGCTTGCGGAGTTCGACGAGGTCGACGCCGTCCTGGTAGATCTCCTCGCCGTCGAGTTGGACCGAACCGTCGACCCGTGCGCTGTTGATGCGGTCGTTCATACGGTTGAGCGAGCGCAGGAACGTGGACTTCCCACAGCCCGACGGGCCGATCAGCGCGGTGACGCTGTTGCGCGGGATATCCATCGAGACGCTCTGGATGGCGTGGTCGTCGCCGTAGTAGACGTCCAGGTCCTCGACGCTGAGTTTGGGATCGCCCTCGAACTGGTAGTTCGTCCACTCCTCGCGCAACTGCTCGTCGGTCTCGCCGGCCGTCGTCTGGTCCGCCGCGTCGCGGCTGGCGGTCGTCGCGCCTGCCACGTCGGTCGTGGCGTCGGCCGCGCTGTCTGTCGTCGACTGTGCGTCGTCCTGGGACTGTGTGACACCTGATTCGCTCATGCTTCGAGTTTCCTCCTGAAGTAGACCCGCGAGGCGATACCGACCGCGTAGAAGCTCATCACCACGAGCAGTAGAACCAGCGCCGTCCCCCACGCGAAGTCGAGGTTCTCCCCGAGGCCGGCGCCGATGATGGCAAAGAGCTGGTAAGGCAACGCGTTCGAAGACTGCACCAGGTCCAGCGTCGGCACCGTGACGAACGGGAACGAACTCACGAAGCCGAAACCGCCCTGGACCACGCCCGCGACGTCCGCGGAGAAGGGCGAACTCGTCGTGACCAGCAGGATAGGCGCCGTCTCGCCGGCGATCCGGCCGACGCCCAGGATGACGCCCGTCACGACGCCGGGCATCGCCGCCGGCAGGACGACGCTCTTGATCGTCTCCCAGCGCGAGACGCCCAGTGCCGCGCTCGCGTCGCGGTACTCGTCGGGGACGCTCTTGAGCGACTCGCGGCTGGTGATCACGACCAGCGGGAGGAGCATGAACCCGAGCACGAGTTGCCCCGAGAGCAGCGACGGCGTGTTGCCGAGTCGCGGGACGAGGAAGGCCAGACCGAACAGGCCATAGACGATGCTAGGGGTGCTCCAGAGTCCGTTCGTCGATATCTCGACGAGGAACGTAAAGCGGCCCTGCTCGGCGTACTCGGTGAGAAAGACCGCGGCGCCGACGCCCAGCGGCACGGCGAAGGCGATAGCGCCGACGACCAGCCAGAACGTCCCCGCGATAGCGGGGAGGACGCCGTCGATCGGGATGTTCAGGCCGTATCCCTCCATGACGAACGGCCAGTAGAACCAGACGATCGGTCCCTCGACTATCACCCACGAATCGAGGACGGGCGGGTTGAACCACGTGACGGGGCCCCAGTAGAGACCGTACCTGATGCCCTCTGTCATCGGCCCCCAGCCCCGGATCGCGATGAAACTGACGACGGCCACGAGCAGTGCGAGCATCCCGGCCGCGTTGGTCCCGACGAGGACGTACGCGCCGGTCTGACGGCCCTGGGCACCGAAGCCGCCGTAGACGCGGGCGGCCACCCAGGCGCCGACGAGGCCGGCGAAGAGCGCGATCACGGGAACGCCGACGGTCCCGGTCGCGACGATGGAGAAACCGTTCGGATCCCACCGCCACCCCGGGCCGACGACGCCCGTGACGACCACGAGGCCCGAGAGGAGGACGAACAGTCCCGCCGAGAGGGTGACGCCCAGGTCCTCGCGAGCGACGAGAGCGACGCCGGCGGCGACCCCGCCCGAGAGGAGCGCCAGGACTGGCCAGAGCCTCGACAGCCCGAGCGTCTGGGAGGTGACGAGGCCACCGACCGCGAACCACAGGAGGCCGATGAACACAGCCGATGCGAGGCCGCCGGTGTGGCCCGGCGACGTCTCGAAGCGTCCGGCGTAGGAGGCCAGGCCGAGGGCGACCGTGCCCATCCCGACGAGTGTGAGGCCGCCGCCCAGGACGGTCGAGACGGTGACACCGCCGACCGTCGCGTCGACGGGGAGGTACTGAAAGAGCGAGAGGACGCCGAGGACGAACGACGCGAACGCGAGCGCGACCAGCCCGCCGCTGACCGCCTCGCGCGTGACTGACCCCTCTTCGACCAGGGTGCCCGTCGAGTCGAAGCGGGTCCCGAGACTCATTGTTCACCCCCGAGTGTTCGGCGCATCCGGCGTTCGATGAGCTGAGAGCCGACGCTGAGTGCCATCACCGTCAAAAAGAGGACGACGCCGGCGGCGAACAGTGCCGAAAACTGGAGGCCGCTGGCGGCGCCGTACTGGCTGGCGATGAGACTCGTCAGCGTGATCGTGTTGCCGAAGACGTCCATGAGCGGGTCCGGGAGGGTCGTCACGTTGCCGAGGATCACGGTCGCGGCCATCGTCTCGCCGACGGCACGACCCACACCCAGGAGGACGGCCGCCGAGATGCCCGAGAAGGCCGCGGGCAGTGTCACACTGGTCGTCGTCTGCCAGTCGGTGGCGCCCAGTGCCTGCGCACCGTCCCGCATCGGGTCCGGGACGGCCGCGATGGCGTCCTCGGCGACGGAGACGACCGTGGGCAGCGCCATCACGCCGACGACGACGCCGGTTACGAACAGGCTCCCGAACGTCGGCAGGCTCAATTCCTGTTGCATGAACGAATTGAGTATCACGACGCCGATGAACCCGTAGACGATCGAGGGGATGCCGGCGAGCATCTCGACGGCGGGTTTGACGATCTCGCGGGCCCAGCCCGGTGCGATCTCGCTGATGAAGACCGCCCCCGCGACGCCCAGCGGCGCGGCGACGAGCGTCGCGATGAGCGTCGTCACCAGCGTGCCCCACATCATCGGAACCAGCGAGTAGAGGCCAGGGCCGGTGTCCCAGAACGGGTCCGACCCGACGAGGAGGTACAGTCCCATCTCGCGAACGACCGGGACGGCGTTCCACACGAGATAGGCCGTGATGAACGCGAGGATCAGAACTGTGGAAGTCGTCGTCACGAACAGCAGAAAGCCAACGGTTCGTTCCTCGTCGAGCAGAACACTCACGAGGACGAACGCCGCGAACGCGAGCGCGAGATACCCCGTCAGCGCCGGGGCGACGACGAACGACAGGATCGTGACGGCGAGGATCACGGACCCGGCGCCACCGACGACGAGGCTCCGGTCGTCGAGTCCCGCGAATCGCGTCGCCGTACTCATGTCTCGGGCTCCGGCAGGACGTCGAACTCCTCTTGCTGGCGTTCGTCGGTCAGTCGCGAGTATCCCTCCGGGACGACGAAGTTCTGCTGGCCGAAATCGCTGAGGATCATCCGGAGGAACGCCGCTTCCTTCTTCGAGGTGCCGTCCCAGGTGTAACAGTGCAGGTCCCGCGCGAGCGGATAGGAGGGGTCCGAGAGGTTCTCGCCGGGCGTGTAGGTCGTCCCCTCGAACTCCAGTTCCAGGGCGGGGACAGAGTCGTCTACGAAGGCCAGTGCCATGTACGCGATGGCGTTGTTGGAGTTGGCCACGGTCGTCTTGACCTGCTGGTTCTGTCCCTTCCGGGCGTCGACGCTCATCGAGGCGTTCGGGCCGCCGAGCATGTTAGCCCGGAAGGCGGTGTCGGTACCCGACCCTTCGGAGCGACCGACGGCCTGTATCTCACGGTCGGGTCCGTCGTAACTCGAGATTTCGGACCACCGGGTGATCTCGCCCTGGTAGATACCCCGGACCTGTTCGGCGGTGAGTTTCGTCACCCCGGCGTCGTAGACTTCGGTGCTGACGACGATAGGCTGGGCGTCGACGGCGACGACGTGGTTCGTGAAGTGAGCGAGTTCCTCCTCGCTGGCTTCGGGGAACTCCGCGGCGGCCGACGCGCTCGCGTTCCCCATGTCGATCTGGCCGTTTCGCAGGCGTTCGAGCCCGGTCCCGGAGTGGCTCAGGCCGACGCTGACCTCGTAGGGGGGCGAGACGTCGTCGTCGCTCTCGAAGCCGTAGAGTCCCGCCCAGTAGTCGGCGAGGCGCTGGTCGGTCGAGATCCCGTACTGGGTCGGGCCCCAGTACTCCCGGTCGGTCGTCGGGTAGTTCGACACCCAGTAGGACGCCCCCCGCTGGACGACCGGGAACACGGTCGAGGAACCTCCGGCCCGCAGCGACGCGATATCGCTGCCGCCACCGGACGGACCACCGCCGACCTGGCCCGGTGGCTGTGGACTCGTGCTGATACAACCGCCCAGAGAAGCCGCCAGCCCCGTCGCACCGGCCAGGAACCGCCGGCGCGTGACAGGTGTATCCCGCATCGTCTGAAGGGAGCCACAGAGTGACTAAATACGCTTCTATGATAACTATATAGATAAACGTAGTCGTGGATATCGGATCCCATCTATAGCTCGGTGGAGCGACGGATCCCGGACGACTTGCTGGCTGCCTTCCCCAGCAGTAAGGGACGAATACCGCCGATATCCGCCGTCCGAGAACCTCCACCTCGACCCGTCTCCCGGCCACGTCCGGCGTAGTACGAGTGCGATACCGCCCGAAGACCGGGGCTTCGATCCGGCACGTCGAGCCTACACCCGGAGAGTACTACCGCTTGTTTGCCCGCGATTCGTCTCTATCCCCTAACATATTGGTATGTAGGCCTAAATATATAGAGATGGGGCGTTTTATTAGCACGTACGGTCAGGGTCGCACATGGAGACGCGCAAGGTCCAGGTGACGGGCGGGTCGACGTACACGGTGTCACTCCCGAAAGACTGGGCGACGGAAAACGACGTGAGCGCGGGGAGCGTCGTCGAGTTCCACTCCGAGGAGGAAATCCTCTTGCTCTCGCCCCAGCGCGAGGAAGAACGGGAGGAAGGGGTGCTCTCTATCGACGGACTGGAGGGGGACCAGTTGACGCGCGCGGTGATGACGATGTACGTCAGCGGGTTCGACGTCATCCGGTTCGAGGCCTCCAGAGTGACGGCCAGCCAGCGCCGCACGATCCGGGAGGCGACCCAGGGACTCGTCGGGCTCGAAGTGATCGAAGAGACCGGCGACCGCGTCGTCTTGCAGGACCTGCTCGACTCTTCGGAGCTGTCGGTCCACAACGCCATCACGCGGATGCGCCTGGTCGCGCTGACGATGCTCGCCGACGCCGTGACCGCGCTCGTCGAGGACGACGACGAACTCGCACAGGACGTCATGGAGCGCGACGACGACGTCGACCGCCTCTACTACATGGTCTCGCGCGTCTTTCGAACGGTGCTTCGCAACCCCGCGGCTGCGACGGAGATCGGGTTCCCCCGCGAGACGGTCTTCGACTACCAGTCGAGCGCGCGCCAGCTCGAACGCATCGCCGACCACGCGACGAAGATCGCCGCCATCTCACTGGAGATCGGGCCGGTAGACGGGGCGGTCAGCGAGGGACTGCGGGACCTGCAAAACGCCGCCGAGTCGGTCCCCGAGACCGCGATGGACGCGCTCCTGACCGAGGACTCCGACGAGGCCGTCTCGCTGGCGACGGAAGCGCGTGCAGACCTCCCCGCGATCGACGCCCGCGCCCGCGACGTCGGCGACGTCATCCGGAACCTCGACGACCCCGAACTCGCCCAGTCACTCGCCCTCGTCGTCGACTCGCTCTCACGGACTGCCGACTACGGCGGCAACATCGCCGAGAGCGCACTCCAGAAGGCCGCACCGAGTCCCTGATAGTGATTATTGTAGCGATTTGCCGGTATGCGCCGAGACCGGAGTCGGCGCTATCCGGAGATAACCTACAATAATCACTATGACGCGAGATACCGACGCCCGCTCCGAACGCCACTGGTTTTTTCACTTCGACGATAGTTTCCCCGTGTGTCACCGGCTGGCGGGACCGGCTGGGGTCGGGAACAATGTCAGGGAACACGGACAGCGGTCGTCCGGGGAGCGCAGACACCCCGGGTGGACCGAACGGGAGTGACGCGTCGACGGGAAAACGAGTGGTGAAACTGCTGGCGAAGGGCATCGTGGGCGTCGTCGCCGGCGTCTTCGCGTATCTCTGCGGGTACGCGCTGACGTTCCTGTTGATGGCGACGCGGGTCCAGCAATACCTCGATTCGACGGCCGGGTCGAGCGTCGACTTCAGCCAGGTCGCCGCCCGCTTCGGCGAGGAGGCGCTGCCGAGTTCGGCCAAGGTCGTCTCCTGGTTCTATCTGGGCGCTCACAACGTCGGATTCAGGCTCGAAGGGCAGGCGCTCGGCCAGCAGGACAGCGCGCAGGTGTCGATCACGGCCTCGCCAGTCTGGAACGACCTGCTGTTCGTCGTCCCGCCGCTCGTCCTCCTCGCGGTCGGGTACCTCTACCACACCCAGGTCACGTCCGGCGACCGGTTCAGGTGGCTCGGCACCGGACTCCTGCTTGCGGTCGGCTACGTCGCCGTCTCGATACCGGTCATGGTGTTCTCGTTCTGGTTTCTCAACCTCGGACTGGCGGGGATCTCACTCACCCCGCTCGCGGGACAGGGTGTCCTCTTGACCGCCGCGTACGGACTCGTCTTCGGAACCGCCGGCGCAGTGGTCGGACACGTTCGAACGAGACGATCGGCCGGGTGAACGGTCGGGACAGTAAGCGGGGCGGGGGGTGAGTGCGCAAAAGGGTGAACCCACCGGAGAGTGGACGATCGGGGCAGTAGGCGGGTCGAGAGTGAGAAGTGTGCCGGCGGGCGCGGTTGTGGTTTGGATGGCGAGATCCGGGGTTCTGGTGGACGCCGCGGCCGCCGGCGACTGACTGGTGGAGCGTGCGGCGACTCGTGTGGTGCTCAGGTGGTCTGACAGGCGGTCGGTCGCACGCCATCAGTGACTCGACGTGAGTCCCACTAAAGCGTCGCTATGACCCGTTCGTTGGGTCCCCGAGCGGTACGTTGTGAAACGTAGTCACCCCAGGAGCGGGTGCTCTGGATCGGTGATGGCGGCCGGCAGAAACGGAACGTCGACGACGAGGAACGGCCGGTCGACGTCTCTGCGATGTCCCGACGAAGTTTCGGTCGACTCTCGGTCGGTTCTCAGTCGAGGAGGACGGCGTTGACCTGCCCGTCCTGGCCGGGTCGGGAGGTCACGCGGACCTGTCCTTCGCTGGTGTCGAGGATGGCGCCTTTCGTGACGATGTTCCGGCGGGCGTAGTTGGGGTTCGAGGGATTCTCGGCGACGTTCTCGATCTCGGCGGCGACGGTGCCACTGTCGGTCGCGACGTTCGCGCTCTCGACGTCGATGGCCCGTACCTTGTGAGTGTTGCCGCGGGTGGGCACGTTCTTGCGCTTGGCCTCGCCGACCTGTGTCTCCGTCGATTCGCGGCCGAGTTCGTGCTTGCGCTTGTTCCGGAAGTTCCGGCGGCGACCGCCGGTCCGCTTGCGCGGGGAGCGTCCCTGGTACTTCATACCCACATCGTGTCCGAGCGCGTACTTGAACCTCTCGAAACTGACCGCCTGTCGCCGACCCTGCTCGAAGTGGTCGTCCCGTCCGGTGAGGCGGTGTCAGCGACGTCGAACGGTCGCCCGGACGACCGGTATCTTTACGGCCCGAGTCGCCCCACCGTCGGCCGATGAGTCTTCGACGGGCCGTCGCCGAACCGTTCCGGGCCAAAGGGCGTGAGGAGTTGACCGACAGCGAGTTCGTCGTCGTCCTCTCGCTCGACAGAGAGTGGTTCACCGCCGAACAGGCCAAACGGCTCGTCGACGTCGCGACCACCGAAGGGTTGCTCTCCCGGACCGACGACGGCGATCTCGGCGTCACCTTCGACCCCCGTGAGGTGTCGATACCCGACGGATTCACGCCCGACGACGACGTGTTACGCCAGCGTTCGACCTTCCAGCGGGCCCTCGACACCCTGGTCGACGCGGGGATCGAGAAACAGGAAGCCGTCGCCGACATCAATCGCCTCCAGGCCGACCTCGGTGTGACCGTCGAGGCAGCCGCCGTCGTCTACGCCCGCCGGCGCGGCGTCGCCATCGCAGATGTCGCGACGCGTGCACGGAGTGAACTCTGATGGTCGTAGACCGCATCACGGACGGCGGACGGACCGCACAGTTACTCGCCTCGGAGCTCTCGGGTCGCGAGGACGGGGTGTTAGCCAGCCTGTCGGTCGTCGACGCCGACAGGGACGCCGAACCCTCGCCCGAAGGGACGACCGCCTACGGTATCGCTGTCGACGGCGAACGGGTCGGCGATGTCCTGCTATATCCTGACCGTGCCGAGTTGCATCTCGAGGCCCCACGCGCGTCGCCGGACATCGGCGCCCCGCCTGCCTCGCTGGATGTCGGCTCCCCGCCTGTCTCGCTGGACGTCGAGGCTGTCGTCGAGGGGGTTCGTGGTCCCGGACTGACCGCCGAACTGGCCGCTGATGGGGGAGCCGTCCTGACGATACAGTTCGGCGCGGCGGTCAAACGAGCGGTCGACGCCCTGGTGGCTGGACTCGGCTGAACGAGAGACGAGACCGGTCAGGACTCGGTTTCGACGCCGGTCACCTCGAAGCGAGCGCCGTCGCTCTCGCTCGACTCACTGCCCTCGTCGGCCCCACTCACGAGCGTGACCTCCCACCCGTGAGCGTCGCTGATCCGGTCGACGATAGCGAGGCCGAGTCCGGTTCCCTCCTCGGCGGTCGAGTAGCCGCTCTCGAACACTCGATCGCGCTCGTCGGCAGGAATGCCAGGCCCATCGTCTTCGACGGCGAATCCGTTTTCGAGCGCCTCGACGGTCACCGTCACGTCTGGATCGGACGCCGTCTCATCGTCGGTCGACGACGAGCCAGGGCTCGTTGAACCGTGTTCCACGGCGTCCTCGGGAGTCGAAGACGACCGAGGGCTCGTCGAGCTGTGCTCGACGGCGTTGCGAAAGAGGTTCTCGAACAGCTGGCGGAGGCGGTCGGGATCGGCTTCGACGACCGCGTCCGTCTCGACCTGCAGTCTCCCGTTGTCCGTCGGGACGGCGCGCCAGGACTCTGTGGCGACCGCCTCGAGCGCGAGCGGTTCGGTCTCCGCGACGACGGTCCCGTCGCGTGCGAGCACGAGGAGGTCATCGATGAGTCGCTCCATGCGTGCCACGTTCCGGCGACAGCGCTCGACGTGTGTCGGGTCCTGCTCCTGTTCGATCAGGTCGAGCGTCACCGAGAGGACGTTGAGTGGGTTGCGGAGGTCGTGACTGACGATACTGGCGAACTCGTCGAGGCGTTCGTTCTGTCGCTCTCGCTCGTGTGCCTGCTCGACGAGGTCGAGCGCGACGGTGGCGTTCGCGGCGAACACTTCCGCGAGGTGGACGTCCCACTCCTCGAAGACCCCCACCTCGGTCTCGCCGATGCTCAGCGTCCCGTGACGGCCGATCGGGACGTACAGGCTCGCGCGTGCGTCGCCGCGGCCGTACTCGTCGTCGACCTGCTGGACGTCGTCTATCAGTAGTGTCTCCCCCTCGGCGAAGGCCGCACCCGCGGTCCCCTCCCCGACCTCGTAGACCGGTCGGTCGCCGAGCATCTCACGGGCCGCCGAGCTGACCGCGACCGGTTCCAGTCCGGTGCCATCTTCGGTGAGGAGGCGCACGAGCGCCTTCCGGTTGCCCAGCGTCTCCGAGACACCCGCTACGACCAGGTCGGCGACCTCCGCTTTGGTCTCCGCACCGACCAGATCGCGAGTTACCCCGTGAAGGCGTTCGAGCGCCTGTTCGCGGCGTTTTCGCTCGGTAACGTCGACCACGATGCCCAGCGCCGCCCGCGACTCCGGCCGGAAATCCTCGAACGGGTGGATCCGCGAGTCGTAGTAGCGGGTCCCGTCGGGCGTTTCCGCGATGGTCTCGGGTTTGCGTATCGGTTCACTGCGGTCGAAAACCCGCTGCAAGTCCGCGCTGAACGCCTCGTAGAACGACTCCTCGAGGATGTCCGTGGCGTACTCTCCCTCGACCTCCGATATCTTGCATCCGTGACTGGTTGCGTGTGCCTCGTTCGAGAGCAGGTAGCGTTCGTCGGCGTCGATGACGAAGACGGGATGGGGGATCTGGTCTATCACCTTTCGGAGTCGGCGTTCGTTATCGGCGACCGCCTGTTGTGCGCGGTACTGGTTGACCGCGTTCGCCACGCGATTGGCGAGGATCGTGTACTGGTCGGTCCCGGTCTCTTTCTGGAGGTAGTCGGTGACACCGGCCGAGATCGCGCGACTCGCCACTTCTTCGCTGCCCTGGCCCGTAAAGAGGACGAACGGGAGGTCCGGGAACCGGTCGCGCACCCGCTCGAGCAGTTCGATGCCCGTCATCTCGGGCATCTCCTGGTCGCTGATCACACAGTCGACCTCTTCGTCGAGCAGGTCCAGCGCCTCGGAGGCTCCGGTCGCTGTCACGACCTCCATCCGATCAGACTCGCGTTCGAGGTACTCGGCCGTCAGCGTCGCCACGTCGGGTTCGTCGTCGACGTGCAACACCCGGATCGGCGAATCCCACCCGCGCATGCAGGCCGTTGGTGGCCGACCCGCAATTATCCTTTCGCCAACCGGATCGCCAACCTTGTTTACCCGACCCCGCGACGCGGGTGTATGAACTTCTTCGAGCGACTGGCGGCACGGATCGACGCCGTCGACAGCGTCGTCTCCGTCGGCCTGGACCCCGACCCCGACCGGATACCCGACCACCTCGCCGACCACGACCTGCCCCGGTGGGCGTTCAACCGCCGCATCATCGACGCGACCCACGAACACGCCGCCGCCTACAAGCCCAACGCCGCCTTCTACGAGGACGCCGACGGCTGGCGCGCGCTCCGCGAGACCGTCGCCTACGCCCACGGCAAGGACGTCCCCGTCCTGCTCGACGCCAAACGCGCCGACATCGGCAACACCGCCCGCCAGTATGCCGGCTTGCTGGACGAGACTGGCGCCGACGCCATCACCGCCAACCCCTACATGGGTCGGGACTCCCTCGAGCCGTTCCTCTCCCGGACCGAGGCTGGCGTGTTCGTCCTCTGTCGCACCTCGAACGCCGGCGGCGCCGACATCCAGGACCTCGAACTCGCCTCGGGCCAGCCGGTTTACGAGCGCGTCGCCGAACTCGCCGCCGACTGGAACGAACGGGACAACCTCGGTCTCGTCGTCGGCGCGACGGCCCCCGAAGAACTCGAGGAGATCCGCGAGACCGTACCGGACCTGCCCTTCCTCGTTCCGGGTGTCGGTGCGCAGGGCGGGGACGCCGAGGCTGCCGTCGAGTTCGGACTCAGCGACGGTGTCGGCCTCGTCAACTCCTCGCGCGGCATCATCTTCGCCGGCGAGGGACAGGGCGAGGATCTCGCTGCCGCTGCCGGCCAGGCCGCAAAACGGCTGAAACAGCGATTGAACCGGCACCGCTGACAGCTCCTCATCCGACATAAATCGTTCGCCCGACGTTCCGACCTGGAAGCTCGCTCCCCTGTTATACCGTGCCAGCAGACGACCGTTCAATCGTAATGACGACCACCGTTCGATCGGCGCTGGGACGCTTTTTCGGCGTCGCAGTCGACCCGCAGACGTACCGTAACCTGGCGTACCTGCTGTTGACGTTCCCGCTGGGGATACTGTATTTCACTGTCCTCTGGGGCGGTGGCGCGGCCGGCGTCTCGACCATCCCCATCCTCGTCGGGGTTCCGATACTGGTCGCCGTACTTGCCCTGGCAGTCTACCTGGCCGACCTGGAGAGTCGTCTGGCCCGGGGACTGCTCGGCGCCGACGTGACGTACGAGACACCCCAACCCACCGAGGAAACGCTCGGTGAATACCTCAAACGACTCGCGTTCTCGCCGCGGAGTTACCTCGCCGTCGGTTACCTGCTCTCGAAGTTCGTCGTTGGACTGGTGTCGTTCATCGCGTTGACGCTCGCTTCGGTACTGTCGAGCGTTCTCGTGCTGGCGCCCGTCCTCTACAACCGTCCCGACGTCTCCTACCAGTTCGGCGTGACGACGATCGAGACGCTCCCGGCCGCACTCGGCGCTTCGGTCGCGGGTGTCCTGCTGGCGTTCGTCTCGCTGCACCTCTTCAACGTCGCCGCGTGGGCGCTCGGCGAGTACACCGAGATCATGCTCGGACACGGTGAGTAAGTCGCGAACACCGGTAGAGTCTGGTCCGAACGGGCCGCCCGACTCAGAACTGGTACTCGTCGACGCCGTCGGGGTAGTCCCGGTCCTCCTGGTCCTCGACCCGGCCGGGTCGCCCGAGCTCCGACGCACACTCGACACAGAGGCCCGTCTCCTCGTCGAAGTGCCGGTCACAGACGAGTCGGCCACAGCGGTCGCAGGTGTGGTCGACATCCGGTTGCTGACACACCTCGCACAGTCCCGTGACGCTCATACCGGTGGTTGGGAATCGGGACGGTTAGGCGTTCGGCTGGCCGGGAGACGGTGTGTCAAATCATCGTTTGAGGCCACACAAGGCCCTTTGTGGCGACGTGTGACGGTCGCCCATGGACGACGTTTCGCGCAGGCGGTACCTCCGCCGGTCGCTCGCGGTCGGCGTCGCCGTGACCGCCGGCTGTATCGGCGACGGCACCGGCGGCGAGTCGAACCCGGCGAACACGCCGACCGAAACGCCGCCGGAGACGACCGAACCACCCGCACCGACAGAGACGCCCACACCTCACCCCGACACGCCAGGCGAGACGCTGACCGACGACACCCCGGGCGAGGACACGGAGTCGCCTACACCGACAGACGAACCCGCGACTCCAGCATCCGAGGCTGTATCCTGGTACGCCGACGTCGGGTCGGCTATCGAGACCGAGCCGGTCGTCGGCGACGGGGCGGTCTACGCCGGGACGGAGGGCGGAGCCGTCGTCCGGCACGCACTCGCCGACGGGGGCCAGGAGTGGGTCTTCGAGGCAGACGCGCCGATACAGGACCTCGCGCTGGCCGGCAACGCCGTGCTGGCAGTGGTCGGCACCACCGAACTCTCCGCCGACCAGACGCTGTACGCGCTCGACACCGACTCGGGGTCCGAGCGCTGGACGTTCAGCCCCGGCGGCTGGTGGCTCGACCTCCTCGGGACCCACGACGGAACGGTCTACGTCGCCACCGCCGACGACGTACTCGGACCGACAGGACAGGAACTGTTCGCTGTGCCCGTCGCCGACGGCGACCCCGCGTGGTCGGCCGAGATCGGCGACCCTCGCGAGGCGGTGCTCACCGACGACGGCGTCTTCGTCTCCTCGACCGGTCGCCTCTACGCGTTCGACCGCGCCGACGGCACGAAACGCTGGCACGCCGAGACGCCGGACCCCGTCTACACGACGCTGGCGGCCGCCGACGGGACTGTCGTTCAGGGATTCCAGCCCGAGGACGCCGACGTGTACGGGTTGCTCGCGGGCTTCGACCCCGAGACCGGCGAAGAGCGCTGGCGACTCGACGACTGGACGGTCACCTCCGTCGGTGTGCGAGACGGTGACCTCTACGCCGGCGGCGCAGCGGTCGCGGCCCTCGACCCTGCCGACGGGACGATGCGCTGGCGGACCGACCGGCCCGGATTCGTGACCGAAGGCGGTATCGGCGAGTCACGCGTCTACGCCGGCAACGAGAGCGTCCAGGCCATCGACCGCGAGAGCGGCGAGGTAGGGTGGACGTGGTCGCCCGAGCCCGCACAGGGCGGCGTGCAGGTGGGGGGGATCAGTGACGGGCGACTCTACCTCGACGCCTACCACGACGCCGACCCGCGAAACCAGTACAAGTTCGCCGTCGGTACGACTGCCGGGGACGGCGTCTGGACGTTCGAGGACGACACCCAGTTGACCGGCCTGGCGGTCGGCGAGGGCCTCGCCGTCGCGGGCGGAGCGAACGGCCGCCTGTACGCGCTACAGTGACAGCCAAGGACCGCAGGGAGAGGGATCCAACGGGTGCCAGCAGGCGACCCCGGGAGCGAGACGTTTAGGGGCGGCCGGACCGAACGGGGAGACGTGTACGGGTCGCGCATCGTCACCGGACTGGCGTACGTGCTGGCGGCACTGGCGGTGTTGTTCGCCATCTACGGGGTGATATTCAACCTCGTCTTCTTCGCCGTCGCGGCCGTCTTCGGTACTGCCGCTTACTTCGTCTGGTACCACGCCTCCGGGCGGTTCGCCCAGCGGGTCTACCAGGGCGTCGAGAGCCAGGCCCAGCCCACCGCTGGCGCCGGACAGGGCGCTACTGCCGGACCGCGCGAAGAGTGGGTGCCACCCCGAGACGGCCAGCGCGCCCGGGAAGCCGCGGGCGAACGAGGGCGACGGGGAGCGGGCTCCGTCGGGTCGCGCGGGCGGGTCGGCGGCGGAACCCAGCGAACCGCTGGCGGTCCCCGTGGACGGACCGACCGCAGACGGGCCGCCCCGCCGACCGACGGGATCACTGCCCGCGAGGCCTACGACCGACTCGGCCTGGAGGAGGGTGCCGACGCCGACGCCGTCAAGAGCGCCTATCGAGAACGGGTCAAGGAAGTCCACCCCGACACCGAGGGCGGCGACGAGGACGAGTTCAAACGGGTCAAGACGGCCTACGAGCGCCTGAGTGACTGACTACTGACGACTGCAATCGCACGTCGCAGGATCCTTCGCAAACTCGCTTCGATCCCCAGCGAACGTTCAGTAGAGGTGCGTAGTTATCAGGTGTTTCGTATCGAGTTGGTGTGAAAGAAACGGCGACCGCCGACCGCATCGCAGTCGTGATCGAGGGATGAAAGCCCTCGGGCCGCTGGCGGTCTCTCAGCGACATATCCTCGCTACGCTCGGATAGGGGTCGCTGAGGCGACTATACGAGCGCCAGCGGCCCTCGCCCTTTCAGTCCGCCAGGGAAAATACCGTTTCACAGGCCCTGTACTTCTGCGGTTGCCGTTCATCGAGCCGAGAGTACTCGGGAACATATGGCGCAGTGTCTCGATTAGTGGGCTGATCGGACTCGATGACGACTGTGATCGACCCCGACCTATGTTGCCGGT